>Ga0247760_1001746_pt1 | contig 18902 bp, 18 predicted proteins | sample UWRJL171409R4_FD_179936 | JGI IMG/M metagenome (GOLD analysis project Ga0247760, IMG submission 179936) | Plant litter microbial communities from Arlington Agricultural Research Station in Wisconsin, United States - UWRJ-L171-409R-4 | ecosystem: Environmental > Terrestrial > Plant litter >... | reverse complement strand
CGTTAAAGGCCTAAGACTGGACTGAACGAAGAAGTTAGGCCAAGTTCTGGACTTGCAGTGGAAGGCCCTTATAAGACTTAAACCTATAACCTCTTGTTAAAGGAAGTAAGTATCCTACTACTGTACTAAAGAGCCGTTTTGTTTATTAAAAGAAAGAAGTTACAAACTAAGTTAAGAAGACGTTACAAGCTATAACGACCCCCTAAAGGGGAACCTAGTAAGAAAAGAGTCCTAGTCCTAAGAAGCCAGCTTAGTATAAACTAAGTCCACTACCTCCACCCGCTCTTAAAAGGATAAAACCTTAGCCTTATAAGAAAACACCTTTATCACCTTTACTTTAATAACGTGCTGTTAAGTTTTAACACACTGTAACTTTATAAGAGAGTTACTGTATTTAATAACCGTTTAGTTATATAAAGTGTCCAGCTCCCTTTTCTTATCTACTAAACTCTTAATAAACTTGTTAAAGTGACTAAATACGTCACATAAAGAAGGTATGTTAATAAATTAGTATTTACTATAATTATCAGATTACATTATAACTTAATATAATAAGGACTTAGTTTAATAATAAGTGTAGGGAGATATTTATAAACTAAAAGCGTTAAGAGATTTTATAAGATAAATACGACAGTTATCAGGAGCCTTTTCCTATTTTCTTTATCTCTTACACTTTTTAACGTAATTAGAAGACATAATAAAGGTAAAGAAAGAGGAAAACTAACCTAGCGATTCTTTATAGTAAAAGAATGTTAAAGAGGGGGAATTGTGTGACGACCCTGTAAGCCGTCACCTAAGCCAGGGTGGCCTGATAAATCCCCTGTGGAAGGATATTACGACCTGTACCCGACACAGGCCTCGAGAGGACTGGCGCGGGTTAAGACAGAACGTATAGCAGGACGCCAACAGGTAAGGGGCGTTCCGAAGACGGCTTGTTGAGCTAGCACTCCTAGACGGGGGTTCAATGTCACTGTAAGTCGCTGTCACTATAATACACAGAGGTAAGTCTGAACAGTAAGACACAAATGAACAATTGAATACTAGCGTGAGGAACCAGAGTCCCTCACGGTGGTTGTGGGCACAACCATGACTATCTATACTAACCGGCCAGAGGTACCTCGTACCTTGCTCAGTGGCCTGTTGCTCAGTGAGAGACTGAGCAGCCTGTCACTGAGCACCTTTTGCTCAGAGGTCTCACGGATGCTCAGTAGGCGAGCACTTTTGCCAAGACTGAGCAACTGCTGGTTGGTCGTAAGGGCTTCGGGTCTTTGCACCCCCGGCCCAGTGCGTAGTACCGTGCGTACTGTCTCCCTGCACTGTTCCTTGTGCGGGGGATTCGTCGGGCCGCTCCGGCCCAAGTGACGGCCTGCAGGGTCGTCACAAAGGAACAGTGCAGAAGGACAGTACACACCGTCCAGACGTATTGGGCCAGGGGTGTAAAGACCTAAAGCCCCTACGGCTAGTAAGAAAGTGCTTAGTGGCCTATAAGGGCTAACAACACTAAGCACCATTCAGTTAACTGTTTAACCGTAATTACATAATGCACTATTAAGCATAACGGATTAAGTAAGGTACAAAGTACCTCCCATCTAATTAGTATATAGGAAGCCATAGTTATACTTACAGTCTCTATAAAGGACTCTAGTTCCTCACACTAATATTTAATTATTTATTTAAATCTTACTGTTCAGACTCACCTTTATGCATTATAATAACAATAACCTATAGTGACATTAAACCCCCGTCTAAGAGTGCTAGCTTAATAAGCCGTCTCCAGAACGCCCCTTACCTGTTAGCGTCCTGCTATACGTTCTGTCTTAAACCACACCAGTCCTCTTAAGGCCTGTGTCAGGTGCAGGTCGTAATACACTCTTAAATAGGGGGTTTAATATTACTATAAGTTATTATTATTATAATATATAAAGGTAAGTTTAAACAGTAAGATATAAATAAATAATTAAATATTAGCGTAAGGAACTAAAGTCCCTTATAGTAGTTGTGGGCATAACTATAACTATCTATATTAACTAATTAAAAGATACTTTATACCTTTCTCTATAGGCTATATCTTTATGGTTCTTAAGGGGAGACATTATAAAGACCTCTTTCTCTGTAGCCCTGCAGGTCTCTGTTAATAGAGACAGGTCTTAGTATAAAGACTCTTCTTACTAGTTATAGGAGCTTTAGGTCTTTATACTCCTAGCCTAGTGTGTAGTACCGTGCGTACTGTCTTTCTGCACTGCTTCTCCTGCGGAGGATTCGTCGGGCCGCTCCGACCCAGGTGACGGCCTGCAGGGTCGTTACACAGCTGCCTTCTTAGCGATATGGAGGCGAATTAAAGCTAAAAATAAAATGAGTGGCGAAGAAGTAGAATATTTTCAGAAAATAAACAGTCGGCGTTAATGGTGCAAGCGAGAGTGGGGTGTTCATTTGAAGTTTATTTAATTGCAAACCTTTGGGTAGCTGAAACTAGTAGAGAATTTGCAGAGAAACAGTATTACTGTTTAAAGTTAAATAATAATAGTTATTATAATAATAACTTGTTAATAAGTAGAATAATAAGGAGTAATAATCACGGTTTCTATATAATTTATTACATGGAATCCAGAATTAAAACTCTTTTTTTCAGATGGCTTATAATAAGAAAGATATTACTGTTTAAACTTAAATCATAATAATTATATTAATATAAACGGAAATGCCTCTCTGGTTTTAATAGTTATTCCAAATAAGGCATTAGATTAAGAATTGCAGTTATAAACTACGTATAATACTACCTTATTCTATATTATAACCTAAAATAATAATTATAAAAGTCATGGTTTTTTCACTTAAACATGAATGTCTCCCTTTACTTAACCCTAACCCTTAAAATGATGTGAAAATCAGATTATACATCACGTGATCCATATTAAAACGTATTATTTGCTTATATAAGCATATAATTAGAAATTATTAAATTATTACCCTAGTTAGCTTAATTAAGTTAAAAAAAACTTTAGTTTTTCACAAATAGAAATAGAAATAGTATGGTAGTAAATAGCATAATATATATTAAAGAGGTTTCCAGTTCGAATTGCATTTGTGAAAGTGGAAAAAAAACTGTAAAGTGTAAATTGTAAACTAAAGCTTATAAACTTTATAGAATGAAGCCTGTAAACCCTGTAGAATAAAGCCTATAAATCCTGTAAAATAAAGCTAATAAAAAGTAAGATTTATTTTTAAAGATTATTTTCATAATCTTTACTTATTATCCTTTTTAATATTCTTTTACCTCTTTAAACAGATATATTAGCCTCTGGACAGGTCTCTGTCGCTTTTTGTACTTTACTTATTAATTTATTATTTAATAAAGGATTTAAATTAACATAATACAAGAAAAAAGATTTAAAATAGCTTAAAACCCTTGTTAAAATTGCTAGGAGCGAAAGTAAGCAATGGAGTGCTCTGTAGCGTACAATTTCATCAGATTATAATAGCGTCTTATATTAAGATAACACGGATTGGAAAACTATTATAACAATTAAAGCTATATCTAAGTTAAAAAATCGCAAACGGAACCTACAGAGATTATATGTCCCGGCTCTAACAGTATACCTGTATTACGACCTGCACCTGCCTGCAAGGTCGTCACAACCTATAATGTCATATAACCCCCCCATGAAAAGATAAGCCCTCCTGGATCTAAACAGCTAAGAGTCCTTATAAATAACATCTCTCTTAAGGCTGATATTATAATATCTTTTCTGATAAATTAATCAGGTTTACCTCTAGGGAGTTACTTATTATCTGCTTTGTATTACGCTCTGGATAATATATAGATACCAAGATATGCTGGTAAGGGAGCTATAAGGCCTAAGGAGCCTTAGGGAGTTTAGGGTATTTAATACTAACAGGCGGGTAGAGCGGTAAGCACTGTTAAAGATTTTACGGTCCAGTCTATACAGATAACTAAATAGACACTGATGAAGAAGCCATATCATTCCCGCGCTTAATTAACCATAGGAGTGACCAGGTGTAAAGGGTTCAGAACTGGGCCCTTTGCTTGCACGGGGCCATTTTTAGGCCCTTTGGCTAAAACTGCACCCATATAGGAAGGCTGCGATGTTCAATGGGCAGATATTAGCCGACGCTGAGCCGGGACTGATCTGGACTGATCAGACGTGACTATTCGTCACGTGACTGTAAGCATGGGTAGTTGTCGATTTTAGGGTGTTGAAACACCATGTCCCAGAGCTGGAACCAGTCTGATCTCTTGTTCATCTCCGATATCTGGTGCTCGAAGATGGTGTCGAAGCTCTCAAAGGGCTTGGAGGCGCAGTCAACGTTTTGCGAGTGCTGAAAATGCTCGCTGTAGGACTCGAACTTCTCCTTGAACTTGAGGCAGAGGAATGGCTTCTCGTCTTTGTGTTGTCGCCGCAAGTGTTGCTTCACTGCTCTCACATCCCGCAGGATGCGGCTGAGACAGGGGCGGTGTCGCAACGAGTCCTTCTTGACGAAGGGGCAGGCCAAGAGGCATTCGATCTGGCTTTCTGGGTTCGCAGAGACCAAAGTGTTTGTATCCCTCCCAGTGTCGTCGGCACCACCAGATCTGTTGTTTGCCGCCCTCCGTCGTCCCTGGCCCGACCCGTTAGACTCAGAGGAAGTCCTCAAGGATTGGATTGATCCCGCAACTCTTCGCCGGCCGGTCGCACTAGGATGTTGCCTCCATTCCCCGTAGGTTAGCACAACGGACTCAGCAAGGTGGTCGGGAACACTGCTGAACGGGTCGTCGTCGAACGCGGGAGGAAACGACTCGGAGTTCCATGAGCTGTCAGTCATCTCAGAATCGCTATCCGTGGAGCCAGACACGGAGCCTGGTGTCGATGTAGTTCTCTTTGAGCCGTGCGGTCTGGCGATCTCACTGCTCTGCAAAGATGGCGAGTCGGTGGTGGGTGTCCGGCTCGGGTGCTGTTGATCTGTAACTGGAGCTTTGGAGAAGAAATATTAGCAACAGATCTGCAATAAGGTACGGTGTGCTGTAGACATCGTCTTGCAATATTCTACGGAGCTCTTTGTGCTCACCGGGTAGAAACTGCTCAAAGCGTTTAGACTTGTTGAAGTAGGCTTTTTGAAGGGCGCTCCAGTCGACTAATCGCTCAGGGAAGAATAATTCTGAAACAAGAATGTACAGATAGTGTCTCAAATTATTGGTCGAAGGACGGGGGACAGTGGCTTTATCCCAAACTGCGATCACGTTGGATCGAGCGAATTCCCAAGTCTCCTTATACTTCATCTTCTTCAGCCCGTATCCGGCCATCGAGAGTCCAATCGCGATGGTGATCACTATCCAGTGGAGGTCAATGATGCCGGCGAGTAATTTGACCTCCCATCCTGTTGAGACTTCAAGCGTTAAATGTAACAAGCTTAGGCATATCCCGGTCATGCTGAAGGCATATATTACCATGATGTCCGTACCAATGGCGATTAGGATCCTCCTAGCCGCGGCAACCGTGCAGAGATCATCAATCTCACGAAAGTGAAGAAATCCCTTGGAAGACGCCAACTCAACGGCGCTGTAGCGCGGCGGCTCTGATTTGGACTGGTTGAGGTCCATCATTTCCGCTTCGTTTTCGGTGGGTTTGGACATCGGTGGATGCCAGTGCCTTCGATAAAGTCAAAAAGCCGGTCTTTTGAACGTGTTGTGAGCATAGAATACGAAGGGTGCTGAGGTCTGGCGGTTTTGGCTCTGTTCGAACTCCCCAAGCATCAGGAAAACTGAGGAAACTTTTGACAGTGAGGCTCTGAGGTGCCGATTCCGAGCAGAGTTGTTCCCTCGTGCATATGTGCAGTGCCGACTCGGGCCAATCATGACGGTGGGAGGGTTGGCAGGGCGTCGGAAGCTCAGCTGCTGGGCAAAAATGCTCACTTTATTCAAATTTGGGTAGGAGCAGTCGTGAAACTTGGGCAAAATAACCTACCTAAGGTACCCAATCAGCATATCAACACCAAGTTTGTATCTCAGTACAGGCCTTCCTTGTATTATGGAGCGCCTAGACTATGCAGGGCACACTGGAATGTCCCTGTGCAGAATTTAAAAAGGCTTCTTGAATACAAGCCTCCCCAAAGCCGAGAAGACATCGTCGCCATCAGGAATCACGGCACAATTTCAAGGCACCATCACGATAGCTTCCCTCAAATGAATATATTCCCCCACGAAATTCACCTCATACTAGAATTCAAAGACCGGACGCTACCAAAACCAACGAATGGCAAGGACCTGAACAACACTTCTAAATATCCAACCTGCTACAGTCCGTCTCCTTGAGCCTCAGCCCATATATTCCATGTGCAATCAAATAGGTATCCCCTCAACAAGCAATCTCAACTATAACACCAACAGCCTGAGCAAATAACGTACACCGCCTCCCGATACGATATATTCTAGAACCTCCCCGTCCCTCTCCCTAAGCATCCTCTTCGTCACTCTCCGCATGCGAATAAAGCCACGGCGGTCAGTCCACATCAACATAGTACCCCCTCCTCCCCCGCCTCTCCACGTCCAACAGGTTCGGTAGCGTGATATACTGCTCCGGATCATGCGGCAACAACTGCTTGAAAATCGGCTGTGACCCCACAGAGTCCTTTTGCAGCTTATCCTCCATAATCTGATGCAGCCGCTTCGTCGTCAAAAACGGTGCCGAGGCCGAAGGCGACGTCGTCCTTGGATTTTTCGGATCTCGACGCGGTGGGCCGGGAACCCATTCCTCTAGGACGTCGCACATGGCTGCTGTCATGTCATCGCTGGTGCTTGATTCGAAACCGCATGCTGCGAAGAGGTGCTTCGTGTAGCCTTCGGCGGATTTGGAGGGCTGCCAGTTGACGTGGCGGAGGTTGGCGCCCCCGGCTGCGCAGCAGTCGAGGATGAGGAGGAGGTCGCAGGGGGCGCCGAGGATGATCTCCCGGATGTCGTCCCACTTGACTTCTGCGACGGGGCGGTATCGCTCGCTGTGGAAGGAGGAGGAGTTAGCTGGGTTGATTGTGAGTAGGGAGGGCGGGTACGGACTATTTCTTGAGAAGCTCGTGATAGTTGTCTACACGGTCATGTTTGCAAAGCTCACCGCTGAGCATAGCGGCGTAGAGTTCTGCCGCCGCGGCCTGGCACCAGTCTAGGTTGGCTGGGTGCTCGTGACTGAGATGCCGTCAGTATTGTCGGTTCTTTGTAAGGAATCAGGGTTGAGACATACCTGCTGAACACAAGCTCATTGTCATCGTCGAGACTGCCGTGCCCATGGTAGTAGACGATCAATAGCGTGTCGTCGGCTGCTAGACGACAAAACTTCTTGATTCGATTGCGCATCTTTTCTAGCGGCCGTTCCATTGGAATCGACCAATCCTGTACGTTGTAGCCGAAGCTCCCGAACGTCTCATGCAGCCGGCGCGTTTCATCCTCGAGCGAGACATAGTCAGCGGAGGGAGGGGCTGTGTATGGCGCTGTTCTGAGATCGTGGAACTTCCAGGTGAGAATCAAGACGTGCACCTCCTTGTACTTTGGGTACATGGGTCTTCGTTTGCTGGTGTGTCGTTAGAAGCGGCGCGGGTAGGGGACCCGGCGATCGGGTACTTACATCGGCTCGAAGCACTCCATGTGCGCTGGACTTTGGCTCATTCCCTTCCGCGTTAGGCCGAGGTTGCTTTTGGCATCGAAGCTCGCGCTTCTCGTTGACAGCGCTCGCATGTCTGGGCCCAAGCTCATCCGCTGGAAGGCACTCGGCAGTCTTGTATCATCGTAAAATGGTGACATCACAAGCCTCGGATCCGCGTTGTGAAAAGGCTTCTCCATGAGGTGAAACCCGCGGGAATATCCATCCCGCCGCGCGACACGCTCCTGCTCTCTTTGGTGATCGCGGTCAGGTGACGGTGCACGCGGCCATGGCGCCAGGGCGGACTGAGACGACGTGAGGCTCAACTGCTGGCGTTGGTGGTATTGGACTGGCGGGCGATGACTCAGGCGCTGGTCCCTCATGGACTCGTACGAGGTGATGCTTTCTTGCGATGGGGGCCGTGAGAGCGACAGCGACCTCGCGCGGTGGTGGCGTCGCTGGTCGGGTACGGAGCGTGCGGACAGAGTGGGCCTGATCATTCGCTGCTTCAAAATCTCCTTTTCCCTGTCTACAGAGTAATACACCAGCCTCTCGCCGTGGTCCGGGTAGACGAGTCGTTCCCTCGGTTCTCTCGGCTCCCTCGGCCGGGGTCTCGGCTCCACGGCGCCCACATCGTACTCCAGGCCGCCCGATAGCGTGCGCCGCGGATGAGAGAACCTGTCGTCGGGGGTACCCCAAGACCCCTCCGGTCCGTACTCGTAGTCGATCTCACGGCGCCTGTTGTCAAACCGCTTCATCGTCTTTATCGCGCAGGCGCGAACCAGATGCCACCTCGGCGGAAGCGCAGTGAGCAGTCAAGGCGGGGGTGGTAATCCGCAATCTGCACTCTGCACCCTGCGCCCGTCACGGGACACACCTCGTCGGGTGATGCGCCGCGCCCTCAGTAACTAGCCCCTCACTGCGATGCGACAGCTGGATTGCGAAAATGGAGACGGGGCGCTGCTGTGTCGTTGAAAGTGAGTTCTGCGCTGTTGTCGGCGATGACTGATGGTTTGCGCCGCCCAGGCAGAAGGGCGCGTAGGACACGGACACCGACGGGACGCAGGGAAAGGCCTCCAGGTTTTCGGGTTGGCTTCGGGGGGCGGGAGCAAATTACCCCCGCGATCCCATCACACAGCTGTGAATGGAGGGGGACAAGCTTGGTCACAGCTCACCCTTCGGGGCTGACTGCCAAGCCACCACACCAACTCTGCATGTGTCGCAAAGTCGCAACCGATTCCTGCCAATCGCCAGAGTCTTGACACCCAAGCCAGCACACCAGGGCGCATGGAAGCTGCACCTCGACAGGAGTGAGGCAAATTTGGGCCTGCGTGGCAGACCAGGGCGCAAGTCCATCGGGCGACGCCCGAGATTGGTAGGCCCAACCCACAGCCATAACGGCGCCACTACCGCGCGCATGAGATGAGCTCGCCTACGCCATAAATATCCTAATACTCAGGATCCTAACCAGTGGGTGAGGCTCCCACCCCGCATGCGGACGCGGCACAGAATACAGTACATGAAGGAGCACAGATCGCAATACAGAGATGATACAATACGGAATACAGCATTGATACAAAAGATTACAACACAACCCATCGGGCTGATAGCCTCCAAAGTAAAATTTAAAAAAAACTCCCACAAAACTCCTTCAATGTAATATCAACGCTCTTCGTTAACTCATAAGATCATCAGCGGTCCTTGATCATGTTAAGGTAATCCTCAATGTCAAAATCTCCGTAGTCTGTCTCCTGAGTTGGAGCAACATCGTACCGCGGCCCCTCCCTCCCAGTACGAGTGCTATTCACCAGTGCGGCTAGGCTGCTCGGTGCCTGCCTTGCCTGGTTGACATGGTTTCCACGTTTATCGTTTGCGACGGTCGGCGATGGTCGTCCCAGGTTCGGAGGACCTCTCACCAACTTCTTCATCGCGGGCGGGCCCATTCCCCTCGCATCAGCAGCCTTCGTCGGAGGTACCTTTGCGCTCTCCGGCTCCACGATGCTAGCCTTCTTCACTCGCGTAGGAGTTTCGGTGCTGTTCTCAATATCAAGGACATCTTGCGTAGAAATGCACAAGTCCTGTGTCGAGATAAAGGGGATAGATGTGAGGTCAGGTGCAGTTGGTGGTTTGAGACTAGTCGGGAAAACATGCGCAGCTTTCTGGGCCAGGAACTTCGGCTGAGACACAGAGGGTCGACCTTGGGTGACAGGAGCACGCTTTGGGAGAAACTTCGGGACCGTGGGAGCTTTCGAGATCGGCTCCTGTAACTCCCGGGTTTCTTGAGACGGCGACGGTAAAATGTCGTCTATATATCTCGATAAAAAAATCTGGGTGCTGGTGGGAGGAGTTACAGCCGGCGCGCGGGCAACCGGCTTCACCGACGATTGGAGGTGCTTGGGAAGAAACTTTGGTCTCTGGAGCCCGCTACCGGCTGTTCCTTGCCCTGGTGTCTTGAACACAGGACCTGGTATCGGCGAACGAGACACAGGAGGTCGCGGCGGTTTGAAGACGGGGCCGGCCGCGGCGGTCTTGGGTGTGGAGAACCGCCCTGGCGACATGACGCTGGCTGTCCTTTTCTCTGCCGGTCCAACGACCGCTAGCGGTCGAGCGGCAGGAAACTGGACAGGTTTCTGTTTGTCGGCCTGGTACTTCCCAGATGGCGATCCAGAAGCCAAGGGCGCCTTCGGCCCTGGTAATCCCCCGAGCGAGGAATTCGCCAATGGCGAAACCTTGCACTGTACTATTGCTGACCGTGGGCTTGGTTTCGCGGATAATGACCTGGCTGCACGGAACGTTTCCAAAGAAGGTTCAGCTCGTAATATGCTCGGCGACATTGAGCCTGCTAAGCCTGCTACCTGGCGGCTCGCTGGTGACGGCTTCACCTGCGGCGGATTAATCGACGGCTGGACCTTCAACGAGCTTCCACGCACGGGGCCTGCGGGGAGCAGGCTCAGTAATAGCTGGCTGGTGGGCGGTGGACTTGTAGATGGCAGGTTCTCAGGCGGCGACTTGACTGAAGATGAAGCTACTGGAGTCGGTTTAGCGGATGCAGGCTTTGCGGGTGGAGGCACTGCTGGCCGGCTCGTCTCTGACAGGGGTTTCGGGGACGATTTTACTCCCTGCAGCCTCTCTTCGGAATCCAACACACGAATAGAAGTCGGAAGTCGCTCTGGCAATACTTCGGCCTTTGTCTGCTTCAAAGCCGATTGTGATGTGTCGGCCTTAACACATTGCCGCTTTTCAGCAGGCTGGTTCCCTTTGTCCTCATCTTCCTCAGGGACGGTACCCAAACTAATGGCGTCAGAATCTCGCTTCTTGCCATTCGTGCTGTCCCTTCTCAGAAACCGGGATATCGTGTCCTGGCTCGGATGCACATCAACCAGAGGCTGGCGATTTTTCCGCTTTTCCTCCTTGACCTTTTCCTCTTTAGCCTTCTTCTTATCCCGGGCAGCCCGGGCCTTATTCGCTTGCTTGTCCCTGTCCAGCTCCTTCCTGATCCTCGCCTGCTCTTCGAGCTCTATCCTGCGCTGCTCCACCTTCGACAGGCGCGGCCCTTTGGTGGACTCTCTGTACAATTTCTGTGCCTGCTTGGAGGTCATCACCGGTTTGGTGGAAGGCGCCGCGGGTCGGGACATGAGCCCCTGCATTCCAAATGCGTCTGGAACCACCGTGAACGTCTTCTGCTTGGGCGCCATCGTGTCATTGTGCGATCGACCGATCGTGAGGTCGGAAAGTCGGACGGTCGGGGGAAGGTTTGCGGTGGAGTTCGATTGACCGCGGACGTGGTGCTGAGCTGGAAAGTAAAGACGAACGCGTTCCCCGCGATTCTTGGCCCTGACACGAAAGTGGTGGGAGGTCACATGCTAGCGGGGTCGCTGTGGAGTTGCCAGGGCAATCGTGCAGGGGTGCGCCGGCAGGTGGGGCCTTGCAGATGCAGGGGCCAGGTCTGCGACCCCCAGGTTTGCTGCCGCATTTTCCAACGCCTGGAAAGCTCATGGAATCCACTGTCATGGCTCCTGGGTTCTCATGACTGCGAAGGTGTTCGACAACAACCTGAATCTTTCCAGCGGTTTATTTCTTATTTTCCTATGGTATCAAAAAACAGGCAATACATCGACAAGCACAAAATATATAGGCTGTCCCTTCACTGTCTCTTGGACAACTCTGGTCTCAAGCCAATCGACCACCTTTCCCCGCGAGTCCCGCTTTTGCAGGACGCAGCCTTTGGCCACCTTCCCAGGGCGGGTCCCTATCACGAAGTTCACTAACAGTTTCCCATCTCGGAGAGCGCAATCCAATACCAGCGGCGCCTCCCCGTTTTCCGAATAGGGCTCGAAACTCAAGCGGCAGAAGAACTCTCGCATGCCCTGAGTCAGGAACATGCTTCTCTGCGCGTCCCAGTGCCCGACAGGGTCAATTCCAGATTCATGGTCAAGGCGGTAGTGCGCTCCCTTTAATGCGTCCTTCGCGCGCGACAGATCGATACCGTTCCTGTGGCTAGAGCCCAGCACAACCGAGAGAACCGGCGATACCATCTTGCTGATGTAGAACATTCGGCCTTTGGCCCCAGTCACTTCGCGTCTCGAGTCCCGCACCTCCGCAAGAGTTTCGGGAAGCACTCTGGTGTACACATCACAGCCATGTTTGCGCAGATATATCCCCAAGTCCCTGTCCGAGCCCTGCCGGTAACACCGCAAATCGAGCACATATGTGTCGTCTCGGCCAAGCCGCAGACCGCAGCCCGACACTGGAGTGACGCGCAAACCCTTGCTCGTTATCGCGAACTCATCATTGTACATCGCGTCGTCCCAAAGCTCAATATCTGCGCAGTCGGAGAAGTCCTGGGGCGACAGGGCTAAAATGCCCAAATGTTTTTGAGAGGTTACCTTGGTCTGCCACGCAAATAGGCTGAGGTCATTGGACTCTTTTATGATCTCTTCCTGGAGGCGAACAAAGGCCTTGCTTCCTTCCCCGTACAGCATCGGGATCTGAACACCAAAGATGCCAAGAAGGCAGTAGGCCATGTCTTCGGCCCGGGTGGTTTGCCTGTTTGCAGCCCACGACATGCGCTGGGCGACAGGTATCGTGGACAGCAAGGCTGCGTTGCTCAACACTCTCTTGTTGATGCGGGTTATCTCGGCGAGTTCTGAGCTCAAGGTTTTCTTTTCGCCCTCGAATCTCCAGTTCTGGTTGTAAAAGCCCAGACGACGCGGCGCGATCAGCTCTTGCAACGTCCAGCCCCGGGTGAACCACCGGCAAGGGGCGTACTTGTCAACTCGCTGTTGCCAAGTGAGGCCACCGTCTGTTTGGCTGGAGACGTCGGAACCCCCCGCTCTGCTGGAAGCGTCGTCGTTGTCCTTGTCCTTGTCCTTGCGAGGCTTCTTCCCTTCTTTGTTCCTCTCGCCGCCTTCTGACCTCTGGTCGCTCTCCCACTTGTCTTCTTCGCTTGCCTTCTTGTCTTCACCGGGAGCCCGCTTGTCTCCCTTCTGGCCGTCCTTTTCCGGGCCTTGTTTTTCTGGTTTCTCGTCCTTGATCTTCCACTCCTTTTCCCTCCGTCGCCAGTCATCCTTCAAATCGGACAAGTACGCAAAGCAGACAGCCGACTCCTGGTACCAGCGGAACATGGAATTGATGGCCTCGGTCAGCTCTGCACTGCTACTCTTGTCGATGCAGCAGGTGTCAACCCATGCCCACTGTATTCCCGAGTTGAGCGCGAGTTGACAAGTGCGCTCGATCTTCCCGAAGCCCTTCATTTTTGAGACTTCTTCCCGAGACAGCTGCGTGATGTGCTGGAACGTCACCTCCTCCTCTTCCCAAGTGTGCGACAGGATGGCATATCGGGGTATGTCGCTGCCCCAATATTCCTTGATCTCCAAGGTTGTGGTGTTGATGAGACGCATGGCGGCGCTGTCAGTCGGTGGCGGTTCCTATCACGGGTGTTGAGCATGGGCCTAGCCAGGAATCGTTTTAGGTTTTGACGGCCTAGTGCGTCGTTCTTGATGATGTTTATCTGTGGAACAGGAGATCCCCAGCTCAGCCGCAATCTCGCCGTTGATGCTGCGCCATCGGAAGGGGCGGTGTCATCACGTGGGTCTCGCAAGGGCTTCACCTTGCAGCAATCCGTGTCGGCGGTATGCCGGGAACACTCCCCCGCATGAGGTTGCATCAAGAAGCGGGGCATTTTTTACCATCGCCCAAATCACAGACAATTGAGAGACTGAGAATACAACAACTCCACAAATGCTCCGAAAATACTCGATGCCACAAGGCCAATTTTCGACAATAGTTTCACAAGTGCCCGGAACCGCGCAACACAGCGATGCAGTACCGCCGACTCGGCAATCCGGGCCTCCATGTCTCAGTTCTGGGTCTCAGGGGGTGCTGAAGTCTGTACTCTCTGTCTCGCCAATGAAGTCCTCGTATCTGACTTCACGACAGCTTCAAAAGCCAAGAAGACAATGGCCTGTCTCACCCGCCCTTCCTCCCACTCACCATCTAACAACCGTCCAACATCCTTACGAAGCAGGCCTTACGACAGTGGCATCAACTTCTCCGACACCGCCGAAAGGTTGTACCTGCCCCATAGGTGTCGACCCTGAACCCACATCTACCCTCCCAAGCTACGGTGCTGGCAGATCCGAACTCGCCTTGGGCGTGTGCAGGCTCGGATTGGAGCGGTGCTATTGTTTGGTTTGTCTCCGTGTCTCGTCGACGCATGTGTGCTCTTTTGATGCATGATATTCCAGCTTCACTTGTTGCTGGTTTCTTTGTTCTGATGCTGCAGGGCTAGAGTCATCCTGTAGTTTTTATACCACAATCAGCCTGTGTACTTCCAGTGACATGGAAATGCACTTATTTTAGAGCCATGAATATATACCATCATTGTCTTGGGAGTCACTAACATGGGTTTGGGGACTGTGAAACTATATGATAACAAGCGTTAGAAAGCATGGCTGTCAGGTCAGAAGACCATAAATTCAAGGGCATATCACTGCATCATAATATCCTTGGAAGAGAGGAGATAAATGTCAGACAGGAGTTTCACCAAGGATGCACCTCCAAGTAAAGTAAACGAACAACAGCTTGCGACTATTCATCTCCGGTAATTTACAGATTGACGCAGTTATCTTACATTGACAAACAATCACCATATGCTCTTTCATTGTCCACCATCCAGGCCTCTGAAACTGCCAAGGTGATTCGTACCGACGTGAATCAGCAGGCTGTGGTGGACCGTGGCCCCACAGAGCCATGGTCGCTCCTGCCGCCCTTGCATCTCAACAAAGAAGGTCCTTCGTGGCGCAATTGGCTAGCGCGTCAGACTGTTACTTGAGTTGCAATCTGGAGGCTGTAAGTTCGACCCTTACCGAAGGAGTTATTTTTTGGCCCCCCTTTTTTTTTGTCCAGGCCGATAATACGAACGCTCCGTTTTTTTTTTGTATCTCTCATTACATAGCAGCAGCAGCAGTGGGCTCACTGCCAAGGCCAGCCAATGCACCGACTGAGAAGGCAGAGTCATGACAGCCGGTTCAACAAAAAGTGGGTGCGACCTTGGTTAGACTGGTTGCGTCTGTAAATGCCTTGTAAACCATCCACACTCTGAATCTTCATCTGCTACCTACAACTTCCATCCGCTCAGGGCATTGCGGCCGTTTGCACTTCACTAGAAACCCAAGTCCTCAACATGCTAGCCCTCAACATGCTAGCTTTAGTCGTCCGAGAGAATCTCGAAAGCTATTACAATGCTTACTCCCTCCCCCTATCTCACAAACATGCCATCCTTATAAGACCTACCAACATCCTCTCCTTGCCAGCCTCTCTCGCCACTTCATCTTCACCAACTTCGTTATTTCACTCACGACCCTTCTGCTTTTCCGGCAGCGCTCGACCAGCCTCGAGTCAAAGCTAGCAAGCTGCAGTTGACACTCAACATCCTCCAGCAGTGACGTACTGGCAGTGCCCCATCATATTGCCCATCATATACACGCCCAGCCATCATGCACCTACACCCACACCCACACCGTTAGTCGTCGAGATCCCTCGCGTGTACGACTCGCTTCACGAATTGACTTTCCCCCCATTGCCGATCCCCAATGACAGCCACCCTCACGGCCATCCCAAGCCAAACCTCACCCCCAAACTTTATCCGCGCTCGCAGCGAATGACGGGCCCCTCCCGACGCCACTCCAGCCCAATGCCCCGATACACGCCGGCAACACTCGGGAGTGGTGAGTCAAGAACGACACACCAGCCCTTACCTCGGCTGGCCTGAGCAACATCAGTGTCGAGGCCCCCGCCTGGGCGTCTTTCGTTCCCTTCCTGTTCCCGCTCCCCCCGTCCTCCTCCAAGTCTCCCATGGCCATCGAGGAGCAGCACAACGGAGAACTAGCCTCTGCGCTACCCACCAAGTCTCTCGAGCATCGCCGAGCAGCAGCTATCGCTATCGCTATCACCGGTCCCAAGTTCGAGGGTCCCGACTCGCCTACGCTTGGCTCCACAGCAGCGTTTGACAGCAACGGCAACGGGGACATGACTGATTCGGATGGTTCTAAGGGTAAGCAAGCGAAGCATCATCTCGGTGATGGTGGTGGTGATGGTGATGGTGGTGATGTCTCGGGGTGCGGCCGGCTGACAATGAATGACAGCTTCGGGCCTGCGGCGACGGTCGTCCAAGGGGCTCGCTCCGCGGACGATGTATCGTGAGAAGAGCGGTGGGCCGTACAACAAGCTGGGTGATGTGTCGGACGAGGAGTTCGGCGAGAGGCCAGTGTCTCGAGGTAACTAACACCGCCCTTCGCCTGCATCCCGTCAGTCACTAACCCCTGAGCAGACGGCACCGGTATTGTACCCAACGGGTACTGGACCGATGGATTCCCTTCGCGGGATGTCCAGAGTATCAAGGAAAGAGACTCCCCGGGAAGGAGCAAGCTTCTGCAGCCCGGCTACCGCCACAGCCTGCCGAGCACAGCCTTTGAGGCAGTAGAAGACGAGTTTGGCGCGCTCCGCAAGCCCAACTCGCGGTCCGGATTCGTCGGGATGCCCATGGAGACCATCAGCGAGAACTCGGCCGAGACCGAGACGTGTCAGACGTCACCGGACCTCCCCGGCCCCAGAAAGCAAGGTGGCCTCTCAGCCAAGTCATCCAAAGTCTCGAGCATACGCGGCCGGGACCCGCAGTCCCGCGAGAGCCTGACCATATTCGGAACCCTGTCCGTCGAAGAGCGGTCCATCGCCGACGCGATGAACACCTACGTCAGCATCGCATCCGGTGAGCTCCCCCCGTCAGGGAGGCCACCGCCGAGGGAAAGTCCGGAGCCAGTGCGTCACCAACAGTCGCTCACCAGCATCGAAAGCAGCAACCTGAACCTGTCCACGAACACGGGGACCATGAGCAGCAGCACACGGGACCAAACACGCAGTGAATCATCCCGACGCAGCCTCCAGCCCTTCAAAACGCTCCTCCCCCTCCCACACATTGACACCTCCAAGCCTTTCTCGTCCTTCTCAGACTGCGCTCCTCAAACCACGGACGAGGAGTCCGCGACCCAAGGCACAGACAACACCACCATAGAGCCGACCAGCCTCGCCCGTGTCAGACAGTTCATGCTCGAGTCGCAAAAAAGCGAGCTCAGGTTCAAAGGATCCCAACGCAGCCTCCGACAGACCAGATACTCAAACGACACGCCACCGCAGATTGACTTCCCTCAACCAGCAGACACACGGCATCGCGAGAGGCAAAAGCCCTCACCAGCAGCCGGACACACGCCGCCCTTCCACGCATTTTACCTCCCACAGATCCCAGAAGCCAGAACCGATAACGAAACATCAGACTCGTCTGCACAACGCACCAAGACAAGCAGCAGCAGCACGCCCGCCAGACGCAAGGGAAAAGGGAAACTCAGCCCGAACTACCCGGGCTTCATCAACGTGGGCATCCCCAGTCTGACGGACTCGGGGGTCCAAGCAGACGAAGAAGACAACAACATGGACGGCGACGACACGCCGCGAGCAGTGACGCTCACGCACGACATGATGGCGTCGATGATGGAGACCACGCCCCTGCTCAAATCCGTATACAAGTGGCATGTGGAAGAGCGGTACTTCACCGAAGACCTCACAGCGTTTGCGTGCGATCCGCGCACCAGGAAGTCAGTCGGGTATCTCCCCACCGGGTACCGCGAGTGCTTCCGGCGGCTGCACAACCCCCTCGTTGCCTTCGGATACGAAGTGCAGCGGTACTGCATGCGATATATTGGCGGGTATGACCTCTCGGTGCAGATCCAGCTGCTGCAGAAGTCCCAAGAGGGGCGCGACCACAAACGCTTGTTCAGGGACAGCGGGATCGGCTCCGACCTGGAGCAGAACTGCGGGTGTGAGAGCGGGCGCAGCTGCAGACGGCAAGGAAGCAGTCGAGACATGGAGCGCCGGTCGCCAACGCCACCTCCACGGCTGAGCATCCCATGCCTTGAGAACAGCGATGACGAGGACGACCTCATCGGGCTAGGGATCACAAACGGGCCCTTCTTCCCGCCACAACCACCAAGCTCCCCATCAGAACCCGAGTTTCCCAGCCTCCAAAAAACCGATAGCGCCCCGTCGATACGAACCCTCCGCAAGAAGGGCAAGCTCCCCAGCAAAGAGACCCTAAAAGAAGTCATCACGTCAACAAAATCCGAAAAAGCCAAGGGCAAATGCCGCGAGATATATATACCCAGTCCCGAAGCGCCGACATCCTCACCAGATCCACCCCCCAACAGCAAGCGCAGGAGGCGAACCCCAGACGACTGCCCGCGACTTCCCAAGCTCCAGATCCCAGACCTCTACGGCCCCGGCCTCGGCGACAGCAGCAGCAGTAGCAGCGCCGCCCGAGCCCACAGCCGCACCTCCTCCGAAACAACCGGGAGCACCGCCAGCCAACGTACAGCAACCATGCACGACATGCCCCTCCCGCCGAAGCCAGAACCCCTCACCCCCGAGCAGAGCAACATCATGGTCAAGGCGCTCTACACCACCATGGAGGCGCTCATCGTGATGCGCGACTTCATGAGCGACCTCGACGACGTGTACTCGATTGTGCGCCTCCCCCACGGCGAATGCAACGCCAACTACCGCGCGACCGCCCGCCGCCGCTTCTACTACGAGCTCCTCCCTCAGTCCGACGACCGCATCGACGGCACCGTCTCCATCCTCGAAGAACAAGCCGGCATCATCGGCGACGTTCTCGACGGCTACCACCCCGACAACCCCAACAACCCCCAACACCCCTCCGCCCTCCTCCAA
>Ga0247760_1001745_pt1 | contig 18915 bp, 13 predicted proteins | sample UWRJL171409R4_FD_179936 | JGI IMG/M metagenome (GOLD analysis project Ga0247760, IMG submission 179936) | Plant litter microbial communities from Arlington Agricultural Research Station in Wisconsin, United States - UWRJ-L171-409R-4 | ecosystem: Environmental > Terrestrial > Plant litter >... | reverse complement strand
TACCACACTAAGAACGCCACAGCGCTTTAGCGCCTCGGCACCTCGGCCTTCGGCCTCTGCCAGAGGCCGATGGGCCGAGGGTCACAACTATAATAACCACGGCTCGCCCTCTCTTAGATAGAAGAATCAAGCACTCATCCATCTTCTTCCCCATGACTTGCCTCCATCACTATTGTGACCCATAGCTTAATCAACAATGATTGCCACGTCTTCGATCCTACGATCGTTTTGGTGCCATCGCCGTGGCAATAAGGGAAATACTAGTAAATAGGTTAACTAAAGCCCTAACCCTAGCCAAATATAAATAATTTTTTAAATTATTAAACCTCTTTAAGTTTTATAGATTCCAAAGGGGGTTTATCTTGAATTAAGAAGCGTATTAGGGCTTAGAGTTGTAAAGAGGGTATTAAAATTACAGCCCGGTTGCCCTATAACTATAATACCTTTGGGTATTGTAGCTTAATTAATCTACTGCCCTAGAAATATTACTAATTATATTATAGCAAAGTATAATTACTATAACTACGAAGAAATGGTATTATAGTTTAGGGGGACTACTAAGCCCCCTGGACCTACTAGAACCTATTAGAACCAACGGGGAGTTCCGGGGACCTACTACCTATAGGTTTGGCTTATAGGGGTAGATATAGCACTATTATTACGTTAGCCCAACCAACTTGTTGCCCTGGAATTCTTTGGATTCCAGCGTTAACGTAAGCACCTTTCCCTTTGTAGTATAGGCTTTCCTTTTGTATTTTAGCGCCCTTACTCCCTATAAAACTAACCTATACCTATTAAGGGCCCTATAAAGAACCATTTTCCCTTTTGTATTTTTGGTATTTGATTCTTTTCCTTTTTTTTACCTTAAGATAGTTTATATATAGCCTCAGGGCAACCTTTTAACCTTCGTAATCTCTATACAAAGCCTACTATAATTACCCTGTTACAGGGCATAGACCCCTATATCTCTACTTGTTACAGCAGGTTAATCTACTGATTTTAGCTTCCTTTAACCCCATCCCGGGCAATCATTATACTCTCAAAGCCTTCCGCTACGCCCGTTACAGGGGACTTACCCCCTATAACCTCCTGTACTGGACCTCACTAAGACCAGTCAGGTCACACAATTTAACAAAAATAAAATTGTATTTATATATAATCTGGTTATATAAATCTTTTATTAATTTAGTAGCTAGATTAAAAGCTTTTTTTAATTATAGATTAAGGTTTAAAATTGCTTGATTATTAATTATTGTTTATATAAATTAGGGATTATAATTATTTACCTTAAGTATATTTTCTTTAAGTTAGCTTAAATTTACATTTTTTAACTTAATATTAAATTTTTTTTCAGAATTAAATTTTATCGAAAAGTTAATTTAACTTGCTATTATAATATTGATGCCGTAAAACCCGAGGTGGCTCCACCTCGGCCAGATAAGGCAGATAGATAAGGGAGTGCACGGCAATCACCGCCTAGGTGGGACCCCAGCTGGTGGAGCCAGGGTCTGCAAAGGTAATTACCTTTGCAGGAGGGGCAACCCCTCCGTTCTCACCTTTTTTATGACGCGAATTTACAGTACTTTTCCATATACCTTGAGCGTACCGTATTAAATGGTAGCTTGGACTACAAAATTGTAGTTAATTATACTAAACCAATTAATATCTTTGTTAATTAGCCGTTAATAATAGTACGAGATCTTAATTGGAGTATATACTTAATGTAAGGAGTGCGTTTACGTAATAAGGTCTGTAGCTTTTTCGCAAAATAACCATTGTAAGTAAATTATATAAATACGTCGCAAATATATCTTATAGCTAACGTTATTATATAAATTTCCCCCTATACTAATAAAATATATACCCATACCTACCTTAATCCTGGTTTAATTAACGGCAAACTCTAAGTACCCGTTAAGAAAGGTGTAGATGTTATAAGTATCCCCCTCCCCCGCTAAATTCTAAATACGCGGTTTAAAGGCCCCTAACGTAATTGGAGTAGCTTTAGTAAAGCTTAGGTACCTAAAGATACGAAAAAAGCGTTTTATAATTATTTTTCGTTTTCCTGTTATTACTAAAGTATTTGTAATAGTTTATAATTAATAGATAGGTTTTTAAAAATAACGAAAAACCTTTCCGAAAGGTACTTATATTCCAATAATAGTAAATTTATACAAATTAATAAAATTAATAACCCGTTTACTATTATATTATAAGGGGGTGGTAAGCGTATTATAAGTGTATTTAGCTAAAAGCTAAAGTAATTTAAAACCCTTAATATTTTAACTTTAAAAAATTGTTAAAAATAATTAACGTTAAATACCTGTACTATAGAAGCACCCACGGTGCCTAAACAGATAGATAGAGGGACCGCTTGCCTACTAGAGCGAGGACCAGAGGTCCTCTGCGGTGTAAGATTAATAATAATTAACGTTAAATATAAAAAAGAAAATATCTGGTATCCCCTATTAGATTTTAAAATAGCTAAAAGATATAATATAATTTGAATCGGGTATTAATTACTAATGGTTTTAGGATATAAATTTAAACCTAATAAAATAATAGTTAAATAAACCTATAATAAAGTATATAATATTTAAAAAATACTTAAAGAAGAAATTAGGTTGCTAAAAACTAATATTAGTAATTAATTAGGTAAATTTAATACTTATATTAATTAGGTAAAAGGAAATATTAACGAGTTTAAAAAATAAGTTGGAAAAATTAAATAAAATTTGGGCGATATTTAATCTAATATAAAAAAAGCTATAAAAGAGTATATATTGTTAGGATAAAAATTGAAAAACCTTATTAGTAATTTTAATAAGTAAATTAAGGATTAAGCGATAATAAAGCCAAAAGTAAAGGAGTTAATGAAAAAGGTGGCGATTATAAATACCTATATTTTAAAAATTAATAGACGATTAACGAATATAAAAACCGATTTTCCCCGAAGATTTATAATAATTAATAATTTAATAAGATAGAAGAATAATAATATAAAGCAGATTATAACTCTTTTAGTAAAGTTAATTATAATTAAAATTAAAAGTAAAAGGCGCTTATGTAAAGAAAAGCACTTATAAGTATAAAATAAGGAGAATATTAGTAAAAAGCAAGTTTTTTATAAAATTAGAGTACTTAGTAAAAAGCTTTTAAGTAATAAAATTAGTAATTGCGAGTTTGGTTATAATAAAAATAGGCTAATTATTAATTAGTTAAGAGTAATAAAATTAAAATCCGAAGAAATTAGCTATTTTAACCTTAAGGCCGATAACCTAATAGGTATTAAAATAATTTTTAAAGGTAAATATTAAGATTTATAAATATATTAAGATTTATAAACCGATTTTATAGCTACTTAAAAGATAAAAAAACCTAGGAGAAATATAATAAATAATTAATATAACTAATATTAGGTCTTTTATACAAATAAGCTACTATTTAGTAAAGTAGGGAATTTATTTTAAAGTAATATATAGATATTTAGTAGGGAGGATTAAATGTATTTACTATAAAGTTAAGTAAATACTTTATACGGGATTTTAAAAAGGTGATTATAAAGTTTATTAGGGGAATATTAATTATTAAAAATTTTATAAAAAATCCTTACTTATTAGTTAATTTTATATAAGTAAAAATAGGTAACGTAAGAGTTATAAGTATTTTAATTAAAGATAATAATAATTAATAGGGCGTTATAATTTAGATATAATTATTAATAGATTTAATAATTTGGTAATATTTTAGGGCGTTAAAGTAAAAGTATAAAATATTAAATAGATAATTTCCTTACTATATTTTGTTATAGTTATATATTTAGCTTTAATACTTAATAAAGCAATTGATTTTTGCAATGTAATATACTAGTTTATTAGGTTATTTCCCAAGGTAGTTATATATCTTATAGTAGATTTGCGGCTATTTGTGCAGTTTCCCCAGTTAAAATCGCTATACGCTTATAAAAGTAAGTTATTATTATTAATTCCGTTATAAATTATATTAAGGTTTGGGTACTTATTTAGGTATATAAATATATTATCTATTATTTTAAAATATAATATATTAAAATTTAAATAGGAAGGTATAAGGAACTTACAGAATGACTAACGACAACGGAAGTCAGCTCGCGGGCGGCGCGAACGATAAATACAGTAGCAACTTACTACTTAGGATTGGTAAGCTGAGAAGAATTAGCAAGTACCAAAACTGCAACGAATACACAAAAAGGTACATATAAAAATACATATCTAATTAAAATCCGTATAACGCTAGTAGCAGCGAGAGCCCGAAGCTGCGAGAAGTGAGTAAAAACCCCAAAGGAGCAGTAAAAGCGTATAAAAGAAGTACTATTGGGTTGCAAATACTCATGGAGCTCCCAACAACCACTGATATAAATACCACCGACGCAGAAACAGCAAGGGCTGCGAAAATAAAAATTAACAGGACTACGAGAATTAGTAAAGGAGATAAATAATAGTAAAGTACTTACGCGGTAACTACGCGATTCCGCGCAATAGTCTCAATCCTCGAAAGCGAGGCGTTAGCATCAGAACTAGAAACCATAATATGTAAAGTAATAAATGATAATAAAAAGAAAAGAGAACAAAGGTAAGAACCCCTCCTATTTATAAGCAAGAAAGGGCGAGAATCTGTATTTACACACCGCACTTACTTAGCAAGTAACGAAATTACCCCGGTCAAATAAAAATAAAATATTAAATAAAAACACATCCTCATAACCTCTTATCCAAAATCTAACAAAGGTAAACCGACAACGATGCTACTGCGAAAAAAGGCATAACCCCCCCCCTCCTCCCTCTCTTTCCATCTAAACATACCGCTAATACCACAATAGCACCGCTGCCACGATAACCTCCTTCCCGCAGTACAAACAAAAGCGAACCAAAAGCGAGGCAAACCGCAAAAAGAAAAAGAAGTAAACTACCTATAGAAAAAGGCCATCATCCAAACTATAGGCGAACCGAAAGCGAGGTAACAAATACAAAAAAAAGAACCCCCCCCCCCCCTTTCCACCTCCCACCTTCCAACAACAACACAACCGAGGCACCGGGGCCAAAAAAAAAAGAACAAATACAATCCAAATTCAAACCAACACACAAGCACCCCCCATTTTCTTTACAAATTGTAACAACTCCCCTCCTATCACACATCCTAGGTAGGAAAGACCCAGACTAGTAGACAAAAGGCTGGAAGTAAAGTTAGTTTAGATACAATATCGTACCGATACCTATACTATAAAAGCACCCACGGTGCCTAAACAGATAAATAAAGGGACCGCTTACTCACTAGGGCGAGGACCAGAGGTCCTTTGCGGTATAAGATTAATAATAAAATTTAAATAGTATTTTATATAGTATTATACTAAGAATATTATATTTGGTTTTATTTTTAAAGTAAGGTATAGTAGTAATTTTACGTATTTTTAATATATAGTTATTTTAGTTTAAGTTGCTTTGTTATTATTTCCTTATAATTTCTTAATTAAAAGAGGAGAGTTTTTAAAGTATAAGTTATTTTTATAATCTCAGTGTCGCGGCCTTCTTTACTAAGTTAGGCAGTATCTAATGTGGTAATTAACCCCTGTAAGCTCCATTTCACTCTTTACGTACGATCTCTGGCTATATTCACACCACTTCTTTTATCCGCTATGTCATCAAGCGGACATGTCATTAAGTAAAGCATAGTACTAAGTATAACCTAAGGTATTCGCTAAATGGGAATCCTAGAGAACAGCTAATCGGAAGAGACCCAGCTAAAACGACAATTTACTTCAGGACCTTGGAGAAAGAACTAATCAGGAAGGACCTAGGGAATCGGTGTCCCAGGACCGGGGCACCGGGGCATTGGATCTATTCAGATATATGCCAGTTAGGCCCGATTTTACAGATAGTTTCCTTTATTGCTGTAGTAACGATAACAATACTACTCTACACACTCTGTGCTAAAGTATCTTTTGACTGCTTACGATTTACGTGACCTACCACCTTTTCGCACTCTTCGTTTGTATATACGCCTTGTTTATACACACCTCTCTCATGCTAGCTATACTCAGGAACTCTGACCTCAGGGTTCGGGCTGCCTAGGTCGTTACAGTATGTCAGCAAGTGGAGCGTGTTAGCAAGTGGAGCATGTCAGCAAGTGGAGCATGTCAGCAAGGAGCACGTCATTAAGTGGAACTGTCAGAGTTCCGGCCTGGCTAGAGGCCGGAACGCGCAGAAAGGATGTAACTGTCAGAAACGCTGCACCACTGCTGTGATCACTGCCAGAGCGATCAGAATGTTACGGACTTTAAATTAGAAGGCAAGGGTTATTTTATAATACAGACAAGGATAGCAAATGGTCAAAACACTCAGTGTCACAACCTAAGCAAAGAGGCTTAAGGGGCGGGCTAGTGTACGGTCTTTTTGTTCACAGCCGGCGTCAACACTCGTATAAAGGTTTCAGGCGATAGCCTCATACAGCCTCACCGACAACATTCAAGACCATACACCGTCGTTATGCGACAGGTTCATACGGCTGCTTCATTTGTAAATGGCTGACAGATACGCTGACAGAACTTAAAGGTATATAAAAGCTACCTTCTATAAACAAGCCGCTAATTTCTTTCTCTACTAGCATAGACATATAAAAGCTGCTGTCAAAAGAAAAGGGGTCCCAACCACATTGTCAACAAGATAGGGGGTCGACCCCTGGGTCGAACCCAGGCACTATAGTCAGCTTGCGTGAGGATGCCTGGCACAGCCAGCAATCCAACCACCAAGCCACCAAGGCAGTGTAAGCTAGTGGCCAGGTGGATCATGCAAATAGGTCTATAAAAGGAGGGTTTCTGGCACTGCCAGAAAGCCGACGAACGAACAAGACAAGAGAACCAACACATAAAAAACACTGGATTCAAGGTGCCGTGCTTCTGACAGCTGCTACCTAAAGGCGGTGAGCCAGATCCGAGCAGCGTGCCCATGGTTATCCAGCTAAGTCTTTGCATAAAAGTATGATCTATTTTTGAAATGGGATGAGTGCGAAGGGGAGGGGGCACAGTGTACACACTGTACAGTACACTGTGTCACCGCGAAATAGAGGCAGGCTTCGTACAGCCATTCTGTAAACAATTAACTATATACACCTATCTATAAATGACAGCACCATATACTGTGTGCCAGTGCGGTTCTAGCATTCATTAATGACATTCTCTTGCTCATTTAGCTTCAGTTTTGTTAGAAACACTGCACACTAGAATTTTATGGAATTAATGAAGACTCTAACTGCTTAATTAAATTGCCTCTGTGTACTGTGGCAAAGCCAGAGAAGTGGTTAATAAAATAAACTACACTGTAAAATCAAAGTGGTCTGTAGGTTATAGCCTGATGCTAACAGCCACTACTAATTTTATAACAGTTTTTATGGCATTTGGCTTACACCACTACTAAAACCACTACTATAACAAATGCCTTTATACCTAATGCTACCGCACTACTAAACACTAGTTAAGGCCTGGCTTCAGGGTAGGGCAGCGTATTTAACTGACTATTATCTTTCACATTATAAAGCCAATTTATTTAAAGAGTTTGGTGTTTGATATAAATGAAGTAGCTAAGCGATTCTGAAAGGTAACTCTAATTGAAAGCATCCTGCTCATAAGACAAGGGGCTGAAAACCTATCATTACACTAACTGTCAGAAAGAAAGGGGTTCAGGGAGCCTGAGCCACCACGTTGACGAAGTCAGAATCCTACGGAGAGCTCTATAAAGAAAGGGGTTCTGGCTACAAGCCAGAACCCACAGAAGCAATTCAATCAAGCAGTTGCAACCACAGTTTTCTAGTGTGCAGTGTTTCTGACACTAACCAATCTACTACAAATGGAACAAATTTTGTAAAAATATAGGTTTGAAGCCCGGCAACTGAGTTAGCAAGCACTTGCTAATAAGGCTAGTATTAAAGCTGACGCTCGAACGGTTAAACGAGCAATGGGAACGCTTTACTATAAGAACTGTATAGTGTGTGAGAAAGGGTAGGTGTCTCCTTTAAACGCTAAGCAAAGGGTTAAAGACGCTTAGACTGTGCTATTCTATCGTCCAAAGCTTACTGACTAGCATATTATTTAATGATTGGATAAGTGCTACTTTACTATTAGCTTACAGAGCGGAAAAGTTCAAATCATTTAAAAGCTTAGTAAAAGATATTACCCAGACTATATCTATTACTAACTGAAGCTAAAAAACGACGACGAACCAATTAAGCGATACCACGTTTAGGCAGCGGTTAGTTAGAACTTTAAATCTAACCTTGTTTTCTATAAGGTTCTAACTAATACAAACGGCAAAATAAGCTTATAAATATATCGCGATATTATCTTTAAAAGTGTAGTTCGACCTTGGCTTAATAAAGGTCAAAGGTTTATACTTAAAAAAGATAGTAATTCGGAGCATAGTACGGGGCAAAACGCGAATATAATAAGGGTTTGAAAGAAAGAGCACTGTTTAAAGCACTATTTCAACACACGAGGCTCACTAGACCTCTCACCAATTGAGAACTGCTGGCAAAATATAAAGCAGTTTATTTGAGCTAACTTATCAATAACAGGCTCTGGATTAATAGAGTTAATAATAGCTGCGTGGGACCGAATTTCATAGCGAAAGATCAACGAGATAGTGGATTCTATGGTAATGCGAATGCAGAAAGTGATAGTGTCAGGGGGTCAGATGACTGGGTGGTGAGACAAATTTAAATACAATATAAATTTAGCCTACTGATTATGTACTGTCCGGGTACGCGGTGCAGTTTTTTTTGTCAACCGCTTGCCAGAGTACTGCCAGAAACACAGCACCGTAGGCTGTGTGGAAATGATGTGGGTTGCAATGGCTTGATTGTATTACGTGAGGTTGTTTGTTCTTGCTTTCTGGCTTCGCCAGAAAGGCTCTATTATATCCACAGTGGTGGCGACATTGGTGGCAAATGGTGGCATTGCCAGCTGAACTGACGTAGTCAGTTCAGCTCGCATGGCCACACCAGAGTTCAACTCAGCTCACCTCCGGCCGGAGCCCCTTTCTTTCTGATAGAACCCCCTTCCTTTCTGGCAGCAATGAGTCTATTGCTGAGGTACGACTCTTGGTAAAGAAGAGAAAAGACGCAATCTAGAGGCCTCGCCTCTGGGTTGCGGATGTGGCTTGCGTAGTGCACAGGCCACTTATTTATCGATAAGCCGTGGGTAGCTTGGGCTAGTGCGGGACACCAGCCACTAATGTTACGTGAGGTGACGGCGCGCCACGCCGTGACAGGTGCTTCCAATGTGCGCAGTTGGCACCAGCCGTTTGGGCGCCAACGCCAACAAAAATGCCTGAACGTGCGGGGTTGGCGATCTGGCAGAGCAGCACCTCGACCTTCGGAGACAGCAACAACAATCGCCTCAAGCTGCAACAACCGAGCCCGCCGAGATTCGCACTATCCATCTCAACAATACCCCACAGTATGTAATTCTTACCTGCGTCTAACAGATTACCCTGGCTTACCCATCATATCATACCAGAGTACAACCCCCTTCTTATTCAGAGATTCTAGTGTGCAGTGTTTCTGACACAAACCCTGCCGCAAAAATGCCGCTACCCCATAAAATGCTCCAGCTACTCCTTGATAGTTGCCGCACAAAGTACTCTTGGGCGTCTGGTGCTAGGCGTGGTACCCCTTCAACTAGAGAACTGCTCCAGAAAGATCTCGATATAGCAATTGGAGAAATCGACGGTTTGATGACTGGGATGCACTACCAGGATCACTACCAGGATCAACAGCGCCGTCTTAGCGCGCAACAGGTGCAATCTCGTCATATTTAAGTCTGGGCAATTTTTAGCTGACTATGTGGTAGGCTGACACCAGTGAGATTTCTAATGATGACCTCATCGAAGAACCTACCGCGAGCTACCCTGCGCCTCTTGAGCCCGCTGGGGGAGCGGAAGAAAAGTCAATTATATCGCAATGGGCTGCTATCCGTAACCTGATAGACGAAACTGAGTACCACCACAAGCAGTTTCGGTTGGTGGCTGGCCGCTTGGGCGATCCAACCATTTCTGAGCTATTGGATCTGTACCCGTCTTCGAGGTGCCTCCGCGTCGTTGGTGCTCAACTCATCAAGGATGTGCTCGAAGGCTACCGGCCCCAAGAATTGGCGCACGTCTTTGCGTTCACTTCCTTCTCATATGCTGTCTCAAAACTCCTGTACAGAAAGAACCGTCTCGATCATGATGATATCCTCACGGACCTCGGGACCTGGAGAGACTTGATACTCGACAAGAGAGAAAAGCAGGCGTTTGACCGTCTCGCTCCGGAGCTCTGGCCAGAATCTAAAAATCATCTTCACTTCATCAGTATTCTAGAGCCCACCTTCCGCGACCCTGCCGCGATACCCAAGTCCTCGGTCGCAGAGGCGCTTACTAATTCGGTGGACCCTTCAGGTCGCCACTTATCTGACCCCAGGAGCGCAAGCCCACCCCTTGCGGAAGAAGGAAACTCACTAGAGTCCCAAAAGACAGATGCACTCCATGAAACGGTCGTGTTTCTCCTCATCTTCGCTTTCCTTCAAGATATCCTCAGCCTACTCAACGTTCTGTCCGGAAGGAACTGGATTGAGCCACAACACTACAGGCTGTACGGAGCACAAAAAGAGTCCCAAGATGCATTCTACCGTTCCGCGATGGAAACTTTTTTCGAGCCATATTACCAACATCCAGGCTGTGGAACACCAGCGTGCACATCCCTCCTTTCCGTGGCCGAAGCCTTAACGAACAAAGGGCACTTGAGAAGTTCCACCGAGATACGGCACTACCTAGTCACACTAGCAGCGGTATGTGACTAGCTTCTCAAGACACCGGCCCCTGGTCACTTTCCCCATCTAAGTCTGCTAACCAGACCATAGGTTGTACTTCCGCCGGGGGCAATATATAAACAGTTTGTCTCCTTACTTTGCATTCCAGACTCCGGGTACGGTTCCGCCTCTAAAGCTGCAACTACTGTCTCCAAGTCGATGACCATTGCCAAACAAGAGCGCGACCACGACGATAATGCCTCGGTCATTACCGACAACTTGTCATTGGATCTGTCGCCAGCCTCGGTAGATGCATACACTGATGCCTTTGTCAAGCGGATTCTCGAGTCTATCGCAGAGTTCCGGGCTGGCGAATGGCCCCATTCACAAATGACTCAGGAACTTCCTCTCCTGCTCAGGCATTTTGCTCTTCGCGTTTCTCGAGAGGACAGCTCTGCTGACGGCAAAGCCGTTGGGACTTTTACCAGAAAGAACATAGCGTAAGTCACCTTACATGAGATCCTTGTGCCTAGCCGTCCGCTGTCTCAAACAGCGTTTACGTTACTGACAATATGACATCCAGTCGTATCGTTAAGGATATACAGAAAATTTTGAAGACGAACAATCCTCACGGCGATGGCGAATCTGAAGACGCCGATTATAGAGCATCGCAACCTCATACACGCGGAGTTGAGCCCGGTATGACCTACGACGAAAAGGTGCTACAGTGGTGGACAACAGATCCCGAGGATTGCGAGGTTATGAGCACATGGGAGCAAACACTGGATGAGAACACCTTTACACAGGTGGAGGATTTGGATATGCTACGCATCGACTCTGTAACCAACACAGCTTCCTTCAATTGGTTCCTCAGCTCCGTTCGAAGCAGATATCGACTAGACTACAGCGTTGCAGACATTCCCACCAGCATTCGATCATCGGTTGCCGCTTCCATGCCCAGATACAGAGGGAACAGGGCACTTCAGCGTCAACAGATCACATTGCAGATGGACTGGAATCCAAAACTATTCGCGGAGCAGCAGGGGTTCCCTGGAGTCCACAGCTTACCGTCTGCGCTGGTGATCACGGGTTCGGCACTGAAGTCACAGCTTTCAACCTGTAGAAACTACCTCAAAGAAACTTGGCCCACGACGGGGGAGGCTGTCCTGGAGGGGCTGGTCGAGCTGGCCACAGCCACAAACTCGGACATCACCACGACCCGCTTATTCGATGGACTGACTCTGGCACTTCAGCTGGCCGATGCAACCGTCCAAGTCCATTGCGATGGCCTTCTCGACTCTATCCTAGAAGTCGTCGAGATTCTCGCATGGCTTGGCGCAGCATTGCGGGAGGCTTCTTCAGGCAACCGGGTTACCTATAGTGTCGCCGATGTGCGGATCAACGAGAAAGCCGCCGAGGTAGACCACACCCAACTCTCGCTGACTTTCACCAAGAAATCCCATCTGCAGCCATGCTCGCCACAACGGACGGGGGATGCTGGCTGCACGGGATGTTCAAAAATCCGGTCATTGTAAAAGGATTTCCCATTCCCACACGCCAGGATTGGGGTATTGCTGGGATTGAGGTTCCTTTGGCAATCATGGCTCCTCTTGTCCACACAGCCCAACTCACCTTGTTCAGCAGCAGGGCGCTTTTTAAGGGGTTTAATGCCGCGCTGGTCGCGACCGCGTATCGGGAGGCACATGTCCTGTGGCATTTCATTCTCAACGAAGACGGAACGCGACTACCTTACAGCGATGGACGTATTGTCCGAAGCCCTCAAATTACGATCTCTGACGTCGCTACTAGAATGCAGATGGCGAGACACATTGTTGGTTGGGTTCCTGAGGTTACAAATAACATTGGTACGTCCCATTTTGCCTGCCTCCGAGTAGTTACTGAATCGTGATTTTTCTTGTTATAAACACCCTCTAACGTGAGAATTGACACTTAAGGTTCCCCGACTGCAAACTACGATATTGGCTGGTCCAGCCCCGATTTCGTCGGCCCTGGCTGTGCCCTCGAGAAGTTCGTGATATCAGGCGGCGCTGGTTTCATCACAGGCGGGGCCGAGTTTTCTCTCGGGCGAAAGGACAAATCACCCATGATTATAAGGAGCGCGACGTACTTCGAATCACTCAGCGGCCTTTCCAGGTCCTACGTCGTGTTGTACGACACAAGGGATCACCGAGCCTGGCTTTCCAACGGCCTTAACACGCTCCTTCATCTCGTCCGGACATCGCTCAGAGAAGACGAGAAAGGGGACTTGAGTGATGAGCGTCTCCTTAACCATTCCCTTCTGGAAGAGGCCCCGAACCAAGCGGATCCCAAAGCGGCTGTAAGATTCCTGACAAACCGACGGAATCTCGAACAGCCTGTGTTCCCAGCTCTGGACGAGATTCGTACGGAAGAGACTGCTACTGCTCATGGCGGGCAGCCCCAAACGGCTCACTATCGCACCTCGACAACGGTCCGACTGAAGGATCGCGTGACTCAGATTATGGAGGTTCTCTGGCAGCTAATTGACCACCAAGCAACCCTCGATCTCTATGTTTCCGGGATGCCCATCCAACTTCCCAGGAGCAAGCTGGAAGGCTACCGGTTCATGGACGTTGCGACCCGTCGCCAGGTCACTCCACGCGTAGTGCATCTCCGAGCTTTCGGGGGAGCCGGGAAGTCATGGGTTGATTTTGTGCGCGCCATCCGAGGGATCACCCTGTTTGGCGATGGTTTTGGCGAACTCATCTCTCCAGCATCATCTCTTTCGGCAGACGCAGACCATACCTCACACAGCACATGTTCGCGCTGGAGAACGATGCCCAAAGGGAAAGATCTCTTGGCAGTGAGCGCCTACGATCTGAATAAAATCATTCACCAGGAAGGAGGTGGCGGCAGCAGCAGCAACAGCTCTTTCGGCACGGCGCCCATAAAACTTGCCCCGGGTATTTTCTGGAACTACTGTATACCGGGAGCTTTTGAGCGTTGCGGCTGCGATGGCCGCGCCCGGGCCGCAGGCAAGGGAAAGGTACCGGCGAGTAGTACGACTGCCTCAGTTGCTAGTATTCTCAAGGCTTCCTCTTCCTTTCAATTTCTCCGTGGCAGACCGTGCGACAGGGTCCAGGTCCTGCTTCCAGCCCGGTTAGCTCTGCTCCCCTATAAAACTACAACAGTAGCTACAACAAACTCAGCCAGTAACCCCCTCATACATTTAAACGGCGCGTTCATCTTCGGCCGCAGCGAGCTATTCCCTTGGAGATGGCCAGATCAGGGTGATCCACAGCTAGAGGACGCGGATATTTCTGGGACGAGGGCAAGCAGCGTAGTTCCTGCTGCTGCTAACGAGCCTGGCACGAGCCTCTTGTCTACGGGTGGTACCTCTGTATCGACGAGGTCGTCGAGTAATGTTGGCGGGGAGGGAGGTAGCGTTTCCATGACGACGCCTGGTACTACGGTCTTTGTGAGCACCTCTTCGCCGCAGAGCTCACTGGTTGGTGGTGATTCTGCCGTTAAGGGAGGGAAAGAGCCGACACATTTTAGAACGCGGCCTGGTCAGCGCCGGATTAAGAGATTGTTGGATTCTATCAGGGGAGGCTCTTCGGGTAGTCGGAGTCGTCGAGGTCGTCGGGGTCGTCGGGGGTAATTGCTAACTCTTTATTGAGGGTATATCTAGAGCGGCCAATAAGTAGCTGAATTAGCCGTTAAGCGCCAATTTACAGTGAAACAAGGGCCATTCTCTTGACGACCGGAAGGATCTTGACGTCAGTATAAAGTAAGGTTATATATTGACTTGGGATGTGGCTCGTAACTGCCAGCCAACCCCACTGTGACGAGCAGCATCCCATCTTTTTCGCAACGCGATGCACAAGAGCATGGTCGAGCGGATCCTCCACCACATCAAGGAGATACTTGAGGATTCAGCGGCTCTATTGGGCTCACTTCGCCTTTGGACCGATGGGACTCTCACTACCCGAGACCGACTTGATCGACTTTCCGTCAGAGGTGGATGGAGCCCTGGGGTTCACATCCGTCTTACCAAAGTCCCGAATGTCCGTCTTGAAGAGCAGTACGCCGACCAGACATTGGGGACGCGATCACTCGATGTCCGAAACATCCAATCCTCGTGCGCGCAGATCCGACAAAACATTCGGAGAGCGCCCTAAGTTGTTGAATGGTTTCAGCTTACGGACCAAAGGCAGTGCTTTTAAGACTCTTTGGGCGATCAATGATAAGGTAGCATTCAAGAACTTGCTCAGGATCTCACCCAGTTCAACCAGAGCCTTTACGATCTCCATTCTCTGGAAATCAGCCGAGCCATTGCCCATGACGCTTTGACAAGTCTCGTCAATTCGGCTGAAAGGCTCAGTGCACTTGGGACAGGGGACCTAGTGGGCGGGGGGAGAGACAGGGCGAAGTCGCGGTGGATGAGCCTGTAATTGGGTTAGGAGGATCCAGCCTTAAAGAAGAGGCATCGAGGGCGGTGTTATAGGTTTGATTGGATGTAAGGGTTGTGTTGATGCCGCAAGCGGTGATGTCGGGTGATTAGGCGAGGATGTCGCTGCTGAGTTCACGAGCTACGAGCACAGAATAGTATTTATAATACTTGTTAAATTGTGTGACCTGACTGGTCTCAGTGAGGTCCAGTACAGGAGGTTACAGGGGGTGAATCCCCTGTAACGGGCGCAGCGGAAGGCTTTTGGAGGTACGATGACTACCCGGGATAGGGTCAAAGGAAGCTAAGATCAGCAGACCAACCTGCTGTAACAAGCAGAGATACAGGGGTCTATACCCTGTAACAGGGTGACTACAGTGGGCTTTGCACAGAGATCCCGAAGGTCAAAAGGTTGCCCTGAGGCTATATATAAACTATCTTGCTTAGGGTAGAAGAAAGGAGAAGAATCAGATGCCAAAAACACAGGAGGGGAGATGATTCTTTATAGGGCACTCAGTGGGTATGGGTCAATCTTACAGGGGATAAGGGCCCTAAAACATAAAAGGAAAGCCTATACTACAGAGGGAAAGGTGCTTACGTTAACGCTAAAATCCAAAGGATTCCAGGGCAACGAGTTAGCTGGGCTAACGTAATCATAGTACTGGGTCTACCCCTGTAGGCTTGGCCTACAGGTGGTGGGTCCCCAGAACTCCCCGTCAGTTCTAGTAGGTTCCAGTGGGTCTAGGGGGCTTGGCAGCCCCCCTGAACCACAACACCAACTCCCCGTGGTTGTGGTGACTGCACTTTGCTACAGTGCAGTCGGCAGCACTCCTAGGGCAGTAGATCAACTAGGCTACAGCACCCTTGGGTGCTGTAGCTACAGGGCAACTGGGCTGTAATTTCAACAATACTAAAACTCCGTATTATTAAAAAATACCTTAATAAATACCTTAATAAAAGCTTTATCCGCCCTAGCACCTTATTAGTAACAATCCCCGTCCTTTTTACTAGGAAATTGGGGGGGGAAATTAAAATGTATATAAATTATTATAAATTAAATAATATTATAATTAAAAATAAATACCTTATATTACTTATTTGCAAAATACTGAATTTACTTAACTACGCTAAATATTATACTAAGCTAAATATTACTATAACGTTTAATTAATTACGTATTATATTTAAAGATAAATAAAAAACGGTATTTATTACTAAATTCAGCCTTTACAAATACCTTATAGTAAATTTCAACATAATAAAAGCACCTAACTCTTTCCAATATTATATAAACTATATATTATTTAATATATTTAATAAATTCGTTATAACCTACTTAAATAATATCCTTATTTTTAATAAAATATAAGCAAAATATTGTAAATATATACGGAAAGTAATATAATAATTTATTAAGGTAGAATTTACCATTAATATTAGAAAATATAAGTTTAAAGTATAGGAGATGAAATATTTTAGCCTTATTATTAATATTTTTAATATTAAATAAACCCTGAGAAAATTAATATTATTACTAATTGGAAGCCCCCTGAAATATTAAAAAACCTTTAACGCTTTATAAACTTTACGAATTTTTATTAATAATTTATTAAAAACTTTTCAAAAATCGTATAATTACTAATTAGTTTTATAAATAATAAAAAGTAATTAAGGGCATTTTTAAACAAAATACTCTAAGTATTTTATAAATTAAAAACTACCTTTATTTTAGTATTAATCCTAAATTACTTTAACCTTAAAAAGTAAATAATTATAAAAATTAACGTTTCCAATTAAGTATCCGGAAAGGTCCTCTCCTAATATAACGAAATTGGAGAACTCTACCCCGTTATATTCTTCTTAACTAAATATATACCTATAAAGTATAATTATAAGATTTATAATAAGGAATTAATAATTATTATTAAAGTATTTAAAAAATAAAAACCAGAATTATAAGGTTTTAAAAACGTAATTAAGGTAATTATAAACTGTAAAAGCCTCAAGTATTTTACTACTATTAAACTCCTAAATTAATATTAAATCCGTTAATTAAAATTCCTCTCCAATTTCCAGTTCCAAATCACCTATAAGCCAGGTAAAAAAGCCATAATACCTAATATACTTATATATATATTAGGCAATACCCTTAGGACCTTTAATACTATTAATAACCAAATGATAAATAAACTTCGTACCCTCCTACCCCCGTCCCTTTAATAACCTAATACTAATTTAAACCCCCCCTTTAAATTACTTACCTTTAATATATTCTACTATATTAATAAATACATTAACGTAATATATAAATCCTTTAATATAGCAAAAATATTATTATTATTATTATTATTAATCTTACACCGCAGAGGACCTTTGGTCCTCGCCCTAGTGGGCAAGCGGTCCCTTTATCTATCTGTTTAGACACCGTGGGTGCTTCTATAGTACAGGTATCGGTACGATATCGCACCTAAACCAACTCTACTTCCAGCCTTTTGTCTACTAGTCTGGGTCTCTCCTACCCAATAGCAAAAATAATTTAAACCGTTATTAAAAACCCCAATTATAAAAAATTCCCCAAATTAGTTAAATAAAAGTTTAAAGTAGCTATAACCAATTATATAGTAGTTTAAGGAAAGGTTTATTACTATAATAAACTTTATATCCCTTTAATTAATAATATCTAATTCTAAATCCTTTACTAAAACTATACCGTAGTACCCGTAAATTACCCCAGCTACTTTAAAATATATAATATCTTATATAGGTTATACTTTTAATTACAAATATCCCGTAATATTACTCCCTTTATTAAAAATTGTAATTTATATATTAAAACCAAAAATTTTAAAACCAACCCGTTTAAATTTCTAAATCTACTTTTAATACCTTTTTAACCCTAAACTAATATTTTTATGAATTATATTAAATTACTTTTCTCCTATAAATATAAAAAATTTAAATTTAATTATATATTAATTGTAATTAATTAATTTATAAAAATATACTATTTTATTTTTATACTGGATATAATAGCGAAGGGACTTGTAAATATTTTTATTTTAAACGTATATTAATTTTATAACGTATTATAATTTCTAATTTCTAATAAAGGTACATAATTTATCTTTACCTTTTGGAAAAAACTTAATTGAAAAATAGGTATTATTTTAAAGGCTTTAATAATGTTTTATCACTAAATTAATAATTAAACGGAAATTTTTAACGTAAAATTAATATAATACCTAAAATCCTTTTATTCCTTTTACTAAAATAACTAAATTAATTAATTACTATTTACTAAATTTACCGTTAATAACTAGATTTTTAAAATTACCAACCTTTCCCCTTTTTTCGCTAATTATAAATAATACCCTATTATAGGAACGGAACCTATTTATAACTTAACTACTACTAAAACCCCTTAATAATAATAGGAATTTTTAAATATTATTAATATTACTAATTAAATTTAATAGATTTATAAATAAATACGTACCTTTATAACCGAAGCTTAAGAATATTACGTAGATTACGTAAATAAATATTAATTTAATATTAAAATATTTTAAAAGGGGGACCTAATTTAAATTAATATTATTATTAATCTTACACCGCAGAGGACCTCTAGTCCTCGCCCCAGTGGGCAAGCGGTCCCTCAATCTATCTGTTTAGG
>Ga0247760_1001744_pt1 | contig 18939 bp, 12 predicted proteins | sample UWRJL171409R4_FD_179936 | JGI IMG/M metagenome (GOLD analysis project Ga0247760, IMG submission 179936) | Plant litter microbial communities from Arlington Agricultural Research Station in Wisconsin, United States - UWRJ-L171-409R-4 | ecosystem: Environmental > Terrestrial > Plant litter >... | reverse complement strand
CGAGGAAGTAGGGCCCGCCCTGGCCGTAGTCCCATGACTTGCTGGGCGCCGTCGTGTGTCGCGCCCATGCGGCTGAGCCGGTACGGCCTGGTGTATATGTCCACAGCGCGGCGTCAGTCGCAATGCCACAGTCGCCGGCAAACACGGCGAGGACGCCATTGTCGAGGACGGTTGGCGTGAATGCGACCCGGTCGGAGCTCCCAAGAAAGGGCGGGTCTGATGCCAGTACATTCGGCTTGAGGGAGGAGGCGGTCAGCGTCGAGGAGAAATTGACCGCGAGGAGATCGACGGAGCGGCCGTTCGGGGCGAAGATGTAAAAGCTGTTGTCGGTGCCGCTGAGCACCGTCGTGGGAATGTACGGCAGCGCTGCCGTGACCATGGACGCCAGCATGGCCATTATCAGAAATGCGGCGAGCCGGACGGAAGACAGCGGCCTTCCCGCCCCAGCCGAGAGGGCATTCCCCGCGAGTGCCAGCATGCTGAGAAGCTTCGGGTGCTCCCTCTGGTGCAGTCTGGCCGCGAAGATGGTTGGCTCTCTCGCTCTCTGTTCGGTAGCCTGTTTCTCAAGAGGAATGCATTGTCTCTGCAGTGCTCCGATTGACGACAGTTCTCCACACTTCGACGACAACAACAAAGGTTACAAGATGCAATACCCCCCACGCGAAGAGAAGGCGACGGATCAGAGGCTCGCAAAAGGGTCGTTCAGCAATACAGCATCGTCGTATAGGTTGGGGCGCACGATGAGCTGGCATCAATCAAGCGGGCAGACAAGGGTGCGGTGTGGGAAGAGGTGAGAGGAAAGAGCAGACAGAGCCTGGATGGTGCGGGGTCCAAAGTCAACAAACGTCCGGTGCGCCCAAGCTCCTAAGCTCCTGTCGACTGGGGGTCGCGCGAGGCTGGCCAAAATTGGCATGGGATATCACCGCATGCCAGGTGATCGGGTTCGTCAATTGGCTCAATTGCACAAACGGCTGCGCCAATGCACGCCCAAAGTGGTTCGTCCGAGGCTATCGAATTGGATGATGGGGCGGCTGTGTGATTCCCTGCGATGTGATTGTTGTCGGGGCAACCGGGCGACAGGGGTAGCTAAAAGTGACAGTGTTGATCGCGGGGTCCAGGGTCGCAGCGGTTCACTCCGGCCAAGTTTGCTCACAGCACCAGCATGGGTATCGGGTTCATTACCGAGAACCCTCAAGCTCGACATCGAGACACAATATCACCCTGAAACGTCGATTGGATGAGTGCGTTACGGTTTGGGCCACCAAATGCTTCGTGAGACCGTGTGTCTTCGACAAGCGCGATTGGAATGCATGGACCGTGTACCCTGCAGCCCCGGCTTCCAATGTTGGCAACCTCAAGTATCCACACCCATTGCAACACCGTTATAAGCCTCACTGCTATTGCTATTACGGGATCGTTGGCTTCAGTATAGGTTCCCCTCGGCGTTTAGCACCGGCCGTTAGCAAGTCTTTCGTATCGAGCACCGATTCCATGCCCAACTTTATTAGTGCCCTTCGACACCGTTTGTAAGTTACAGGCCAAGATCAAGTATTTATTTGACAACTTAGGAAACCGGCTGAATCATTCCGGACTTTCTGCATCTAATTCTACCTAAACAGTAGATTGCTCAACATGTCGGCCTTGACGTCCCAGTGCTTCTTCAGAGGTGATGATAGCACCCTCTCTGGGATACATGCCTAGTATCTTGCCGTCCATGTCGACCTTAAAGATGCCTGAAGTCGAGCCGTATTTGGAAACACGGACACTCTCTACCGTGAAGCGCCAATATTTCCCCGTCTTGTAATCGAAGAACCACACCATCATGTCCATGTGATGCGGCGATACCTTCTTGATGGACGTAGCCAGGGTGCCTTTGAACGTAACCAGCGACGTGACTCCCTTTTGAACGATATCCCGACAAAATACTTGTTCAATGGATATTTTGAGTCTTTCGCTGAGTTGTCGGTATTTCTCCAACATCGTCGCTCGTATGCAGGCAACGTTCAAATTCAATGAGATCAGCCCCTGCAAGTAGCCAGGCCATGAACTCGGTCGTCAAGTCAGTCCCGGTACGTAAGTCGAGGACAGGTTAGTAGAGCCGCTGTAAGGAAGCTTCCTGAACACCGAAATTAGGGTCGGATGCCTGTTCGATAGCCTCAACAACCTTGGAAACGTATTTATCGATCATGGCATTAGCCACCAACACGCTGTCATCACTCTTTGGCGGGTGCCTAATGCCTTGCATCCATATGCTCGTCGCCCAGGCCGCTGCTGTCGCACTGGAGCCGTGATGTCATGTCAAGTGTTCCCTCGACATTCTGTGTATAACTGCTGCGAGATGCGCCTGTAAGCTGGGAGGAGGTGCTCGGTAATACTCGTCCCACTTCGTGTCAAAATGGGCGCATCGCAAGAGGAAGCCCATTTCAACCCGCTCCACGGTCTGTCTCAAACAATCTGGCGAGTAACTCGACACGCCTCCTGTCACGGCGTCGATATTTTCCTATGTTTCGATAGAGGGGCTCATCGAGGTAGTCGCGTTTTTGCCAGGCCAATCGACAGACAATACTTTCCATGGCAGCGGACCACAAGGTGTTGTGGTGTTCTGTCTCGAAACGTTGCAACGCCTCGTCCCGCTGGCGCCCAAACAGCTGCCGAACATCGAGTGAATCCAATAGCTCTTTCTGCTTCTGAGCTTGCCGCGCGTTGTCCAAGTCGGCCAGGTGGCGCTTCAGGCATGTGGTATTCGACTGGCAATTCTTTCAGTGGTCTCGGATATCAGGCCACTGTTCCTCAACGAATCGCAGGATGCGCATCTCTTCAATACGCTTCCTTTATTCCCACTCACTGCGGATGTGCTGGCCGGTCCCAGCCTCAGACTGCAGCGGTGGGATTGACTGCCGCTTCGGCTTTGCGACGCCTCCAGATCTGCCTTCACTATCAGTTCGCTTTCTGTTGCCGTCGTTCTCAGAATCGCTTCCACTCTCATCTCCCCCATCTCTTGGTTGTTTCCGAGAAATCCCATTTCTATGAGAAGACTCTTGTTGGGAGTTTTGGCTTGCCCCTGAGCGGTTTACCGGGGGAGGCTCGGCCCTCACCATTTGGTCAGTTCTGCGCCGGACGTCCCCTATCCGTTTAGTCCGCACGGTTAGAAGACATTAATTCTGAAGAGCAAGCTACAAATTTCTAATCACGTACCGGCGACCTTCCGGAACTCTGGCTGAGGCAGTAGTGCAAAATCACTCCCATTCGCTTAGCTTTTCGACTCCTCAGGCCCTCTTTTGTTTTCGGGGGGCTCTTCTGTACGCACACCTGTGATTTTAAGACGGGGTACCGTTCAGCAGCAGCCGCACTGGTATCGGACGTCGCATTACTGTCGGGTGTCATCGTGAGGAAAGTAATGAAGTTGCTTCAACGTAAATTTGGCACTGGATCGAGGCCTAATCCTATCTTTGGCTTCACGACAAACATGGGGGAATCTGCCGACTGAAACCGGAACCGTCGTTTACTAGCAAAAAAAGCAACGAGCGACCTCGAGAAAATAGGGGTTAATGGAGCCAAAAAACATACAACACCAGGGATTCGCTGGTCGTCACCGACCCAACTACTAGTCTGGCCCTCACTGGCTTGTCTATGGGAGAGCAGACGGGATCCCGAATTTTCCAGTGGGTATGGTCGTATGTGTCAGTTTCTGTTGGTGTTCTGCTTTATAAGGGGCGGGAATGGCATGCCTGTGGTGGTTGACTGACGATGCTTCAGTGCTGCTAGAGGTGGAGGCTACATTCTGTGTCGAAGAGGTCTATCTGGGGTGAGAGGGACATAAATATGTGCACAGTGCCTATATAATTCAAGTTGGGGAGCGAGATGTGCCGAGGGGATGTAGGATCCTCGAGTCCCCGGTGGCTCAAAGAAATATTACCACCCCTTCTACATTCACCGTGTACTGGTTTCTTCTCAACGCCGTGTCATATATATTACTGCGTGATAAGCTAAAGAATTGCAACGATAGCCTTTTGTGTTGCATGTTACGAGGCAGCGAGGCGTCCTGAATTTGCCGGTGAGCCCCTGATATTAACTTGTGCGACAAGTCCCATGGCAAATTACGACTTTCCCATCTGCGCAGCCCCATCACTAACGACCGCTAGCACCTGACCAGAAACAAGTCACTCACTCTGAAACGTCACACCCGAGAAAATACCTTGACTCGACTAGTGTAGACGACAGCATACTGAACTCAAGCCGCCACAAGTCTCGCGTGTCGCCGTCACCGTCAGACAAACGCAAAACTCGGCAAAGCCGGGGACTGACACAGAACTTGAACAATAATTCGCAACTCCTTGATACCGTAGCCCCCTAAACCAGAAAACAACAGCAACAAAACAAACAATCACACACCGAACTCTTCGTCGAAACCTCCATACTCTCCCCCACCCACCGCCTGTCCTCCATATCCCATCCCAACCTGCGCCTTCAGCGACTCGGCAATCTGCCTATACTTCTCGACCTCCCCCCTCAGCTCCTCTATCTCCTTCGCCGCTCTCGTGACATCAGGGCCCGCATTCAGTAGCAAGGCATCTCTCGTCCTCGCCAGCATCTCATTCTGCGCCCTCAGCGTCCTCAACTCCTCCTGGACACCCATCGCCTCACTGCGCATCTCCAAATTCTCAATCTCCGTCTGCTTCGCCCGCTCCACCCGCTCATCATACTTCTTCTCGAGCTCAGACGCCCGAATCGGGAACTTCGGCTGCACGCAGGCCACAATGGACGGTTTCTCTTCCAGCTCGCGTGTGTACGCCACGCCAGGGTGGTTATCCCACGCGGGCAGCACAAAAAGGGTGTGATGCCCCTTGCCTGCAAGACGATAATACCTCGTCGGAATCGTAACCGGGATAATCCCGCGGGCGTACTCGGCGCCATTACGGAATTTCTTCCAGATCTGGTCGCCCAGCACGCCCTGCGAGCGGTAGGCCTTCTCGCGGGTCTGGACGAGAGCCTCCTGCTTGTCGAGGATGTTGTGCACGTGGCAGAAGACGTCGTCGCCGGCGTTGACGAGCACCCACTTGTCCTGCGGGTAGACGATTTCGCGGCCGGAGCGGCCATCGGGGCCGAGCTCGGAGAGGTACTGGTGCGGGATGGCGGCCTCGCCGGCGAGGGCGTCGAGGGCGTTGGCGTAGGAGAGCTCGAGCTCGTGGAGGCGGGCGACGAGCTGCTGGGAGAAGAGGAGCCATTGGCCGAGGAGGGAGGAGCGGCAGTTGGCGAGGTCGGTGGTGTCGTGCTCTTCCGAGGTGGGGAGGAGGCTGAGGATGCCGCCGGTGGAGCTGAATTCGTGGTCGAGGCGCTCGAGGCAGGCGTTGGCGTGCATGGCGAGGGCACTGTGGGTGGCGTAGGGCTTCTGGGGCGCGTCTTTCTCGCGGGGCGGGCCGACTTCGGCGAGCGGACAGTGGTAGCTGGTGCCGTAGGCTTCGTGGCGGCCGCGGACGGAGTTAAGGAGCATGGTCAGGGGCTTGTTGTGGTGGGGGTCGTCGTTGGTGTAGGGGACGGTGATGTCGGCGAGGAAGTCAAACGCGTCCTTGAGCTGGGGCTTAGGCAGTTCGTCGCGGTTCACGTCGGGGGTTTGCTTGGGGGCGGCGTCGAACACGGTAGGGTCGATGCTTGGGTCCAGGGCTTGGATGAGGATGCAGAGGGACTGGGCATGCTGCTTTAGAGCAACAAGGGTTGGCGCAACGCCTGTGGTGGACAGGTAGCCGCAGTTGATGTGGCGGTAGAGCCCTTGGCCAACCTCGGTGTGGAATATCTTCGACCACGGCGAGATGTAGGGGAGAGAGAAGTCGGTGCCTTTGACGTAGCCCGGTTGCCAGGCGTTCTCGTCGTCCTCGTGCTCAGCGAGGTGAGTCGGCACCGGAGCTGGCACCGGGCCCGGGACTGCATTGCTGGCCATGTTCGGGGTGATACTTAGAGTGCCAATGTTGGGTTTCCCTTCTTGTAGATGAAGCTGTCCCGTGGTTGTGACGATGGGAAGAAGTCTTGCGGGATAGGGGGTTGCCAGCCCCTTTTACTAGCTACCACAGCAGTTGGAAGCTCTGGGCTGCTTCATTGTTCTGCAAGCTGCTGATGAAAGAATATTCGCCAGTATGCGTTTCATGTTTATCCATGGGCAACGACGAACAAAGAAGTCTTTCGACGGAAGCAGCGAACATCTTGTCCCATAAACTCAGGATCTTTTCAGGAGCAGGGTTTTGACCCCCCTGATGCGGCCAGGCTAGGCAGACAGTCAGATACTAAAAATGTCCCGGTGGTATCTGTCGCCTCCATAACGGAAACCAGCCAGCATCTTGCCGGCTGTTACGCACGATATGGAATGTCTCGAAATACCAGTCCATACCACCAAGATGCAACGGTTGGCTGAGACAAAAGCAGACATCCTAAACGACATCTGCACGTCAACATCGCCAGCAGTACTCAGGGCTCGGCAATTGTGTGGGCACAGTAACTATGTATTGCGCAGTCCAACAGTCCCGTACTGCGAAGACGTCGTACAGCCAACTGCGGCTTTATTGCAACTGCTCGTGGCACTCGCCACCACGACATTGACGGAGTGGGCGACGGCAGACAAAGACTGGATGCTTGGCCCAGCTGGCATGGTGTGGCTTTGCGACCGCCCACTTCCCGTTGGGCGTCGGTTCCATGCGGAGATCGTTTTCTTTGTTCCCAGACGAAACGCGCAGTAGGAAGCGCGCGAATCCGGGGAACGGCGCGCCCGCGAGATCTTCTGATAATTTCTCTCCCCTCGATTGGCTCCCACCTTCGCTGCACTGGCAGATCATGGAGAAATGGGAAGACGCTGTGCCGAGCTAAATTTCGTGCACTTGTGACGTGGGAATCCCGTGACGACGTGCATGTTTACACCAGCTGAAATGTGGGACCAAGCCAGCTGGGGAGGACGGGACGACGAAGGCCCAGACCGCAGAGCCTGCGCTATCCTGGTACTGTCTGCGACTCGCTCATTTTGGAGGAGGAGCACCGATTGGTACACGCCTTTCGTGCACACCATCCCTCTCTTTTCTCCCAAGACGGCTAGCGCCTAACGCGAACAAAGTTGGGCTCTGAGACATCGCCGACGCGAGCTGTCGTGGAGGCACAAATTAGCCATGCACTGTGCTCATCACACATACCTAGGTAAGTTCGCCGATCGCCTAGAGTATGTTGGGCAGAGAGCGCGAGGCGACGGCGGTGAGAGGAGGACTAAAGCTGCAATTCGACCAGAATACAGGAATCGATCACCGCCAGGACCGGGAATGGACAAACAGATCTCGGAGTTTCTCAACGCAGCTAGCGAATCTTGCGCTGCAACCCAAATCCAGATTTCTCCCGGGTTGTCCCAATTAACACGGGCGCTGTTGCAGGCCTCCCTGGGCCGGACCTGCTGAAATTTGCAGATGCCTCTGCAGATGGCCCCACACCCCGACCCCAGAAGAGCATCCTGGACGTGCTGGGTGTTGCGTCATTGGGAGGTATTGCAGGCTCACTGCCGTGCGAGGGGGGAGACCGTGGTGAAATGTGGGATGGCAGTGAATCGGAGGGGGACAGACAAGACAACAATAAAAAGGCCAGCGTCTCAGCTGCTCCCCTGCATGCAATCTTAGGACCAAACCGAGCCTGTTCCACCGTCGGCTGCTCGTTTGATCTCAGCGCTTCAGGCCTTGATTTTTTGGAGCTTGGTCGCTGTTGCTGGGAGGAGTTTGAAATAAGGCGCGGCCCGAGCTTCCAATAGCACGACGCGATTGAGCCATCCCGGCCCTTGCAGCTCGTGGGTTCCCTGCTTTTGTCCTCGGCGTCCCCCGCCAGTTGACCCAAGCTCCTTTCTGCTTTCTCTTCATCGTCTTCCCACCTGACGGCATTTCTCAGGAAACTCTAGGGACGCAATTGTTCCCAGAGGCACCGCCGACGACAGCGATATCTCCACACGAAGGGAGCCACAAAGAGGACGAACGGCCAATCGACACTACGCAATTAGCCACCCCCTAAAGTCGCCAGAATGGCTGACGTTGACCCGAACGCAGAGCCCAAGCCGGCCTCTTTGTCAGGTGAGTAACTGTTGTGGTGATGCTTCACGCAAGATTCAGGGGTCGAGGAAGAAGCTCACGCTTTGTGTCAAAGGGTTTGTGGCGACACTGGTGCCCGTTGCTGTGATCTCGGCCGTCTACCTTGCCATCTTTTTAGTCTTGCGCAGAAGCCAGAGACGGTACTATGCGCCGAGAACCTATCTCGGGAGTTTGAGAGAGAGGTAAACAACACACTCCTCTGCCATGCGCTCGCCGCCAATTGCTCACTCGTGACATAGCGAACGCTCTCCCACCCTTCCCAGCGGCCTCTTCAACTGGTTCGGCACCTTCTGGAAGATCCCCGATGTGTACGCCCTTCAGCACCAGTCTCTCGATGCATTCCTCTTTTTGCGCTACATGCGCATGGCTTTCTTCATCTGTCTTGTTGGCTGCTGCATCACCTGGCCCATCCTGTTCCCCATCAATGCCAGCGGCGGCGGCGGCCAATTGGAGCTCGACATCTTGTCGTATGCCAACATCGACCAGCAGACACAAAGCAAGCGCTACTATGCCCATGCTCTGACATGCTGGGTCTACTTCGGTTTCATCATGTATCTGATCATGAGGGAGTGCATCTACTACATCAACTTGCGCCAGGCGTTCCTCTTGAGCCCCTTCTACTCCGACCGCATCTCATCCCGTACCGTCCTCTTCTCATCGGTTCCCGCTCAGTACCTCGACGAGGCTAAGCTGCGCAAGGTCTTCGGCCCCACGGTCAAGAATGTCTGGATCACGAGCGAAACGAAGCAGGTTGATGAGCTAGTTAAGGAGCGCGATAAGGTCGCCATGAAGCTTGAGAAGGCCGAGGTTAAGCTGATCAAGCTTGCTCACAAGTCCCGTCTGCAGGCCATCAAGAAGGGCGCATCTGCCGATGAAGCCGACAAATCGGTTCCTCTCGACGCCGAATCCGGGAGCATCGCTGCCCGGTGGGTTCCTGAAAAGAAGCGACCAACCCACAAAACTGGTGCCCTCGGTCTGCTTGGAAAGAAGGTCGATACTATCAACTGGTGCCGCGCGGAGCTTGAGCGACTCATTCCCGCCGTGGGTGAGGTCCAGGCTAAGTATCGCGCCGGAGAGTACAAGAAGGTTCCAGGTGTCTTCATCGAGTTCAAGACTCAGGCCGACGCCGAAGGAGCTGCCCAAATCCTTGCTCACCACCAGGGTCTTCGCATGACGCCCAGATATGTTGGAATCCGGCCCGGCGAGATTGTCTGGAAGTCGCTTTCTATTCCCTGGTGGCAACTGGTTGTTCGCCGCTATGCAGTATATGCCTTCATCTGCGCCATGATCGTCTTCTGGGCCATCCCTCTCGCTTTTGTCGGTATTCTCAGCAACATCAACAATCTTACGAAGATCTCCTTTCTGGAATGGATCAACAAGATCCCTTCAGTAAGACTATCAGTTTGTTACCTGTGACATATATCATACTAACGATTTCAAAGGTTATCCTCGGTGTCATCACCGGCCTCCTGCCAGCTGTGCTGATGTCGATTCTCATGTCTCTTGTTCCTGTTGTCATGCGGTGTATGTTTTCATATTCCTATTCCCCCGACACTATTGTTTGCTGACAGAATTGGCTAGTGTGTGCAAAACTCGCGGGAGAGCCGTCGCTCTCCAGAGTGGAGCTGTTTACTCAAAACGCGTACTTTGCCTTCCAGGTCATCCAAATCTTCCTGGTCACGACACTGGCATCCGCTGCAACGGCGGTTGCCAAGGATATCATCGATTCTCCCACGGATGCACCGCGCATTCTGGCCGAAAAGCTTCCGAGGGCGTCCAATATCTACATATCATACTTCATCGTTCAAGGTCTGACGATCGCTACGGGTGTACTCACTCAAGTTGTTGGCTTCTTTGTCTTCACGGTTTTGTACAAGTTCCTCGCGGCCACTCCCCGTGCCATGTACAACAAGTGGGCCAACCTCAGCGCCATCTCTTGGGGCAGTGTTCTTCCCGTGTACACAAATATTGTGGTTATCGGTATGTTACTCCTATTGCCCCTGAAACTAGCAGGTTCTAATTCATTCCAGCTATCACATATGCGGGTATCGCCCCCCTCATGCTCGGCTGGGCGACAGTCGCCATGGGTCTGTTCTACCTCGCTTGGCGTTATAACGTCTTCTTCGTCACTGACACGACGATTGACACTCGCGGCCTCATCTATCCCCGCGCCATCAAGCAGCTTTTCACGGGTATCTATCTGGGCGAGGTGTGCATGATTGGCCTATTTGGCGCGTCTGTGGTAGCTGGACCCTTAGTTCTGATGGTCGTCTTCCTCATTTTCACCGTTTTGTTCCACCTCAGCCTCAACAGCGCGCTTAACCCTCTGCTTTACAACCTTCCTTTAACTCTGATTTCCGAGGAAGAGGAAACGCGTCTTCTCGATCGCGAGGTTACCATCTCGGAGGCCAGCCCTAGCGCCGTTCACGATGGTGAGAAGACGACCAATGGGGACGGTCACGCGAGCGTGCAGAGGGCTGCAGCTACACCCAAGAAGGCCAATTTCTTGCTCAAGTTCTTGAAGCCCTGGATCTATTCTGACTACAATTACCTCCGAACACTTGTGCCTCGGGAGCTTACCCTGGACGCCTATGCCGACGAAGTCGCCCGAGACGCCTACTTTCCGCCAACCGTCACATCCCAGACCCCTCTGCTCTGGATCCCTGCTGATCCTGCTGGAGTATCAAAGCAGGAGATTGCGCACACAAGCAAGTATATCCCCATCACCGATGACGGCTGCGAGCTGGACGATAAGGGCAAGATGGTCTGGGATACAGAGGGCACCCGGCCCCCTGTCTGGGAAGAGAAGATTATTTACTGAGCTTTAGAGACTAGTCCTGTCTTGTTTTTCAAACCCTGTTTTAGGATTTTTGCAGGCATAAAGCATCTTGGCTTCAGGATGGGGGAATGGCATGTTGGTGGAGCATGGTATAGGGTGGTGTGATTATAGCTGAAATTTGCCTAGATACCCGTTGACTATCAGGTTGACCACGTTTTTTTAATTTGTCCAGTCGTGGGTAATACTATCTAATACGCGGCGCTGCTACCTTGTTCCTTGATGTGAGACCGCCAAGTGCACTGTGCATTGTAATAACTACGTCACTCCTACGAAGGCATAACGAGTGCGGGTCGTCCCGTCGCGAGGACTCAATAGACATTATTGATTAGGGGGCAACCGGCTATGGTAATACCAATGCAATAATGCAAAACTATCGGAGTATCAGGCATGTATGCAATCAAGAGCAAATATCAGCCCATCTCCCGGGTCGATTCTCCTGTCCAGCTTTGGATGTCGGGATCTCCCTGGCGTCTTTTGAGGGGAATTACTCATTAAGGGCTGTTACCGCCCCCTGCAGGGGTAGTAGAGGTATTGTGAACAGACGTGACGTGTGTTAATCGTGAGCCTGGTCCGCGATGGCCGAGGGAGCTGTCCTCTTTGATCATGTCTGCTGCCTGCAGTAGGAAACTGTCAGTATGTACTTGATGATGCAGTAGGGTGGTGTGCGATGTGAGGTGGGCACGGTATGAAATGAGATGAGGGTGTTGTTTGGGGTGATGTATGTATGAGAAGGTGGAAGAGAATATTGGGTATGTGATAAAAGTTAACCAGACTATGGAAGTAGCCCTGCTGTCCGGTACATTAAGGTATACATCTAGACGTGGGAAAAGTGTAAGTGAGCAGAATACGGAGTAACGCAAGGTACGTCGGCAACATGATATGTATTTCCAGAGAACTCACCTTCTCAGCAACAGCATACACCGCCGCCTGGAGATGCGCCGCCGGGATAATAGGCATTATTCCTGCGTCCACAACACGCAGGTTGGACGTCCCGTATACCACAAGTCGAGAATCTACCACGCCGCCGAGCTCAAAGGGAAGCATGCTCGTTGTTCCGCAGGGATGGAACTCGGTCGTCAGCCGGCTGCGAATAGCCTCGAGGAGGGCGGTTTCGTTCTGGCTGGTCACAACATCCCAGGGCGGCGAGGGCGAAGGGAGGAGCTGCTGCATCGCGGTAGTGTTGATCAGGCGGGTGTTGAAGCGCAGGCCGGCGAGGAGTATGGCACAGTCGGTTGGGTTGGCGCAGTAGCGCGGGTCGAGGCGGATGTTGGATGGGAGGGGGGTGTTGTTGGCGAGGAGGTCGGATGAGAGGGCACGCACTGAGCCGCGGGTGAAGGGGCGCTGGATGGCGACGGTTAGGGTGCCCGTACTGTCAGCCATGATTTCGACGGCGCCGACGTCGGTGCGGGAGAGGAGGGAGAGGAGGAGAGAGTGCTGGCGGGCGAAGCCGTTGATGAGGGATGGGTGGCGGCCGGGGCCGGGAGGGAGGTATTGTTCCGGGACGGTGGAGTTGAGAGTCTGGATGATGGAGGTCCAGTTTGATGTGAGGGAGCGTAGGGAAGGGAAGGCGACGGCTGAGATGAGAGGGGCGGTCAGGGGGCCTGTGTGGTTGGTGTAGTATTCGTCTTGGGCCTCCTGAAAAGTGTCACCGGTGAGATTTCTGGTTGAAAGCAAGCCAGGCTTGGTGTCTAGCCTCAGGTTAGTCGAGAAGAGACCGGGAGAGAGAGGCAGGGACTAACAGTCGTAGAAAGCGCCAACCATGGCATGATCTTGAAGGTTGTTGCCGACACCAGGAAGGTCGACTTGCATTGTAACATTTAGCTCACGCAAAATTGGGGCTGGACCAATACCCGACACCTGGAGCAGAACCGGGGAGAAGATTGCGCCAGCAGCGAGTATGACCTCGTGTGAACAGGTCACATTCTGACGCAAAGAAGCGCCAGAAGCTACGAACTGTCTGCTGTTAGTCTTTCCTTACGGGTAAGATCAGCACAGCTATGCTCTCACCTCAACCCCGGATGCCCGCTTGATGTATCCAAAAGGCGGGACGGCGAATTGGGACGCAGTCCTGATCAGTATCCTCGTAACGGTCTGTCCGGAGGCGAGGTGCAGATTTGGCCGGTACAGCACATTATCAAGGTAAGCTCTGCGACTGTCCGATCTTGACTGACCCACATCCGATATGCTTGACGGGGCTATTATGCCGCCGGCGGAGGCACCCACGTTGGGGTCATCGAGAATCGGGATGCCTAGTTCTGAGAGGCCTTCGAGGAAGTTGCCTTGTGGGTGTTAGTCCGGTTGACAGAGAGACAATGGGAACCGTACTTGACTGACTGTAAAGGAAACGGGGATATCCAACCTGAAGCGGCCCACTCGAGCCATGCCGGGACAGCTCTGGTCTGATATGAAATGTGGTCGCGGTCTTGGGATCGGTGTCGGTCGTGAAGTTCTCACTCTAGCCCATGATGTCAGCGTCGACATCAACATTCCTGCGACATACCCGGCATACCTTCATGAAGTAAGGTAGCAGATCGCGCCAGCTCCAGCCAGGATTGCCCAGTTCCTGCCAGGCGTCGTAATTAGCGCTCGCGCCGCGAGTAGTGACCAGGCCATTGAGGATGCTACTACCACCAACAACATGTCCTTGGCAGTAGGGGCGAGAATTATTATCGAGATACTCCTGCGGCGCCGTGGTGATGTTCCAGTCGTAGGCCAGATTATGTCGGCCGACAAAACCCGGCACGGTGACTGTGTCCTCTGAGCTGTCTCTGTGAAGGCATCGGAATTAGCAGACGTAGGCAACTTCAGCACTGTGCTCGGGATAATTACTCACAACTCACCAGCCTCGAGAACGAGGACAGTCACTGCATATCGAGTTAGCAACAGCCAGAAGCCGAAACACAAGACCCAAAACAAACCATTCGAGTTCTCGCTCAATCTGTGGGCGACAACCAAGCCAGCAACTCCTCCTCCAACAACGATGTAGTCATATGAAGAGCGCAGATGCTCGGTGGTATTACCAGAGGGCAAGAGAAGGGCGTGAGCAGAAAGAAGGCATGTTGAGGTGAGGAGAAGGGCTAGATATGCTAGAAATTCCATTTCGAGACAGGACGCCGTCTGCGCCCACGCCTCAATTGATGCTTGAGAGATTGCTGATGATAGCAATTATTGCCTAAAACATGCAAACAAAAAGCACTTGCGAGCGAGTTCAGGCGACTGCCAGTGTGCGAGAAAACGGGCAGCGGGTGAACCTGGGGCGAAGGGTGCGAAGAGTGAAGCCGAGGGGAGCGCGACGAGGGGACCAGGTTGGGCGAAGGAAAGTATTCTCTGAGAACCTGTTCGAAAACATCCTCCATCATCTATTGAGTAACCCACCTTACCGGCGAAGCTTGGACTGAAGAAAACTCCATCTCATCCCATCTTGTACCTCTATGCAACCTGTTCGCTCCTTCCACAGACAAATCCAACCGCAATCTCGCAATCTCGTCCTAATCTCCAGTGGACCCTCTTGTTCGCCCAGCAAATACGTCGCCATCGTGCATCTTTATACAAACCACTCGTCATGTCTCCTTTGGAGCCGACTTCTCGACTTGCCCCGGGGTTGTCACTGGCACTGCACCGTCGTCCTTCACAGCGACAGACGAGTTACCCTGCGTTCTTAACCTAACAAACGGCAGGAACAAGAAGCTCGCAGCGCTCAGCCCAATCGCCACCTGGAATGCCTTCGCATACGGCACCATGGGATCATCCAGTGCGCCCATCGTCTCCTTCGCCGTGGTGAATACCGCTGTCGATATCCCAAGCGCAACAGCCATGCTGAGCCTGAGTAATGTGTTGAAAATACCGCCAGCTAGCGCCTGCTGATGGCGTGGCAGCGATTGCATGACATACATGTTGACGACATTAAAATAAAAGTCGGCTCCAAAAACGCTCAATATCAAAGATGGAAAGATAAACGCCCAATAGGAACTCTCAGGCTTCATTAGCGCCAGCAACACGTTCGAACCGACATAGCTCGCAGATCCTATTGTTATGAGTATTGTGTTGTTGACTCGATGAAGGATCGCTCCGGCGACGAAGTTGCAAAATAATCCGGCAACGGCTTGCGGAATCAAGCGAACGGCTACATCGAGCGGGGCGAGCCTCTGAAGGTCTTGCATGAAAAACGCCACCCAGAAGTTCGACGACAGAAACGCCATGTACCCTGGAAGGCAAGCCAGGATGATCTACGATGTGGTCAGTCTAATATCCTCAGGTTTTGGAATCAAAGAGGCGTACAAAGGTGAAGTTCCGGTCCTTCCATATTTGGGGAGGCATGAGCGGATGGGAGTAAACTCGCTCCCAAAACACAAAGACGACGAGAAGGGCGACTCCCAGGACCAGCATCGCTATGATATGTCCTGCTTTCCAGCCGTCAACAGGTCCGAGACTATGCCGAGTTAGCCCTCCCTCCCGAGCCAGATACCAGTGGCCGCAACATACGTTATCCCTGCTGTGAGCAGACCGGTTCCAAATATGGTGAGTACAGTTCCAACCCAGTCGAAAGTTTTGACGAATACTGAAAGTCTCCCCTTCAGCGGCTGACTGAGGGGGTAAGCCTCAACGTTGGGAATCGTCCACCAAGCAAGGACAGCAAGAATGGCCCAAATGATGGCGATCAAGACGAAAGCGGCCCGCCAGTTGAATATCCTAGTTGCAACGCCGCTGAGGATGCTACCAAACACAAACCCAAGGGGATTTCCAGCACCGAAAGCCGAAAAGGCAATGTTCTTTCGCCTTGAAGGCTCCCCATAAGCTGCTCCCATGATACCAATGGCTGGGGGCACGACCATGGCGGTACTAACACCGATAAATCCGCAGACGACATCCATCCAGTACGGAGTTTTGGCGAAGGAGGCCAGGAGCGACAGAGCGCTGAAGGATACCATGCCGACGATGAAGGTTGCCCTGCGACCGACGAGGTCGGCAAGCTGACCGAGTCCAAGCTGAAATGCGCCGGCCGTGAGAGCCGTCGATGCTGTTATCCAACTGATCTCACCCTGCGTCATGCCGAGGTCCTTTCCGATCGAGACCGTAATGATAGCAGTGGCACCCTGGAAGAAGGAGCTTGCTGCAGTCGCATTGGTGGCCTGGAAAATGAAGGCCATCTCCTGGAACGTGCTCGTGAAGCAGTCCGGTCGAGTGCCGAACTTGTCCTTCCAGTTAGCTTTCGAAACTCCGTTGCTGAGGTGCGCCTCTTCATCGAGACTTGGGTCGCTGGCCGCCGGCGTGGTGGCTGCCATCGGATCGGCGCCCGGGGATGTGGGGCTCACGGCGGCATCTTCCCCTGAGTCCGACGGCGGAGATGCTCTTTTCTTTTTGATGTTCATGATAATTGATAGTTATTCGGTCCAGGTTTGAATATGAGCCGCTGAATATTCCGAGCAAGAAGGCAAATTTTAGGGGAGAGAGGGAGAGATTAAGAGCATTTTTCTGAACGAAGCGACCACCACTTTCCGGCACTTGGGCGACAGCGTACCGCGTAGTTCAGCGTATTCCAGCGGCCGGGAGCGCCGAGGGTCCTGCTTCGCATGGATGACACACGCGCTCGGAGGCCGTGTTCACGGCCTCCGAGCCGAAAGCTGACAGAGCACGTCGAGCATCCGTATACGTCCTTAATAATGCTTGGAGCGGCCCCCGCCCGACCGCCTTCAATCCTTACAGGGCCATTTCCTCGGAACCAGCGAAACCACCTCGACTAATGCTTGGCAGCTCCTTGTGCAGGCCACACCAAAATGAACCACTGGTCACTTACATAAATAAGTACCTCGCCCGCCGCCTGGTCCAGGACACCCTCACGGGCTAACTGCAAAGCACGCCCCATCGAGAGCCGCATGTCGAGTGAGACGACAACAAAAGCCCTTGGACGCTTTCGAACACCGAGACGGTCACGGGAGCACTGGGAGACATGCGTGTCCAAGGGCCTCCCCATGGGGTTGTGCGAGGCGGCCAATGGCGGCGTGCCTCCCACGCGGGTTCTGCATTGCCTAGTTGTTTGATGTCAACGTGATGAATATGGTATGGGGGTCCACTGTGCGTACACAGAGGATATAAGTTGAGCGTGTGCGTGGTGTTTCCTTTGAAGTGGGTGTTTCTCAGAGGTTGCGTTGGTTTGCAGTATTTGGATTTGCTCCTGCTATTGCTATTGTTTTGAGACCGAGGATATCAGCAAGCTAGTTTTTGTTTACTCGGATTGCACCCCCTGATCCTGGGGTTCTCACTCACCTACACATAGCCTAAACGCCGCGTAAGTTTCCATGCCCAGGTGTCACGCTCTTATCCCACCGACCATCCATCGACTGACCCCCTCAAAGCACCCTAAGACAAACAAAACAAGCCAAAATGCCCTCACCTACCTCCCCCTCCTCCGGCACGAGCCTGGGGCAAACATACTTCGCCGCAGGATCAACCTCCACATCCACATCCACACAGCACAATCGCTCATCCAGCATCCAGTCTACCTCGTCATCGGTGTTCGGTACTACCGAGAACACGGGGAAGCCGACAGCCGAGTACCCGGACCTGATGAAGCGGGATGTTGAGTTCTTCACGGCTCGGCTGGCAAGGACTTCGTCGAATGGTTCGACGTAGGGAGTGTTTTCTGTGGGATGTGGGAGGATATACCCATACACTCTGGTATTGGTTCTTTTGTCTTGTTTCCTCAGCTTGGCTTGGAGGTTACGGTCATGGCAAGGAGGTTATGGTGATGACTTGGATGTCATAAGTGTGGCTTGGATGTTACGAGTGTGATATACCCCTGTGTTTGGGCGAGGCTCCGTCCACGGATGATGGATGGAGCGAGATTTCGTGTAACCTCGAGATTGGACTGTATTGTTACACAGCTTTGGAGTTCTTGATTATGGCTAGGTAGGTAGGTATTTTATGCACTGTCTTGTCTGCTTCGTGCTTATCAAGCACCGCAGTCAGAATTATCACAAGAAAAATGTTAATACAGAGGGTGAGGAGTTCAGTCACCCTGCGTCTCGGGACTGCCTCGAACTAGTCGGGCTCACACAAAAGTAGTCACACGAGCGGGATGCGTGACGACCCCCAAATCTCAGGCGCTTATCACCGGGTTCATCGCACGCGCCGCGGCATACCCGCATACTTTTCAGACACACAAGGCTTGGTTTCAGTCGCTGGCGTCCGGATGTACTTGGGTTAGAGATGGGAACCCCAAGCTACCAGCAAGCTTATCTGAACCATGAAAATGTTAAACAAAAGCTCAGTTATGCTTCTAGGGAATGATGACCTCCCAAAAAGCTGCCCAGCTCAAAAGTCAAGTCTGGATCCTCAGATCCTGAGGGCATCCACAGCACCCCCCCCTTAACCCCCACGAAATGGAACAGAAAACGGGGCAGAATAAAGCAAAAAGAACATACAACACCAGGGATTCGCTGGTCGTCACCGACCCAACTACTAGTCTGGCGGTCGCTGGCTTGTCTATGGGAGAGCGGACGGGATCCCGAATTTTCCAGTGCCTGTGGTCGTATGTGGAAATTGAGCGTGAGAAAACTGGGTTAAAGGGGGGGGGGGGTGAAGAGGTTTATGGGCTATTTGACGGAAAGGGGCTTGTGGATATGCACATGGAGGAAGAGCGTGTGGGAAGCTCTACTATCTTTCACAACTTCGAGCCAAATGTCTCTATCAACTGAAACTCCTCAACTGATGCTAGCATTATCGACGTATCGCTAACAGGGTATCAAAACGGCATCTGATAGGGGGGCACCCCCCAAATTTTAGGGGGGCATCCAAGCACAGGCCATTTTACTGGGGGGGCACCCCCCCACAAATTGCGTGGCTTCCACCATTACTGCAATAGTAGAAGATCTTTCTTTGCAGTAACTCACACCAATTATTGATACCAAACTGTGATCCGAATGATTCTCAGCATTGCCGCAAGGCCGTGAGGCCCAAAAACTATTCTAGTATTACTATTACAACCCCAGCCAGACTCCGCGT
>Ga0247760_1001743_pt1 | contig 18940 bp, 22 predicted proteins | sample UWRJL171409R4_FD_179936 | JGI IMG/M metagenome (GOLD analysis project Ga0247760, IMG submission 179936) | Plant litter microbial communities from Arlington Agricultural Research Station in Wisconsin, United States - UWRJ-L171-409R-4 | ecosystem: Environmental > Terrestrial > Plant litter >... | reverse complement strand
AATAGGGCCCTTCAGAACTTATTCTTATTCATGAGTTACAGGACGAGGGAAGGTAATAATATATGTTCCACACAAACGGGAGAAGATAGCTAGGTACCTACCTAGCTGACTGGCTGGCTAGGAATCAGTTACTAGTTTGAGGTGACCTGTATAAAGTACGAAAGGTAGAGAGGCTAGAGCATATGGTAAACGGATGGATGGCCGATGGCAAGAACACAAAATGGCATCGTTAGTTCTCAGTTGTGTTTGTAGCTAAACAAGGACCGTGGGAAAGGTGAACGGGGAAAGGGGAAAGGGGAAATGGGAGTAAAACATGGTATTTGCTATACTGAATACCCGCCTAGACGGATAGACTTGGGTACTCCGTGGATTTGTGCAGACGTTTTGGCTAGGGTGCAGCTAGGTACCTACACGACGAGGAAACTTACTCTTTACTATACAAATAGGTAGGTACATATACTTCAGGCTTGACAGGGAGTAAGTACTCCCTATCTAACCAGTTCGGTCACTGTTCGGGATGAGAGCCGACTAACACCCGGAAACGAAATCCACGCCCCGCCAATGCCTCTCTCACTCCCTGCTTTGTGATACGGGACTGATTGACCGTCGTGATACAGCAGGAGCAAGGACCCTACTACTTCGTATAAAGATTCGCCCAAAATTTCCCTCCATAGAGCCGTCAAACCAAAGACACTTAGGCTTACCTGATTCCGGACCCAGGCATCGCGATACATTGATGGGCTAGTCCATAATTAACCCCAAATTGTCACATACCGAAACAAGGGATCAAAGTACACGCTTCTTTTCGTTGGGAACTGAATCACCCCTTCCCTGGGTTATACCTAGTACCCATCTCATCAGGATAAGACCTCAGCCTCACAAGGCCAACAACCACATACAAACCCGTCACAACGTAACCTATTGTTTGCCCGGGGCTCACAAGGCCCGCATTTTCCTAACTTGGATCGGAAGAGAAAAAAAAGCCTACTCAACCCAACTCTATCATTGCCGGACCCATTCTTGTTCAAGTCAGGATCGCTTGCCGAGGGTGGGTTCGACGCTGGCTACCCGACTCTAGCTTCATGCGTGTTCACAATCCAGATCCACGAGAGTACACCGGCGGACGGGAATGGTGCTTGAAAACAACGAACGTGAACCCAGAGGGTCGATAATAGCAAGATCTTCAGAGATGCAAGGAGAAAACAAAGCATAATACCATATACAGAGCGTGATTCGTTCCTGGCCATGGCGCTAGGCTGCGGCGTTAGTACCTAGCCATATCAGCAATTTCAATCTCCACGGGAAAATCGAGATCAGCCTGCAAAGATGATGAGTTTATAATAAAAATGATCGAAGCGGGAACAAAAGGCAAGCGGAGGTAGATATCATGCCAACCTGCATGTACGTATTCGTTAATCTACTCTTGCAGCCTTAGTCAATTACGAAACCGTTAACGTGAACTCCTCCACTAGAACAAAAGGGGCCAAACTCCTCGCACAAAAGTCGCTAACTGACTCAGCTCGTATAATGCGATATTGACAAAACCAAGGCCATCGCAGAGCCGCGTAGGACACCGGGCCCCATTGACCACGTGATCTTGCACAGTTGATTACGCCTCGTCCTCAACAGGCGCCTCCTCCTCATACTCCTCCTCTTCCTCGTCCACACCAGCATCCTGGTACTGCTGGTACTCCGAAACGAGATCGTTCATGTTGGACTCGGCCTCAGTAAACTCCATCTCGTCCATACCCTCACCAGTGTACCAATGCAAGAAAGCCTTGCGACGGAACATAGCAGTGAACTGTTCGCCAATACGCTTGAAGAGCTCCTGGATGGCAGTCGAGTTGCCAACAAACGTCGACGACATCTTGAGACCGCGAGGAGGAATTGAGCAGAGGGCTGTCTGGACATTGTTCGGAATCCACTCAACAAAGTAGGACGAGTTCTTGTTCTGGACATTGCGCATCTGGTCCTCAACCTCCTTCATAGAGACCTTGCCACGGCTGCAAAACTGTTAGCATCTTACACAAGGTTCATTCCGCTGTGCAACTTACAAGATCGCAGAGCAAGTGAGGTAGCGACCGTTGCGGAAGTCAGAAGCAGCCATCATGTTCTTAGGGTCGAACATTTGCTGCGTGAGTTCAGGAACCGAAACAGCGCGGAAAGAGTGGGCGCCACGGCTGGTGAGGGGAGCGAAGCCGACCATGAAGAAATGGAGACGTGGGAAAGGCACCATGTTGACGGCAAGCTTGCGGAGATCTGAGTTGAGCTGGCCGGGGAAACGCAGCGACACCGTGACACCGGACATGACAGCCGAGACCAGGTGGTTGAGGTCACCGTACGAGGGGTTGGACAGCTTGAGAGTCCTCATGCAGATGTCGTAAAGAGCCTCGTTGTCAATGCAGAAAGTCTCGTCCGAGTTTTCAACGAGCTGGTGGACCGAGAGAGTGGCGTTGTAAGGCTCAACAACGGTATCTGACACCTTGGGCGAGGGGACGACAGAAAAGGTGGCCATCATGCGGTCGGGGAACTCCTCGCGGATCTTGGAGATGAGGAGAGTACCCATACCGGCACCGGTACCACCACCGAGCGAGTGGGTGATCTGGAAGCCCTGCAGGCAGTCACAGCCCTCAGCCTCGCGGCGGACGACATCGAGAACTTGGTCAACAAGCTCAGCACCCTCAGTATAGTGACCCTTGGCCCAGTTGTTGCCAGCACCAGACTGGCCGAAGACGAAGTTGTCGGGGCGGAAAAGCTGGCCGAAGGGACCAGCACGGACAGCGTCCATAGTACCAGGCTCCAAGTCGACAAGGACAGCACGAGGGACATACTTGTTGCCGGAAGCCTGTTTACGAGAAGCAAGGTTAACAGTATGTTGCCGGCCACATCCTTTCTCCACGTACCTCGTTGAAGTAGACGTTCATGCGCTCGAGCTGGAGCTCGGATGTGCCATTATACCTACATCGGCGGTGAGTGATCCGCGCGTCGATCGAAACTTGGCTGGGCTACCTACACACCGCTGCTGTCGAGGCCGTGCTCGCCAGAGATGGTTTGCCTTGAATGGAGTCAGTGTCGAAGTTCTGCAGAAATCTTGTGCGATGTGCAGCTTGAGCAACTTACCAGAAAGCAGCACCGATTTGGTTACCCTGCAAGGTCAGTCAATACCGCATCCCACTGCTCGTCCCCAACTCAACATTATCGACTCACGCATTGGCCGGTCTGAAGGTGAACCTAGAGCAAGTAAAAGAAAATGGGGTCAGCAGAGTTCTTAGAGGCTGTCGGAGTCTGCGTGAATCTGGTGATGCCGACAGAGCGAGGTCAAATAGTGGGGTACATCAGGGGCCCGACCGAACGCGTCGCAGGCGGTTATGCAAGGCAAAACTTACAATCTCACGCATTTTGGCGGTGGGTGATTACTGCTAAGAGAAGTTGGTGAAGGTTACAATAAGGCGCAGGGTGCTGAAGCAAGAGACGATGGTGGATGGGGCCGATGACTGAAGACCAGAATCTCCGTTTGGCGTTGGAGGTTTTGGCAATGGACGGGGAGATTTGTTGATTTTTGGGGCGAGAAAATGAAAGGCGGGTCCTTCACCGCTGCTGCTGGCAAGTGGGGTACAGGCACCGCTAACCACGAATCGGGATGGAGACGATTGGCCCCTGCGTCCTCGCTTGTTTATCCAGTAGACGAATTGAGGCAAACTAGGCAGCGCGCTAGGCCATTATTGACGAGCTCACACAGTTTTGTGGGGTAAAATGTTGGTGGGGTTCAGCTTCAGTCTTGACTCTTGAGGAACGGCATCGAGCTCTTTGAGATCACAGTTTTGCACGTATACTTGGTATTGCAGGATGTCAATGTGGCCGGAGGCTCGGTAGCTGATGTGGAAAGCGCGTTGGAGGGTGAAGCGTCATGAGGGTGTCGGCAGGATCAGTCAACGATGCCGTGTTGGCAGCGGGCCACGAGCATTCAAACTTCTGTAAATCCGCCTTCCAGTCACGATGCAGGCAGTCCTATTTTGTTGATATATCTCCGCAGTATTTAATCCTTTTTTGCTGCCTATTAGGCGCCAGTGATGTTCATTGCTGCTTCGAGACCCTGGTGGCCTGTCATTTTTATTTGTGGGGCATAGAATGGACGAGAAGACACGCACAATGGAAGCAAACTGAAAATCGATGCAATAGTTTGTGACCAAGATTGGAAGTCATAGGGGTTTCAGGATATCATATAGACACTGTCGCTTTCATTTTCATATCTGGATACATTTTAATGCTGCTTCACCACACCAGCAGCGTCTGCTTGTGCTGCAATTCTCTTCTTGTATGCCTGGACATCACCAGGGAACTTCTCAACTGTTCCTGCGTCACACACCCATAGTGATGTACACACTGTTTGCAGCATTGTGACATCGTGGGATACCATCAATACACCACCCTGGAACTCTTTGAGAGCCGCCGCCAGAGCATCCATGGCTTCAATATCCAAGTGGTTGGACGGCTCGTCGAGCACGAGAATGTGCGGGTTTGTAAGAGCTAGGCAAGCAAAAGCCACACGCGACTTTTGACCACCGGAGAGAAGCTCCATCTTCTGCAGGCCAGTTGTACCTGTGAGACCAAATGCGCCCAGCTGCCGGCGGTATTCTTCATCTGTCTTGCCTGGGTAGTTCTTTGCCATGAAGCCGACGGCACTGGCATTGAGATCAAGCGCGTCAACGTGGTGTTGAGCGAAGAAACCAACGCGGAGACGTGGATGCTGTGATATTAAGCCCGTTGTGGGTGTGAGCTTTCCGATAAGAAGCTTAAGCATGGTCGTCTTGCCCGCCCCGTTGGGACCAACGATGCCAATGCGGGAATCGAGCTGGACGTCAAGATCGACATTTCTGAGAAGAATATTGCCCTTGGTGTAGCCAAATGTAACACCTGACATTTGGATAATCGGTGGCGATAGCTTTTCGACGTCTGGGAACTTGAAGTGAACACTGTACTCAACCTCGGGTGGCTCAAGGACTGGCATCTTCTCTAGCTTCTTGATACGAGATTGTGCCTCGGACGACTTGGCCGCATTGTACCTGAACTTGTCGATGAAAGCCTGCAAGTGGGCGCGCTGTGCCATCTGGTTTTCGTATTCTCGCTTTGCCGTCTTCTTGCGTTCTTCCCTAGTGGCGTAGAAAGAGTCGAAGTTGGCTCCGCGGTAGTAGTCAAGTCGCTGAGAGTGCTGGTGGATAATGTCTGTTGCTATTTCGTTGAGGAACGCTCGGTCGTGGGATACGACGAGCACCGTGCTAGGGTAGCTCTGTAGGTAGTTTGAGAGGAAGGTAATGGATGGGACGTCCAACATGTTGGAAGGTTCGTCAAGAAGCAGGAGGTCGGGCTCGCAGAACAGCGCCCGCGCTAGTGCAAGACGCATACGCCAACCTCCGGAGAAGGTCTTGGTAGCAAACTGTTGACGCTCCGGTGAGAATCCCAGTCCTGCCAATATACTGGCCGCTCTTGACTCGGCCTTGTCAGACTCCATCTCGGCAAGCTTGGCCTGGATGTCTCCAAGCCGCTGGTCAGCCGCTTCTCGATCTTTATCGAGTCTTGCCGCGTCAGTAGATGTGTCTGCCATGGATGCTCGTTGGGTTTCGATGTCGGCCAGCTTTTTGGTGATTTCGGCTTGCTCCTTGAGCAGCACCTTTCGCCAGACATCGGCATCCAAGACGGCTTGAATGGCTGGGGTATCGTCACCAGTAAGCTATCAGCATGTTAGTGGCAGGGTAATAGCATTGCGGGGAGTGATCCTACTTCTTGTTCGACGTGAAGAATGGAGATGTGCGTTGGAATCGGAAGCTCTCTTCGAGACAAGGCGCGGAGCAGTGTAGATTTACCCACGCCGTTGTGACCAACCAGACCGTAGCGGTGTCCATATGAAAGTGTCAGAGTAGTGTCGGTCAAGATTCTGCTTCCTCCAATGGAAACATCGCAGTTGTCGACCTTGATGTCCTTGCTCTTGCCACCTTGGCCGCCGCCTATCTGCAGAGGATTAACGGCCATATAGAACTCCTCGTACGACTGGGCGGCCTCGGGCTGGTTGAGGAGGCGAGAGGCCTCATACTCGACCGTCTTGAACGTCTTCTTGCTCTGCTTGGCAGCGATCTTGCGCTCAGCCTTCTCCAGTTTCTTTTTGTCAACCTTGGATTCGACCTTGCGAACATTAGCAGACTCGAGGTCCACGCCGCCCGTGGCCACGGCCAGGGTTGACGACATGTTCCGCTGAGAGCCGACATGGATGGTCTGGTCGAGACGGCGCACAACAGGCCCTCTGCGCTCCTCGCTGCCGGCATTGGCGGCCGAATACTTGTCGACCCATTTGTCCACGAGAGCGCGGATTTTGTCCTCGAGCGCGGCACTGGGGTTGCCTGAGGCTGACAGGAGCAGGTCCGTGATGGTGGATGCGGCCTCGGCGAGCGGGGACGCATCCGACGCCTCTTCGTCACCGGCCCATGCCGTCGAAGCGTGCGTTAGGTAACCCGCCGAATACTCGGAAACGATGGGGTCGATGTTGGGAAGCACCGTCCGGATCTCGGCGTCCATGGTTGGCGCTGCGTCTGCGGATACGTAAAATTACGGGTTCTGATTGTCGCAGCACCTGTCTGCTTCCCTCGTCTAAAATTCCAAACCATGCGCCAACGTCAGTCAGCGGGTACGTATTTCGTGGTATCGCTGCTCAGGTGGTTTGTGGCCTGGGACTGGTGAGGTTGGCTCGTGCGGCGATTGCCGAAGCCTTGCAGGGCCGACCGACGCCAGCTGACAAGGGACATGCTTTGTAACTTTGGCCCTGATTGGCGCGTATGCGAGAGACATCGGTCATCCCACTGTTTCCGCACAGACGCCGGGTCGTCGCTTTGATCGCTTTCTAGAAAATCGTCACGACTTCCATTTACAGTCTTCTTGTCTCGCCACACGAACATGCTCTTCGAGTATCATTTCTCGCTTCTCTATGTGTGCATGAGAGCTCCTTCGCCGGCAATCGACAGGAGACTCTGATCTGCGGCACCGTATCGGCATCTTTCCGCTTTTGTCGGAGCACTTTGTGCCCAGTGAGCAATGTAATGGTCCAATTTCTGGAAATCTGGCACCACAACCTTGTGGCTTCGGGACAGCGACTGGCTGAGCGTTTCACCCCCTTGCCTTCATCATCCCCGCAGTGGCAAAGGTAATCGACGGCGTCGCAGCGAATCCATGCCGGGCATGGCCTTGCATCGCAATCGCGGCTTGAGGCCAAAAACGTCGGGGTTGCCTGGGGCCAGCTGGGGCGCGCTGCCAAATCGGGACAGTAGGATGACGCGATGTAGACGCGGCTGGTCCCGGTCACGTCAAAAAGTCAAGGGCGTGTCGCGTGTCAGGCCAATGGCGTCGCGTCTCCTGCGATCAGAGCCCTGCGGCAAATCACCTCACGCGAGTCACTTTCTATCCAACGCGCTGGGGGATCAGCCAGGCGAGCCTGGGCATCCCAGCAGACGGCCAAACGGCATTGTGTTGGCCGCCTCAAACCTGCGAGTTCTGCAACGCAGCGGCGTCCTTACCAAGCCTGTTGCAACTCGGCTGCAGTTTTTAGTTTCGAGTCAATTGGTCAAATCCTGACCAAGTCCGCGAATGCACGAGCAGTGAGGGCTCCACAGCGGCACAAGACGACTGCTGCCCAAACTTACCCTCTTCTGCCGTCGCACCCCGAGTCTCGCGGTGACCTACCGTCAAATGATCCGGGACAGGACGCTTTGCTCCTACCGACCTCGTTGGCTCTTTGGTAGAGGCCAGAGCCGACCTCGGTGCTGCCTTCAAAGTCCCAGACTGCCAACGTTCCCCACAAAGTTGCTGCAGCATTGCAGCAAAGGGGCTCGCCGCAGACGGAGAAATGTCGACCGCGTCTGTACGTCACAGCCAAATTCGCCATCACATGCATGCAGACACTACCCCCGCCACCCATGGCAGCAAGGAAACACGACTGAGATCCTAGGAGATCAGGGAACATTCCTCAAAAACTTACGTTAACCAGCGCAACGAGACTTTGTGTGATCAATTATTACCCGAGAGGCGGAGCTGGAAAACTGTGTCAAGCCAGAGCGTACGTAATCGGCCAGGTGATACTCGGAACCGCTTCGATGTTGCTCGTCCTGTCCGCTGCCGTCCGAGAAGAGAGAGGGGCTTTTAGCCATGTGGGGGATGCTTCACGCGAGCAGGACTGCATAATGCGCTACACTACTGCGTAAACTTCAGCCTTGCCTCCAGGAGGCTCGCGGTGCAGTACACGACAGCCTGTCCTGCTCCGAAACCATGCCCCGTATGGTTCTCTGGCAAACCCGGACTGGACTTTAAACTCTCCATCATCCGGTTTGCTTTCCGGGCTACGGAAACCAGAACCCGATGGTTTCTCCCGAGCAATAACGGACGGTATAGTAACTGAACAGGAACCGGGCCTTCTCAGCGGGTTTGTTTTCTCCCTGTCAGCCGTCCGCTACAGCCCCACCGGAGCGGTTATGTTTCAGGTTCCACAACGGTTATTTTCAAGCAAGCCTCGTCAACTTATCCTTTCCTAGAGATGTCTGTGTGCTGAGAAGCAAGAGGCATGGCATGGTGGTGCCGCGACAAACGGTTGTCGTTGCCTCTGCCGCTCACCTCCCCCTTCATGAGGTGGCTGATAATCCAACAATGCCCTTGTCCCAAGTAAGGGAGACGTGGCCGAGTGTAGATCACGGCGGCTTCAGGGAGCATCAATCACTCCGACGACCAGTTCCCGCACTGCTTCCAGCCTTTCCCGTGTGTTGGTGCAGTCCATTTTCCGTGCCATTACGAGGCGGAGCTTGTGTGACACGGTACCCACTGGAGACTGGGATTTCTTTAGGCAGTCCTCAGACCATCATCGCCTCCGGACTGCATGTGTGAGAGAACCGTATCCGAAAACTTACATGGTAGGGGTCTTCGGTGTAAACAACAACGAGGCGAGACTGACACGCAGTGGTTTGACGCAGTTCTGCATGGAACGAAAATCTCTATTCAGCTCGTTCACGCAGACAACCCCACTCTTTAGAGATACTTTCCGCCAGCTCCCGACTTCCGACTTCCGACGGGTCTGAATGTCGTCTGCCGATCCGCTCGAGTTCATATCCCTGGCAGGCAAACAGCACGTCGAGGCTTTGCCACAATACGACCGGGCAAGTGGCCGAGAAGTGAACTTGGAGACGGCCGAAATTCCCGGTGGAAGCTCTTATTTTCTCATCCCTGCCGAGGAAGAAACAGAAGCAGCCAGCGAATCGGACGAGGCCAATTCCAGAAAAAGACCGAATCAGAAATGGCACGGTAAAATAGCCTCGGGACAGTACCGTACCATAGCGTAGGGATGACCAAGAGACGGGAAGCATGCCCTTTTCTCTCTTGTTCACCGTCGAGCCGTTGCTCTCTTATGTACGGATACGTAGAAGGTAGGTTACTTTCCCCACAGTTGAGCTCTCGCGGGGTAGCCCGCAATTTACGGCCCTTGCCACCTAGACTCTGCTCCTGCTTGGTCTTGTGTAGGTTCCCGTCCCCCCTCTCCTCCCCCACCCGTAAACCACGAGGTGCCGCGGAGTTTGATGGCAGATCAGGGGCCAAACATATTTTTCCCCCATTCATACATACACCGGCAAGGGCCATGATTAATTCCATACCTACGTGGTAGGGTTTTCGGATGTTTACTTTGTCGGCATGCGACCTCCTGCCCGCAGACGGCAACTGGCACGCAGGGCAGACAGCAGCAGATGGGTTTCAGTGCAGAATGCACAGGTGCATCTCTGTGTCGTCGCTGCTGCATTGATGAATTGATTGGTAGGCCACCACCAGGAACGGCCCTTCAAGTGCCCAACTGTGGTGCCATGATGACACAACCATGACTACTAGTCTCTGCGATCTCTGCTCCCGCATCCCGATAGTGCCGGAACACAGCGTACACACACTAACACGACACGACACGACACACGACATGGAGCTTAGCTATCTAGATAGTATCTCTGTGGCTACCCCGCCCGCCAACAAAGCGCACCCGCGACGTGGTCCCTGGCTTCCCGCCGTGACACAGCCAGAAACAGCGGCCTTGTCTCCCCAAATCGACAATGTGTTTGTCTCTGCTTCGCCCATCCCTGGACACTAGACTGGCCTCACCGGACATGACCTGACGCCTCCACCTTCCTTCCTTCCGTACCTACCAATGAGATGCTTCGGCCCAGGGGGCATTGTTCGATGTTTCCCAGCTGGAAGGGGACATGGTTCATCCCAGTGACAACGGAATATCATATCAACAAGAGAGTCAAAACAAATCCGATAGAGACAGATGCAGAAGGGTTTGAAGCAGATGGCCCTGCCCTGGGATAAATGAAGAGGTGTCGTCATACCTTGCCTATGCACTCACGCAGAAGGTTGTCTATGCGAGATGCAGGACACAAGACGTAGTAGTGTACACCAATTTGGTGCCGATCGATCTACAGTATCTACACTACACTCGGTGAGGAGCGTGGAGACAACGAGTAGGGGGCTCTTGGAGTGGGGAGACCAGTGCCGCAGGGAGTGGAAAGTATTCTGTATCTTACTGTGTACTAGCTTCGCTTTCAAGAGCCGAAGGATTGGATAACATGCCGGTTTGAAGGGAGCCTTGCCATTCCTTTGGATGGGAACGAGAGAGACGGGATCTTTCAGTTGGTCGCACATCTCTTGACAACACGGGCATTTTCCAGACCCAACCCAATTCCGGAGGTGGGTTCCATTCAAAGTATGTATACTGTGTATGTACGAGCGAGCAAAGTATGTAAGTACTGTGTAAGAGTGAGCAGGTTGATGAGCAAGCAAGCAGGACAGCAGAGGACAGGGTGGGCTTGGTACGGCTCAATACGATAGACGGCACACACATCCAATACAACCATCCGGTAGGGTGCTCAAAACGATGTGCTTACTATTTCCCCGTAGGAATTGGCATTATACCTGAACCGGGTCTGTTATATACGGGGAAGAGAATTCGGCGTATGAGTGGGAACTTATCACGGCAAGGGGGGGGGGGTACATTCACCACTCAGGTCACAAAAAAGGGGCTTGTGGAGAGGAGAGCGAGGTGGAAGGCGAAGTGACATTTCGACAGCCAATACTGTGTTGAAACCAAGAAAACAACGTCATTGAGGAACAGCTGGGCAGAGGAGACAGGTAGGTCCAACGAAATGCCGTTGGTGACTCGGCAATATACTACGAGTGTGGCAGGTTGGCCTGGGCTAGACACCTAAGACGCCGCCGTTGGTTGTGCGGCACCGGCGGTCCCGGGTTTGGTTTAGTTGATTCAGATTGAGGCAGCGATTCGATCCTCTGCTTATCACTGGTAGATCCACAGTTTATACTGTAAATTATTCGGGAAGCAAGGAAGTACGAATCTAGAAGGAGTCGAGAAACAATTCCAATTCGAGGGCAGGGAGGGCAGGAAGGAGGGAAGGAGGAGTGTGTGCGGTCTGCATCTGTGTGTGTCCGCTGCTTGTTCAGGTCCAGTCCGGAATGAGGGGGATTCCATTTGCAAGCCTTCCGCTGCTCATTTGAGGCAAGCTGATTTGCTTGATGCGAGCTGAGCACCAAGCGCAAGGCAGGGCAGAGTCGCAGTGGGGATCCATCCGAATTGTTTTTTTTTGACCTCTGCCCTGACACATGCATGACAATACATCATTACGGGCATTCGGCCGATGTGATCTCGTTTCTCTCCCTGTTGCAGACGCCGGCCTCGCTGCCCAAAAGACAGGCTACCAAAGCTGCTTCTTTCCCCTGGGGCCTTGCGCAGCGCCCTCGACTGTGACGAATCACATTGCCCCAAGTGATCCACGCAAGATCCAATCCAGATCGATGTGGAATGACACAAGGCGCCTCACGTGCGTGCCCGCTTTCCTCTCGTCCTTCCAGCTGGCTCATCACTGGTCCCAAGAAATTGGCAAAGAAACGTGTTTGCCAGCCCAGCCAGCCCATTTCCCGCTTGGCTTCCGCATTGGCGCCACCGCTGATCACTGGAGACAAACAATGGCTGTTGGTATCCAGCACATGATTTTTGGTAATTTAGCTCGTCTTCGATCGAGATTGCAAGAAACATGGAGTTTGCACAAAAATCGTGCTAGCAGCCGACTTGGGACTGAACACACCGTTCCAGCGTTTCACTGCAGTGCTCCAAAAAGCAGGGCCCATCCCCGCCCTGGAGGGTATAATTGAGGGAACGTTGAGGTGGACGAGGAACATGAGAGAGAGAGATGGAGAGAATGGGATCCCGAGAGAATCCATCCCCAAACGCCGCTGAACACAGAGGGCGCAGCGCGGTTCATGGCAACCGAAGGATCGAGACCATGGTTCTTTCTTTCCGTCTGCTGCCCAAACCGGACGGGCAGCCGCGGAGTTCGGACATGGCAGAGAAGGCGATGAGAATGAGGGGAACCGGGCAGGGCAAACGGATTTGTGCAGTTCAGATTCTCGTGCCTTCAGTTTTCTGTGCTTCCATTCTCGCAAAGAGGCTGACTTTGCTGACTGATAATGAACCTTGCAACATCCCACATGGGGGTTTAGTTACTTGGCTGGGCGCATATCGCAATCCATGTCCCCGCCAAAGAGGCTCGCAGCAAAAAAGAAGAGAAATTGGAGGGTCTTTGTACCCAGAAAACATCCATGGTTGTTCATACCTGAAATACAGCAGGTAATCCTCCGTGCACCCGCTAGCGTCAAGCAGGTCTCGCTCTGAGTCGCTCAAACCGCAGCGGCACCCGAGCGACAATTAAAAAAAGACACAAGAAGGCCCAATCCTAGCGTGCTTCCAAGCCGACCAGGTCCCAGGCCTGAGTGCCCCCGCCGTCGGCTCCAGTCCAGGGCGGAACCTGGAAGATCGTTCTCTCACACACCCTTCCAGATGCAGGGCAACAGACCAGAACTTGATGTTGCTGTGTGAGAAGTGCGCAATTGGGTGTATTGGATGATGTGTGTGTGGGTGACTCCTGTAACTTGTTTTTGTGTCTTGTCGAGCCATTAATTTTCTCCTGATCTTGTCTCCCACCCTGCAACGTTGTTCCTCTCTTTCCTGGCCTTCCCTCACCCAGCGTGGGTGGTGATGGTCGCGACACTGGTCTAACAAGGCATAATCGCGTTGTAAGCCCTTGGGTGTTGGGATCTGGGGGCACCTACCCACCTGGGTTGCAGCACCTCATCAGTTGTTTTCCCCGTTGGTCTGAAGCGTGCTGCGTGTGCAATCTCGCCCGCCCACGACCGCGCAGCCAATCCCGCCGGCGACCAGCAGCGGTAGCCGCCCCGTCACGTCCTCCTTCACCGTCAGCTGCAGACACGGACGGCCCGCTGTGGTTTCTACTACGACCAACTCAACCCGCGATAAAAAAAATTTAAAAAAAAACAAAGCGACAATTCTTCGGCGGCCCTCGACGGACCGACCGATTTTACTGACCACCTGCGCCAGTCTCTTCCCATCTTCGCGTCGGGTTAGCTCTACTCATCTCCGGGCAGCGCGGCCTCTCGCAGTGGCTCTTGGTCGAGCTTGCTTGGGGGAGCCTGGATTTTTGGAAACCAGCAGCCACAGGAACGTGCTTGCATTGTCCGCGCATTCCAGCACCTCATTTCCGCCCAAGAACCCAAGAATCTCGATTTCCCCCCGTAATGTCCTGACGATGCGAACCACGATCCTCACGAGTACCGAGTCCCCTCTTGTCCTTCTTTCCTCCCGCGGCCTCGCGTCGTCGACATAACAGCCCGCAGCCAAGATGCAGGTGGCGCCGAGTGTAAGTCGTTGTCGGAGACAATCCCATTCTAAAAGACTATGCCCTTCCTCACAGAGCACAAACACAACCTACTACCCAGTACACCAAGGATCGGACACTCGTACAGCGCTGGACGACGCTTGGAACAGGACGGGCGAAAGCTTGCAAACACCCCCTCCCCCACATCTACCGCGTGATCCCTTGTGGCGATACTCGCTCCTGGCTTACTCCTAACCGCAATCCCTTTCTGAACACGATCCACGATTATGTGTGCACGTACACTTACTCCCCCCCGCCCCCCCGCGCGCGCCAGTCAGCTAGCCCAATGCTAATTTTGTTTCGCTGTAACAGCTCGTAGGAACCGGTACTGCTGTCGCGGCCGCCGCTGTTGGTCTGGTCTTTGGAGAGCCGCCCGAAGTTGACGTCCCGAGACCGACATCCAAGAGGAAAGCAGCCCTCCTCCAACTCGACACGGCAAGATCGCTGCTACACTCGTCGTCCCGACCAGGATCCAGCGCAGTATCGCCCTACCCGTCGCCCCTAGGAGAGTTCCCCTACGGTTCCTTCAGGCCAAATAACGAGCAGGCATCTGGACCGTCGCCCTCTCACCCCCCTGGCTACTACCCACCGAACTCGTCCCGCACCCGGTCCAGCATACAAGTGTCGTCGCCTAGGGACAGGGAGAGGAGGCATTCTTTTATACGGCAGGGCGACGTTACTACGCGGCCAATCGTTGAAAACGCCCGCGACTCGGTGTCCTCGCGGGACTCGTGGCTCAGGCGGCTGTCTATTCGTCCCTTGTCACAGCATGGGAGCAGCCCGCGGTCGAGCTTGGGACCAGATTCCCCGTCCCTCGCTTTTTCAAACGGTTCTGGAGCTCCGATACTCGAGGCAGGACCGAATCCGTCGCACAACGCGCCGAACAAGCTAGTGAAGCGGACCACATCGGGGCAGCAAAACCCCGCGCAAGGAACATTATCGAGGAGGACATCGAGGTCACAGATGCTAACGCTGCGAAGGCCTGCGACGAGTCACCAGCGATCTGCAAACCTCCAGCAGTTCCAGAACCAGGGCGGCTTCTCGGGTCCGCCGCCAACGGCCGAGGCCAAGTTTTCATTTGACCAGCCAAATCAGCCTAGAGAATTTGTTCCACGGCCTATGGTCGAAGTTCCTGATCCGAAGCAGGCACCGGGGACGTGGACGTCGTTCTTCCACGGCAAACCACCACGGTCTATTGGCCGGCGACCTGCAGGATCCACCAGTGACAGCAGCCCTGGCTCTTCCACGTTGCCGCGCAAGAGAGTGTCCATACAGCTCACAAGTGTGCCGCGTGCGTACCTCACCAAGGCCCACTGGATAACAGGCGTGCAACCACCAGCGCATGAAAACGAGGCGGTAAGCGAGAAGACGGAGCCCAGGGACATGCCACAGGAGACGAGTGACCTTTCCAACTCGACCGACTCAACACCATCGAAGCGTGCTAGGAGATCCATCTCGATGCATTTTAGTTCGCCGAGCAGCTGGATATCGCGGACTGGGAGTCTTCGGCGATCTAGACGGGGCACGATGGATACCAAGAGCGGAGGGGCCCGTCACGCCTCAGCACCGACAGCTGGTTTAGAGAGCGTGACCCAGCCTGACGGAAAACCAACGTTAGAAGAGATTTTTATGCCTCTCGAAAACGGACAGCCGCCCAGAACTGATGCGAACCCTAGTGCGCGGGCGCAACCTCGCAAGAGGAATTCTTCGTCCCCACTTCCCCCGCTCAACCGCATCTCGAGCTTCAATCTGGACGTGGCCAGACTAGGACTCTCGAGCTCGTCTTCGGCGGCCCCCACCAAGCAGGCGCAATCGCAGACGCAGTCGCCGTCAGCGTACATGTCAAGCGCGCACATTTACGGCACGTTTCCCCGTAGCCGAGGTCCTTCAGGTGAGCGGGCCTCGACCCTCGCTAGCTCCGACGCCGAGGCGCGCGATGGGCTGAGCGGCGACGATGACACCGATTTCCGTAGCGATGGCGTTTTTGACTCGTTCCGAACCGTGGGCTCCTCGAGCAGAGTGCGAACGGTCGAGACGCCTCTAGAATCCATGTTTGATGAGTCGCCGCCAAGCACGGCCAGCAACACCAAGACCAAGCGGCTGTCGATCCAGGAGATCTTGGGCCGATCATGGGATGGCGAGACAAAGATCACGGAAGAGGATGAAAGTCTTTCTACGCCCATCCGCTCTCCCTATCTCGCGGAGCCGATAGAGTTTGAGCAACGAGATGATCAAGACGATGACGATTTTGCGTTTGATGCCCCGCCCGAACTGTCGCTTACCACTCGCGACTTTGGGCGGTTATCGATCGACGACGATGACGATGACGGCTGGGCACGAGATGATGATAACCCGCTCAGTAACCACCTGTCGCCACCCAGCTCGACCAATTCCAGACGTGTTAGTCCCACTCTTCGTCACGCATTAATGAACATTAGCAACAACGGTAGCCGCGATCTCCACCGCGATTTGATCACTGAACGACCCCGCAGCAACATTTTCGATTGGGTTGAGCCGTCGAGTCACGACAGGGTGGACGCCGACGGTAACTCTCCTCGTCCCAAGACTGTCCACGGGAAGCAAGAGATGGATTTGAGAGCAGGCCGGTCTGTGACCCGGAAAGGACCTAGTGCTGCCCACGTGCGTAGCCAGAGCGTGCCCGCTGTCCCTGATCCTGCCGAAGCGTCCAAGGCACAGCCCAAATTTGGAACTTGGGGATTGAGTTCCAAGACGGCCAGTGAGGAATGGGACGACGACTTCGATTTTGACGAGGGCACCCTGGGATCCAAGAATGGCAAAGATTCGGCGACAAGCTTCTCCATGGTGGTGCCACCCTCCATTCAAGCGACGCAACCGACGGTCAAGGCACACTCAGGTCAGATCCGGGAGTTGTCGCTACTTGTTAACGACCTCAAGCGACTTTGTCGCCACGGTCGCGATCTCGAACTTCTACACGGCCCGTTGACTCCCAAGTGGAAAGAGGCGCAGAATATCATCGCCCTTGCATCACCCGACGAAGACGGCCCCGAGGATGCGCCAACCCCGAGCGTTTCCTCCGGCGGTACCGATGAGGACCCACGATTCATCGCTTTCGGATGGGACGCCAGAGATATGGATTCTCCCCTCGCGTCCCATGAGGACCCATTTACCATCGCGCCCCCCGAGATGGGCAGAACTACGGTGGTGCGCGAGCGACAGGTGGTTCGCCGTCGATCCGTCTTTTCCCCAGATGATGACATATTCGGGACTGGCTGGCCCATCGCCGACGATGCGGCGCGATTAACACGTCCCCACACACCCGAGATGGCAGCGCCTAGCCCAGGTCGAAACTCTGCCATTTCGACGGTGATTGAAGCCATGCAGCAGCAGCAACAAAGATCGATATCCGATCCGGTTAAGAATTCGTCACCCATGAAAGCTTCAGACACGAAAATTTTTTTCGATACCAACAGCCTTCAGGAGCTCGTGAAGCGGGCTGGCCACCTCCGAGACTCACTCTCGGATGCAGTCCGCCGAGCAGAACTTTTGACACAGAGTCCAGCTGGAACACCACGACGCGAGCGACACGCACGCCACAATCCGGACGGGAGCCCAGCTTTTACACGCGTGTTTACTGACCCCGCATCGAGCCCTCCCCGACGGTTACCCAAAAGCCACAGCAATAATTCGGTGCTGAGCAGGACCTCGGTCGATTCGCCGAGGATGCAGTTAATGACCGTTAGCTGACATTGAAAGTCCCCTTGGCCCTCGCTGTTTTTATAAGCCTTTGCCACGAACAAATAATACCCGAACTGTATATGTACAAGTATCCGCTGAGCGCCCTCCTGAATAAAAGATGTTCATGGTTGCATTTGGGAAAGAAAAGACGATGGTTGGTTTTTTTCTCTTTTGGTATGACGGGAAGAAGAAAAAGGTTGGCTGGATTTGATATGGTCCGTGGAGAAGGGAAGTAACGAGAGGCAGAACAGACCAGATCACATGGACAGGAAAGACAGGGAAAGGTTCAGGTCAAAATGTTCCCCCGGAGGCCAGCTGGAGATGGTGGGATGGAAGTCCGGGAGAGGGAGTTAAACAGAGAGCTTGGGACAAAAAAAAGGGGGGGGGCCGGAAATGAGGTTTATTTCCGCTGTCTACCCTACGCAGTGTACGTCCAGTCCAGTTCCAGTCGGTGCTTTTCCTCCGATTCGGAAAGGTTTTGTTTTGGAAGGTTACTGGTTTTTCAGAAGTTAGCTTGCCTGCTTACAGAAACCTTCGTTGTTCTATGTCTGTCTGGTCTTTTTGGGTGGCGGAAAGGGAGCTTTAACAAGGGCATGGGCGTGTTTTTGTGTCCTTTTTTGCTCAGTTGAGTTTTTTTTTTAACACAAAAAGAGAGACTCTCCTTTGTTTATCATGAGGTTCATGCATATTCTGACGTTGTGTTGGTGTTATTTTTTGACGTTGATGCTAAATGCTGATACTTGTCGGCGCTATAACTCGGGTTTCCATCACATGACAGCTGGGTGCGTTTGATGTGGCGTGTGTGATCTGCTGCGTGGGACCAGACAATTGAAGAGCGGAACATGGAGATGGGTAATACAGAACTGAGGTGTTAAGTGACTACTTTCTCTTCTGTCCCTTTTGTTCTGGATTGTCTATAGGTTTGTTGTTTCGCGGACTCGGACCTAGACGAGGATGGAAGTGTTTCTAGGACTTGGACATGAGCATGGGGAATGGAAGTGTTACATGGGGATCCAATGTGGAAATGAGGCTGCTGGGGTTGGATTGGAACTGGGATTCGAGTAACGAAACTTGAAAAGGGGAATGAATGGAGGAACAGGAAAACATTATGGGGACATGTTGGTCTGGTGTTTCTGCTCTCCGTTTCCTCTTATCGGTTGCGAGGGAAGGTTATATGAATGGAAATGTCGAGGTATTGTAGTGTACTGTACGAAGGTATTGTATTCGACATTAACAAAGGTCATGGGTTTTCTAACTAGGTATTTAGAGCCTGGTGAAGATACTGAGGATCATGGTCCATACCTGGGTCTGTGTCTGGCAATGTCGCTGGTATAGCGAATACCTGGTAGTAACTTGTCATGGGTTCTTGCTGCGTCAGAGAGGAGCACCCTGTCGCTGAATCCTCCCCATAC
>Ga0247760_1001742_pt1 | contig 18945 bp, 10 predicted proteins | sample UWRJL171409R4_FD_179936 | JGI IMG/M metagenome (GOLD analysis project Ga0247760, IMG submission 179936) | Plant litter microbial communities from Arlington Agricultural Research Station in Wisconsin, United States - UWRJ-L171-409R-4 | ecosystem: Environmental > Terrestrial > Plant litter >... | reverse complement strand
GTATGGTGCCGTCTTGGTGGAAGATCCACGCGACCACGTACTCGTAGTTGGCGGCCGTGAAGATCTGCTGGATGATGAGCTTGCGTCCGCGAGTTACGATGACGGAGTCGTCGCGGAAGTCGCTGTGCTTGAAGAGAATGCCGTTGTCCTCCTCGTGGATGCAGATAGCGTTCTTGATGGTGCGTGACCCGCCGGCGCGTGTTGGGAAGTGGGCGTCGAGGTAGTGGATGGACCCCTTGCAGTCGCATCCCAGCGACAGGCTGTTGGCCATGTAGCCAGCGCCGTACTCGCCCTGGTCGAGGGCGTGCTTGCGCTGGTGCGGGTGCTCGGGGTTACCGTAAGGGACGACCATCTCGGCGATGGAGAGACGGTAGAAGAGGGGTCGGACGGTGTCCTGGTCGGTGTAGGTGATGTTGTTGAAGACGAGACCCTCGCGGTAGTTGAAGCCGATGTGGAAGTTCCAGTTCTGCCACGAGATCTCACGGCCCTTGATGGTGAAGGACACACCGTCGGGCTGTGTGATGTGGATGGGCTTGAGGTCGGTGCGGTAGCCGCCGCGAGCCTCGACAGCGGCCGGGTGGTAGTCGACGGGCGCGACCTTGCTCAACGGTCGACGTAGCTTAGGGATGTCGATAGCAATGATCTTTTCCTGGTCGGCATCGTAGATGGGGCAGAAGTCCAGTGGGTACTGGTACTGGCATACGTCGATGTCGGGGCGGTAATACATGAGGGCCTGCTGGAGGCGAACCGAGTTGCCAAAGCGCTCGTCGTAGCCAATGGTCCAGGGGTCGCAGTACACATTGTGCATCTCATCGGCTGGGACACCACTGAGAATACACTGCTCGATGACAGCTGGGTCCTTACGGACAATATGCTCAACGAGCTGGAGTTCTTCCATGGTGATCTGCCACGATTAGGTTAGTCTCAACTTCAAGCTGGCTGGGTGGGCTCCGATGGCTGGTAATGCCTACAATGGGCTGTTCGCCCTCGAGGAGCTTCCACTCGAGGATCTTGGTCTCAGCCAAGTTGACGAGGGCATCATAGACCTTGTTGCCGGGGGCGATGACGACAACATCGGCAATACGCTTTGGTCGAGGAGCCGTCTCGGGACTGGCAAGCCAAGCCGTCATCTCGGCCTTGCGAGGCTCGTGCAGAGACACAACATTGAAGTACAGGTTATCGCCATGGGACTTTTTGATGACGCCAATGGCTGTCTCGATTTCGGCGAGGTTGAGGGGGTCAAAGGGGTGGGGGAGCTCAATGGAGCCCATTTTGACTTGATGATTTGGTTCAAAAGGGGGTATCACTGATAGAGAAGACGAAAAGATGAAGAGCTTGAGAAAAAAAACCAAATGAAGACAGGACATGTAAAGGCCTGTCCCCCTTTCCTCTTAAGTATTACCGTCTCCCATTCTCATCTTTCCACCAAGGCCGCGATGGTCTCCCTTACCCCACCCACATCTCCCCAAGCCCAAGCATCTTGATAAGGAACCCGATAACTTACAGGCTGCCTGCCCCTCCCTTCTCCCATTTGTCAATTCCCACACCACACCACACCACCACCTTACCCCATATCCGTTCTTGCGGGCGTGCGATATGACAGGTCAGGTGCGATAAGCAATGGAGGAGAGGAGCAGGTGGCTTGGCTTTTCGCTTATCGTCAACCCTTCTTTTCTCCAAAAACGATACGTCAGGCCAGTGACAAAATATTGTAAACCTGCCCCGCACTCGCCGCACAGAGACAGAGGGGAGGAAGGGGAAAAGAGAGTGGAGAGGGTGAGTAGTTTCCGAAATCCCGGACACCCTCCGCGATGCATTTCCATTTTGGGGAAACGAACTAGGAGGGAGGCAAAAGAGATGATTTGCTAGGGAGGTTTGCATTTCTCATTGGTCATGTTTCCCCCCCCTCGTCCACTTGACAGTGGAGGGCATCAAGACTCTGCTATGCCGCATCAGGCTTCAGTATGACATGTCGTGCATCTTGACGCATCCATCCATCACATCGTCTGCTGGGACATGGCTGCTGTGCTGTATCATAAACGGTTTAGGCTTCACCGACCAGCGCACCGGGCCCTCATCATCATCATAGTGGCCGCTTCCGGGTGTCCGCCGGGGTGGAACCCCGATGACAACCCCAACCACAACGCTTTGAGAGTACGTATGTAGGGAGGTAGTGTAGCGCCAAGCTTGCTAGACTGCGGTTATATCGCGCCGGCTTTACGAATACAAAAAGTCTTGACCAATGGATTGGTGTCACAGATCATGTGTGTTGATGTTGTTAGTGCTAACAGAAGCTTGGCCCACTGGGGTTGATCAGGAACGCATTCTATTACTCAATCGTCGGCGCCCTGGCTAGTCTGAGGTGTCTTTGATCTGATGGGTGTGGTTTGGGGGACCGGGGAGTTCCTTGTTTCCGTGGACATCTGGCCTGATTCCCTTCTGCGCGGATTTTGGGGCAAGTCTAGATAAGTCTTGGATTCTTGGATGTCTGGGTGTTGTGATGCTGTCGGTGCAGGGCAGGACGGTGTTGAAGTGGTCGGGTGTCCAGTGCTTTTGGCGGGGTCTCATGGTGTTCAGATTATTCGAGGTAATGAATATATACTCCACTTGCCCTCTTGTACAATATCTTTACTTATAAGCTGTCATTAGTAAATTCCCTGCTATTTAAAGGCGGGGTTTTGCGCCTCCAGATCTCATCTGACTTTGCTGTTCAAAGACCCCTGCAGAGACTGCCGTGACCCCTGCCCCGCGCCTGCAGCCACCCGGACGAGAACCCAAGGGTCCTGAAACATTTGACACTCGGGCCTCTTTTCGTAGCTTCTGTGTTGTGCATTCCCCAGATTTTGGCGCTCTCTTTTCTCCTCGTCAATTCTTCAACATCGCGTCATCATTAAAGTCATCTAAACTACCTTCACCAATGCGCAATAAAACATATGTGAAAACCCCCACATTGCCGTTCCTGAAAATACATCTGCCCCTCTGCGGTGTAACCCATCCTCCTTTGAGACCCACCAGCTGAAAAGTTGAATGAAGATTGTGTCGATCATCCTTTGGCTGAAGCCCACCCCTCCTCATCTACCAAATCTCGACCAGGGCTGTGTGCCGCAAAATACGACGTTAGGCTGCAGTGGCTGCGACACAAACCGTTGGCTGAGCGGCCCTCATTGGGGCGAACGTGGCTAGCAGACTGCCAGGATGCGAGGCTATGAGGCTCGGCGGTCATTTTTGCGGCTTGACATTGGGCCGTCAATTATGGACAGGGTCAGATGGTGAACGGCCGTTGTGGTGCATCCCTGGCACGCATTGGTTGGTGCACGGCGGGGGACGACCATGGATCGGTGAAAATGTGCGTGTTTCTCTTTCTCTTGTGGCTTTCCCCGTTCCCTCATCACACATCTGCTTTTTTTTCTCTAGTTTGGGAGTTTTTTTTTCCCTGTCAAATTGTTTTTTTTCGTTCGTTGTTGTTAACCATGCACGAAGGCTATTACATCGGGAGCGTGGTGCTCTATGGGCTATGGGTGACGCCCCTCATTATTCTCTGGGCCATGAGCCTTTGTCTGGCGCGAGGAAAGGGAGATCCAGCGCGGACGGGCTTCGCGTGGATGAAGGCCGTGTTCCCCATTTACATCGTGTCGCTCATCTTCCTCACTGTCGGCCAAATCATCATTGTCTATCTCATATATGGTGATAGTAGCATCGGCTCGACACTCTTTCGCGATCTAGACAACGCCGGGAACCACCTTCAGTCCGTCGGCAGCTTCCTCTTGTCCGTTGCCGACATCCTGCTCCTCGTCACTTTCGCCGAGCTCGCCAGCGGCTTCCTTCTGTGCGTCAAGGGCAAACCCTTGGCCAAGCCAGCACGTATCTCCATCCTCGCCTCGGCTGGACTCTTGTTCATCTTGTCGATTGTCATGGTCGGTCTCTCGTCCAAGGCCATTACAGCCAGTTATGACTACCTCAAGACCTCATCAAGAAATCGTACGTCGGCCATGAGAGCTGCCAGGGACCGGGACATTCTCAACGCAAACCGCATGATTGGCGCCTTTGCTGTTCTCCTCTGGATTGCCAGTCTGCCCATCCTCGGCCTGATCTCATGGGTTGTACACGAAGTCCGAAATGCAAGGCACCTTCGCAACGTAAGGCCCCATTTTCCCCCTTTGATACCAACACCCTGTTCTAACATCAAACGCAGTCCATCGGCCTTCTCCTCGCGTGCGGCATTCTCAACTTCATCCGCATGACTACAGAACTCGCTCTCGCCGCCACCTACCCACTCTCCACTAACCCACCCGTTTTGGAGGACTGGGTCTACACCATCCTTGTGCCCATCCTCAACTTCATCCCCATGTTCGTCATCCTCGTCATGCTCTTCACCATGGGTATCCGCAAGACAAAGGGTCTCTGGTCCACTGGGATTCACAGTGTATCTCCCCCTCCTCCGACGGGAGCTTTGCCGGGTGTTGCGCCATACCCATACCCCGCACCCGTCTGGCAAGGGCCTCCGCCCCAGGGGCTTCCCCAAGGCTACTATGGTGCTCCCGCACCAATGGCAATGGCTCCTGGACAAGGAGGAGGACCCGCTCCGGCATACGGGTATCCATTCACCCCGGCGTACGGTGGTAACCCTGGTGCCCCACAGCAGCCCGGGCAAGAAGGACAGCAGCCCCAGCAGGGACAGGCCGTGCCGCCGCAGGCAGGTCAGTTGCCTCATGGGTATTACCCGCCGCAGGCTCCTAGTCCGCAACAGCAGCAGCAACAGGCCGTGCCACCTTCACAGGGACAGAATGGACAACTACATGGCGCGCAGGAGTTGAAGTCGGAGCCGGCGCGTGGAACTTGATGTTGCCTCTGGGTATTTGGTGGAGCGAAGGATATTTAGTAATGGTGGTAGCGTTTTCTGGCGCGTTGCTGTTGGGATGTGTTGTATGTTGTAAAAAGATACCCGTTAATCTTGATCAAAGACTTGAAACAGAAACAGAGAGAAGAAATTGTTAAGCAGATAAAGAGAATCTGAACCCTAAAAGATGTCAACGTGGGCGTAATGGTGATGGGTGTGCGTATCAGCATAGCGACTTGTAGTTTGTTTGAACAGCTGGGGGGGTGACTGTTTTGAGGATGTTAACAAAAAGGGGGGGTTGTTTGGGTCTCTAACTTCCACATCGAGTGTGCCCTGATACCTAGGTACCATTGTGAATTAGTCTCTGGGCTGTTTGGGGGGCTCCTTGGACTGCCCAAGCGGTATTCGAACGCAATGTCCAGACCATGTCAACACTCTGTCAGGGATTGGGCTCTTAAAGAGCCCTGCAAAACAAGTATCCTTCCAAAAAAATAACAAGACGCAAACTTCGCTATTTGTCGCTACGTGTAGATGTCGCTAGACTCGACCATTGCAATATGCCAATATACCAATTACTTACTTTACCATCACTCTTTTTTTCGCTTCTCAAGGCTTCCACCGGAAAGCCGGGTGTTTCCAATCCAAATCCTCCACTTCATCCTGGCTCAGCCCCGCCAGTTCTTCCTCAACACTGTGAGCCTCGCGCTTCTTATTATCCATCTTCATCCAGAATAGCGTCAACGTCGAAATGATCAACACGCCACCCGTGACGGCAAGATTTAGGCCATTCCCAATGGGATAGTTGGGTGCATCCTTGGGGGTGAAACTCCATGTGGAGACGAGGCCTCCGACATTGCCCATCATGACGTTGAGGCCGATAGCGCTGCTCCGGGCCGTGTCGGTGACGACATTGGCGCTGACTTGGCCGTTGGTGATAGCGCCGAGGGAGAAGAGCGAGCTGGCGATGAGGAAGGTGGCAGCGTACCGAGCGTCAGTGTTGGTAGTACCGAGGAAAATGGCAAAGCCGACCATGGTCAAGGGGGCGGATAGGATCATGAAGATTTGACGCCGGTCGAGCTTCCATGAGATGAGCGGGAAGAGAAGAGTGAAGAACGCGCCGACAATGTAGGGGGGCACGGTGAAAAGTTGCTGGGTGACAGTGGATTTGTCAGGGTAGATGGTGCGGACAATAGTGGGGGCGAAAAAGGCGAGACCTTGGACGGTGACGTTGTTAAGCATAAAGACAAGGGAGGTGGAGGCGGCAACGGGGTTGCTGATGCCCATCCAGAGCTTCTTCATGTCCATCTTGTCGAGGACACGAGTGGCGCCAACACGCTCAGCCTTGACACGGGCAATGGCCATGTCTTTTTCTTCCTCGGTGAGCCAGCGGGCAGAGGCGGGACGGTCCGTGAGGGTGAAGAAGGAGATGATGGCGAGGCCGCAGGTGATGACACCTTCGACAATGAAGATCATGCGCCATGTCTTGAGCGAGCCGACGCTGTCGAGCTGGAGAATTCCCGAGGCGAGGAGACCACCAAATGCGCCAGCCAGGGGTGCCATGACAATGTAGAGCGAGAGACGGAACGTCAGCTCGGAGCGGCGGTACCAGCGGGAGAGGTAGTAGGCGATGCCGGGCATCATGCCAGCCTCAAAGACACCGAGGAGGAAGCGCACGCCGGCGGCCTGTGCGAAGTTGTCGACAAATGCGGTACCCAGGGAGCAGATGCCAAAGCCAAGGGAGATGACCGGGATGAACCAGCCGGGACCCATCCATTTGCACACAATGTTTGAGGGGATCTCGAAGATGATGTAAGAGATATAGAAGATGGAGAGGAGGGCATTGTAGTCGTATCCTTGAAGTTTGAGGTCCTTTTCGAGACCAGCAATCCTTGCGTTGCCTGGATTGTGTTAGAGAGAGAGAGAGAGATGGCAAAGGGTGTGTTTGGGGGAACAAACATACCGATATTGGCTCTGTCAATAAAGCAAAAGAGATACAGGAGGGACACAGTTGGCACAATCATCAGATCGATCTTCAACCGCAACCTGGCCTCGACCTTGGGGTCGATGTGGAAGAGGGCGTTGCCATATCTGTGAACTTGTTAGTGGTTGCGTCGCCGTGAAGGTGAGTAAAGTCTGGTCGTACTGATCTGTGGCAACGTGACCCCGTTCAGCAGCAAAGTGCGCTGTCTCGCCGTCGTGGGCAGTCTCGACCTTTTCAGCGTCGGACGATGCCCTCTTCTCCGGAGTAGACATATTTGGCCGGCGGGATGGCGGGACTGACAGGGTCAGGGGGTCGACTGGGGAGTGGGCCGTGGAACTGTCTGTCGCTTCTCTCAACTCGACTTGACCTCGGCGTGAAAGACACAGGGAAAAAGTAAAGCCTGGTCATGGTGCGCAACGTCGACTTTTTATCTATGGGTAGATTTGCTGGATCACACGTTGTCATCGTTGGGTTCGGGGATCCGTTCGTCCACGATGCCAAAGTCAATTGGCACATGGACATTGAGGCTCGGGAAGCTAACGAAAATGCCCCAGCGACAGGGGGGTGCAACGGCAATGAGCATCGGCATCAGTTGAGCCTCCTCCCTAGACCGACCGGCGCCGTTGAAGTTGCTGCGTGATTGGCCTGCGGGATGTGATGGCCAGCGCGGAATGGAGCCGGAACAGGCAGCGCGTTCGCATTTCGCACTTTGCGACTTCCATCGCAGAGGTTCTCGCGGGGTAGCACAGACTGGGATCCACTGGTCCTCCAATCAGCCAGAATCTAGCAACGGCCATGTTTCTGGTTTGCGGTTAGCATTTGACCGGCTCTTGACTCGAGAGGGGAAAGATGCCTCGGGTTCCAATGGACTCTGGAGTCTTTCTTGCTGGGCATTTGTAGCGCAGGTGCGCTTCCCCATGGGGCGAAATTGAACTGATCCACAATTCTATCCTCGCGCACAGCCGGGGATAACCCGGATAAGCATCTTTACGTATCTTGGCGGCAAAACGCAGGTCCATTCTCACTCCACGCACTCCATTCTCCCCAGAAAATGAGCCCTTTTTTTTTCTTTTTCAGCATGGGTGGTATCCTGGTGATTCCGCAATTGTGTTCTACTCCCCAGTTTTTGCGGGGATGGGGGAAACCAGAGCTGCAAAGAGCTGCGAAAAGCGTGGCGAGTCAGGGGCCGAGTTTGACGTCGTCGCCTCCACACCACCTAACTCTCCGCACCTCTCGCTGGATGAGGTGCGCTCGTCCGAGGGAGGGTGTCTTGGCATGCCTTCACTGAGGAGCCACTTCCCCAACCTTTACCAGGCATTTGGTACATTCGTTCACACAATTACATATCGAGGGCAGCCCCGATGCCCCCCACATCGGGAAGGAACTTGCCATGTGGCCTCTGGTTGGATTTCCATCATCCATGACATCTGCTTACACTAGCTGTAGGGTGACGCCGCCAAAGACAGCCCGTCCACCTTTGTGCGTACCCAAGACACTGGGTCGCTCGCTTCTGGAACTGCCGGTGGTGTTCCCGAACGTCAAACGTCCCCCCACTAAAATATTCAAGGGTCTGTGTGTTGTTCGCGGTGTAGTATGAAAACAGAGGTGTAAATCGTTAGCCGTCTCGAGTCTATTTCCGCAGGGGAGTGCTGTTCGGCAAGAGACTGATTGGTGTTAACGTATGATCTTAAAAGATGGTGTCTCCCTTCCTGCTAATGATGTATGGTGGGAAAGACTGGAAGTTTGTGATGGCTGGCTGTCATACAGCCAAGTTATGGAAGACTCGGAGGTTTCCAGTACTGTGTGGCGGCCGAGAGTCGTTTGCTCGAACTGGAATCGGGGCAATCCCTCACGACTTCCGAGGATTGAATTTGCGAAGCTGATTGCCGTGAAAAAGCTATCTGAGTCTCTGATCTCGCGCCTACTCGTTTGGTAATGGCGAGCAAGCAACCAACATGTATATATGTGACAGGGGTCAGAGATTCTAGGACCAAGGCTCGGAAATGTTGGAAAGGCAGCTAAGAGACAACGTCGCTTAGAGATGCCAATCCCACATAATGATCATCGACGATGTAACAGTCTCTTCTCAACTCATAACTTTATTGTCACATCTTCAGCGTATGCACTGCGCGAGGATTCAATTTTCCCTCAGTGTAGCAACATCGCCCTCCTTGCTTGTGTAGGTACTGTCTGGTGTCACTCAGCATCTTGCCACCTGCCTGCTCGATGATGGAGTCGGTCTCGTCAAGGTCCTCGACGAGTTGGTAAGAAGAATTCCGCGTGGCTTGACACAAGGTTTCTCTGTGGACTCCATCAATTATGGACACGGGCTGACGTAGCGTTCCGACCTACCTTCAGACTAGGTTTTTATACTTTACTAAGTCACACCCAAATACGCGGGTGTGGTGGTAACACGGCTTACTTCCAAAGTGAAAAGTCCAGGGTCCGATTCCATCTGGAGTCAGATTCCTGGGCGCGATGGTCGCATTTTTAGCCTACGGGCTGGAAACGTCGGCCAGCGTTGGGGCCCTTCGGGATCACTCGACAGAGGGGGTAATCCGGGGTTCAATTCCCTGCACCCGCTCTTTTTTTTGCCCTTTTTTTTTAATGTATTTCTAAGATGCATCACAGACGACAGAGTCATCATGGATTCCGATGTCGACGACAGCTTGACGTAGGATCGAATTCGCGCTCCAGCATGTCGTTTGCGTCCTCATCTTTAGCCTCGATGTATTTGAACCGCTAGTTGAAGACTGTCACATAGGGGTTTTGAGCTGGCAGTCGGAGCGTCAGTGGAATTTGCCAATCGGCCGTGAGGTTCAGGAGAGAGAGTGGGAAACGAACTCACCCTTGCCGAGGTCGTTGGAGAATATGTCCATTTAGAAAGGAGATCCGAGTCTCGGCAGCCAGTCAAAGGAATTTTCCACTTCCATAGTGGTTATCTTGTTCCCCCAGCAACAAAAACAACTCCTTTCAACGATAACAAAGAGACCTCGTCAACAAGCTCTCCCGTTCCATCCGCGAAGTTGGGCATTGTTTTCGTGATGCGCCTTGCATTGGTGGCGCGCAATCTCATGTCTGGCACGCGAATCGAGCTCGCCGCCTCTCTACATGCCGACGCGAACCTAGCGCGTTTCCACGTGACTTGATGAGACGACCTCAAACAGACCATCAAGGGAACCCAACCGCTGGAGGTGCTCGACATGGGCAATTTAGATCATGTAGCGGTGATTGACATTCTAAGGTATTAGGCTGGCACAGGCGTCCCTGTCACCGGAGCAGGATAGCACGCAGAGGGCAGAGAAATGGGAATTGACTGGATCGAGGCCATGTTCAAGGTTTAATTTGGCTCCCACGCAGAGCAAGAGACTCGAAGACCTCAATGAATGTAATCAATTCGTCCAGTCTGTAGCCCAAGCGTAGTAGTTCAATGTTGAAAGTCCATGATCATTTGAAGGGCTACACTGGGGACCAAGCTGAGGAGAAATCACCTGGAGCTACCTGGGCCTTTGTGAAGCGTGCTGGGTCAGGTCACGATAAGCTTGGATCTGGTCCCAGTTTCGGCGCCCTCCCCAGGGCAACCCGGGTACGTACCCAAGGTACACTGACCATCTTCCACTGGAACTGCGAATTCAATTCACGCCGTCCACCACAATAGGAAGGCACGTCTGAATAGGCAAGAACCTCAATAGAAAAATTGCAATCGCCCCACTCTCCCATTTTCAACTATAAATTCTCCCACCCGGTCTGCCCTCAACTTCTCCCTCTTCTCTTTTTTTTTTCCAGCCAGCTCGCCCTTCCTCAAGCCAGCTTTCTTTTGCCTCCTTCTCTCGCCGCCCCTCGACTCTCTTCTCCGGGCTGATTTGCTCCCATCTGCGCCTGAAGACCACCTGGCCAGTAAGTTCTATTTCCTCATTTTCATTCTTCTTGACTCGATCCCACGAGACGGCAAGTCGGGCGTTGGGCACTCGCAGACACCTCCACCGAGCACCTCTGCCCGCACTTTTCTGCAATTCACCTTGGCTCCTCTTCGCCTTTCCGCAGCACTCCCCCATCCAGCGGGGTGCCTCAGGCAGAGACCCTGATTGTCCACCAAATTCCCTGCCCACCTTTTCATACAATTTTCTCTACCCTCAATACTAATTCAACCCTTCTCTTCCAGCAAACAACCTTCCTTCTCTTTGCCTTCACCTACCGACACCTACTTGTCCACCAATTCTCGCGCGCCATCTCCTCGCAATCTTGGTAAGTCTTCTCCAGGAAATGCCATCATGTGGATTTGTCACAGGCGGATCACACTTCAATTCTCAGTCATTTCCCTGCCTTCTCATCACTCGACAATTGCTGACATTCGGATTTCGCAGAAATCACACAAATGGCCGACAACGCCGACCGCGCGGCTGGCTCTGCCAGCAACATGGCCGAGTTCGGCACAAACGTAAGTCACTCGCAGTTCACTTCTGTCAATCTTTTTCTCACTTCCTTCCCTCCCCCACCTCTCACTTCCTTGGATTGATCGCCCACGAAGAGGTCTCCTCGGATCCTCGGACCCCGCTCTTTCGTGATGGCTTCTGGGCAAAATCAACCCAGGCGATCAATTCCATGTGACACACACCCCGCTCCTCGAGAGCATAGACAGTATTCAGATCTCTGGAGCCGGCCAGGATTGACTTTGGGCCCTTGGCTTAAAGTTCAAAAGTCTGGTCCGCCAATACCGGATAGGATTCAGGATACTACCACGCCCCCGATTGCTACTTGCTAGGCTACTACGAGGCGCTTCTACGAGGCAAATCTAGTAGCTGCTACCGGGACCTACGGGGACTTAGGGGCAGGTCGTCGGAGACTTCAAAAGCTCTCGCCTAGGCTATTCGGGAGCCCAACCTGCTGGATCACTACCGATAGTCGTACTCGGAACTTGGCTGGTCCGGGTGGGATGATACTTAGAAGTTGTGGGAGAGAATGTTTCCGCGCATCGGGGCCATTGGGTGGGAGCCCACGAAAATGGTACCTTTTACACGCTGTCTTTGTTGTGTCGCCTGCTTGCGGCTTACTCAGCATCTTGACCCATTTTGCTGACGAGTGACAGATATCTTTGAACGGCAATGCCTTTGCCGACGAAGGCTTCGGCCTGGTCGTCGGCACCCACCACGCCCCGACTGCCGCCTCTCCAGCTGGCCCCTCGGCGTCCCAGCCGACCCCGACGCCGCCATGGTCAACTTCGCGGTCGATGGCGACAACACCAACGGGCTAGCCGCCCTCACTGTCGGTCGCCAGCTCCCCAGCCGGCCCTTTGCCCTTCCCGCCGTCCACGATGCTGCCACGGATGACTTCTCGGTTGCTGGAGGCAACAACACCACCATGGTTGCCCACCTGGACGCCGACGTCGGTAACCTCGTCCCCACCGCCCCAACCGACCCTACGGTTGCGGGAGCCATGGCCACGGCCGCTCAGGTGCAAGCCGAGCAGCTCGCGGCCATGGAGCGGGCCATCTGGGCAAGGATGGGCCAGGCGCTCAACGCGCGGATTGAGCAGGCCGTCACTGCACAGATGGAACCAGTCCAGCAGGAGCTGGTACTGGTGCGAGGCGAAAACGTATGGTTAAAGAACGAGGTGGCGTCCCTGGATCGAACCATCCAGAACCAATTCATCTCGATGGACAGCCTCGGTGGCCAGGCTTCCAGTGCCGAGAAGGAGGCCAAGAAGTGCAAGGAGGAGCTGCAGCAGGCTAAGCTCCAGGTTTCGGGCCTGGAGAGGCAAGTGTCAGGGATGGCCGACAAGATCGCCGACCTCGAAGACCAGCTTTCCAAGGCCGAGGCACAGGGGCGTGAATATAGGAAACTTCTCGGTATCAACAAGACACATGGGAAGATGCCCGTCACTGCCCCAATTTTCGACAAGCTTAGAAACAGCCAGAACAAGCAGGATAGGAAGCTGCAAGAGCAGGACCAAAAGATCGACAATCAGGGTCAGATACTCGAAGACCAGACCCGAAAGATCAACCTCGTAAGTCCATTTGCTATCCATGATAATGATCTTGATGCTGACCATATGTGATGCTTCAGCTGATGCATTGTTTGAGAAACGTGCACATTTCTGATGAAGCCGCCGAGAAGGACCTTCAGAAGCAGTTTGAGCAATTCTTCCTGGGTGACGAGTCGGCAATGGAGGAGGCGACGGGAGCTACGAACATAGAGCAGCAGGAGACGGATGACCAGGAAGAACTTTGATGTTGTAGAACTTTGATGTTGTGTCAGAACACATATGTACGAACAGGGATCATAGAACCATTATGGCTGGAGTTTAGGTTTCGGGTGAATAGGGGTCACAGCACCATCGTGGGACCATCATGGGAGGAGTTTATGTTTTGGGTTATGGGACAAGGGAGACTTCCTTTGGATGGGTGACAATAGAATTTAATTGTCAGATGGACAAAGTCTGCTCCCACATGAGGATTGTGACGTCGATTTGCGATTCTGTTTGTCCATGCCTCAAGCCTAGGCAGAGATGATTTAGGACAATGGCCCGACATACACCTTGGAAGACCTGTCCTTGAGGATGTCTAATTTGAGTCGCGAGGCCTGACAAGCAGGGATATCTACCTGTTTCCTCTAAGCTGATTTTCCGAAGCGCAGTAAAAATGTCTCTGGCATTCAGTCTTGTCTAGTTCCAGAAATAGGGACAGAGCTATCAATGTCACTCCTTTAGTCTCCTAATATCACTTTTTAGTCTAGAATAAACTCTACTTAAACTCCGCCTTGAGCACCTCCAGTCGATATGGTTATTATTCGTCCACGACATGACAAAACTCTTTCCAGTCCCGACGGATCTGAATACGGATGCGACACTCCAGCATATTAGATACTAGTCCGTAAAGCGAGGTGCTAGTACATGTATCATCTATCCCGTATTGTTGTCAAGGCGGTGATTTTACAGCGCTTTCCCCCCGGTGCTTTCTCTGTCGGAACCTGCGAAAGATGCGACGCACCGTGGCTCATTACCTAAAGGGAACTAGGTACTTAGGTGCCTAGGCGAAGTTTCGACATGCATTTTAGGCGCTTGGTAACTCGAGAGGGGAATGACAATGTCGACCCTCTGGTTGACGAGTGCCAAGGCCCCTGGACGGCGACAGGATGCCAAGACCTCTGGAGATGGTACATGTGAAGAGAGTTCATCGCCTCACCATGACCACCTCACCCCGAACCCACCTGAATCTGTACTACTTACGTATGCAGACTGCTTACTTCGAAAACGGGAATATCATACACTATTATTTGTCTCGGACAAACCGACCCCTGATAGAACTCGCAACTTGAGCGAACAGAAAGAAAAGTGGGCCGACGACTTGACTCCGATAAGATAACAGATAAGATCCATCTTATCGGACCTCATCCAGTCCCGAGTTGCACACACCCTCCTCACTCCTTGAAAGACAAGACAAGACCAGATCAACATGGAATACAAACCGCCACCACGCATTCCGATAGTAAAGCCAAGAGTGATCATCCACGGCGGGGCCGGGAACATCACGCCCACCTCTCTATCTCCAGCGCGGTACAAACAATTCCGGGACACGCTCCTCACCATTGTGAGATCCGCTTGACTGCTTCGCTTCCCCACACGATAACCCAAATGAGTTCTAACACTGCGCCAGGTCTCCAAAACCCGCGCCTACCTTAACGCCCAAGGACCTCCACCCTCAGCGCTAGATACCGCCGCGTATGCCGTCACTCTCTTGGAAGATTCGCCACTCTTCAACAGCGGCCATGGCGCCGTCTTCACGCGCGATGGCATCAACGAGCTTGAAGCCAGCGTAATGGTGTCGCGAGGATTTGCCAAGCGCGCCGTGGCGGTTTCGGGTCTGCGGCGGGTTCGCAACCCGATTCTACTTGCCAAGGCGATGCTTGAGCACGGGGAGGATGATCTGCTAGGGCACCGGTACCGGCAGGTACATGTAGGACTGGATGTGCCCTCGGCGCAGGGGCATACGTTGCTGCATGGGGAAACAGCCGAGGTATTGGCAGAGCGGTATGGGCTGGAGTTGGTTGATCCGAAATACTTCTTCACCCAGCAGCGGTGGGACGAGCATGTGCGGGGCCTCGAACGAGAGCGGTCAGGGCTTGGCGTGGCATCGTGGTCGGATGTTGAATACCTCCCACAAGGGACGGTCGGAGCGGTTGTGCTGGATGCGGATGGCGTGGTCTGCTGTGCGACCAGCACGGGAGGGTTGACAAACAAGCTGACAGGGCGGATTGGAGATACACCGACTGTGGGCGCAGGGTTCTGGGCTGAGGAGTGGATTGAACAAGGGCACAGGCTTGCAACAGCGCCGGCTGTTGGGCTGTCAGATGGCCTGGCTGGGCTACTTGCTGACTGCTTGCCGTCACTGTCCCTGCAGACTTATTCGCCGATACCATCAGAATCTGGGTTGGCAACAACTCGGAGCGTCGCAGTGTCCGGGACAGGGAATGGTGATTCGTTCCTCCGAACAGCTGCGGCGCGAACAGTCGGGTCCATTGCCCGATTTGCTGGCCTACCATCGGCCGTGGCGTTGACAAGAGTGACGGGACCGGATGGCGAGCTGCAGAGAAGTGCTGGTGACCGCTGGGGCAAGACCGGGGAGGGCGAGGGCGGCATAATCGGGATTGAATGCATCGTTGTCAGTGACCCCAACGGAAATGTTGTCGAGACGAGATCCGAGATTATCCAGGACTACAATTGCGGCGGCATGTTTCGAGCTTGGATCGACGAAAAGGGTTCTGCTTGGGCGAGGGTTTGGCGGGCAGATGGAGCGGTTCCCTGTCAATATGTCGGCGAAGACAAACCGGAAGATCCACGAATATGGTGTAGTGAGAAATTGGGTGGGTTCCTGGCGAGTTAGTTCACGGCAACATACCAACAGAGACAAGATATAGACATATTATTGTGAATGGAGTCGTCCTCGCTAAACTGGGCATCCCCGCCCAGCCACTTGTGGCGAGCGTAACCAACCTATAATCTATGATACAAGGAACGCCGCCCCCGTAATGCTGACCGTCGTGAATGCATACAAAAAAATACACGCGCCGGCTCTCTGGCCGGGCAAGTGGTGGAGTCGGGAGATGTTGTGCCCTTCGGCATCCATATCCGGGAATATTATCCTGGCTCAATCTCGGAGAGAGCCCCAATTTATGCGAGAACCTTTTCGTTGGATGGAGGTGGAGGGGGAAGCTACAAGTGTTGTTAGCACGAATACAATGACGACGGAGCAGACAAAACAAGGTCCCCTTACCTCAAGCTTTTGGCTCCCAGCAAGCATTCTTTGAAAGCCCATGCCTACGCCCTCAATGACGGCCAATAGCACAGCACAGCCTATCGCACCATTCCTAATCTGCTTGTATCCACCACGGACCGCCAACGAGCCGCCCGTGAAGAAGCCAGCGATGATGGCATTCCACGGGTCCTCCTTCTTCCTGACGCCCTTGACTGCGCAGTCAAATGTGCTGAAGAGGCCGCCCCATACGCCGAAGTTACCGCCCAGGACAGGCGCGCGCATCTTGATCGCCGTGATGGCACCGATCCGCCGTTCGCCATACGGGCTGTTGCGGAAACCCTTGATGCCGTGCCATATTGTCCCACCGACAGCCTATAGCAAGGGGTTATTAGTTGGTTATAACATTGTGGCAAAACCATCGGGATACATACACCCATGGCAAAGGCACCACCAAAGTCATTGAGGATTACCCAGGGGCAAGGGTCGCGTGTGTGATCCATTGTGAACGGCGTGGGCTTCTGGGTTTGGCAAATACGGTCGCTCTCGCTCCTGCGCGGATCGCTAAGGGGGAATGTCGTCGAGGATAAATGAGTGACAATGGAAGTGATATAGCACTTTGGTCCCGGGCAGTTACGAAGGCGACTCTTGAACGCGGTGGTTGTGGAGGATGCGGGCTGGTGAGTAGCTTGGACGATGATCTCAGGATCAAAAATTATTGCTGCGTTAGCCCGCAAACTTCGGCGTGCACGGACCATGACGGCAGGCTCCGCGACGTGCCGCGACCCACTTTCGCGACCTTTTTCTCCAAGGTCGCTTTTGTACCTCAATAGGGGTTCTGTCGGCTGACATTCACATTGGCCTTTGAGTCTCTGCTTGTCACCTGCTCTCTCTCGTGCGTCCCCAGAATCCGGGCAGTCTGCACGCCAGTTACACAAAATGGGTAATTCCGCACGCGTGGAAATCCTTACAACAAAACTCACCCCACGAACCGAGCCTGTTACTTGTCTCTTGGTTGGGGACGGCATGGTCTGACGGTTGCAACGGCAGCTGAAAAGACAGCGTTGATTGAGATGGTTCCTGAACATCCCTTTTCTTGGCTTGATATCAGACAATTGCGTCGAAGAATGCGCTCATTGTCAATCTGTCCGCTCCCGATGTCGCTGGAAACCCGTGGAACCGTACTTTACACTAGGCCCCGTAACTAGCTATGCAGAACAAAGACCATAAAATGCGGTGAGAATTTCGTCCAGGGATCGGTGTATTCCCTATCCGCGTTCGCAATTGCCTTTGCAAAACGTCTCACGGAAAGGAGCTAATGTAAGCTTGGCCCGAGAAGCCAGGAAAGACGGGTGAAAACCAAAGAGGGCTTTCTTTTTTGTGGTTGGCCTGTCACAGTTGAGCATCGTGGCGTTGGGACCCTGTCGCCGGTTCGGACCGTTCCTCCAATCGTGGTATATGAAGTGAGCCAGTCGCTACCCTCGTGCACGCCAACGCTGCACCAATCCATTCGTCCATTCCCTGCCCGTCTTTGTGTCTCAATTCCTTCCCTCTTGGATTTATACGGCGGTGAGATGCTCCAGAGCTTCTTCTTCCGCCCAGTTCGTGCTGGTTTATGAGGAGTCTGCAACGAACGGCACAGCACCGCCTGCTTGGCTCTCTTCCCAATGGCGCAGTCCACCCCTGATCTCGCGTCATTCGACGAAGCCGGTCCGTCCCTGCAAGAGATGGAAGAACCCGGAACTTGCGGTGAACCACTCGGCGAGTTGGTTCAAAGAGAGACGGTGTCCTCTCCTTCCAATACCACACGGTCAATACCACGAGACTTTGTCTGGCGACTGCACGGAGGACGACGCAGCAGCTCGACAAGTCCGACGGAGTCCAACACTGAGCCAACCGATATGACTGTAGCCGTTGAGGTGCCCGCCCTGCGTCATTCGTTTGATCCGTGGGGTGCACTCGGAGAGGAGGAAGAAGATGGTCGCTGCAAGGGCTGCATCAAGATTCTCAAGGCCAGGGCCGCCGCCGCCGCCGCGGCGGCGGTTGTGCCAACACCCCACGGTGAGTGATTCGACTTCAGTTCCCCATGTGCGGATGGTGGCCTTTTATGCTGTGAACCCCCACGTCCTCGGCAATCCCGCCAACCAATTCCGCCCACCAACTCTGTCAACAGCTCGTTCCCACGTTCCCAGCAAGACCGCCAGCGACTCCGAACAGCCCCAGTTGAGCCGCCTTGTCCCACCGTGGGGTGCGTTGTTCCCATGTGCCAATCAACCATTTCGAGGTGCATCTGGGATCCGCGCTGGCGTCTGGACCTTACAGTGGTGGGGTGTTCCCGGGAGGGCATCCCTGCTGGGGACCTGAGCTGAGCACTGGCGCGGGGCAGTTCCCCGCCTGGGTTCTGGACCGTAGCTTAAGCCAGGGCAAAGTTAGCGACGGCAACTCTGGCCCGCGAAAAGACAAGAATCCTCCAATCCTGGAATTGAGCCGACGTCGGACCCGACTCTGCAGAAAGGCCAGACCTGCATCCCCCAGTGGTCTTTCATTGCAGGGGAACGCAATTGGGGTATTGGATGAATTGAATCTGTCGCTGACCCTCTCTTCCCCACGCTAGAACCGCATGACACGATGCCGGATCTGCAACCTCGCGAGCAGGACGACGGCTGCCCCGACAGCGCCCCCAAGCAGCTTCAGGAGCTCCAGCACAATGGCTCCGTCTTGTCCATCGCCGTTTCCGACGAGTACATCTTTGCGGGCACGAGCAAGGGCGAGATCGTCATCTGGTCTCTTGGCTCGTACCAGTTGGTTCAAACGATTCAAGCCCACAAGCGCTCCGTCCTCTGTCTCTTCCTGACCGACGACTACAAGTATCTCCTCTCG
>Ga0247760_1001740_pt1 | contig 18975 bp, 8 predicted proteins | sample UWRJL171409R4_FD_179936 | JGI IMG/M metagenome (GOLD analysis project Ga0247760, IMG submission 179936) | Plant litter microbial communities from Arlington Agricultural Research Station in Wisconsin, United States - UWRJ-L171-409R-4 | ecosystem: Environmental > Terrestrial > Plant litter >... | reverse complement strand
GGAGCCTTTGTGAGCGGCTTGTCAAATTTGGAACTTAGTATCCCGTCCCACGGGTTTGCGTACGTCTGCGCAGTGATTGCGGGTCACGCAGCGGTTACCAACTCCCGAATGAGTCAGGTTAGGTAGTTAGTGGAATCATGCCATCATGGTCGTGGGGGTGGCGTGCTGGTCTAACAGCCACAGAAGCGTCCAGGCCAGTGAGGGTTGAGGGGTAGCTGACGCCACAGCGGCGGTTCAACGGCTTCTGGGGCGCTGGAAACGGTCTTGGCAGCACCTGCCATCACTTTCCCACATTCCTCAGTCAAGCAGTGGGAGAGCACTCCTTCATGCTCCAGAGCACGATTGGCCTTCAAACCTCTAAATAATGGATTAATTTTGTTTCAAGCCTTCATCGACCCCTCTCGAGAGTAAATCCGCCATTCAATGGACGACTCCAGGTCCAGCGTCGATCAGTGGTCGGAGCTGGCTCTGGCCCACAACCTCTCGAGATCCTTGACCATGAACTGGACAGAAGGTACATTACACCGTACCGGCCGCCGCAGACCGGGTAAAAGATACACGGCCCGCAGTCGTCAAAGAAACCAATTCGCTCAAGCTCGTCGCCGTGTCTCTGTCGAGAAACATACGCTTAGTCCAGCTCCTGGCTCGAGTCCTGCAGCGTCTCGCTACTCAAATGACTCCTGCCTGTCCCACTCATCTCCTGAACGGCGTATATCCCGTGAGGAGCTCATGATGCCCGACTTTCTCAAGAACCAGCTACGGACCCAGTTCGAAGAGTCACCGCTACTGTCCATCAGCCAGTTCTTCACCAACCAAGAAGCGGAAGCACGAGGAGAGGCGCCAAAGAGCGGGCGCCGGAAATACGATGAACAAGATATCGAGTACGCTCGCAGAAGATTGCTGGACAGCAAGGATTGGGGCGTTCGTGTGAAACCAGTTTCGCCTCCCAAGCGCTCTCGTCATTTCGCCGCAAACCGAGCGTCTCCAGACGTTCCCCAAGTAGGGAACAAGGCAGAGTGGGCAAGTTTGAAACGTAGGCAAGAAATGAGGGCACGCAAAACTCGCTGCAGTGATATTCGTATCCAGGTCGGGAGCCAGGAGAAACGGCTGGGAGATACCTCGACCACCTATCAGTCTCTTGCGCAGAGATTGCACGACCTAGTTTCGCCCCCAAGTCGCCGAACACCTCCTGTTGGTCGGGTACTATTTTCAGAGGATAAAAGAGGCACGTTGCATTCTATTCTCCCGTGAGTGTGTTGTTGACCTTTAGATAGCCGGTTAGGAGCGGTCCTTTCTCCAGCAGAGACAATCTCTGCCACAATCAACTTTGCCAATGCGAGACAGTAGTAGTCCAGGGAGTAATCAGCCATCGAGCGATCGAGACTGCCAAAACTCTGATATCCTCCACCCAATCCCGGTACGTCGTGTTTCGAGTCAACTGTATTCGCTGGAGTCTCCGGAACGGGTCAGCGGAAACAGCATCGTTGCCCAGGTTGGGAGAATGATATCTCCGGTACCTGGGTCGCAGAAGGTGGAGAACAGATTGCTGAGAACATGGCTTGGCCAATCTATTTCTTCGATCAGCACATCCCATGCAGTTGAGGGGAATCGCATTTCTGAAGCGACAAGTTTCACTCCTGGAGTGAGTGAGAGGTTGCCAGCTATAAGAGAATCATCACAGTCACTTCCGGAGGTTCACCGCGGTGGTCGGAATATGCCGTCAGGGAACAGCCTCGATGAACACAGTCCGGCCAACAGTATTCCAAGTTCGAGCGCTTGCTCACAAATTCCCAGACGGTATGACGAACTACTTTTCAAAATCAGCCACGGTGGAAGTCAACACCGAGTCCCACTCTCAGGCACTCCTTCAGGTCACCCTACGGGAGGCCAAGAAGCACATATGCACCTTGATCAGGCTGAACCTGATACGGACGAAGCGTGGAAGATGTTCGTTTTTGATGATGAAGACACGGATGAGATTGAGCATGAATCATTTGCTGAAGCCCGTCACGACGCTGCTCGGGTGTTCTGCGCGCCTGATGAGTCAGTGTGTTCAACTTGTGACACAGAGAAACCTTCGTCGGAAGTGGACAGCATCATGGCGGCGGCTGGTACAACGGACTTTGGTCAGGACACGACCTCACACCTAGACAACGAGACCCCGTCTACCGGTCATTTCCTTTCTAGCAACGCAGCGCTCCCTCCATCAGATGGACTAACCCCAATGTCTAGCAACTCACCAGGGGCCTGCGAACCCACTAGCATGGAAGTTGAGATGAGTGACTGCGATTTCCTGGAAGGAGTCTCAGATTATCGGTGTTGCCCACCGCCACTAATGTCAACAGCAACAAGTTCGGTGGCCGAGCTCGCGCAAAAAACTGAATCTTTTCCCAGCACCGCCATGGCAAAATATCCATTGGATGAGGGGTTTTCTGGCTCGGCCAGGTCAAATTTCTCACCGTCCGTTGTACCGACCGTGGCGAACTCGCTCGCCATCGAGGCAGCACAGTCAGAAGCTCCAATCGGTTCACATTTCAGATTTGCTCCCCCCAGGCTTTTCGTCGGCAGCCGCTCAGCGCCGGGCAAGCCGCTGCGGTCAGCCCAGCCCGTTGTGCCGGTAACATTTGCGCCGCGAAGGAGAGGTCGAGCCAGGAATAGGGCACGAGATGGAAGGGCAGATATTCGCGCTTTGCCTAACTACAGCAGTGATCCAATTGAGGAGATTGAAGACGGAGATGTTCCGTCGCCATCGTTATTTGGGTCTCTAGAGCTAGCCTAGGAAAGGTTCATAGCGTGATGCGGATATTTCATGTTTTGAGACAAATAAAGGTACCAGACAACCATAATGCTACATGCATGATCCCGCTCCAATGCTCACTGGCTCCGATAGTACTCAATATACCCGCAGTCGTTCATTCAACATATCCAAAACCGTCGAACAGACTGTGTTTTGTTGAGTCTGTCCATTATTCTTTACATACATATATTCTGGTGATAGAAAGGTATTGGGATGTTTGCTGGAGCATGACAGCTATAGAAGCTGGTAACAAAAGCAGTATAGTCAGTTAGCTCTTGGCTCTCGAGACCAGAACGCTTTTCTGTCCCACATACTGCAGAGCAGTCAGAATTAGAGAGCAGTAGGCTAGGCCGTGCTTTCATCATGGTTTCCAGTTGCCCGCTCGCACTAATTTGTCTCACATGGGTCTGAAGGCTGTGAGGTCATGACGTAGTCTAGGATTTTCGAGGAGAAAGTGCAACAAGTACGCAAGCCCAGCAAAATACTTCCCCCCATGCGTGCTGCATCTCAGCTCGCCCGGATGTCCTCCCCAATGAAGAAAGACCCCAGGTGAAGTAAGGCGTCGAACGAGAAGGAGAGAGTTGCAGCTGTGACCGCGCGCGCCTGCCACTCCTCTCTCTCTACTCACGCCATGCCTTCCCTGAGTGGTCCTCGAGCCTGTTTTGGACCACCGTCCTTCACGATATACTTATAAAACAGTTTGAGGTGTAGCGGTTAGGCTGCAACGGTGGGCATTTCTCGGGCCGCTACACTGTGAATACAGCGCCATTCCATCATGACCGCAACATGCAATCCTTCAGATTGGTCGAATAGCGTAATGGTAGCGCATCACTTTCCGGCGACAACCACATAAGTACCTGGCTAGCTGGTGAAGGTTTTGGGTTCGAGCCCCAGTTCGATCGAGTCAATTGCTCATACGGAGCGGTCTTTCCCGTTTTTGTCGGTCTCGGTCAGCAAAGACGACCCAAGAAAGTATCCATCTACTCGTCAATGGAGGTGCAATGCTGGCATTATAGCCGGAGGCGACGAGGCGGCGACCAGGCCACTTTATCCGGGCCTTCCCCCCTGGCGAGCCGGATTGGCGCGCGGCCGAGGACCCAACCACCTACACCATGACTGGTTCGGCTGAAGATGTCGATCCGTTTTTGGGAGCGGACCTGGAAATCAATATGGAAGCACCGCTGTCGCCTCCCCGTTGCCATGGCGCCGGGTAAGAGATTCGAGAGGACTCCCCCAACTTCTCCGCCCAAGTATAAACGAGAGGAGCCCCCCCTCCCAGCTCGGTGAGGGGGAAGAAAGGAGGTTTTCCGCCCTTGCCACCACTTGTCTCTCGCTCGCTCGCTCGCCCTGACGAACAATGAGGTTGTCATCCGGCTGTGCTCTGGCGGCGCTGCTGCCCGCTGCGTCGGCCCAGCTCGATCACTACGCCAAACTGGCCGGGCTGCAGTACTTTGGTGCCGCCACCGACACGCCCGGCTTCCGGGAGCGTGAGCCCTACCCCCAGCAGTACTCCAAGTACGACGCCATCCTCAACGACCCCAGGGAGTTTGGCCAGACGACGCCCACCAACGGCCAAAAGTGGATGTTTGTCGAGCCCCAGCCTGGCGTCTTCAACTTCACCGAGGGTGACGTCGTAGCCAACATTGCCAAGAAGACGGGCAAGATCCTCCGCTGCCATGCCCTCGTCTGGCACAGCCAGCTCGCTCCCTGGGTTGAGACGACCAAGTGGACCCCGGACACGTTGCGCGAGGCCATCAAGCGCCATGTCTATGGCGTAGCTGAGCACTACAAGGGCCAGTGCACCCACTGGGACGTTGTTAATGAGGCTCTGGACGAGGATGGTACCTATCGCAAGTCGGTCTTTTACAACGTGCTGGGCGAGGAATATATCAAGCTTGCCTTCCAGTACGCGGCGGAGGCCGACCCGAGCGCCAAGTTGTACTACAACGACTACGGTATTGAGCGGCCTGCCTCGGTCAAGACGGCCGGTGCCAAGCGTATTGTCAAGCTCCTCAAGGACGCTGGACTCCGCATCGACGGTGTCGGCATGCAAGCCCATCTTCACGCCGACAATCACCCGACCATGGAGGACCACGTCGCTACCCTCAAAGGCTACATCGAGCTAGGTGTTTCCGAGGTTGCCTTTACCGAGCTCGATGTCCGCATCAAGACGCCCGTCAACGCGACCAAGCTGGCCTGGCAAAAGGAGAGCTACCAGTTTGTGACGGAAGCCTGCGTGCGCGTCAAGGAGTGTGTTGGCATTACCATCTGGGACTTTTATGACCCCTTTAGCTGGATTCCCCACGTCTTCCCGGACAATGGTGCTGCCCTCCTCTGGGCCGAGGACTGGACCAGGAAGCCGGCTTATGATGGTATTATTGAGACCCTGAAGAAGTTCTCGAACCGGACAGAGGTGGCTGCGAAGCCTGCGAGGCGGTTTCGCGCCTGAGGCCCAAAAGTTTGGAGTGGACTTGAAAAGTCGGCTGAAGCGAGGATGGCATCCTTTTTGAAATATTTAAATACGATACATCATATATAAATATATTAGTACAAAAAACCACTGGTAACAAACACGGTCACTTCGGATCACCCAACGTCTGGGTTGTCGGTACTGTGTTTGCATTGTATGATTTCCGTTGCGCGTCTTCGTATCGACAAATAGGTCTACAACCATCCTCCCAGTCTCGACCTGCCATGCTGCCATGCTGCCATGCTGCCATGATGAGGATGGGGGGGAGGTAATAAATCTGAGTCCCCAGTCTGAGAATACCGCACCAAACCGACTACCTAAAAAGGCGTTGCTAACCCCCCCTAAAAACAAAGCAGAAAAATCACCCGGGCATATATGCCATATATATGGCGTACAAACGCCAAATAAAAATACAAAATAATCCAACACATCCACTCCACAGTCCCCAGGGTGGCATGAATTACCTAAACACTTGGACGGGCACCGTTACATATTAGCGTAACGTACACGGGGAAGAAAAGAAAAGAGGCAAAGACAAAGGGGAAACGAAGGGCACAGAACGCACCGCCGAGATAAAAAAAAAAGTCAAACCCAAAATCCAAATCGATTATGATAGGAGGAGCAGGCAGACAGGCAGACAAACCTTTCATTCCTTGTGAACTCGCTCGCCCGCTCGCTCGCATGCTTGCTTGCTTGATCTTCGGGGCATGTTTAAGCAGCAAGAACAAGATGACGGAGAGAAACTAAGGGAAGAGGAAACCCAGCAAGGTATTCGTACAGCCAGGCTCAAGCAAGCAAGACCACAACGAGGTAGGTTCAGCAAATAAAACGAAGGCCTCGAGCGAAGAAAAACAAATAAAACCCAAGCAAGGCACCAAAGAAGAAGAAAAGGGAAACCGAACCAAGATCAAATTTCCCAGACGACAACACCAAGGCAAATTATAGTGAGAGAGAAACCCCCCTCCCCCGACCGCCTGTAGACCGCAATCCCAACCGTCATCGCGCCGTCTATCGCCTTTTCCAAAGGTACCTATCCGTATCCGAATCCCCTGCAGATCACGACAAAGGAAATATATATATATGTAAAAACAAGAATGAGAGTCGGGATGAGATTCCCCTAGGTAAGCAAGTGACACCGAGTCGGGTCGGAGACAACGCCAAGTACATGGGAAGGAGAGCAAGTAATAGAGCGAGAGCATTCGAAAGCGAGGGCATATAGCGAGGGAGAGCCCAACCCAACTACCCAAACATGATGGGAAGTAGAGGCAGAAGCAGAAGCAAACTCAAACAGGAAAACGAGGCCCAAAAAAAAAAGAATCTTCTTTCAAAAAATCCATAACCTCGTGTCAATCATATCCTCTGTTCCTCTTCCTCTCTCTCTCTCGGCTTCTCTCCATGAAAAATAGGTGCGTGTGTACTCGCTCTAAATGCTCTTCTTCCAGTCCCATTTATCCATCCTTCCCGGGGTATCCCTGAAATGCGTATAATCCTTTCTTCTGTTCCCCCCCCTGGCTTTTATCACTCCGAGTATCCTCCTGGCATAGGGCTCACAGCCCCACTACCACTCGCGCTGCTCGTGGTTAAGAAACCCTGATCGATCCTCAGGATCCAGTCCATCTTGTCACGCTCACTTCGCGCTGCAAACAGCCACGTATTGTCTGTCCCGTAGACAGCAAACACGCCTGCTTGCAACCGTTCACTGAGCTTCTGCATCCCGCCTCCGCCGCCCTTCATCACACCTCCCAGGCCGGTGCCCGTCCAGATTGTAGAGATCAGCCTCCCCGACGATGTTCTCCTGTGGTTAGGCTTGTAGTTACCCCTACTATGTTGGCCATCCGCCACAGCGCTGTGCTCGTGGCTGTAGTCGTCGTTTCCGTTCAGTAAGCCTAGAATGCCTGGCTGGCTGTCTACCCTGCAATTCCGCAGGCTGACGATGGCCACTTCCTCGCCATCTGTAACATTGTGGACGTGCATATATGGGCGGCGCACTTCTACAAAGCGTTTGATCCACCTTGTCGCATCGCTGCTCGGTACAAGAAGATAACCACCCTTGAGAACGCTCGGGTTCTTGGGAACCCGGATAACAGTAGCAACGAACTCGGGGGTAGGCGCCGGTTCTCCATCCGCAGAAACGCCATTTGCCGGTGGGTCGGTGTTGGCAGGACTGAGAATCTTGAGCATGGGATCGGGATGCCGACGCCAGAGCTTCAAGCAACGGTTCAGCAAGGCCGACTGTTCCTCCGTATACTCGAGCTCAGGGGCTGGTGGCGGTTCTGCCGCCTGCTCAAACGGCTTGAGCGTGTCGTCCTCGGATGGAGGCGGGGACGCTTCGGGCGTAGAGGGCTGCGAGTTCTCTGGGGTGTCGTTGAGAAGTTCTGCAATTGAGTCGGTATCGCTACTCAGCGGCGGAGGCGGCAGGTCCTCCTCCTCAGGCTCGGTACTCTTTGGCCTTTCCAGGTTGATCTTTTTTAGGAAGTTCTGCGCTGCCGCAATCTCGCTGATGAGCCGCTTTTTCTTTTTGGAGCTGATGAAATCAGCTACGAGCGAGACACCCCTCGGCGTCCACGAGGCGAGATTCTCCTCTCCCTTCACATAATCATGCTGGCTGTTCATACGCCACAAATCCCCGACGCGCTTGATGGGCGCGGGGCGCATCTGAAGGGTGAAGATAGCAGTAGACGAGTGCACGATCCGTACATTCTGCCAGAGCGATGAGAACATGGATGTCTGCCGCACGAAGGAACGCGACATAATCTGGCAGCACACGTTTTGCGAGAACTTCATGGGCTCGGCGAGCTTTTCGGAGCTGATTTCCCACGACACCGTCATCTGCACGCGGTACTTATCCGCCGTGACCCGGTCAAGAAGGAGGGAGTTGTGCAAGCTGGAATCCCACTGGCCAACCATGGTGATACTCCGGGTGCCGTTTGCATTTGTTCGAAACACCGGCTTCGATGCCAGTTTCAGCGGGAGATCGGGGCTAGTCGAAGCCATGTCCGGCGTCTTGCCTGTGCTATCCAGGAGTTGAATCTTGCCGACGCGTATCGAGGTAACATCGTCCCAAGGCAGCGCGTCGCCCGAGCTGTGTGTCAAGTTGATGGCGATCCGCCTCTGTAAACCCTGGTGCAGCTGAAAGGTTCCGCTGTCGAGTTCGCTCGTCTGCGCAACATCGACAGGGACGTAATTTCCTTCCTCGTTGAGCTCCAGAATCTGTACGCGCGAGAGCAAATCGTGCTTCTCCTCGGTAAAGAACTGTGTCTCGTTTATCCTGGGGCCCTTGGGGTTGTTCTGCGAAATGGGCACCGCATCCCTCATGTCGTCCCAGCTCAACAGCTTGTCAAGGTGCATTGCTGAAGCGTGGGCAAAAATGGCGACCCGCAATGTGGTTTCTGGTGGCGCAAACAGCGAAACACTCATGCTATGAACGCTCTCAAAGCGAATGGGACCCTCATCAAAATCCTTAATCATTTGCGTTGTCGTAATCCCATCCTCTTCCGACACACCAGGGATGAAGAGCTGCGCATGCACTTCAGTTCCCTCACGCTCGGCGAAGCCAACCATCTCGTGCATGACGACATTAAACTTTAGTGTATTAGTGGGTGCTCGTGCGCTGGACGGTTCGAGTGCAAGCTTGATGATGCCTATAGCATGCGATGTATGTGGCGAAAACACGTCGAGAGTAAAGTCTTGGACCCGGCTCTCGAAGACGGCTCGCAAAGGCACATCTGCCTCGCCTACCAAGGTGTACTGCGGCATGCATGTCTCCACAAAGGGGTTGTCTAGACTGAGGTGTTGCGCGTATTCAGGCTGGTCCAAATACTGATACATCTGGCGCATCTGCCTAACGCGATCGTGGAGCTTCTCAATGCTCCAGAGATGAACGACGCTGTGCTTGTAATCGGCAACACGAACGCCGATGCACGGCTTCGGCGCCTCTTCCAGCGCGATGTCGTCCCCTTCACCGGTTAGCCCGTTAAGGACCATGTCATAGGACGAGCAGAGAATGTGGCCAACATCCACCACTGTGAACTGGAAGACAATGTTCTCCTCTAGCTCATGGCTCATAATCTGAGCTTCCTTGAGAGTGGCGGCGTGCTGCAAAACGGCCTCGGCCATCTGCACATAGTGTCTGCTCCTCCAGTGCTTGGCCACCACCTTTGCACGGTCAATTTCATCCTCGGATAACTTGGGCTTAGCCTTTGGTCTTTTGAGGGGATCCAGCTTTTCGATCTTCTCTTCGAACTCGCGGCGCTGAATCTCCAGCTGCTTCTGCATGTCGGCCTTGAGCTGGATCAGCGTCTCTTCCATTTTCGCCTTCTCCTTCTTGATCTCTTCGACCTCAACGTTGGCGGCCTCGGCGCTCTTCAGCTGGTCTCTGTATTCTTCCTTTTGCTTTTCCAGCTGATTTTGCATCTCTTCACGAATCTCACGCAGCCTGTCATCCGGTTCACCTTGCTTCGGCGTCGACGGCATCGTCAGGGCCGTGTCGAGAGAGAAGTTGTCAATGGTGCCGGTGGACATATACTTCTCCCTGATGGGATAGGAAGCCATCGACTCCAGATCTTGGTCCTCATCGCGTCCATTAACACGCTCTGCTCGCGCTCGCTGGACGTCTTCAAAGAGAGCATTTAGCTCTTCATCAGTGAGTTTCGCAAAGTTCTGGTCCGTCCCGAGAATCGCCGGTGCAGCTTCTCGCCGGGCGAATGACCAATCAGACTCTCTCGTGTTCCTTTGGAATCCGGCCGGTGAATCGGGACGACTGTCGCCAAACTCGGAGACAGTGGCACTGTAGCTCCGCTCATGGCCTGGCCTTGGACTTGGTGTTGGAGACGGAGAAGCAGGCTTCTCTAGATTCTGGAGCTGACTGATGGTGACTGACTGGCGGAGCAGGCTCTGCTCGGCGCGCTCGGCCCTTTCAGCGCGGGCTTCGAGAGGATGGTTGAATCTGAAAATGTGGAAGTCGCCGAGAATAATTCGATATCCAGAGTGCAGCCTCTTAGGCTCCGTTACCCTTTTACCATTGACCATGACGGCAGCTCCTTCCTTGGGGATTACCGTTACCGTCCCATCAGGAGCGTTTTCAAAGTTGCAGTGTTCGTGAAGAATCCTCGAGCCGTTCAGACGGATGTTAACCTGGTTGTCCTCGTTGGACTCGACGTTGCCGACCGTGGTGATGCCGGGCTTGAGATTGTAAACCAAGCACTCGGCCAAGAGCGGGTCGTCTGAAAGGTTGACAAGGTGGGGCATCTTCTTGGGTGTAGACATGCCAATGAATCCCTTTTCGATACTAATGCCCAGTTCCTCGAGCGCAGCTTCCCGCTCCTTGTGGATCTCTTCCGTCTTTGCCAGCTTTTGCTCCCATGTCTGGTTCAGATCTTGCAGCAGTTTCTCGCTCTGGTTGAGCTGTTCTGCAATTTCGGCTTTTGATACCTTTTTAACTGTGCCGTCGGGCTGCGTGATGCTCACTATTTGCTGCTCAAGAGGCGTCCCTTCTGCGTAAACCTCCTCACTGGGGACGTGGGCGCCACCGGGGGCGGTCCCACCACCGAGTTTGCTGCGAAGGAGGGCCAGTTCCTCCTTGAGTTCGCGGATCATGCGGGCATTGGCGTCTTCGTTGATGACAGCGTGATTCTTGATGCGCTTGGCCGAATCAGCGTAACGGAGCGTGCTAAGCGTCTCGTCGTAGTTGATATCGGCCGGGCTGATGGCTGCAATCATTGCTGTCATGCTGTTCCCTCCGAGGGAGTCCTTGAGTAGCCAAGTGAGCACACTGTCTCGGTAAGGTACTTGGCCGACACCAGCCCCCTTTTTCTTCTTGCCGGTTGACAAATCTGCGAGAGCCGCAATAACGCGGCCGAGTGTGGAAAGCGAGCGGTTGATTTCAGCTCCTTCCTTCAAGCGAGCACCCGTCGCACCAGTTGATGTTGCTCTCTCGGAACCTGCAAGATCTACCAGGCTAATCTTTGCAGCCTTTTCCATCTCCATCTTCGTTTCGGGATCGAAGCGTTTCTGCGTCAACATGAGCGTAAAGACAGCGTGACTTCGACTCGACGTCTCATTCATGTTTGTCGCCGCCACGGTTCTCGCCTTGTTGCCTTCGTCCATCAGATGCTCAATCTCCTGAAAGCTCCCCACCACCAATTTCGCCAGATCCTCGACATAGGGGCCTGTCGAGGGGTGCTCTCGGACTTTGAGGTTTCCCTTGTTCGCCGGGTTCAGGAGGTCGCGCACTCGTTCGTTGTAGATTTCCAGGTACGACACCTCCACCGTACACCTCAGGTTCTTGTCGGCTTGCAGTTCGGTTATCCTCCTAAACATGTCTTGACAGATACTCGGGATGATGCCCGCATCCTTGCCGTACCCCATCATCGAATAGGATTTGCCTGAGCCGGTCTGGCCGTACGCGAAGATACAGTTGTTATAGCCTTGGAAGGCATTGTCGAGGAGCGGCTTTCCTAGATCCTCGTGGAGGTTCGCTTGGCCTGCATAGTTGGGGGCGTTCTTGTCGAAGGACCAGTACGATTTATCAAAGGCAAACACCTTTTGGCCGTGATCCTTGGCTCCCTTTGCTCCGGATCGGTCTGCGGCCTCGGGCGGGGGCGTCAAGATGGTCTGGTTGTCTTTCATCTCCACGATGCATTTTGCGCTGCGGTCGTGTTCTGCAGCACGGCTACGTCAGCTTGCTTCTCCTTTGGAAACAGAACACAACATGCCACTCACCTCTGTTGTTGAAGGGCCGCACTCTCACCACCACCTTGATGTTCCCTCCCCCTCCTCCCCCCACGGGGCCCGCGGCGGGGGCCATGGTCGCTGCGATGGTGTTGAGGGTCGCCGAGGGGGGATTGCGACCGCCAGCAGCAGGTGGTTTGGATCGAGCTAGAGCTCGAGCTCTAGGATGCTCTTTCGCGTCGTCACTCGGCTGTCGTAGTCATGTGAAGCCCGCAGATTTCCCAGCAAATGGTGCCCAAGCCCCCGGACGACATGCGCGCGCATCCTAGGTGCCACGGCAAACACACGGCGTCGCACTCTGTGGTTTTCGCCTTCTCTACCAGGACAACCGGGGCGTCGATGAGGGCCGTGGAGCGTAGTCGGTGTCGGTGGAGTGGGCAACTCGTCGGCTTAGCTTGAATGGTCGCTAGTCGAAATTGCTGGTGGGCTGCTGCGCTATGCTCGAGCCTCGACACCCGTCCCTGCCAGGACAAGCAAGAAAATCCCAGCAACCTTGTCGCGTGTCGTTTCACTGTCGGCCGGGCGTGCTGCGAACTACCCAGGAGGCTGTGTCGCCGTATGGTGCGTGGCTGCGTTTGGCGTTGTGATGACTATTGTTCCAGCGTTGACGGAGCAGGGACGCATGAACCATGCAAGGAACCTGTCAACAAATTTTGGGTCAACGGGAAGACGCGAGGCGCGCCCGGCTACACAGTCACGCATTCGACCACTAAACAGGGGAATCTCACAGTAGGCGTCACTCCCTATTGGTCCGATGAAACCTTGTCATCGCTGGAAATTAAGCCTCATTCACGTGTCAATAACTCCGCATAAATGGCAATTAGCTTGCGAGCCTGGATGTCTCGCTCTATCATAACGCAGTACTCCTCCTTGCCGCACTCTACGCCATTGCGCAAGAAGAGCTTCATTGTATCGCCGGATTCGCGTTGATCTATCCTTTCGCAAGGGGTCTCGACCATCTCACCATTGTTTCATGCATGGCCTTCTTTGGCAGAAACGTGCCTGTTTGATCCCGGCTCGCTTCTGTTGAGACTCGAGAATCGATGCTATTGGTTATTATTGTCTTGTTTGGGGCCGGTAGCACTGTGGCAATTTTTCCCTCGTCCATCGACAAATTGTTAGTGCAACCTAGGGAGGCTCAAGCAACATTCAGGTTTGCTACGCGCCACAAAGCTGTTGAGCTTGAAGATCTAAAATCAAAGTCCAGGCTGGGGTGTAGAGCAACCAGATGGCTCAGAAATTGCCCTCATGGATGGTAAGTCTGATCGTTGATTATCACGTTGGCTATCACTATTGGGCTATTTTTATCGAGAAACCCTACAAAGGGAAGCAACCACTGCGTATCAACACGGAGACTCCGTGCTGGGACAACTTAAACTTAAGCCAATCCAAGGTCCTTCTCAACCATTTGGCGGCAGATTGGGTGATAAAACTCCTTGTTCTTCTTGAAGGTCTTGAGAGCCAAGTCACGGTCCACCTTGTTCAAGCTCTTGAACAACGGCCGGACAAACTTCATGCGTCCAACCTCTCCAAGGAGTTCAGCAACACCCGGGTAGGTGTCTGCGTCTTTGGCCCGCATCGAAATTTGATAGTACACAGTCTTGAGTTCTACGTTCTTCGTATCCAGCAATCCGTAGGCTTCACCCAGCGCTCTCTGTAGCAAGGTTAAATGTCGCTCACGCGTGAAAGAACCTCCAGGGGAACGTACCGTCTTCTCCACCGACAAAGGCGCATCGAAGTCCTGCACTGTGTTGAGAAAGACTAGTATTTGGTTTCCTGTCCACGAGGACACATCGCCCGGGCTGGGCATGAAATCAGGCTGGTTCCACTTTTTGGCAAGTGCATAGGCAACATCCGCGAGGGAAGTATCAAAAGAAGGCTTGGGGGGGAGGCCGGGAGTGTAGAATTGACTTTCCCAGTCGACAGATGCAATCTTGTTCTTGAGATCCGCGTACTCGGGGGTGCCAAAAAATTCAAGGAAGGTCTCTTTAAAATCGAACGAGTCTAGTGACTTGTTCGTCCATTTTTCGAAGTAGAAAGGAATGAACTTGTCAAAGTTCTTCCTGCCGACTAGGCGGTCAAGGTACCAGACGAAATGGAACCCTTTCTCATAGGGCACGGTGCTGAATGCGTCATCGGGGTCAATGTTCTTGTGGCTAATGACAAGCTTGGTGAACTCGTGGTCTTTACCATACGAATTGACAGCCTCCTCTGGCAAATATGCGTCAGAAGGGGCACTGGGGTAAGGCTCAGAGAGACTTACCAAGTGCGCTCCAGCCCCTAATGGCAGAGAAGTCGAAGTGGGCATCGCTGCCATGGATGGAAGCAAGAATACGTCGCTCAAGATACATGGTCCATCCTTCGTTCAACCAACTAATACATAATCAGCTTCCTCGGTCCATAAACCTGGCAGAAGAACTCACAAGTGCTCCCAGCTGCAACTCGTCACAAGATTACCACTCCAGCTGTGGCTGAGTTCGTGGGCAATGACATCAATATTCTGGCGATCACCGCTGATGATGGTGGGAGTTGCAAACGTGTAAATGGGATTCTCCATGCCTAGGGATGTCAGCAGACGAGCCTGCCAGGAAAACACGGTTTACCAACCTCCGTACGGAAAGCTCGGCGGCAATATCAGGACATTGTACTCGCCCCATTTATAGGGGAAGACAATCTTCTCGGCCGCATCCAGAAACCTATCCATATCGTCTTCCAGCTCCCACTTAGATGCGGCGAGCTCGTTCGGGCCCGTGGCTACGGCAGAACATCTGCCGATCGAGGCCATGGCGATGTCTCCAGAGGCGAGAGCAAACAGATATGAGGGGATTGGGACCTTTTGCTCGAATTTGTACAGCTTTTCGGCTGTCAAGGCCTCGGTCCCGACACTGACGCCACTCGCAACGACGACATGCGGGCTGGTGATGTTGAAGTCGTAGGTGCTCTTGACGTCGGGAGTATCCTGACATGGGAAAATGGACCGGGCATGGATGGCCTGGCACTGGCTGAACATGAATGGAGCCTTTTTGTTGCTTGTCTGGGCGGGTGTCAGCCACTGGAGTGCAGTGCATTTGTCCGTGGTGGCGAGCTCAATCTCCAACTTGACAACATCGCCCTTCGCAGCGCCCCCGGGGACCGAGACATGAACTGGTGACCCAAGGGGGTCGATGCGGTCCTTGATCTCCCATTTTGACGGCGAGGAGTTGAGTTTGATGGACGAGACATCGACAAAGCTGGAGTCGAGAACAATTTCCGTGCTGGCCTTGTTTGTCTGCGACTCGAGCTCGATGACGACAGACCCATGCAGACGCTTTTCTGAGAAGTCGAGCTTCAAGTTTGCCGTCGTGTGCTTAGTACGCCAGGCGTCGTAGTTGGACAACGTGCTGGGGTCACGAACAGGAGCCATAGCTGCAGTGCTCAAACCAAACCAACGACGTTGCGATGATGCGGATTTCTGCGCAAGAGACTTGCCAACTTCCCGAGCGAAAGCTGCTCTTCCAAATCGCAAAAACCCCCGCATGGAAGCCATCCGAAGCTCTCACAGCTGTCACGCCTTCCGTCTTGGGCCGTCGTGCAGCTGAGCTCTCCAACTCACATCTAATTGGTCCAGAGGCACAGGAATTCGCCCCGCTCTGCGGCCTCAAATGACGTCCGGGTCACGTGGCAGGTCACAATACTCGATGTGTATTGCGTACAGTCTGACCTGCAAGGTCGGGGGGCAAATCTGATCCTTAAAGCCAGGTTATCGTTAAAGTCAATGTGGGCCCTTGGAGAAGCCCGTCACATATAACCCTAACCCTTACCAATACCCTCTGGCCTGTCTGGAACCCCGATTTTGCAGTCCCTAATCCCCTGAAACTTGCTCTTTACATAGCGATATAGCTGGTGACTAAGCAAGAATTCTTATGATTATCTTTAGAAGCCAGATTATCGTTATCTGTCATATTAAAAAGTCGGGGGGGACGATTTTTATCGTTAAACCCAGTCTATTCTTATAGCTCTAATGCTTATGTGCAGGTCAGACTGTATCACGCGATTGGAAACTAAACATCGACGACGGCCTCTTCTCTCCGCCGTCTGCCGAAGCGAACTCTCGCTTAGAATCGCGATAATCCTCTTCTACCCCTTTTCCTTTTCTGGCTTTTTTTTTCACAGTCCACGCCTGCAAGTGGCGATGTAGTTACAGCGAGCCCCAAATACTGCGCGAAGCGAAACATGTTTCAAGCCCTCGGGAGTTCCCCGCGCTGCCTCTGTGGTTGGCCGCTTGGCGGTCGACTCCCCGTGCGATAGGCAGCTGCCCAGTCACAGACTCCTGGTGAAGCCCTCGAAAAGTGTTGTATGAGCTATCTAGAAGGGTCCTTCTATATTCGCCTCGATTCAAAAACTATCTCATGATGGCGGGTCAGTCAAGTGATACCCCCGCCACTGACGCCATGGAAGAAATTCGGATTCGTTGATCGCATCAGAGACTGTGCCCCCCAGAAACATCCTGCCCGGACAGGGAACTCAGTGGGATGAAGCTGGTTTCCTGGCATGCCATTGCGGCACATGCGCTGCTTTCGGGGCGCTGCGCTGTGCGGCGTTTGTCTGTAGACAAGACATCAACTACCGGACGACCGACCATGTCTGCCACCACGGAGGTTTTTCGGCATAGGGGCGACCGTGATGGAGCTCTTATCAAGATGCAGCGTTCGAGCTCTGTTACTTCGCACTTGGACCCTGTGCCTCCACCAGACAGGAGGGTGTAGCGGGAAGGGCGGCGGGCTACTCTTGCAGACTTAAGACCGGATTACTTAATTCTGGTCTTACGAACCCTTCGTGATAGGTGAACAAACTATCTTCGGACTCTTGGTGTCTGGTTTTCATCCAAGCTCATCACCTGGCTCGATACCTCGGGAGATTGCACAATGCTCCCAATCGTCCGTGACAGTGGGGTTGTGAGATGGAGATTCGGCTTGATACACGGCTGGAGGAACGTCAGATTAGGGGCACGATGTTGCGCAGGAGCAAGACACAATGATCTACGAAACACGACATATGGATCAACCGGACGGGTTGGCCAACCAGGGGCGTTGCATATCACGTTCCCGGTTTTGCCCCAGGCGAAGTTGTTTGGAAGGACGTCGTCCATCTTGGCTTGGTTGCCGCCCTCGTCCTCTGGTCAGGCGACTGGGTGCGGTTGAAACTTAGGCATGTAGGAAATGAAGAGTTGCGAGCTTGAGCTCTATCAAAATGACAGGACGCAGAGGTTAACTGAATGTAGGTTCGAGTGCAACGCCTGGTGAGGGGGGCCCATTGTCTGCCTCCCTCCTATTTATTAATACGACTCCGTTATAAGAGTCTGTTCGCGACACAAACCCCACCTGGCTAAGAAGTGTTAAAGAGTGCGACCCAAGGCCGTGGGTTCATTGACGTTACGACTAACACTGGCCATCTCAACCCCGCGCCCCAGGTGAAATTACAGGGTTCGGGTGTGAGGAAGGCACTTGACGCCTACTTATACCGCAGAGCGCTATGATATTAAGCTGCAAGGTCGAGCAATAGTCCGAACGCGGGCTGGTGTACCAGACCTTGGCAATAGTTCTGAACACCTCGGATTGATGTCCTTGATATCAGGATCGAGAGAGCCGATGATTGAAACGGTCCAATACTCCAGCGGAATATCCTGGAGGTGTTGATCACCGAGCTATACTGTCTCGCGTGGGGGGGCAGGGCTAAAAGTGATAAGGATGAAGGCCCGAATGGATGAAGTTGAAGCAGCAGGGACCTTGTTCAACAAATCCCCAACCCAACCCCGCACCAACACCCCTCACCAACAGGTCTGTATGTAGTGTATGAGCGAAAAGAGGCATCCGGGCACCTCCCTCAAGAGCACGTACCCCTCTGTGGGAATCCTTCAGCGTTACAGAACGACGCAGTTCGTACCTTGACGGATCACTGATCAATGAGCATGCACTGTGTAATGCAACCACTTTAACTCCAGTTACCAAGGACGCGCATCCCTTCCCGCCTTCCAGTCTAGGCTTGCGCCTTTACATGGACTCAACTCAAACTCTATGTAGGGACCAACTATGATGTTTTGTGTGCCGCGCACAATCAGATCAGACTCCTGTGCTTTCGTTCCGTTTCGTTTTGTTTCGTCCCATGTTCATAAGTTTCTTGTTGCTCAACCACGCCGCTGTTTCCCCTCGCTCACATCCCCTTGTCTCTCCCGTCTAAACTTTTTTTTTTACCTTATTTGGGAAAGAAAGCTTGACGCCGCCAACGCCGCCGCCGCCGCCGCCGCCGCAGCAGCAAGCATGGTTTTTTTTTCTTGGGTTCCTTTTGGCTCTGATCTGGTGTGCAGGCGGGAACTAACCTCACTGGTGCGACTTACAAGGCACTGAGGCACAGCGTAGCAGGAGATGGAGGGGAAACATGGTCGGGTGGAATGGGGTGGATCAATGCCAAGGCCAAGGTTTTCCCTTCTCCCTCGAGGAGGAACTGGTCTTGTCTTGTTCTTGGGGAGGGAGGGGTCTGGTGAGTGGACTCCCCCGGTAAGCGGATGGTGACGCTGGACGGGGGAACTTTCAGAATTGGTGCAAGTGTGATATTTTGCTCACAAGTATTCGTACCCGAGTTTCTCCGTCCCCTCTCTTTTTTTTTTCCTCCGTGGAATTCTCTTTCTCTTCTGTGACATTTTTGACATTGACATTGATTGACATGTTTACTTTGGGAAAGTTATTCCCGTTGAGGGTTTCACCGTGCCCTTTCTTCCCCTTTTTTTCGTTTTCCCTACAGGAAACTTTTTTTTTTAAGAAAAAAGATGTGTTGGGGCACCCGAGGGGTTGGTATGTAACATTGCACTTTAAATTTTAACCTTGTTATTTTTGGGAGATTCTTCCAGCTTCTAGTTGAGCTGCACGGCATTCTCTTGGGGGGGGGGGGGGGGGGGGGGGGTTTGGGGGGGGGGGGGGGGGGGGGGTTGAAAAGATGTTAGGGG
>Ga0247760_1001739_pt1 | contig 18994 bp, 3 predicted proteins | sample UWRJL171409R4_FD_179936 | JGI IMG/M metagenome (GOLD analysis project Ga0247760, IMG submission 179936) | Plant litter microbial communities from Arlington Agricultural Research Station in Wisconsin, United States - UWRJ-L171-409R-4 | ecosystem: Environmental > Terrestrial > Plant litter >... | reverse complement strand
ACAACAGGGCAATCAACAACAGGGCAATCAACAACAGGGCTGAAGAGCCGGTCAGATCTGACCAATCAGGGCAGCACATTATGTTACGTAATCAATCGTAATACAATTTCGCCATGAGACTTTGCTGCAAAATGAGAAAAACTGGCTTTGGAATTGCTTTTGCGATGGTGATGGAGATGGCAGTCGTGATGGCAGTCGTGATGGCAGTCGTGATGGGTTGCGGGCACGGCAGAAAGCCAGGCGGTGAGTGCTGCGCCGGACTGGTACATCTGGCGCGCAGCTGTCAAAATGGGTCAAATTTTTAGGGATGCGCACGCAGCAAAAATGGGGGTGCGTACGCAGCAATTGCCTATATAATTTATTATATAGCTAAATTATTTCTACTACAATTTAGAAATTATAAAGAAAGGGTAGGCTTTTTACGCTATCTTATCTTTAGGATACGCAGAAACCTACTTTATTAGGAACTTCTCAATCGTATACCTTAATTAAAAGCTGCGAATAATTATAACTATAATTAAGTTTTAGTACGTTTTTACGTCACGATAAAGTAAAAACTTACGTTTATTATTCTACCTTTACTTATTAGTATTATATTATATAGTAAGAAAAAAGTTCTTTTTTTATATACTTATACTAATTAAAATTATAAAACTCCAGAGCTAAATTAATATATCGACTAGAGGTCCTCTGCGGTGTAAGATTAATAATAATAATAATAATAATATATCGATTAGTATATTTCCAAATTTAATAAGGAGAAAATAAATACTATATTTATAGAAATAGCAACTAATTTATAAGAATCGTCGCTATAATTCTGGATTTAATCCAGAATTACAGCCTTTAGTAGCGAACGGCTTATTTCCAATCCTTTAAAAAAATCACCTTCTACTAGTTAAATAAAATATATTATATACGGGAAACTAAAAAAGGATTCGATACTATATTACGCTTTATTATTATATTGGAGAATTACGGAAATACTATTACTGGAAAAGTTACTAGCGTTATTAGTAGTATATATTAGAATATACTCCGCGAGGTTCAACTGCTTAATAATATCAGTAGTAATATAATTTAATATTACTTAATAGGCGTTAATATTGTATAATTTTACGCCTAAAAGTACCTGACGTAAAGATTAAGTTTCGGTAATAAAAAACCCCATTATTCCAAATATAGCGTTTTTTATACCGGGGTTAAATTACTCGTTGTAAATAATAGATATTTTCCTATTTTTAGGCCGATATTGTAATACTTCCCGGACCTAAACTAGTATATTATTAAAAAGCTGCTTTTTTAATTTATATGGAGAAGGAAGATTGGTGAATAGTAGTAAAAGGGATATTAGAAAAAACTGGAGTATTAAATTAAGTATTACGTAAAAAGGTAGGTATAGGGAAATGATAAGTTTTAAAAGCTGGGTTTAGTATTTCTTTTTTAACTACGTAAGGCTAGGTAGTTATCGGATAATTAGTTACTGCAATTAATTAACGATCCGAATTAGTATATAAATTAGTATATATTTTATATATAAACCTGTAGGGCGGATTATTAGTCCCAACCTAGTAGGTCTCGGATTGTAAGAGCTGGATTCTTCTTTTAATATTTAACCAAAATTAAATATTTCTTTAATAATAAAATACCCCTCGTTATAGGAAAATAAGGGTATTTAAAAAGCTTATTATATTAGTTACAGTATCACGGCACCAAACCGGGGCCGGTTCGGCCCGGAACCAGCAGCTACACGTAACCTCCCCAGCACCCAGTATATAGCCTACCTCTCGGGAGCTAGTTCCCTTTGGCTCCCTTCGTATAGTAACAAATCTCTTTCCCCAGACCTAAGGTCGGTACCGTAATAATTTATTACACCTACCTCTCGGGAGCAGTAATTATTACCGGCCCTTTCCTATCCCAAATTACTCCTCCCGCCAAAACCTACTAAGAAACGGTACCAACCTACTATAAAACCGGAGCGGTAACCCAAAATATATACGAAACCAAACCGCATTACGAATATACCCCCAAAAACAACCTTAATAACCAGATACCCAAAACCTACTAAACTTCTAGCTACAAAACCCCCCTAACCCCTAATAAACCCTTAATTAGTAATAATTATAGTAATTCCAATAGTTAATTATTAACGGATTTTACCGGGGTATACTAACGTGCTTTATCCAATCTTATAGCCCGCGCCCGGACCCGCCTAAAACCTACTACGCTTCGCCTAATACGTATACTAATACTACGTTACATTTATAATAGCTAAGTTCGGATTTGGGTTCCCTAATCCCAACCTACCCAACTTTAACCCGTCTAGCCCCGATTAAACCGGATTTAAACCAGCTAGCCCTGACTCCAACTTAGAAACTCCTAATAAATAATTTTAGGAACTAGTAAATGTAAATACCGTCCTTACAAATTAACCCCAATTCCAATACCTATTTAAAAACGTAAAGGACCCCCGAACTGGAACGCCCCTAAACCTAGTATTCCTAACCCACTATACCTTTAATAAACCTAACGAATTAATTACTAATTGCCTCGTTTTCCTTAATATAATTAACAACGTTATTAATAACTTAATAGCCCGTTTATAAACGGAAATTAAGCGAATTAAAGAGGCGGAACGGTAATAAAAGGAATCTAAATAATTAGAAACCAAATTACGGAACCGTTACAAAAATCTCTAAAAAGTTCTTAATAACGGAAAAACCTTTACGAAAATCCTAACGTAATAAAGAAACGAGGCTATTAAACGTAAAGCCGCCCTTTAACTTACTAATAAAAAACTATAAATACAACTTTAGGAAAGTAAAAAAGTATTAAAATAAACGGAACGTTATTAATAAATACTTAAATATACCGCGAATATTTATAAAGCTAAAAATAATAACCTTACTACCTAAAATAACATTTTATACAGCTAAATACCCGCCTTTATACCAGGTTTATATATACCCAACTTTACAAAACGGATATTTAGTATAAACCTTAACCCCAGTACCTAATAGGGCCCCCCGGTATAAATACCCTTTATTATCATCTACGAAACGTTACAGGCCCGTAGTACCAACCCAAAGTACTTTAATAACCAAACCTCGGACCCGAGGCGTTAATAAGAAAAATATATTAATTAGAAATCTATACTTATAAATAAACTTATACTTAACTAATATACCTACCCTAACCTACTTAACTATATTCTATATACTACCCAACGTTTTATAAGCAACGTATACGTTACGATTTGGGATTATATTAATAATATCTTATATAACCCAAATATCCCGGAAATATAACTTTTTAATAATTAAAAGGATATTATAAAATACCTCGATACTATTTATATTATATATAACGCTTATACCTAAGCCCTCCGCGATTTTACTTTACTAATAATAAAAGGCCGGACCTACCCTAATTTTATCTCCACCTTAATCCAATTTAGAAACCTAATTAAAAAAAATAATTGCGAAAAGGTAAAAGTACTCCGTAATAAAATCGCTAAATTATACCGTAACGTAACTATTAGTAATATTATATTCCCTACTATTAATAACTTTAACGTATAGGTAATTTTATTTCGCAAAATTTATAATAATATCTCGAATAATAATTATCGTACCCAAATTAGTACCGTATTAACCCTAATTATAAATACCTTAATTACTAACCTAAATACTATAAACCTTAGCGCGGCCGGTTTTAGGTAGGGGTAATTAATAGCGGAGGAATAATAATACCGTTACGATAATAACCTTTATATATATTATAAAAAACCAGGATACTAAACGCCTAGGTACCCAAGCAAGCCCCTAAACTTTTACGAACCGGTAATAAATATTACTAGCGCGGGAAAAGCCTAACCTTTAATAATCGTCGCTACTAAAGGCCTAATTGGGTTACGAGAAAAAGGGAAAATAAGGACCTATATTTATATTTTATAAAATTAAACCCAATATTTACTCTCCTCTTTAAACTTTTTACTTTAAAAACGTAACTAATTAACGCTAATATTATAGTTAATTTAGGGTACTCTTTTTACGGATTTATTAATAAAACTTACTTAATATAACGTAACTTTACCCGTTATAAACTCCCCTACCCCCGGATCCTTTGGCTTATAAATAAGATTAAGGCCGGTATAATTACGGAATATTACCTCCTCGATTATAACCTAAAAGGATTTTATAAGCGCCTTTTACTTTATATCTGGTTACTAAATAGATCTAACGCCATTCTTAGCCTATTATAACTATACTATTATAACCTAACTATCGACTAGGCATCAGGATCCCTTACTATATACAGCTATATTATTTACGTTATAAATTATACCAAACTTAACCCGGTACTAGCCCTAACCCTATACAAACCCAACCTAGTACCTATAACTGATATCGCCCTTTTTAACGCTATATTTTTCCTCTTTTCAGTAAAAAGTAAAGGTACGGAAGTTTTTAAGATGTTATTTACCACTCTTTACGCTATTACAAATATAACCTTAAATACCCTACTGGACTAACCTAACCTAAAATCCGCTAATAATATCGTCCTTACTATTACGTTAATAACGCTCCGGTCCATTTTCTTTAGCGAAAAGCCTGTAGAACCTATCGGGTTACGATTTTGTACCTTCCAAAACTAGATTAAAAAGGCCCTATAATTCCGGGTAATAAAAAAAAAGGATATTAAAAAATATTTATAAAATAAACTACCTATAATTAATGAAAAGATTAAAGTATAACTACTACTGGAATACTACAACCTTATCCAGGTATTTTAGCCTAGCGAAGCCGAAACCCTACTACCCTACCGCCCCTTTAACTACTAAATAGAAATTATAGTAGGTAAAATACTACTAAACTACTAAGCAAAACCTATATTAGTACCGGAGCTTTATGTTATTAGAAAATACCTCGACGAATACCTTAATAAGGGCTTTATCCGCCCTAGTACCTTATTAATAGCAGCCCCCGTCCTCCTCGCTAGGAAACCGGAAGGGGGGATTAAAATTTGTATAAATTATCGTAAATTAAATAATATTATAGTTAAAAACAAATACCTTATACTACTTATCCGCGAAACGCTAGATTTACTTAACCGCGTTAAATATTATACTAAATTAAATATTATTATAACGTTTAACCGGCTATATATTATACCCGGAAATAAATAAAAGACGGTATTTATTACTAGGTTTAGCCTTTACGAATACTTTATAGCAAATTTTAGTATAATAGGGGTACCTAACTTTTTTTAATACTATATAAATTATACGTTATTTAATATATTTAATAAATTTATTATAACGTCTGTGATAAGCGAGCCGTACAGACAAGCGAGCCGTACACTTTCTTGGCATAACGCAACCTTCCAACTTCTTTCACCAATCCTACCACCAATTCGCCATGGATTCACTTCCAACCGAATCTCGAATTATTCTGGCCCTCGAAGCTTTAAAAAAAGACCCAAAGCTTAGTCTTCGACGCGCAGCTACAATCTATAACGTGCCGCCAATGACCCTCTCCGATCGACGCGTTGGTTGGCTTGCGCGATGCGATACCCCAGCCAATTCGCGTAAACTTACGGATCTGGAAGAGAAAACGATTGTTCAATACATAATTGAGCTATGTGCACGCGTATTCCATCCTCGGCTCTCGTACGTGGAAGATATGGCCAACTGATTACTACGCGAACGTGATGCGCCCCCTGTTGGTATATAATAGGCTTATAATTTCGTTAAGCGCTAATTAGAATTCCGGATACGTTTTACGTATAAATACGATTACTAAAGGGCCAAATACGAAGATCCCAAGGTTATTCGAAAGTAGTTTACCCTTATATATAACGTTAAGGTTAAGTACGGTATTTTCGACGACGATTTATACAATTTTAACGAGACCAGCTTTATAATAAGTATTATTATCGCTATTATAGTAGTTACTACCTTGGATAGCCGTAGTAGTAGGGCTAAATAGGCCCAGCCTGGTAATCGAGAGTGGGTAATAGTTATCCAAGGGGTGAACGCCTTAGGTTAGGCTATCCTACTATTTATTATTTTAGCTAGGTAGTATTATCTCACCAACTAGTATAAAAAGTACGGCCTCCCGAAAACCTGGCGTATTGCAATAATTGATAATAGCTAGATTATTAATAAGAAAGGTATGGATTAGATTTGGTATTTCGATTTTTATATAGTATCTTGTACGAAGGGTAAATATTGGTTGCTTATTTTTAACGGCTACGATAGCTACTACTCTGAAGAATTTGAGACCTATTGCCAGGAGCATAACATTATTACACTCTATATGCCTCCGTACTCCTCGTACCTACTTTAATTATTGGATATTAGTTGTTTTAGGCTGTTAAAAAAGGTGTACAGCCGCTAAATTAAGTAATTAATACGGATAAATATTACATATATTAGCAAGTTGGAATTTCTCTATGCGTTTAGAGAGGCGTTTTTTACTTTAATTACAGAAAGGAATATCCAGGGGGGTTTTGCCGGAGCTAACCTTGTGCCGTACGACCCAGAGAGGGTGATATCCAAGCTGGATATACGTATTCGGACCCTAATATCCCTAGCCTCAAACCCAGGTATAGTATTACCTTGGGTCTCCCAAACGCCATATAACCCTTGAGAGGCTACTTTATAGTTAGTATTTATCAAAACTTAAATTTCCAACTATTAGGGTAGCTTTCCAACCTTAATATTAATTACCGTAAATTAATTGGCTAAAGGTACGATGGCTGTTATGCACGAGGTGGTTCTTTTACGTACGGAGGTCTTAGTACTACGAAAGGCCAATGAGGAGCTTAATAAGCGACGGAAAGCCAAAAAAACACGTATGCGGCTTGGAGGGTTACTTATTGTACAAGAGGTACAGGATCTACTGGATCAGAAGGCTGTGGGTAAGTAGTTGGTTCAGGAAACACGACAAAATAGTGGTGGTGCAGGGGGGTCTCGTACGAAGATTCGGTACTGTGGCGTATGCGGCAAGCCTGGCCATAATGCACGCACGTGCAAAGAGGCTGCAGAATCGTCTGATTCATCTGTTTCTAATTCAGTTATTATTATTTCCTAGTGTTATGGTTGTGTAATTGAGGATAGCTATGGTGGGGTGGTGGAAAGTGTACGGCTCGCTTGTCTGTACAGCTCGCTTATCACAGACGTTAACTTATTTAAATAATATCCTTATCTTTAACAAAATATAAATAAAATACCGTAAATACGTACGGAAAATAATATAGTAACTTATTAAAGCAGAACTTACTATTAATATTAAAAAGTATAAGTTTAGGGTATAGGAGATTAAGTACCTTGGCCTTATTATTAGTACCTTTAATATTAAAATAAACCCTAAAAAAGTTAGTATTATTACTAACTAAAAGCCCCTTAAAATACTAAAGGACCTTTAACGCTTTATAGGCTTCGCGAACTTTTACTAATAATTTATTAGGAACTTTTTAAAAATTGTATAACTACTAACCAATTTTATAAGCAACAAAAAGTAATTAAGGGCATTTCCGGACAAAATACTCCAAGTATTTTACAAGTTAAAAACTACCTTTATCTCGGTACCAGTCCTAAATTACTTCAACCCCAAAAGGCGAATAATTATAAAAGTTAACGTTTTTAATTAAATATTCGGAGGAATTCTCTCCTAATATAACGAAACCGGAGAACTCCACCCCGTTACGTTCTTTTTAACTAAATATATACCTACAGAGTATAATTACGAGATTTATAATAAGGAATTAATAGCTATTATTAAGGTATTTAAGGAATAGAGATTAAAATTACAGGGCCTTAGGGATATAGTTAAAGTAGTTACGGATTATAAAAACCTTAAGTATTTTACTACTATTAAGTTCCTAAATTAGCGTTAAGTCCGCTAATTAGAATTCCTTTCCGATTTTTAGTTCTAAATTACCTATAAGCCGGGTAAAAAAGTTATAATACCCGATATATTTATACGTATACTGGACGATACCTTCAAAACCTTTAATACTATTAACGATTAAATCGCAAATAAACTCCGCACCCTTTTGCCCCCGTTCCTTTAGTAACCCAGTACTAGTCTAAACCCCCCCCTTAAATTACTTACTCTTAATATATCCCGCTATATCGATAAGTATATTAACGTAATATATAAATCCTTTAATATAGTAAAAATAATCTAAGCTATTATTAAAGACCTTAATTATAGAAAATTCCTTAAACTAATTAAATAGGAGTTTAAAGTAGCTATAACCAATTATATAGTAATTTAAGGGAAGGTTTACTACCGCGATAGGCTTTATATCCCCCCAGTTAATAATATCCGATTTTAAATCCTCTATTAAAACTATACCGTAGTACCCGCAGGCTACCCCAGTTACTTTAAAATATATAATATCTTACGTAGGTTATACTTTTAATTACGGATATTCCACAATACTGCTACTTTTATCCAAAGCTATAATTTATACGTTAGAACTAAAAGCTTTAAAACCAACCCGTTTGGATTCCTAGATCCGCTTTTAATACCTTTCCAGCCTTAAACTAATATTTCCGTAAACTATATTAGACTACTCCCCCCTTATAAATATAAGGGATTTAAATTTACTTACGTATTAATCGTAATTAATTAATTTATAAAAATACGCTACTTTATCCCTATACCGAATATAATAGTAAAGGGACTCGTAAATACCTTCGTTTCGGATGTATACTAGCTTTACGGCGTATTATAATTTATAATCTCCGATAAAGGTATATAATTTATTTCTACCTTTTGGAAAAAACTTAGCCGAAGGATAGGTACTACTTTAAAAGCCTTAATAACATTTTATCCCTAAACTAATAACCAAACGGAAATCTTTAATATAAGATTAGTATAATATTTAAGATCCTTTTATTCCTTTTACTAAGATAATTAAGCCAGCTGGCTACTACTTACCAAATTCGCCGTTAATAACCAAACCTTTAAAACTACCGGCCTCTCCCCCTTTTTCGCTAATTACGGATAATACCCCGTTATAAAAACGGAACCTACCTATAACCCGATTATTACTAAAACCCCCTAGTAGTAACGGGAATTCCTAAACGTTATTAATATTACTAACCGAATCTAATAAATTTACGAATAAGTACGTACCTTTATAGCCAAAGCTTAAAAACGTTACGTAAATTACGCAAATAGGTACCGGTTTAATATTAAGATATTTTAAAAGGGGGACTTAATTTAAATTAATATTAAGAACCTTAAAATTAGGCGCCCCTTAGAAAAACTTAACGATAAGTAGTAAGGTTTATATAAAATTATCTTGGTTTACCCCAAAGTAGTAACCCTAGATTTACCTAAGGAATCCAGGCTTTTCCCTACCTTTTATACTTTTTTTATTAAATATTATTAAACTGGCTTCCAGGGATAAAAAGTTATTAACGAAATATATAATTGCCGCGCCGCGGGTATAATAGTAATAACTAGTTCCCGGAATAAAAATAAAATAAAGGATAAGAACGAATAGTATTTTAATAAAATCCTTAACTTACGTAATATTACTAAAGAACTAGAATATAAAATAAAGTAGCCGCTATACCAGCCTACCTAAAAACTAGCGGAAAACCTTCGCGGGTATAATAGTAATATTTAAAACTTTTACAACTAAAACCCCACTAAACTAAAACCCCCGGCCTGGTTTATAAGTAATATAATATAAGTATAATTTAATAATATAAAATAACCAAGACGTTGGAAACGCCCTTGGAAACGGAAAACCAATACCAACCCTACTATACCAGCGGATTACTAATAAATATATATTAAATACTTAACGGGAAATACTAAAGTAGGGTTATACCCTTAATTATTTTAAGTACCTAATTAAAATTATAAATACGTAAGAAGGAACCTAAAGTAATAAGAACCCCCCTAAATATAACTATAACCAAATTACTATTAAACCTACCGTACCTAAAACTTATACGGACGTAAAACCATAAAATCCACCTTATCCAAGGAAACGGAAGTAACCCTATTACCTTCCAGGTTTAAAATAACCTTTATTTATCTCAAAAGAATAAACTAAGTAACTACTAGCTATATATAACCTTCGTTTCCAAGTAGCAAGTGGAACGCTACTTTATCGTTTTAAATACGTTTAATCCAAAGCTAAATAGCCTTAAGCGTAGTATAAGCCGTAGCTAAATAGGGGAATATTATTATACGAATAAGATAATACTATTTAATTAAGGCTACTTAAACCTCCTAAAACTTTTTCGGATAGTTAGTAAATTAGGACCGGATTATATAAAAATAAAAATAAATATATACCTAAGTATTTTTCTTTGTACTAATAAGATTATAAAACAAGTAATAATTAGATTTAACCCTAAATTACGTACCTATAAACGTTTTTAAGGCGATACTGATAACTAAACGGGACTTAACTAGCTAAATATAGTTACTATTATTATCCTTTTCCTACGTTACAAGTTTAACTTACTAAAAAAACTAAAAAAACTTGTAGGAGTTATAAATTAGGTTCGTATTTAGTTAAAGGGTAATTAGTAACTAAAGTACTATAAAACCAAAAGATATATATAGCTAAGTAAACCTACTTACAGTTACAATACTAATCGTAACTTTTCGATATAACGGAAATATAACCGTAATATAAAACTATAAACTCCCTATTGGCTAACGGAACCTAAATATCCTAAGCAATACGTAAGTAATATAAGTAAAAGTGCTCTTTTATAAAAATAAGATCCTTAAGCTCCTTACAGATAGCCTACGAAGTATTAGCGAAATATAAGGGAATAGGAAACGAAAAATTTACTTACCTTATTAACGGCCTTAACCGCGCGTACGTTACAACCTTTGGAAATTAACGGTACGATTAGTTTAAGTATTTTCGGTATTTTAAATAATTAAATAAGGAAATAGGAGATAAAAACGAAACGAGGGCGAAAGTATAACGGAATATAAGGGGTACGTACGCGGAATAAAAACTAGTACAAAAGAATTAAAGGAAGCGTAGAAGAGGAAATTTCCCAAAACGAGGCGCGGGGATTATAAAAGTACCCGCCGCTATTTAAGGAAGGTACGTAGTAAAGCGTTACGTAAGGTAACCCGAATTAAAAACGGAAGGTATACGGATTATATTAGAATAGAGTAGGGCCCGGCGTAGGAATATCCCGGGCCGGGCTGAACTTTAGAGGTAGTTAAGGGTAATTGCCGTTTGGAACCTAGGGTACTGTTACGGTACCAAACCGGGGCCGGTTCGGCCCGGAACCAGCAACTATACGTAACCTCCCCAGTACCCAGTATATAGCCTACCTCTCGGGAGCCAGTTCCCTTTGGCTCCCTTTGTGCAATAACAAGTCTCTTTCCCCAGACCTAAGGTCGGCACCGTGACATACAGCGGATATAGGGCTCCCTAGTATCTTCTTAAGCGCCTTAAGTAAATAACTACTAGTATTTAAAGGTTTTAAGCAAATTAAAGCTTTTCCAGGTACTTTTTTCCGTATCCCGATTATTGGGTAATAAAAACTAAGGTTAATAAATATACCATTTAATAAAGCTATTATAATTAGCAGACGTATAAATACGTAGTATACCTATGGTTCGGTTTGACGTATTATTGTATAGTTGTATTATTAGGCTATTATCTCCTTTAGGCGCCTCGCTGTTGTATTTAATCTCCTTGGATAACTTGCTATTACTTTTATATTCTAATAACCTATAACCCTTATTATTACCGGTTTACTTATTATCGCCGGTTCGCTCGTTATTATTAATTCGCTTATTATCGTTAAGGAGTATATTATTATTAAGAAGTATATTATTATCGAATGGTTTAATAAAGTCCATCCCATAATCTATACCTTAGACTTAAAACTGTACTTAAGTTACTATTTCTATTCCGTAATCGAATTGTAAGCTGGTTATTAGATTGTCTTCCAGGTTATATCCCTTTATTGCTTAAAACCTGCTAGTAATAAGCTATAGGGAGAGAATCTCTAATTTTATAAAACAAAAAGAATTATTATAAGGGTTATTACCAGGGTATTAGGGTTATTAATATACTAGTCTAAAAAGATACTAGTACCGTAAATTGTAAATTCCTTTATTATTTTTAAAATACTAAGCGAAAAAAAGTTTTAAGTTTAATATAAATTAATATAACTTCTAAGTTCCCAAAAACTTTTTTCTCAAATTAAATAGCTACAACTAGTAAAAATCTTAATAATCTACCTTTAATAATATCAACCCCGTAAAATACTATACTAGAAGTTTTTACGCTAAAGTTGCCGCTTTTACTACGTTATAGTACCTCGCTTCCTGTAATATTATTATATTTTAAAGGTAAAGATAGAGATATAAAAATCCCAGAAAACGATAACGAAACTTTTATTACGTAGAAAGGTATAAAGTAGGGTAAGTATACAATTAATATAAATAATATACGTAGTATAAAGCCAATAGAATCGGGTCTAAATAATCTTAACTTAACAACCCGTATCCCCAACTCCAGGCAACCTTTAAGCAGGGTAAGCAATACTATAATTAGCAAAATTAAACTAAGTAATATAAGGGATATGAATAATACAGGAGATATAAACGGTACGAAGCTAACGGGGTTGGGTCCAAATAATCTTAGCTTAATAAACCGTATTCCAAACGATAATTTACTATTAGGTAACGTAAGTAATATTATAACTAGTAGAAGCAAACTAATTAATAATTTACGTAAAAGTAAAAAAATTATAGCTAAAGAAATAGAAAATAAAACAAATAAAGATAATTTACCTTAGAAGCTAAGGGAAATAGCTAAAAAAGTAGCAAAAAAGATTGGGTTTAAAGACTGGTCTCGAGAGGGAATATAACCAGCTGTAAAATGGAAAAAGCAGAAAAAGGTAAAAAAAAGCCTTACCATTTAGTCGCAGGGGTTAATAAGGGTAAAAAAACGATAACGCTACTTTAATAAGTAATTTTAGATTATTACATAAATTATTATAATTAATATATATATTTAAATACACTATAAATTATCTAAGCGGAGTAAAAAAAGGTTAATCTAATCATTCCAAAAGCTCCGTTCCAAAAATTAATCCGGGAAATTATATAAGAAATTAATATTAATTTACATATTTAATTAACAGCGCTTATTACGTTTCAAAAAGCAACTAAAGCCTACCTTATATCACTTTTTAATAATTCGTAATATATTTATTAAAAACGTAAAGCTACTACTAATTTAAATACAACTTTAAATTTTTACGTAATTTATACTAATTAGGTTACTTTATTATTAAAAGATATAATATTAGTTAGTAATATACTAAAACGAGTACTATTATAAATTTTACGGGGGGAGAGGCTTATTTATTATATTTCTTTTATTATTTAAATTGCAAATTAACGTATAATTAATTCTAATTATATTAACCCATATACTAATTTTATATAATATTTAACGTATTATACTAAATTAAACACCCTTACTACTCTATAATTAACTTAGCAGCTAGTTCCTTAAATTATAGCTCCTTATTATTCTTATTAATAAGTATATTCTTACAAACTAACAAATTACAGCGTAACAATTTATAAAGCCGCGTTAACCTTAATCCAGCCTTTTTAGGTAAAGCTTAAAGTAACTAACGTAATTTCCGGTTATACTCTTTTAGGGAAGGTCCTTTACCCATTTTTCGGATAAGTTTATTATTATAGTTAAAAACGTTGTTCGGGAAATCGGTTTACTACTTAGCTAGGTTAGGTAGAGAAACCCAAGCAATACCCCTCGAAAACTTATCGCTGTAACCGATAATATCTTTAATTAAACGCTAAGTACTATAATGGTAAAAGGCGTAAAAACGAGATTTAAGGTTTCGTTTTCTACTGTTTCTATAAGCGAATAAAAACGGTTGATTACGGAACAGCTGGGTTAAATATAGGGCTGTTATTTTTCAAGCCCATTTATTAATCCGTTTACAACGTAGTTAACGGATACTAAATATCGTTTAATTAGCATACGAATTAGTATACGGATTAGTATACGGATTGGAGATAAAAGTAAAAGAAACCTACCGCGTATTACCCTAATTACCTAAGTTAAATACTATAATATTTATAGTAGTAAGGTAGCGGTAAATTATAAACTTAGTAGAGGTAAAAAGGTATAAAATAAGCTCTAGCGTTATCCTTACTTCTACTATTGGGTTTAAATCTATTAACCATATTTTTTTAAAAACGGTATTTTTGGAAATATATAGTTTATACGTAGCCTACTAGCGTAATATATTTTTAAATAACTAAGAGAGATCAAAAATCTTACTAAAATCGAAAATATCTACAATTTTACAAGTATTTTCTTCTACAAGCTAAGTATTTCTTTTACGTTTATTAGTTTTATTAATATAGTTTATAATAATTTAACCAAGTTTAAGAAAAACTAACCTTTTTACTTTAAAAATTAAAAGCGAATGGAAATCGGGATAGGGATTTAGTACGAGGTATTCGTAAACCCTATTACGGTAAAGGGTTTCCAACTAATACTAAAAGTGACTTAAATAATACGTAATTGTATAAAGCTTAATAGCTAAGGAGGTAATAGCTATTTTCTAATATACCTACTACTTTATATATAATATAGATTCGCATTATAAAGTTAGTATATAATAATCTGTATAATAATTGGTAAAACCTATACTTTATAATCCCAACTAGGTATTATATTAATAGTTATTATAAGTTCTAGACGCCGGGTAAATTTAATAATACGCCGTTTACCTTAGCGACTAATATTTGCAAGTTTTTTTTAATTACGTATCGTATTTAATAAGTATAGTAGTAATAAGTTGCTTAATATTACCCAGTATTAATAGTAGAGTAAATTTAGTTTTTATAATTTAAAGAGCTATTATTAGTAAGTATTAAATTTATACAAAAAGTATAACCTTACCTTTACAATTTCGCATTTCCAAACTAATTTATTATTTATATAAATAGGTAAACGTTAGGCAAGTTTGATTAGCTCCGAAACGTAGGGAAGCGATTTATCGCCCGTAAAATTTATTATTATATTTTCGATTTCCCGGAACGGGATATTATCAGATTCGTTAAAATTAATATCTACCTAATTATTATTATCAGGGGTACTATTGGATATAGTAAAACTACTTGGCGTAATATTATATATTAAAGCGATTTGGTTAGGATATTTGGATATAACGCGATTATATCGAATTAGCAGATTAGTATAATAATTAGTATAATAACTTACTAAAACGCGTATACTTGGTCTCTTACTATAGCTTTTTTATTTTCCTACTATTTACTACTTAAAAAAGTCCAAATTACGTCCTTTTCTAACTTTTAATATACCCGCTTAATAATTTATTCCATTATACACCTTATATTTTCGTATATTTTACGGCCCGGGTCTTACTTACTAAGGCATAAATTACGCTACCTTACTTTAATAGTATTTGGATTTTGGCTAAGCTTATTTAAAACTTTACGCTTCCGCTTAATTATTTTGCCCTTTAAAGTTATTAAATTTACTTTCCGGAAACGATTAGTATATAAATTATTATATACCTTTACCAGGTATCGAATTTGGAAAGTTAATAAAATTGTTATTATAGGAAGAGATTTTTTACGGGTTATTATAACAATAGATTTAGTTATTTAGCAATACCAAGCCTTTAGTAGTTAGTATACGGGTAGCCTAATAATTTTATTAGCTTAAATTTTTTTTTATAAAGCTATATTTTCTAAATTAGGAAAGTAGGGTTAAGTTTGCAATTAAAGCGTATAGCTATTCGCAACGTAACTTTTACTAAATACAAAAATTTACCTAGCAATTTTAATTTTCCCAACAACCATAAATCCTACTATAAGTTTATACTTATCTATATATTAACCTAATTCTAATACTAAATTAATCGTATCGTTAATATTTTTAAAATCAACGCGTATACAGTTACGCCAAATAATATAACCTATAGTAAAAGAGTTGCTAAAAAGGGTATATCTTTAGGGCATCCTAAAGTAGGACCTGTAAAAGCATATCCTTGTAAGGGTATAGGCGGAAAGGGTAAAGGTAAAGGTAGTAAGGGTAAAGTAAAAGCTATAACAACTTATAAACGATATAAGCCTAGTAGTAAATTTGTACTAATTTTGTAATAACCTTACGTTAATATTATTTTAGCAATTATACTCCAAGAAATTTACTAGTACCAAACCGATATAAATTTTAAATTTATTAAAACTATACCCTTTACTCGTCTCGTTAAAAAAATATTCCAAAATATTGTACGCAACCTCCGTTTCCAAGCTACTATTATTAACGTATTTTACGTATTATACGAGGAGTTTCTAACCTCCCTTTTCGAAAATTTATTACCCAATTCCTTAATATAATAATTTAATTAATATTTTTTTAAATACCAATTTCGTTACAATTTATATTAAGTAAGTAACTTTAATATAGCGAAATATATAACTTATTACTATAATTATATCTAATATATAAGGTTATAATTAATCAGTTAAGTAATAGGGTAATATACTTAAACTTCGGAATAGCTTTTTCGTAAATTTTATACTAATTTATATACTAATCCCTACTAATTATATTTTTAGCGTTTAATAATACCAGCCCCAGCCCGGAATTATTAACTCCCCTTACCTCCCCCTCGCCCTCCCAATCCCTCGCCTACTCCGTCTAATTAATTTTTATTATTAAACTCGCTACTAGAAATACTACCTCCGGATCCTTTTAATAAAACGAAATTAATCGCGAACTCTTTAAGTAGAAAATCCTCGGGTAAAAAATCCTCGGGGGGAAAAACGTTAAGTAAAAAATCCGGAAACAATAAATACCCTTCTAATCCTCCAAGGAAACCTTTACGCCCTAAATCGGGCAAATAAAATTTTAAGTATTACCAAGGAAATAGAATTAGCAGTACAAAATTAGACTATTAAGATAACTACTAGTTTTAATAATAAAAATTACTAATTAGGCTACAACCTTACCAATAATATAATATATCCGTAACAACTTAAGTTCTGCTTTTTTATTATTTTCTAAGGGTTTTTACCACTATCTGAGGATTATTACAACTATCCAAAGATTATTACAGTAATATGATTTCCCATAGGTACCCACGACCTATAGGTCATAGGTACCCAAACCCACTTTTACCCATCCCGCCCATGGGTACCCCAAAAAAAATTTGGGTACCCATGGGTTCCCATGGGCGGGAAATTTAAGCCCCTAGCCTAGCCGGCTCTGCCTACCTATTCGACAAGGGTCCGACTGTGATCACAGGCGAACCACCCTATATGGATTAAGATGGGCAGCACGCATCTCCTCATCTTCAATCTGAAGGCATCGTAAGGCAACCGTTCCATCCCATTCATTCCTTCCCGCTGCGGCTACACCAACTGGAAGTTACACTTTTCCGGATGGAGTTGGGCGACCCCGATTCCGTCTTGCCGACAGGCACAGCTGCTTCTCTTGCCGCACTGCCCTCGCCTGGTAACTCGGAAACACCTGCACCAGTTGGCAACAGCTCCATCTGTGTTCGTGTAGCCTTCAAACCTCTCATCTGGGGCCCGTGCAAGCTCCATGTCTTGGAAGCTCCCGCCACAACTACCATTGGCGACATTATCAGCCTTGCCGCCCGGCATCGCCATAGCCACTTGCTGCCAATCTTTCGGCTTCTCCTGGCCATTTTCGTCGACACCACCATCGAGGAGACCCGTTTCTCCCAGGTACGTTGGCTAAGGAGTCATTTACCCCCCCCCCACCCCCCCCTAAAAAAACCCCCCCCCGTTACATTGGAACCCGGTCCGCTAACATGGGGCTCTCTCCTGAATAGCCTCTAGCAATAGACACGCTCAGGACCGAGCCGATCGAAATAGTGGTGTTCGATGCCAAGCCCATCGACGAGCTGACACAGGCGTACGGTCGTCCCGAGTTCTTCCGAGAAAGTCAACACCTATTCTTAGATCGACACCCTGAACGAATCCTCCTTGCAGTTGACTCGGCCTTTTTTAAATGGCAGCGGCGTCCACCTCCAGCTGTTCCAGTTTAAGAAGCTCTCCCCACCGCTTATCCACGCGGATCGTTTTCTTTAATAAACTGTGTAATCTTAGTTTCCACGTCATCGCTAGTTGTGTTAGCGACAAACTCTGGTCCTGGCTCGACTCAGGGGCTGTGGGGGGTGGGGGGAAGGCCAGAGCCCCCGGACGTTCTCCCAAGTTCGGAGCGAAGGAGAAGACTGAGTCCAAAAGAAAGATCAAAAGAAAAAAAAAAGTACCATTAGCCAGCACACAAAATATGGGGCTCCAATGTGCGCTTAGCAACAGACTTTAGCAGCTGTCAATTGAAAGAGTCTGGACTGGACCTCTGCGCAAACCGCCAAGTATACAATGCCCTCAGCAAAGTTTATGAAGCCGGTCACAATGCAATCAAGGTTGCTTGTAATACAAACAATGCCGCTTTTAATGGGATTAAGGCCAGTCAGTCCCAGTCCAAATACTATTTTAATTCCTTAGTACAGGCCATGCAACAACCCACGTATCTATCTGATCCCCAATTGTACCGAACAATGGAACGACCCTTTCTATTTGGCTGAAACTTTTCCTATTTTGGCTACCTCACAAACGAGGAGGATCTCGCTACCTCGGCAGCAGCCCTAAACAATGCTGCTATGTTGTCTGGCTTCTCCTCTCACATGTGCCTTTATCCATCATAAAAACGACCAAAATGGTAGACACTCCCCGAAACAATGGGGCGTTTCCTTTTCCTCTATCTGGCCGGTGAGACCCGGAACCAGATCTACAGGTACCTCTACTGGTGGGAGCCCGACACTCGTGAGGGCGGTGAAGTCTGCCCCTCGCCGCAATTAATCCACTCGGATGGCCGAGGCGAGTTCAACGATCTGGTCGCCCCTTCTCCTATGTCGTGACCCCCCCCC
>Ga0247760_1001736_pt1 | contig 19010 bp, 15 predicted proteins | sample UWRJL171409R4_FD_179936 | JGI IMG/M metagenome (GOLD analysis project Ga0247760, IMG submission 179936) | Plant litter microbial communities from Arlington Agricultural Research Station in Wisconsin, United States - UWRJ-L171-409R-4 | ecosystem: Environmental > Terrestrial > Plant litter >... | reverse complement strand
ACCCACGTCTCGCGGCATTGTTTATTCCCAGGTGCACCAGCATCAAACCCGGTGACGCTGTCACCATGTACGAAAAGTGTAACATGCGTGTCCAGGCTGCTGAAGAGGCGGTCAAGATCAAGGATGCCGAGACCTGGGCACGCTTGCTTGAGGCGGCGGGCAGAAACACGCAAGAGGGACGGGAGATCGAGAGGCTCGGCGAGACGGTCTTTAAGCGGTAGTACCAGGATCGTAGTGCCCATACCAGTAGCCATCTGGGCTCTAATGTATAACCATAATCTCAGAGCCCCCTCAGAAAAAATTATATGCGTGTTAGGGTATTGGTATCCTATATAATCCGATCCAGAACGGTACTATCCAAGCAAACCTCGCGACAAGTATGGTATATATGCAGGGCTAACGTGTTTTGCGAGGTGAAGTGTCCTGTCAGCGGTGGGAAGGTATGGTATGAGATGTAACGAGATACTGTGCAAATGATGCAGTGGAATGAAATGCGACGGAGTGATTGGAAGCTGCTGTTAAGAACCCAAACGATTGTGTGTGGTGGAAGGGGGAGGGACCAAGTGGGTGGATGAGAAGATTGCACCAACACCATCACCGACTAAGAAACAAACCGCCGCAGCCTTAACAAGAAAACACGTACAAGCAACCAAAACACGAGTATGCAAGATCAGAACAGCGCAGAGCAAAACGATGGTAACGTGGTAATGAACAACGACAAAAACAGGCAAATGCTCCTTCCTACCCTGAATGCTGAGAGACAAAATGCTAGTTTCCCCTCCCCCTGGAGCTTTCCTTCCCGTCACCCACGTGGAATCTCCGGACCAGTAAAATGGATTAATGAATGGACCCTCCCAGTTCGACGCAAACGCAAAAAAGACAAGATAAACTCCAATCTGTTAATGCCCAGTTAAACCAGTTTCAGTCTCTCAGCAGTATTCATTCCCCAGATCCGACGCGATGAGTTTGGCTTCAAACAACAACCAAAAAAAGAATGAAAAGCAGAGTAAGTGAAAAAGATTAGCATCGGGCAGCCGTTAAAAAGAACAAAAGAAAAGAAAAACAAGAGCGGGACAGCAAAAATAAGCCGACAAGTCTATGCAAATGACGCTTTTGCTAGATAGCTGCTTTTAGTCTTGCGACATGCAGGCTTGAAGTCATGTCAAGTCATGGGGACGTCATCTGCAACGCGGGACCCGGACACCCCTGCTCCCCCGCCACTTGCCTCAGATCCCGCTGGTGTGCCCTCGAGACGCATGCGCACCCCACTACCGTCAAAGACCCACGGCCCAGCATCGTTTCGTGGTGTTATAGGACCCTCATTGCCGTTAAGCGCCACGGGCGCCCCGGTGGGTGAAGGTGTCCGGGCATCGCGGCGACCGCCACCGATTGTTGAAATGACAGCACCCGCCGAGACAGCGCGCTGTGAGATCCCGTTCATAGGGATGTTCATTGGCGTTGACGTCGAGTGAGGCGAAGGGCCAAAATGGCCGTTGTCTATCAGACTGGCACCATCGGTCTGCATTGCAGCATGCGATGGCGTGTGTAGCAGCATGGTAGTGTCTTGGACGTCAACATCGCGAGGCTGGGGCGAGATTTGGGCTTGCCGCGTGCTTCGTACTGATTCTCTAGATCTGCGAGGCGGGGGAAGAGAAGACTGATTGTCCAAGCTGTCACGAGCGTGCAGCAAGGCTCCCTCCTGTGGCCTGTCTCCTTCATCCGAGTCCAGCTGCTCCCATTCTTCGGGGTCTTCTACTTCGGCTTCAAGGTCCGCCGCCGCGCGGCAATTGGGGCAAATGAAGATAGGATACGAAGGGCTGGCCAGCAGAGACCTGATGCACTTGAAGTGCCATGTATGCGAACAAGGAGCGACAAAAAGACATTGGCAAGGCTGGTAAAAAAAAAAGTCAGCATGGGGGATCTGGCTGGGTGAAGTCAAGGCGGGCAAACATACCGCAATGCTATTAAGACAGATAGAACAGTCTTGGGAGTACGACTGACTTCCCGCTCCGTTTGCAGAGCTAGCAGTCATGTTCCTCAACCGTTTGTGTGTGTTCATGCTGGGTCATGTTAGAGACTGTGGCAGCAAAAAATCTTGAAAATGGGCGCTCACTTGAAAGTATTCAGTTTGCTCTGCCAGTTCCGGTTCAACTCTAGTCGCATTTTTACACAACGGAAGATCATTTCTTCCCCGCCTTTGAAGTCAATGCCTAGTTGTACAATATCACCATCATTTACCGGGAACGGCTTGGATTCGGTGCCCGGCGGGCTGAGGCGGATGTGGTTGAGGAAAGTGCCGGAGCTGCTTTTGACATCTTTGATGTACCACTTGCCGTCTTCATACCAGAACTCGCAGTGCCGTCGGCTTACCACTTTGCTCTTGAACCCAACCGGGGCGGCAGAGGGTGCATTGTGGGGTATGTTGGGCTGTGTGTCTCGCTCCGAGTAGCGACCAACACGAATCACTTCGGAGCCTGTGGGCAGAGTGCGCGAAATAGGAGAGAAGGTAAGCGAGGGTCTCGTAGCTCGTGGGTCGTAGAATGTGCTGAAGCGGATCGAGGGCAGCACATCGATGTTGCCGCCCTCGCGGCCGCCTGTAGTTGCGGACCGTGTCCGAGTCATGACTGTGGACGATGTGCTATCGGCGGCAGCAGCTGTCGCACCCCGGGGTGAGGTGGTAGTAATAACTGGTGGAATGACCGAGGACTCGGTCGACCGGCGGCCCAAAGCAGGTGTGGAGGCGGTCGCCGTCACTGCAGGGGGCGTATCGGGCAATCTCGTGCCAAAGGGCGGGGGTAGGGAGCCGAGCGGGTGTGCAATGGCGGGCACAAGAGAAAAGCGATTGGAACGCGAGGCCGGAGGAGGGGTTGCGGCTTCAGCAGCGGCAATATGGATAGAAGAAGCGTCGGCGGGCGTGGGCGACGAGGACGACGAGGCCGGGGCGCGATGCGAGGATTGTGGATGCTGTGAAGAGGTGGCGTGGGACGGAGGGCTGGTCGTGTGGGCGTGGTCCCGAGACAAGAGATGGGTCGCAGAGTTTCGCAGGTAAGTCAGGCCACGCAGGCGGCTTGTCCTCGATGTTGGTGATGCTGGGTTTGCGGCAGCAGGCTCTATCGAGGAAGGGATCTGGAGGCCCGGTGACGAGGGCGCTGGGGCGGGGTGAGAAAACATCAGGGACACGATGCAATCCGGGTGGACGAGTCGAATTTTGTGGTTGGAACGAAGGCGGACAGAACCTGGAAGGCCTAGCACAGGAAACCACACGACCAGGCTGCCCCCTCTTAGCTGCTCAGCATGGGTCCTGGGGCTCTGCCTCAGGGCGCCTTCAGGCGTTTCAGCACCGCAACCAACCGTCCTCTTTGGCCCAAATACTACGCCAAGCCGATTATCTAATGTCTGGTGGCGTTAACGTTATCGATAACGTTAGACGCCTCTTGTGGCCGCGTCGGAGAGGACCATCCGCTTTCGTCGGTTTTTGAGAAGAATTTCGAATTCGGAGGCGACAGTGGAATTTTCCCGACTCGACACCGACACATACGGAACAAGCTGTCTGCAGCGCCTGGCCCATACCGCACCCCCCTGAGCGAGTCGCGGCAGCCCGTAGCAGCCATGTTCAGACTGTTCCGGAGAGCGCATCCCGCCTCGCCATTATGGCCCTCAACTAGAACTTGTCACGCTGTGCCTTTGTCCGTAAAGAGAACCTTTGCCAGTGTTGTATCACCACCTCCACGGGCGAAGGTACGTTTGCCTAGTCCCGTTGCGTCTTATTTGCCCGCAGTTAATTGACTGACGCTTGTATCAGGATCCAACGCAGCGCGACAAGATCACAACCCTTTCCAATGGCGTCCGCGTCGCTTCGGAAGACCTCCCCGATGCCTTTTCGGGTGTCGGTGTCTACATCGATGCTGGGTCACGCTACGAGAACGAGTCCATCAGGGGTGTCAGCCATCTGATGGATAGGCTCGCCTTCAAGTCGACCGAGACACGCACCGCCGAAGAAATGCAGGAGATGGTCGAGCAGCTAGGAGGCAACATTCAATGCGCTTCGTCGCGAGAATCGATGATGTATCAGGCTGCTACCTTCAACTCAGCCATCCCTGCTGCTGTCAGTCTCCTGGCTGACACGATTCGAAACCCTCGAATGACAGAAGAAGAGGTTGAGCAGCAACTCGACACGGCTGCGTACGAGGTTAAGGAGATTTGGTCCAAGCCGGAGATGATCTTACCCGAACTGGTGCACATGGCTGCTTTCAAGGATAATACACTTGGAAACCCCTTGCTTTGCCCGGAGGAGAGGTTGACTGCCATCAATCGGAACGTGATTCAGAAATACCGAGAAGCTTTCTACCGGCCGGAACGCATGGTCGTTGCCTTTGCCGGCGTCCCGCACGACAAAGCTGTCATCCTTGCCGAGAATTATTTTGGCGACATGAAGCCCTTGACTGCCCCGGTATTGCCAAGGGCGGAATCCGAAGCCTCTCTTGACTCGTTCGGTTCCGATGCTAGCGACTCATCGTCTTCATCTCCCCCCCCACAACAATCGTCTAGGTTGTTGTCAAAGGTTCCCTTCTTCAAGAACCTCTCCACCTCGGCGCCAGTCAACGCGAGTGTTATAGAGCAGCCTCTCATTCCTATTACCGAAGAGGATCTCAAAAGACCTGCCTGCTACACTGGCGGCTTTCTCTCTCTCCCACCACAACCTGTACCGCTGAACCCGAACCTGAGGGCTTTTACTCATATTCAACTCGCGTTTGAGGGTCTCGCCATCTCCGACCCCGACATCTATGCTCTTGCTACTTTGCAAACTCTTCTCGGAGGCGGCGGCTCCTTCTCGGCTGGCGGCCCTGGCAAGGGCATGTATTCACGTCTATACACTAATGTGCTTAATCAATGCGGATGGGTCGATTCTTGTGTTGCCTTCAACAATTCGTTCACCGATTCCGGCCTATTTGGCATCGCTGCTTCGTGCTTTCCGGGACACGCCGCGCACATGCTCCAAGTCATGTGCCGCGAACTTCAGACCCTGACGCATACGGGCGGTTTTAGCGCGCTCAACGAAATCGAGGTCGCGCGTGCCAAGAATCAGCTGCGCAGTAGTCTGCTGATGAACCTTGAGAGCCGAATGGTGGAGCTTGAGGATCTCGGTCGCCAGGTCCAGGTCCACGGACGCAAGATTCCCGTGCTTGAGATGACGGACCGCATCAACAACCTTACCGTGCGGGACCTACGGGATGTTGCCCATAGGGTTCTCAGCGGCTTGGTATACAATAAGGGCCAGGGAAGCGGTGCGCCAACGGTTGTGCTGCAGGAGGCGACGGCCGAGGGGGTTAGACATCAAGTCCACCTCGCCTGGGATCAGATACAAGATATCATCTATCAGTGGAAGTTAGGGAGGCGATAGTTGCGAGCACAGAACATGACGGCGCTTGTGTACGAATTGGCTTGGTTGCATCAAGCACTAGATTACAGAAACGGGTAAGGGTGTACAGTATTATGTATGAATATCTAAATGAGTAGATCTGCTGGTCGGCGGGACAATACCCGACAAGAAAGAGGGCGAAGGGGGGCTGTAATCATGCCATGCTCAGTATGTCTGTGAAGTGATGATGCTGCAATGTAGTCCAATACGATTCCTGTACATACGCTACTCCTGTCGAAAAAATCAAACCGTAGACACTATGATATTTCCGAATATATCATCTGCGCATCTGTCATCCCAGAACCCTTACCAATGCTCCCATCCATAAATTACATCACATCCCACACCTAAACCCTCCAAAATGAGAAATCTTCAACTCGCCCGCTGACGTCGTCAGTAAGCAGCAATTTCGCAATTCGTCTTTGCCGCCAAACCATCTACCAACAACACCTCTATGCACGGTCTCCCCGTTTATAGTTTCGACCTCACGGCCTCTAACCTGTATTTTACGTCCTTGAGCGCTTTCGTCGTAGGCTTCCAGTTATCAAACTGCCGGAGCAGCTCCGCTGTTTCCGAATTCAGCTCTGTACGCACAAAGTCTTCCTCGAGCAGGCCTCGCATAATCCATGGCAAATGATACGGGTTCGGAGTCGACACGCTTTGGTGCTTGTGTACCTGGCACTCGATGTTTCCGACGTCTGTGGTCTCAAGCGCGTGCGTAATAGCAAGACTGGGGGGCTGTTAGTAATCATATGGGAGAGAGGGAGCAGCGGGAGATGCACTCATAAACCTGATCATCGTCGTAGAGCCTGGAGTGCCCTTCTCCGGAGTATAGACTACCTGCCAAAGGAGTGGAGAGCTCGCGGATGAGGCCATGGTCAGAGACACCGAGGTTACGGAGCTTGAGCGCAAAGCCAACGAGATGGGCAATGCTGTGATCATCAGATTAATCAGCTTCGGATTACATACCGGCTCAAAGATAAACTTACAAGTCTGGAGCGTGTATCCGGCTGTCAATAAACACAGCTCGATATATGTAAGGGTGATGTGCCGGAGCATATATAGCGGACTGTATGGTCGTCAGAGGCAACACCAAACGACAATGACTGAGTAAATAGCCCCTACCTCCAGCGGGACAAGCTGGTCATCTATACTGCCAATATATGTGATGCGTGTCCCATAGCTGAGAATAACCTTGATCGAGCTCTCAAGTCTCTTGGACACCTCACTCTGCGAATCGGCAAATTCCCACAGCTCGGCTGCAGTCCCCATGAGCATGCCCATGCTAGACTTATAATCAGGAAACGGTCCAAGTGAGACGCCAGCTACACATCTCGTCAGCCGTGAGATCTATCGGACTCCTTTCCCAGAACCTACCCATAGCACAAACACCAACCTTAGCTGTTGTGATAATTCCCAACTCGATGAGTTTCGCCAATAGCATAATGCTGACAGGGACGCCCTGAGAATGACAACCGAGGATGATGAAATCAGCCTTGCGTATCTGATCAATCCAGTTGAGCAACAGCCTCCATAAGTTCTCGACACGATCGCCAATCTTGCCCTCGCCCTCAAGAGCCACCTTCTCAATCTCACAATCTTGGCAGCCGTGCGAATCGGCCCACCTCCTGATAGCCTCAGCACAATGGTTTGCAAACTTGATGGATGTCCCAGTCGGCTGTCCGATCATGGGCCGTAGGTAGTTTGCTGGATATAGGCCATGAACGCCGATAGCAAGGGCTCTCTTGATCTTAGGCTGCTCTTTAGAGAGAAAGACATGTTTGGGTGGTGCGTGCTGTGCCCTGAGAATGAGCTGGGCGATCTGTCGGATAATGGAGGGATTCTCCTTTTGCCGGTAGGTATTACTGAAACATGGGAGCAGAAGGTTCGGTGGTGGTGTCTTCGCAGTTGTAGGAGTTTTGGAGCTCGCTGCTTTAGATGTCTGTTCAGCCTTCGACGAGGACTCAGCCTTCTGTATACCCAGTCGAGTGTCAACCATGTCATCGCCTGCCGACACTGGACGAGCCCGTTTACTCTTTTTGGATGGTGTATCTTCCACCGTTGCTGGTGATGGTTTGGCCTGTTCATCCTTCTTAGCAGAATTTAAAGGTGGCTCTTTGCTCAGAGAACCTTTAAACTCCATAGAATTTGCCCTCTTCGGATGAGACTCTGAGCTCTCTCCGATAACAGCGAGCTGGCCAGATTCCTGTTTAAAGACGATTTTCCCAGAACTCGAGCCCGTGTCTCGGGACCAAAACGCCCAAGTCGAGCCGGCTTTCGGTGCCGGGGCCGGCACGGAGTCCACGGGAGGGGCGTCTTGCATAGGAATGTCGTCCGAATCTTTCACTCCCAGCTCTTCCGAGACAACCACCATGGGAGCTGAAGCGGTGTCTTGATTTAGATTGGCATCAACATCCTCAGCGGCGGCTGTTGTGGCCGTTGTGGCATTACTTGACCAGAACCCGAACCAATACCCCCCAGAAGATCTTGCCTGGCTTGTATTCTGACCTTGATCATCAGAAGTAGAAAGCGCCTGTTGCAACGGCTCTGGAGCAACTGGAGCCTGGGAAGGAGTAACCCCGGAGGGAGGCGCATTGGTAGGTTCAGCTTCACTTAGTTTGTTTTCGTTTGGGTTCATAGGCTCTTCAGGTTCAACCTCAGTGGATTCTGGGGCTGTTGGCGCCAGCGCCATAGGCCTTCCGAACCACCCACCAAGCCAGCTAGAAGATGGTGCTGCCTTCGGGGCTGCCTCCATGACGGTCTCAGAAACTGTCTCCGGCTGTGAAGAAGGCTCGGGAGGCTTCACTTTGTCCGGGTCACGCTTGTTTTGTCCCCCACAGAGCTCACCAGACTTGGACTTGGGGGCGCCCACAGCCTCGTCTAGCACAGGATCTGATGTGACCCCAACAGTGACCTCGGCATTTCCATTGACCCCTGGCAGTGATAACTCAGGTGCAGAGGCCGCAACATCGTTGACACTTGTGCCGTCGGAATCCTTTTTCGTGCCGAATCGGCTGAAGTCCGCTGTTGTTTTCGACTTGACTGTCCCGCCCAATATTGTCTCCCGTGCGACTTGAGTCGAGGCGGCTGACTTGCGGGGCCATGAGCCATACCAGCTCCGTGTCTTGTGCACTTGGTTCACACCTTTGTACGGACTCACTCCGGTCCCGGCGGGGGACTTGCTTAGCATCGACGATTGTTGCGGCGTCCCTTGAGGAGTTGCGGGAGACATCCCAGCCACCGAAGACAAATTCGAGGTATTTATGGGGATTGAGGGGGTCTGCGACGATTGCGACGACGGTTTGGGTGGTTCTGTCGTCTGGGGCGACATCGCGGATGGCTTGCCTGCTGCATTGCCCTCGGCCGGGTTCGGTTTCGCGCGTTTGCGAGGACCCATGGTGGGGAGCAGTAGCAAGAAGACGATACTTTCCACAAATATGTGGATGTGCGATTTGTTGAGATTGCAAGTGTTCGGTTTGCCTCGTTGTGTGCCTGGTGGAAGTCGCGTCCCTATCAGATGCAAGAGCTCGAAGCGGGAGCACCGTCCAGATGGCTCGAGCTCATTGAACGGTACGTCATTCGCCCGCGTGTCCAGGTTCCGCGAACTGTGGCTGCAATTACTATGGTATGATGGGTATATTTAACCCGTGGGGCGAGTACCGCCCAGGGTTGCGCCCGAGCGAGGGTTATGCGTGCACCCTGCTGGCATGCACGGGCCAGGTACCTGACATGGGGGTTAAAATTTTGCTCGCAACCATAGTAAACCCTGCGGACCCAACACCGGCTTGGCTCGGCTGCAACCAAGACAAAGTACTACCTCGCACAAAGTACTTGGCGATGATAAAAGAAGTCACTGAGAGATACACACCAAATATGCATTTGATAGGCGAACCATTGCTCAGGTTTGGTTGAGGCAGGAAAGAAGCGGCGGTCAGCGGCCAGCTGCATGGCCCAAAATGACCCCTCTTTTTTTTGGTTGTGCCGCGTTAAGACAGTAACGTACTTCGTACGGAAATATCGGAATGTAATACCGAGGTTTTCATCAGATGAGTGTATGGTTTTCGTAAACCAAAACCTGTAAAATTCAGCCTCTGAATAATTATTCACGTGGAATCGCACGGGCCTAAGGGTTTGAGGTTTTTGTAATGAGGAGCTTTTGCTTCGATTTTTTTTTCCCTCTTCTACATACACGCAAATGGGGGATTGAACTGCCGCCTGGTTGTTCGATAAATTCTTTATGGCTGCGAAGCTGCACTAAGTTAAATCACCATGTAAACTTTCTGCCTAAGGTTGATCTATAATACACTACTTCAGTTCATTTCAATATTATACTAAACTGCCTGAGGTCTCTAATTCGACACGAGAATGCAGGACTCAAGTGGTCGTCAGACTTCGAGGTCTTTCGGTACCGCCCGTAAATTTCGACTGTTCTTCACCGATGCCCACCTTCCCTAACTATGACCATCCATACACCGCCTTGTTTATCGTTATCGTGTTTGGGCGACCCACTCAAAAATTTTGAAGCACAGTGGGCTATCCACTGAGCTATCTCGATGAATTAATGCTTAGGCAGGCGATTTGGGGACCACTCTCCAATTACTACTTTGAAAGCGCCCTTACAATTATCATGGGCTCGCTGAAGCGAAAGGAAGGGCCCGGCGGCCCTTCGACATCGAAATCAGTACAAACAACATCCGAGTCTCGACCGTCGAAGCGACCTAAACCCAGCGACTCGGTAAGGGACGACTCAAAGACGACTGAGAAGAAGGGAAAAGGGAGGAGGCAGCCCAAGAGTAGCGATCCCAAGGCAACAACTGCCCCAACAGTTTCATTGTTGAAGGAGGACGAACCTCTATTCCCTCGAGGCGGCGGGAGCATTCTCACTCCGTTCGAACAAAAGCAAATTCAGGTACAGGCGAAAAATGACGTGCTGTTTGAGCAGGAGTCGGGATCTTCCGCGAAGAAGGCCGAAAAGGGCGCAAAGAAGAAGAAGCGCAGGTCGGAGGGTCCTTCAATCCAGGTCCGGGATGAAGATGCCGTGAAGATCGAGAGTCTGAACTTCAAAGTAAGTTGTCCCTCTAGTTTTCCTGGCTGCACTCCTAACTCTCGATAGCGCCTTGTCAAAGGCTCGTTGGTATTGGGTACGATAGCTGCTATAAACTCGGCGGGACTCTCCGTCGCGCTGCCAAACAACCTCGTGGGCCAAGTCGCTCTGACCTCGATTTCCGATGCGCTCACAGAGCGTCTGGAGGCGATGGCCGAAAAAGAAGATGAAGAGGACAATGACGCCGACGTGGAATCGCTCCTGAAGTCTCTCTTCAGAACTGGTCAATACGTACGAGCCTATGTGGAGTCGACACTTGACGAGTTCTCAACTGTAGGAAAGCCTAAAAAGCGGATTGTGCTCTCTCTACAGCCTTCACTCGCAAATTCCGGCATGAAGGCACAGGATGTGGTACCGAACTGCACCTTGATGGCATCAGTTGTGAGTGTTGAAGACCACGGTTTCGTTATGGATATCAGCATCGCTGAGTCCTCCAACATGCAAGGATTCTTGCCGCGGAAGCAACTTGACAAGAGCATCCCGGAGGAGCTAATACAGCCTGGATCTGTCTTGCTCTGCGCAGTCACGGGGAAAAAAGCCAACGGGAAAGTGGTTCAACTGTCTACCCTGCAGGACAAACTTGGCAATGTCAAGAGTAATCCCACCGAAGCTACCACTATTCACACGTTTCTGCCCGGAACTGCTGTTGACATTCTCATCTCCGATGTTTCGCAACATGGCTTAATCGGAAAAGTCATGGGAGATCTGGATGTGACAGCAGACCTCGTTCACTCGGGAGCTGGGCCCGATCTCGTTGATCTTGATGCGAAATACAAAGCAGGATCCCGTGTAAAAGGGAGAATCATCTGCAACTTCCCCTCCGCCAAGAAGCCGAAGCTAGGGTTCTCGGTCCTCCCGCATGTGGCAGCCTTGAAACCCAAATCAACGACAGAGGATGGCAAAGAGATTCAGCCACTGGAAGTGCTTCCTCACTCCGCACAGGTTGAAACATGCACAGTGCACCGGGTTGAGCCTGATATCGGCCTATACGTCGATATTGGCGTTGCAGGAGTCCCAGGCTTTGTTCACATCTCCCGGGTCAAAGATGGGAAGATTGATGCTCTCTTCGAGAACAGTGGCCCCTTCAAGGTTGGCTCGTCACACCAAGGTAGGGTAGTAGGGTACAACCCCTTCGATGGCATCTTCCTCATCACTTTCGAAAAGAGTGTGCTTGAACAACCCTTCATCCGGGTTGAGGATATTCCAATCGGCGCTGTCATTCGGGGCGTGGTTGAGAAGCTTATAATCAACTCGGACGGCTTTGGTGGCCTCGTCGTCGAGATTTCGAAGGGCATTTCCGGTCTAGTTCCTGAAATGCATGTCTCAGATATCCGCCTACAACATCCGGAGAAGATGTTCAGGGAAGGCTCCAAGGTCAAGGCCCGTGTGCTCTCCGTTAACCCGGTCCAAAACAAAGTCCGTCTGACTTTAAAGAAGACCCTGGTCAATTCTGACGTTCCTGCGATCAAGTCTTACGAGGACCTAAGAATCGGCTTGCAGACAACCGGGACTATCATCAAGCTTTTCCCGAGTGGCGCGATTCTGCAGTTCTACGGCCAATTGCGAGGTTTTCTTCCGGTCTCCCAGATGAGCGAGGCTTACATTCGCGATGCCACAGAGCATTTTGTTCTTGGCTCGGCGCTCTCGGTGCGGGTGCTGAGCTTCGATGCTGAAAAGAAAAAACTAGTTCTTACGGCCAAAACTCCGGGATTGGATAACGAAAAATCATTGAAAGGCACAGAGAAAGGCAATGAAAAGCCCGCCAAACCTTGCCCTGAAGCAAAGAAAGCGGAAGAAAATGAGAAGGGTAATTCGACGAAGAGCACGAAGCCGACGTTGAACAACGACCTGACCTGGAATACCATCGAGAAAGGCATGGTTGTGGCCGGCAGGATCACCAAGGTCGACGACCGCCACGCCATGGTCAAACTAAGCGAGTCCTTGGCTGGCCCCGTTTATCTGCCCGATCTGACGGATGACTTCGATGAGGCGAATCCGCTCAAGCTCGGAAGGTTCAAGATGGTGTGGGTCTCAATCGTAGACGTGGACAGGAGCAACAAGAAGATGCGCCTTTCAATGCGTCCATCTCGGGTGCTGAACTCATCTCTCCCCGTCAAGGACCGAGAAATTTCAAAGACCTCCAAGCTGGAGGTTGGCGAGACCATTCGGGGCTTTGTCAAGAATGTTTCAGACAAGGGCCTTTTTGTCACGCTCGGCGGTGATGTGACAGCAATGGTGCAGATTCGCAACTTGTCCGACGACTTCCTTAAAGAGTGGAAGGACCACTTCCAAGTTGACCAAATCGTAAAGGGTCGAATCATTTCCATCTCCGAGGGCCGTATCGAGATGAGTTTGAAGAAGTCTGTGCTTGAAAAGGACTTTGTCCCGCTGATCACCATTTCAGACCTCAAGGAAGGGCAGATTGTCACGGGCAAGGTCAGGAAGGTCGAGGACTTTGGAGCATTTATCGACATCTCCGGCTCTGACAAAGTGTCAGGTCTGTGTCATCGCAGCGAGATGGCGGAGAGGGTCGTCAAGGACGCAAAAACACTTTACAACCAGGGAGACAAGGTGAAGGCCATTGTGCTCAAGGTCGACCAAAAGCAGAAGCGAGTCAGCCTTGGACTAAAGCCGTCATACTTCAAGGATGGTGATGATGAAATGGATATCGACGGCAATGATGAGGGGGCACCACTGGAGAGTGACGACGATGCCGACGAGGATGAACAAATGTCGGATGCCGGTGGTGCTGTTCTCATTGAAGCGGCTGACAGTGTTAAGGATGGCTCCGCGGATGACTCAGACGAATCGGATTCTGGCCATGTTGAAATTGCCGACGAGCAAATTGGAGATCTATCTGGACTTGACACAGGTGGATTCGATTGGACAGGGTCGGCACTAGACGTAGACGACGAGGTGGATGCCACGGCAGATATAGGTGCATCAAAAAAAACGAAGAAACGGCGGGAGCCTCAAATCCAAATCGACAAGACGGCCGAGCTCGACGTCAACGGACCACAAACTATCAACGATTTCGAGCGCCTGCTCCTTGGACAACCTAATGATTCAGGCTTGTGGATCCAGTATATGGCCCTTCAGCTCAAGCTCAGCGACCTCGAGGCCGCCAGAAAGGTTGCGGAACGCGCGATCAAGACGATCAACATGAAAGAGGAAGCCGAAAAGTTGAACGTGTGGACCGCCTTGCTGAATCTCGAAGCCACATACGGAGCCGATGAGGCGGTGGACAGTGTATTCAAACGCGCCTGCACCTACAACGACGAGCAAGAGGTGCACGAACGGCTTGCAAGCATCTATATCCAATCGGGCAAATACCCAGTAAGTTCATCGATGGTATCTGCATGTTGAGAAACTTATCGCTAACCTATTTCACAGAAAGCGGATGACCTCTTTGAGAAGATCCTCAAGAAGTTTGGCTCCAAGTCGGTCGACGTCTGGGTGAACTACGCTCACTTCCTACACACAAAGGCTGGGTCACCGGACCGGGCGCGGGCCCTGCTCAAACGTGCAACACAAGTGCTTGGGTCACAGGCCCATATGTATCTGTCCCTCGTGCCCAAGTTTGCGGCACTTGAGTTTCGGTCACCCAACGGCGATCGCGACCAGGGACGCACGCTGTTTGAGAATCTGCTTGCCACATATCCCAAGAAATTTGATCTTTGGAATCAGCTGCTAGACCTCGAGACATCGACGGCAGTTGGAGAGGCAGACTTGGCAGTCATTCGTGATCTGTTTGACCGCGGCACCAAGGTCAAGGCGCTCAAACCCAAGCAGGCCAAAGCCTGGTTCCGCCGGTGGGCAAACTGGGAGGAGCAAAAGGGCGATGCCAAGAGCAGGGAAAGGGTGTCAGCGAAGGCCCAGGAGTGGGCCAGGACACGGCAAGCTGGGAAGCAAAAGCAGGGGGAAAGTAATGGTGAGTAGACGGAGACGGAGAGAGTGGGGTTCTTTTGTAGGTTTAGTTGGCATTCGCACCGCAGGTATCACCAAGTTACCCGTCCGACACAGCAGCGACAATAAAATAAGCCTTTACTGTTACCTTTCTTTTCGTCGGTGCTGCGTTATTGAATCTTTATAGCCTAGCGATATATGGTCAAGCGGCTTCTTCCCACACTGCATCATTGGCAAACTCCAACCCCTGAAAAGATGCCACATGTCGACATCCCGCTTGCTCCCACGCTTTATTCCCACAGATTTCGATCCACGCAATATGCTTCCATACACCACCTACCAGCTATCCCCGAGTCTAATACAACGTCCATCTTATATTGAGGCTATAGGACGGCCCGCACGGATGCTGCTGCGGATGAGGTGGTGTGGGTATGGATCTGCATAGATATCCGGGGTGCAGTCTTGGTTGACAATGGTTGCGGAATGGGCAGCGAGTTTTGATGTTTACGTGTAGTCGAGGGGTGATACTGAGCGGCTACATTTTGTAAGGCGGGATACAGTGCACTAGATAGGATGGATCATAACTTGGGTTCATAAGTTTGGGGGCTGGGCTTGGTTGGTTTTCTTTGCACCTAAATGAGATCGGTGAGGGTGGATCCGGAGTCTAGTCACGAGGGCAGCATATGATGTAGCATCAACATCAGCATCAACGTTGCCATTGGTAGCTCCTGGCATGAGTACGTACCTACGTAGAAGTACTCCTGCCCATCTCACACGAGGCTCTCTTTCTCATCTACCTTCTTGTCTAGCTCATAGCCATATCCCCAACCTCCTGAGCCCCTAATACAAATGAATACATACGGACTTGTATAAACAATGGGAGCCTCGGTCAATCTATCCAGTCCGGCAGATAGCAGTGTGTCTAAAACTATCGCCACCATCATTAACCCATCCCATAGCGTAACAGTATGATGCATTATTACAGAGTACGTAGCACACATACGTCTCCTCACTCACTCTCCGCCATCCGCTCGACGCGTGACACCAGCCACTGTCCACTAGACTATGCTAGTATGTATCCACAAGCGGCCTAGGAACCCACAAGGCTCAGCTCACCTGGCTCGTTATCACTCGTATAAGCGCGGCGTCCTCTACTCCACCCCATACCCCAACGTCATCGTCCCGATACACCGGGACCGACTCGGAGCTAGCTCGGCATCGGGAACTCTAGCCTCGCCCTCCTGGCGGTGCCGAGGTGCGTGAACGCCGATACTCCACTTTAGTGTTGAGAGTCGATAAACTACACGAGAGGATGCAGCGGTGCACCAAAAAACCATATATCGTCAGATCGAAAGTTGTATTGCTATTATACTTGACAGAAAAAACCGCCGTGCGCCATGTTCCAGGCTTGTATAGACATAATTTCTTATGAATAGCCCATGTCCCAATGTATAATGATGAATAATAATGTAATCTGAGGTGGTAAGAAAATCTGTTGATGAGTGATCATGTCTTGACTTTCAAGAACTCTTGCTCTTACATCCACTTTCCTTGCGTTGCGTCGGAACCCAAACATTGTACAACTTTAACATGTTATCATACTGTCCGTTCGAAGCCCGGGGCATTCTGGCCGCCACCCCATAGGAAACCCAGTTCCTTGTGTGTGGTTGGCAGAACGGCAGTGAGTGTAATGATGAACCGACCCATGAAAAAAAAAATTCATGTGCACTATGTATGTTTGGATGCAAGACAAAAATGGAAATCGCAGGGTTGCCCCAATCCGTCGCTATGCATGCGGGAATAAGACACCGCTTAAAAGTCATTAGAAGGTCGTTCGCTTCACCAGCCGATGACATCGAACGTGGGCAACCATTCAGCGTGCGCGGGGCCCCCGCAATCCCGCGCCAGCCACGGAAAGCGCGGGTGACGAACTGGAATGGGAATCCAGTGTGGTTCAAGAGGCCCAGGCGGCAGGCAGCTCTACAGCCAAAATCCCTTCTGCAGGGCGCAGAAGAGCGCTTGCGGTTGATGGTACCTGGCGATCTATCGGGTCGTGCGACTCGACCAGCACGGTCGCAGTCGCACCTCCTTCATCCTTAGGTCTCAAACCCCCACAAAAGGCCACCTTCGTGTTACCCCGTCGAAATCAATAGGCAATAGACACCCAGCGTGCAGGCACTCCGTCATCCCCGATCACATATGGCTTGGTGCTGGCCTTGCGTGGAGGGAGTGCCCAACGGGCCCGGCCAGGCTGTTGATCATCCAACTTCCCCCGCTTCCTCATGGCCATTTCCATTACGGCAATGCGAATGAAGTCGGGGTTTTCCCGCATTTCCCGTTGTCGTGGTCCAGGAAGCGGATACTCGGAAACTGCGGCTTTTTGCTGCTGTACGCTTCGTGGTGTTGATGAAGGTCCAACAGAGGGGTGAGGGACTCGGCCCGATGTCGTGATCGAACCCTTTGCTCGTTGAATTTTGTATGTCTGCATTTGTATCGAGGCCGTAAATGCCCGAGTGTTGCTGGATGACGTTGTAAGAGGCTGCTCCAGTCGAACCGAGTTGGTGGGGTTGAGATAGCGGCGTACAGCTGCCGTTGGCTCTTCCTGCAACTGAGGCCGGCGTTCGTCTGTGTAGGGAACTTGGGGGTCAAGTGTCAGAATGGACCTAGTCAAAAAGTCTTCAGGAGGTATCGATGGAAAGTTGAGCGTCGAGAAAGACTTGGCCGCCTGGCGCAGAGCACGCAGCGAAGCCGTAAGGTTTGACTTAAACGCTGACTTCAGCGGCTTGAACGGCAGCCTCGACGACTTCTTGTCATGTGATTCCTCCCTGTCATCGTCGCTGAAAACGCGGAAATCTAGGTTTTCCACAATTACGCCGCCGGCTTTCGAGAGTGGGTGATCTGGTTCAACCTCGCCGGGCGGGGAAGAGACCGGCTCCAGCGAACGTCGCGTCGGGTGGGCCTTACGCCTCTTTCCCGGCGTCCGGGGTGAGTCCAACGACGAGAGCGCATCTGTCGAAAATGACTCGCTCAAAGATGGCATCGACTCGAGAGACACTGTTCGCGTCGACAGCACCGAACCGAGCGCACTGTCGCAGATAGACACATCGTCATCCTCCAAATCCTCAGGCGCTGTTAACAGCAGATCGAGTGGCCCCTTGCTCAGCGTCAAGCTCAGCTCCTTCTCTGATTCCTGCGACCTCTCAATAATCGACTCGACCGTCATGCGCTTCTCGGTCAACCTCGACCGACGCAAGCTGCGCGAGGTCTTTGGTGGAGGGATGCTGGTAATGGCAAGGAGCGCCGCCACCGAGGGCGGTATGGCATTGGGGTTATGTATATCCTTCGCGCGCTGCGACGAGTGGTGACGTCTTCGCTCTCCATGGTGTCGGTGGAAGTTGGGTGGGTGCGCAGTGTCGCGAGACTTTGGTCTCACTGGGATTTGCACCGGGGTTGACGGAGTGGTCGGTCGTGTGATGGTTGTCGTAGTCCTCGGGGGACTCAATGAGGGCGACTTGGATGTCGCCTCCATGAATCTAGAAGGCATAGTGGGAATGCTGATGTCGCTGAGCGTGTCGAACTTGTCGCTGGCGGCTTGATCATCCTTTTTCGGTGTGCAAGTAGGCTGCGGGGACCGCGAAGGCGAAGTGGTCCTGGGAGGAGGTAGGGGCACAGAAGGAGAGTGCGGGGCCTGGCTATAGAGTTGTGACTGTCTCGAGACGAGAAAAGAACGGGGGGACATCATGTTGTTGAACAGCTGGCCTGGCGGACCCTTGGCATTAATAACTGCCCGATGCGACACAACAGCACTCAATCCACAAGCCGGGGGATGGCGTGTCGGTTAGGGCGCTCTCATTGCCGGGCAAGGCCAAAGAGCCCACTCGCCTTGGCCCAGGGGCCCCCGATTTGGGACAATAGCTAGAGAGGTTCGAGAACCTCCTCGGAGGTCAGCGCCAGTTGTTCAGCAGCCAACGTGTCAGCCAAGAGGTTACCGCTCGATGCCGCCGGGCTGCAATGCAGGCCGTGATGGCGTGCCGCAGGGGAATATTTTGTGTACGTAAAAGTACGTAACACGCCGCCGCCTGGGGCTGGTTCCACCTGCGCGGGCCGGAACCTGTTGATTCAATGTTTGGAGAAGGAGCCGGCAACCGATGGCGCCGTCGAGAGGGATGGTCTTTAATAGGTAAGTATGTAGCCTCTGGCGAGAGCAGTTTTGGGCCGAGAGGCAAGAGCCAAAGTGCCGGTGACACGGTACGCTACGGAGGCAGGCAAAATTGAGGATCGCTTCTCGAAGAAAGGGTGCCGCAGGTAGCTGTCGTCACCTGGTTGGATGGGTGGGTGGGTGGCTTTCTGCAGCGTGACCCCGGCTGTGTCCGATAACCAAGCCCCCTGAGTTGAGCTGAAAGGGGTCTCGCGGTTCAGAAACAACCACACCAGGGGGGGTCGAGAGACGAGAAAAGAAATACGTAAGAAGAGTCTGGAATGGGTCCAAGGTTCAATTAGGGAGATACGGAGAGGGAGACAAATCGATTATAAGACTGACGGTCTACCGTCTGATAAGGCATTCCTGTCGGGGAGACGCCG
>Ga0247760_1001733_pt1 | contig 19025 bp, 17 predicted proteins | sample UWRJL171409R4_FD_179936 | JGI IMG/M metagenome (GOLD analysis project Ga0247760, IMG submission 179936) | Plant litter microbial communities from Arlington Agricultural Research Station in Wisconsin, United States - UWRJ-L171-409R-4 | ecosystem: Environmental > Terrestrial > Plant litter >... | reverse complement strand
ACCGGGGGGACGTGATAGGTGGAGGATGCCACGCTGGAGGTGGATGCGCGAGAAGGGCGGAGGTTGATGACGCCCTGGCGCTCGGTGGGCGGGCCCAGATACTTCGCCTTGAAGACCTTCCTCGGGAGCAACGACGGCGACGATGTGGGGGAAGGGGCGGCGCTGGCAAAGCTACGCACACTGCTAATCTCGGAGCCGCTGCCCACGGTCGGCATGTTTGATGACGTGACCGAGGTGTCGGAGTTCCGCCGTGGCCTGTTGGCGGTGGCGGTGGTCGTTGTGGAAGATGGCCGCGATGCCGGCTTGCGCAGGATGGACTTGGGCTGTTGCTGCCGCTGCGGGCCTTGGGAGTCGCGGTGGCTGTCGCGGTCCTGCTCGGGCCATTCGGACGACCGGGATGCGTACCGGTCGTCCGCGAAGGGTGTCGATGCGCCTCCCATCCGGGGGCGGAGGTACTGTCGGTCTCGATCCATGGTGTGCGGGTGCGTCACGTTACGCTGTGCCAGAGTCGATGCGATGGGGTGTTGTTGGTGGTTGATGGTTGGTCGGTTGGTGTGGTGTGTTGTGTGTTTGTCGGTGCTTTCTTGGCCTCTACAGCTTCAAACTAGAGAAGACAGGGCCGGCAAATGGTCTCGGTGGAATTGTTTGCCTCACGTTGGGGCGGGATCGCGGTGATGGTCTGCGCTGGATGCGGCGGTGTCACGGGCGAGCATTGCGGGACCTGGAACCTGGGACTTTCAGAGTTCTCAACCGCCCGGGCGATGATTGCGTTTTGTTCAATGCTCTGGTCGCGTGGGACAGAACTCAGAACTGCAATGACTTGGACGTGTGCTACGATCGAGAGGGGACGGACAAGTGCGGTGGTGTTGGGCGGGTCCGAGGTGCAGCAGCCCGCGGTTTTGATGTCGGCGGCCGGCCTCAATCACAAATGCAAAAGCCGCGCGCAGGCACTGCAAACCAGCACTTCCCGCCCGGCCGACGCTCGTGAGTCACGCTCAAAGTGGCTAGTCAGCCTCGCAAGCGGCTCAATCGGGCAACAGAAGAATGGAGGAGAAATTGGAAGGCGCGCATTCGCTGGCGTTGGGCAGAGACACGGTGACGGGGTCAAATCGGGTTGCGTGGTCGGACAGTCTGGCGGCGCCAGGACCTCTGATGGGCTCGGGTCGGGCAGAGGCAAGGGGCATCGCCACCCCATTGCCAAATCACCAGAAACAGGGTCTCTGAAAATGCCGCGACCGGGGCTGGGAAGCTGGACGCTGGGAAGCACGGTATGGCGTCTGTTGAGCAACTTGGCCGAGCAAATTGAACGGGTTGAACGGGGCGTGGAAAAGCACCAAGGCACGAAGCTCGGAAGCCGTCCAGGGCACGCACATGCAGGGCGGGAAAGAGCGACACTGGCAGCAAAATCCTCGAAATAGACGTCAGCGGCTCCATGCGTCACAGCTTGGGCCAGTGAGCGGCGGCGGGTGGCCCCGCGCCGCCCCAAAACCGCCAATGGGCAGGCGCGCTGGACGTTGGGCATCAACCTCATCAACGTCGAGACAGAGTTGGGCTCGACGCTATCCAACGTGGTCCAGCTCCATTTGGCTTCCCCGCGCAGAGCCCCCCCTGACGCGCAGCCCAGCACGCAGCATGGATCCAGGGAAGAAAATTTGCGAGAATTCGAGAAGGCACAAGACACACCAGACAACAATTTTTTTCAGCATCGTGGATTGGGTGCCCAACCTCACCCCTCCTTCCCTCCTTCCACTGGCTTCCAATCGTTGACGGCCTCGGGCGCGGACAGGCGACGCTCACCCAACCGCAAAAAACGACACACGCAATTTGCACCCTCCCAGCCTCCCTCCCCCGAGCCGCCGATCCACACACCACTCTAGTGTGTGATGTGATGTGGACTGCTTTGCTCAGTTGAGTGGCCGCTTGCGCTGTCATTGTAGGCCTCCTCCTCGCTCTGCTCCCGTGTCTTTTTTTCTGAGGGTTGCGGTTGGGCTCTGCTCACCCCGGACCACCTGGCACCGTGCCCGGTGAGGGGCAAGTGAGAAGTGAGCATCAGGCATCGTCGCGAGATGCGAGGCGCGGTTGTCCACGGCCAGGTCGCAGTTGAGGTTGGAGCTGGAAGCCGCCAGAACGCTCACGTTCGCATCTGTGCAACACTGGTTGCGGCCCGAATGATAGCACTCGTCCCATGCGTTTCCCACCCCTGGCGAGATTGAGAGGTTTCTGGCACATCCAAGTCACGATGGAGGAGTTTGTTTTTCTTCGGTTGCAACGCCGCATGCCCCCCTGTTGCCCGCCCTTGTTTGTTTTCGGTGAAGCGTACCGATCTGACCCAGAGGGGTGGGTAGCGGCCCGCCCCTTGCAAGGTGGCACCACCCCATCGCCGGCGACTGCTTCCCCGCCCGACTGCGTCTGCGGCTAGGAGCTCTAGGAGCTCGACGAGGGCTAGGCCCGCCCGCAAAAGCAACGGGTTCGTTTGTTTTTCGACGGCTCGTGTCTGATGATGTTGGGGAGATGCGAGGGAAGCTGTCTAGGGCACGATATGTCACACACCCCTCAGGCCGCGACTGGCCGAGGGTTTAGTGTTGACGCACTCTGCGCCAAGCGGTGGTCGGCGGGGTTGCCTTGCCGCTGTCTCTTGTCGTGGCATGTCCTCTACTTCCCTCTGCTGCGCCGCATCTGGCAACCCCAATCACAGCCCGTGAGGCTCTGCACAGGAGGCGGAGCACTCGGTCCCGGTCCAGTCGGCGCCATATAAAGGCATGCCTTTCCCCAGCAACGCCGCCCGCCGCTCCCCAATCGTCTTCTGCCCTCCGTTCCGGAAAGGGCCCGCCTGCGTACTGCCGGACTCCGCCTCGGGTCGCGCAACAGCCACTCTGATGTAGCCAGCAAATCGAATATTCTAACCTACACCCCCTTAGCCGCATGTGCGGAAGCGTACGATGTTCTCCGTGCAACAACACGTTGTCGAAATCCTCACACAGTTATATACCGGCACAGCAGGGCCTGGGTTTACCACGTTACAAGCCTTGACGGCACTGTAAAAGGCCTTTTCGGAACACAGGATGGCATTTCAAAAGTACAGGAAGGCCTTTTGAGAATGCAGGCAGGCCCTTTCGGAATGGGAGATAGCCTGCGATAGCCAAAAACCAAGGTGGTCTTGGCAGTAAGAAAGCATCTTTCGCACTGGCTGAGGGGACCCTTTGTTTTGGCCCGAGCCTTCGTGTGTGTGGGAGCGCAAATATTGACTACGTGTATCGTCCTCAGTATGTACGTCTACAAAGTGGCGATTCCTCCGTTGATCCGGGGCCGCTAAGCATGGCATTCTGCATCAGTAGAAGGTCAAGTGTCGGGTGACGACTGGTTACTGCCGGCCTCCAGGATGCAAGGGGGCGGGGGTCTACCACAGGGCGACGCAGCACGCCGTATCGCTACGGGTTGGGCGGATCCAGGGTCGTGGGGGGACCCTGAGGCGAACCCCCTGGCCCATGACAGCGAAGCTGGCACGTCACGTCCCCGCTAGACGTGGAAGATTCATGATATATCAAGACATCCCTTTGACTCACCCATCTCGAAACCTCACTGACAGTTGTTGAAACAACGAAAACGTTGTAGCACGACAGATACAGATTCAGCACTAGGCCGCCAGTAGCAACATCCCGGAAACCGCATCGGCAATGCATCACGGGTATCCGATCCCGATCCGATCCGATGACAGCCCTGAGTGCGGGTACCGCCTAACGCAAGGGTCCTTTTTCCGCCTTACAGGGACAAAGCCGATCTTCAAATGCCATTCAATGAGAGGGAGGAAACGGGAAAATACACTGCTTTGGGAATTTCCATCGACTTTCATTCATCAAAGAGGTTCCATACCTACCTTATTCACCATTTCTGCCCAAGTCCGCTGTGCCTTTCCGGATGGCTGCTCGAAACAACCGGCTGCGCTCTTCCGCTTTTGGAACAACACACATCAAGGCTTTCCCATCTCAGGTTCTCGGGAACACCACATATCCATTTGGACAGCTTTTGATGGAGACCGGTGAGCCGGTACAGCCACTGTCCGGCCTGGGTTTTCAAGTTGCTGTGTTAGTTGACTGAGAGGTGTCCACGTTCACCAGCCCCAGCTTCATCGTGGCTCGGTTGCTCGATGCCACCGGCTGAGCCCTTCGGCCGTCCACACCCCGGGTTCCCACACCACCCGGGAGCCTACACCGTAATGTGAAATTCGCGATGGCACGGAAGGGGTAATGGAAGTTGATTGTGCCCTGGGGCCGGTGGGAAGCTGTCTTGCTGCCTTATTCTGAAGCATTGCCCAAATGAATGCCCTGCACAGCCAGTTTATTAGCCACAGCTCTCTGACGTAGCAATATGAGACAGTGAGTCACCGCCTCTGGGCATCCTTGGTGCATCCGGACGTCACCTCGGAAGCAGTCCAGGTGAATTTCTCCCCTGGACACGGCCCGTGACCAAAGCCCAACAGGTTTCTAGATCTCTCTCGCCGGCCAATGAATATGCCATTCCTCAACAGCCCCTTTCCAATGCCATGATATGCCCCTTCAAACCTTCCATAAACAAGACCGCGCCAACTTGGCCGTATCCATCCCATACCCCTTTTGCCAGATTTGAAACCTGGTTGGTTGGTTCGCTCTCGGCCAGTACAACCTACCTCCAGCTCAAATCGAGACCAACCAGGCACCAAAGACGCACACCCCTAACTAGAATCAAAATCCCAACGAATTACAACCCTCCCCCAAGCTATTGGCTCTAATCCAGCCAGACAGGGCAGGAGGCGTGCAGTAGTCCTGCCAAACATGTAACATATCATACATGAATTAGAGGACAGCAAATTATCAAATTAGTGAATTCATGCGGGCTGGCAAATCAAGTGAATGCAGTCCACACCGCATCTTCAACGTCGGATTTGAGGTCGTGGAGGTGTGTGCTTGTCACTGGCTCGGTCTCCACTTCACCGCCTCGGAAACACGAGGGATGGGAGGGACACGAGGCGGGGGTGGGAGTTTGTTGTCGTTACTGCTGCTGCTGCTGTTGTGTTGTCCTGAGGCGTTGACACATGACCGACTGCCCGGGGCTTGCAGGCGGAGCACATGGACGGACTAGCATGGGCCGAGACTCACGGCGCGGCCTGCCTATCTATCTAATGTGATGCGATCCGATCAAGCCCAAAAAATGGTGATATGCTTGCGTTGTTGTCATCAATTGGCACTGACAGACAGCGTCGACGTTGGGACTAGACGCCTTCACCCTCGCCCTCGCTGACAGAGGCGTACCGACTTCAACTAACTTGAAGGTAGCAACCCACCTACCCATCCCGCCAGGACCATCCTGAGTCTGAGTCTCAATGTTCATATTGCCAACCTCCCAACCCCCAATGCGCTAGCGGCCACATGTCATCAAATCCCAAATCCTACATGCACATGTCACTCCTCACCACTGGCACATGCCACTACTCCTTGTCTCCGAACCCGCAAAGTTCAAGCTGAACCTTGAATCCGGAGCAGGAATTTCGATTCCCGCAGAAAAGAGTTTACCAATGGCCTCGGCAATATTTCCTGTCCCTGACATAAGAGCGTTCCTCTGCAGCGTTGTGGCGCGAGATCCTTTCATCCTTCCCTTTTCTTCTTCTGTCCGGTGTTCTTGTCCTCCGCCCCGCGGGGTTCGAGAAACGTGCAACGGAAGTCAAGACCTCAAGCCCATCGAAAGTTAACTCGCCGCCAGCTGCAGCCCGGACATGCCCGCTTTTCGTTCCAACCGCCGTGAGAGTCTTGCTCGTTCATGTAAGCCGCCTGGTAGGTCACATCCCTATTCTGCCCGCTTGCCACCACATATCCCGCAACCACATTTCATTTCGGTTGTTGCCATTGGAGTAAGGTTGTCATCGCTGACTTCAAATGTAGCGCTATTTCTGCGTCTATCTATCGTGGTACATAGTTTGTATCTTGATGGCGCACATATCCCCCAGCCATCAGCCCCAGCTGCTGATTCCCGAGTTTCGGCCCGCCACTGAGTGAGGTTCCGGGGTCGTTTTGCTGTTCGATATGGTCATCTGCAAAGGATAGCTGAGAGGTGCGCTGGGTGAGATGAACACATCAATCCCGACCGAGCCTAGTAGCACCGAGTCTGCGTCTGTTGCCTCCAACAAGTCCTGTTTCGACCGCTCCTCCTCCCGCCCACCACGCGACACTGATCATCTTCGTAAAGATCGTATCATTATGTCCGCAAAACGAAAGTACTGTAAGCAAAGGGTGCTCTGTTCATGCTGAGTCCGCTGAGACACCAGAAATCGCACCCTCCTAACTCCAATGATCCCCCCCCAAGCTTCGCGATGAAACCTGACAAAGGGAGCAAAAAACAAAATGCATCGGCTGCGCCTTGCCTAACTCCTGGCGTTTTTGTTCGCCTTGTACTGCATTTTATGCCGCACTAATGAGTAATCTCCATATTCCCAACGCCAAGCCATGCAAATGCATCGCAAAAAAAGAGGAAAAAAGCAATTATCAATACAATGGCGACCGAGCTCTTCATGCAATTGTCGGCAGGTAAAATAAGTAGAAATGGATGATATCGTGCCGTCGTGTTCAGTTGAAAGGGTTGTTTGAAGAGATGGGACGACCCATGGGCACTTGGTGGTATGACGGCCACCCCTGTGTCGGATTGGGCAGAACTTGAGGCGCTTCTTGATAGGCCGCAGACGGATGACCCTGATGGAGTCCGCTACCCATAGGACCTTGGTGCCCCGCACGCGCCATGGCAAATTCCGGGACAATGCCGGTTCGCAGCTCGTTGCGTCTCCCCAGTGGCTGATAGTGCATCTGTGTGGGGGGCAGGGCGTTGGTGAAATGGTATTGCTGGAGGCCGGAGGGCGGAGGATGAAGAAGGGTGTTGACGTGTCGAACGGGCTTGTATGGGCTGTTCCGGTGTTGCAGATAAACCGACGGCGAATGGGAAATGGGCGTATGCATGCCGCTCGCGGTCCCATGGTTTCCAATCGGCGTGCCGTTGTGGTGGTGGAACGGGTCGATCAGAGGCGAAGACCCATAAGGCGCCGACGGCGTCAAGGCGTTCTGGGGCGACAACCGCTTCGTCGGGGTGCCGTATGTTGCGGGAGGGAATGCGGTCGTGGGGGTCACCGACAAAGGTTGAAGGGACGGATGTGGCCCACTCGAAGGGAGTATCGGATGTGGCGAGGCATAGTTTGCCGGCGCAGGAGGGAAGACAGTCGACATGGCTCGAACGCCCGGGACCAGCGGCGGTAGAGAGAGAGGGGAGGCCTGTGGTGGTGCGTAGGAGACAGCAGGATAGGGCTGCGCAGGGCCTGCGACGTTGTGGTTCGTGTTGACAGACAAGTTCGGAACTGACAGGCGCGGATGGTCCGATGCCACAGGGCCTTGCGGTCGTGACTGTGCCGGCGGCAGCGTTGTTGGACGCTGCGGGCCAAGCTGGGCCTGAGAGGGAACCTGCTGGCGAACGGGCAGCGGCGCTGGCTGTGACGAGACTGGCAAGCCATGTTGCGGAGGAAGAACCCGGCTCATTCTCTTGGCAGGGGGCTCGGTCGGGTCATCTTCGGGGAAACTCCTCTTCCGGTGGAGGAAGCCCGATTCTGGCTTCAGCGCAAGCGGCGAAACAGCGTTGTTCTGCACATACGAGGGCCAACCCTGACCATTGCCGTTACCACTTGGCGAGTAGGTATGCAGCGGCTGCGGCGTCAGCTGCAAGGTGCCAGTCGGCGACGGCAGCGGCGAATTGAAGTTGCGGTGGGAGGGCGACGGGATGAGGAGGGGGGACGGCGATGCGGCGCGGTTGGCCCGCTCCAAAAACTCGAAGAGCTTCGCGAGTCGTACCAGCCATTCTTCCCAGTCCTCCTTGGACGCCAAGAGGCTGTACCGCATGTTGCTGAGAAACTCCACCTCCATGATGTGGATCTCATTGACCGAGATGCCCGACACATCTGCCCACGTCTTGTTAGTGTACGTGTTGTCGTCGAGAAACTTGTTGCCCAGCATGAGTGCAACCGTGAACAACCGATACTCGCTGCCCTGGCGGCCATTGACCTTTGGGTTGGCTATTTTGAGCCGGTAGATGAAGAGCAGAGCCAGCAGAACGACGTTTTGCGTGACTTGGGTCGTGGAGAGGACCGACTGCACCCACTTCTTGAAATTTCGGCTTGCACGCGCGCTCTCCGGTATCCGTCGAATGTGTGCAGTCGCAGGTATCGTTCGGATTTGGTCTGCCGTCTCGAGCACTTTCGTCGACTCAAACCAAAAGAGAGCCGTGAGATCAGCAACCAAGTCAGCCAGGTTGCCGCCTTTGGGGCTGATGCACTGCGGAATCTGCAAGCTGTGGTGAACCATGGCCAAATCTCTCGCCGTCACCTCCTGTTCGGTCATTGTACTGCTTGATGTCGGGCCGGGAGTCGAGGGACGAGTCGTTTGCTGCGGGGCTGGCTGGGTTTGCTGCGCTGACTGGTAGTGGGAAGAATCTGTCGGAGGGGCGACCGGGCCCGCGGTCAACGGCGGAATCGAGGCCCTGGGTAGCGGCAGCGAGACTGTTGGCTGGTAGTACGGATACACTGGGCCGGTGCAGCGCAAGCTGGGATTGAACATCTGCTCATTCGGAGCTAACCGCTCATTAAGAACTGGCCGTGGACGATCCGAGGGGGGTGGCGCTGGGACGTAGGCCGAGTGGTGGTGCGCATGCAGGTTTTCGTATGATGCCATGCTCGGCAGCTGGTATGCTGTCTCCATATTCTCGTCGGTGGGTGGTGTGCGCAGGCCGCTCTGCGCTGGAGCGCCTCCGTACACGCGGCAGCTTTGCTTTGACAGCGGTGGTTGGGATGTCTGGCTGTCGCCTGACAGTGCCGAGGGTGAGGGGAGGAAGCGAGAGTGGAGGATCGGGTTCGGTCGTGCCACAGTCGAATACATGGGGAGAAGATGGCCAAGATGGAATCGGTCACAACCAAGGCGTCGAGAAGGACCAAAAGAGCGCGGCTGAGAACCTCGACTATCCGGTGACTTGCGATGCGATCCAGCGACGGCAAGCGGGAAGGTGCCTTTCTGTCCAAGGTTTCGAATCGTTCGACAATGACGGTGTGCGAAGGGCTCGCGGGGACTGAGGCCAATTCGTTCCTTCCGCCCTGCGTATCCAACCGCTCAAATGGTGGTCGGGCCTACTCAACAATCCTGAGCCATGTCAATCAATTCGAGGTGTTGGGGCCCAGACTTCGCCAGCGGGTGGGCGAGCGGCCGAACTTGCCGCCGCGATAACCTAGCAGGCACGAAGTCTGCGAGCAGATGGTCTGTTCAGCAGCAGTGGCTGCTGCAGTTTTCGTGTGGAGGGGCAGGTGACCTAAATGGCGAAGTCGCGCCTGGCGAGGCAGGAGCTCAATTCACAGGCTTCTTATGCCAGTGGACGTGTATTCTTTCTTGTGTGCTTTCTCAAGCTCGCAGGTCGGAGCGGTTCGAGAAGGAGGAAGGCTCCGGAGCTCGGAGGCTCGTCGGTCGTGCAAGGCCCTTCGAGGCGCTCGTAGGAAAACAATGGGAGCAGGAGTGCTCGTTCAGGCTCGATCGCTGCGCCGTGCCAATTCGTCAGGGCAGGCGAGGATCGGGGACGCTAGAGGAAGCTCGTGGTTCGGGATGCCCGCCGACCTAGCCCATGAGCTGATTCAGCAGTGACGGCGGTTGACGACGGAGAGGCGGGCAATGGCGAGCGTGCGTCGAGGTCGAGGTGGGCGCTGTCGTTGAGGGCGAGGATGACGACGAGGGCGACGGTGAGGGAGAACGCCAAAGCCGGAGCGCTGCGAGGAGGAATGGTGGTGGTGAAGGTTCAAAGACAGGGACGGAGGGGATGGGGGAGGCAAGAGAGGAGGAAGATCCCCGGGCTGTAAAAACATCCATACCGTCACCCATCCATGTGAGGCGGTTGCGTGGTTGTGTCGTTGCGGATTAGTCCTGGTCGCCGCAAATGCTGCTAATTTACTTTGTCCCTGGTGGATGTCGTTGTCTGGTGCCGCGCAGCAAGTGGGCTGCTCTCCCATGCCGCTTGCAAAAGGGCACACAGCTCACACGGGGCGAAGTCCCATCAAAGCAGTGAAGCTCCATCGAGGGGGGGTGGCTTTCCAGGATGTGGGCCAATCCACGCCGCCCATTTCTCGCTTAGCGCACCCTCTGCTCCTCTCCTGGCGAGCCCAGCACGCTGGCGGGGTGATCCGGTGGAGCACGTTTCTGGCTTAGCCCCGTTTCTTTTATCTCGGCATTTCTGTCGAAAGCCACCGCAGCTCGCTGCGAGCTTCTGCCGCACTGCTGCCGCTGAGGTTGTTCTCGTTGTTGGGAACCTTCTATTCTGGCCCGCGCCTTCGTTCTTCATCCGAGTGCCATCATTCCACCCAGCTCAGCCGCAGCCTTCGTTGGCCTGCTCCGGCTTCTGCTTTGCTTCGCAGCTGGCATGGGTCGTACAGCGGGGTCCAGGGTCGGGACTCAGGGCAGGTCAGCTTGCCACCAAACGGGCAAATGAGGGCACATGGAAGGGAGGGCTTTGGAAGTGGAAGCACGGGACAGTGCGGCGCACCGTGCCGGCCGAGAGGCTGCCCGGTCTGCTGCGCGGGCAGTGTGCATCCCAATTCCAGCAGCGCGTGCCACCAGGCCGCCCGCCCGTTGCTGGCGTTCTGCTACTGCTGATGATGATGCAGACTCATCAGACTCAGACGAGCCCTCGCAGCGCGCAATCCTCTTACGTTACCTGAGAACCTGGAAAAGGAACCGGCGGCAGCACAGCACCGTCCGTTGCGTCCGTCGCTGCATTGCACCGCACCGCACCCCAAGCGATACATGAATAAAATACCCGCGACTCGCAAAAACGGATCTGCCTATCTCTCGCTGCGCTGCGGATGACACATGACGGGGATCTGCTGGAGGCGGCCTCGCGGAAGGGAGAGCAGGACACGGAGGGAGCGAGACGAGTACCCGCAGCGAGCCACCTGAGGTGTTGCTGATTGCTGATGCTGATCCCGTCGCTCTCGCACCATGCCATCATTTGTCTCTGGCTACTCTGCCCGATTTTGCTTGTCTGTGTCGCCGACCGACGGCCGCGAGCACCGTCGGTCGGTCGTCAATCCATCGCCAGGTGGCGGCAGAATCCGCAGCGGAGGAGCTCACAACACCGTGCGCTGCAACCAGCGGCAGCAGGGTAGGGCTTTGCTTTGCAGGGATTAGGGAGCAGCGCCAGAGGGGGTTGGTTGAAGCGGTGCACGCCCGCCCAATAACGCTACCAATCCGCATGAGCCCCTTTCGAGATCGCAAAAGGAGACAGCAAACTGGTGGGATTACGCTATTGGCTCCTTGTCTTCGCTTTTCCACCAGGTTGCTGCGGCAGGCTTCCAATGGTCACGGCGTTGGCGTGAGCCTGCCGCGGGCGAACTTGGATGCTGGGGCCTTGGTGTCTTGTGTCTGGGTCCGGGACGTCAAAGTCGCTCCCCCAAGCGACTGTCCGTGACTTTTTAGTCGCCCAGGCTATCCCCCCAAAACAAGGCGAGTCAAGGATCAAGACCGACGCCTACCCGCGCAGCAGTCTGACGGCGCACTGCTCGAGTCTTGGGTCTTGGGTCTTGGGCTGCCTGCCCGTCCGCGGCTGGCTGGGCCTGCTCGACTGGCGGGCGGTCAAAGCAAACAACAATTGGACACTGGTGTGCCAGTGTGAGTGGGTGGGTGGGAACTAAAACGAGCCCAGCAAATCCCTAGGTTCCGGATGCGTTATCCTGACCGAGCACGCAGCATTTTGTTTCCAAAATGTTGGATGAGAGTCCCATCAATTTCCATGCCATGCTCGGGCTCTAGCTTGGGTGCTTGGCTTGGTCCGCTGCCTCCTCACTTGTGTTTGCCGGGGGCCACAGCTGCTGCTTGGTTTCTCCTGAAAATGCACGTTCACGCCACGGGCGTCCCACCCGGCCGCTGATTGTCGACGACTAACGGATCGGTATCCCTGTGCCTGTGTCTAGTCGTGTCTGAGCCCGATATCCCCCCTCTGTTCGAAATAAAGGGGATCCAAATTCGAGCTCGAAATGCCCGCCGGTGATGAATCGCCCAGAGACACCGGAAGGGGAATACCCCTTGACGAAACCCCACCCTCACCAAATGCTATTCTAGGGAGTTACATTGTTGGAGTTTTGGCTGGGCTGGCCGCGGGATATCGGCAACCCAGCAACCCAGCCCAGCAACCCAGCCCAGCAACGCAGCACCACTTGTTACTTTCCCACCAGCTTCGGCCACTTCGGTCGGCCGTCGGCCATGGAAGACTGGGTTTGACTCCATTCTTACGCCTTAGTAGTCCCGTCAGCAATGGCCCACGGACGCACAGCGACACGGGATTGGACTGCAGCGCCATCATTACTACCGAACAACAATCCACATGCAATCCGTATACGTGCGGATGAAAGCACTCAAGACGGTGACTTTGACGAGAGCCCACACTCAGACTCCGGAACCGTCTCCTCGCCATGATGACAAGGGGATAAAAAAGCGCAGGGCAATGCGCCACACAGTGCGCCCTTTTTAGTCGGCCGTGGGATTTGTGATTTTTCCCAGGTTCCGCAGGCCACTCGAATCCTTCCCTTTGGGGGTTACCTCCCAGCGTTTTTCCTGTCATCTCATCCTCCACACGCAGCGCACACACACAACACACACAGATACGCCGCACACACACGCAACCCCCGACAAGTGTCATTTGTAGAACTGCCTGATTTGCCATGGGAAACGAAGCGAGCTGTTGCGATAAAACGACGGGGGTAATGGCATGGCATGGCATTGGCACCCATCGCTGATTGACGGATACCGACGCACAAGGATTGCCGATCGCTCGGCTCCATGCTGCTCACTTGCAGCCTGGCTCAGGTTGACACAAACCGAAATTTCGTGGTTCCTTCCTGCCTGATCTGGCTCATGTTCGAAACTTGTCGATATCGCTGCAAGTTGCGCGCCAGAGTGAATGCAAATGCAATCCCGAGTCCCAGAGTGACAATCGTGGTAGACGGGCCAATGAGGTCGGGGGCCTGCTCCGCTCAGAGATTGGGAACCCAAGTCCCCAATCAATATTTCGCACCCGCCGCAGCAAGCAGCAGTATGTACCAAGCAAGCTCCAAAAGGCCCCAGGGCAAGCAGGCAAATGCATGACCTCCAATTCACGGCTGGCAGGTTGGCGAACTCATTCGGCTGCGTACGACTGCTCCAGCCAAAGAAAGGGACTCTCTTCTCCGTCGGAATTGAACGTGTTCCATACCGGAGTTCTCACACATTCTACGTCGGAACAGTAAGGCCTGGCTTGTCGCATTACAGGCCTTGATTGCACTGCAGAAGGTCTCAATTACGTTGGAATAGGCCTAGAATAATAAACACCGTGGGCTGCGCTGACAGTAAAAGGGCGTCTTTTGCACTGGCTGAACACATCGTATCATCCCTGGATCTGCCTGTGCCGCTAGATCACAACAGCTATTACTGCGGGAATGGATACATATGAACGATATGCCCCTTTCCGGATAAACTGGGCGATCTCTCTTTTCTCTCAAGGAAACCAAGGATCCAGATCAGGTGCCGAGTTATTACTGCTGCGTATCATTACCGCGTATCATTGTTCTTATTATAGGCAACCTGCAGTGCAGTGCGCGCCCTGCTCCTCTGCGAACGGATGCCGTCCATCTGGCATTCTTGGGTTCCCCTTTGAGTGAGTTGCCGTAGGGGACGAAAAGGGCGGGACGAGAGTTCCAATGTCGTCGGTCCGTCGCTCAAGTGTTTCGCTCGGCGTGTGTCCCTGCCTTTCAAGGTTCCTTCCTTATCAGCGGCAACACTTGCGTTGCCCCGCCCCGCCAAAAGTATTTATTCGTACAGTGCGGGACACCACCAGCTGGTAGCGGCAGCAGCTGACCAAACTTCCAGCTGATGATGTGATGCCAGGACAAGCAGAAGGGATCTGGTGTCGCAGACGGTGCACTGATGATGGGTGTGACCTCAGGGGTGTGCCATGGTGGAGGGACCGGAGCGAGCCCGGGAGGAGAAGCTGCCAAGCTCCCGGGGGGCGTGCGCTGTTGGTCGGCTGGGAGGGGTGTGCCGCCATCGCGGATTCCTCGGTGCGCCCTTCTGCGAGATACCCACCGAAGACGACACCTCCTCCCGGTCCCGCACCCACAGTGACATGAATAAATAAAAAAAGCGATGATGCCAGGTCGCCCGTCGACACGACGGTGCGAGGAGGGTCTCTGCATCGTCGGTGTAACATGCACCTGCTCGGCGTCGACCTACGTACCTGCCTGCGCAGGGAGGGGGGATGTGGCCAACATTGAAATTTTGACTTCGGAGCGGGCTCGATCCCTCTTTTGATACGACGGGCAGAAGCCTGCTCCGGTTCAAGGTCTCGAGGGGCCAGCATTGGATGGTGTGGCTTGACCAGCACGCCGCCCCACCCCCGTGCCACCGACGGCGGGGTACGGTGTGGAGGGGCCGCGCCATTTGACCCAGGAAAAACGAGGACGAGAAGACGACAACAAGGCAGCTGAGGATCCAGTGTTCTTTGGCGGCCACATCCATCTCCATCGCACTCCCTGCTCTGGGCGACCAGTGGCCATCTGGCATGGCGGCAGGATGGCGCTTTGGCGACGGATGCATCGAATCGGGTGCCGTCTGGTGCGGGCGAAATACGCACCCTCAATGCGTGCGTCGGACCGCGGCCCCCTCTCGCCGCAGAGCCGTCGTCAAAATGGTTAGGTTGGTAGGTTTCTCAATTGAAGGCAAGCAGCGCAGAGCGCAGCTTGAAGGCAACCACCCCGCTCGCCGCCCAGTCCAGTCGGGGACACCACAGTGCGACTTGGGGCTGTGACTCGCTGCACCACCTCACGCCGCCATGGCCATGGAAAAGTCAGAACTCCAAAACGACGGCAGGGAACGAGGCACAAAGGGAGAGCCCGTGTTCAACACACAATGTCAAGCCATTTCGGCGACTCGGCGCGACAAATGTTTCGAGTCAATCAGGGAGCCGGGCGCACCAAGCACCGGTACCCTCGCCAATGATCAAACGCCTCCCGCCGTCAAGACACGGGATGTGAGCCAGTGATCAGAAGAGAGACAAAACGTTGGGCTGCGCAGTGCGCACTGCGTCCATAATAATAATCCCCAGCGTGCAATGCCGCCAGACCCCATGCCATCCATGCCACCTGCAATCATCAAGGCTCCCGGGTCCTCGGCCAAGGACGGCCCAAGGCTGTGGTGACACCGAGACAGGAATGCAAAGTGTCCAAGACGGCCAGCCCCCTTCTCGCCCGTGAGTGGTTGAGGCCCAATGCACGCGCAAAGGCCAGAGAGTCCTGTCTGTCGTCGTTGACGCCGCGTCGTGCGACAAAAAAAGGAAGACGCAAAAAGGGCCACCAACCTGGAACTCGTCGATCGTGGGAGCGTGGACGGAGCGGGCACAGCAAGAGATGGCATGAGACCTAGGTAGCCAGCCCCCTCACGAAGAGCCGACGTTGGAATGTCGCATGCTTTCTGGAAATGCTCCACCCGGCAGGACGTGCAGCAGACTCCAGAGCGTCGGGTGAGGAGGAGTGCTTCCACCTGCAGCAGAGGCAGAACAGAACCTGTGAACGTGAACGAGGACGCGCAAACGAGAGCCGGGCTTTGCCACAACAGGGGTAGCGTCTCCCCGCGCGTCAAATTGACTCTGGCAAAGAGAATCGGCGGCGCCGGCGAGTTTTTTGTTGGCAGAAAGCCAGCCAAACCGGCCAACAAGAGCCTGTGTCTGAGCGATCCCTCTATTCGGCGGGCACGCATCCAAGACGTCGAGGCTTTTGCAGCATGACAATGGGCCATCCATCTCTCAAGCCTTTCGTGTGAGATGCCGTGGACGGGCTTGCATCGCTGGTTGGACAACGGACCCACCGCCCAAGGAGGGGCTAGCCCTGGGCCGTTTCTTGGTCACACAGTGTGGCTTGAGCTGCTGCTGGCTGGATCCTCACCACCGCGTCAGCAACCTGACCTGGATCTGCCAGCCATCCAACTCGGCCGATGTCTATTTGTCGGACGGAGTGGACGGCTTGATGCATCAACAAGCAATGAAGCGCAGGGCTGGCTGGTCGCCTATTGCACACGGAAGAGCCTCCGCAGAAGACGCGCCACGGGCACACCGTGTTCCTCGGTCAATCAAAGAGGGGTCGACGCCAGGTCAGGTCAGGCAAAGAAAGAGACAAGCAGCAGCAGCAGCAGCACACGAACAACCGACAACAACCTAGCTCAGAGTTCGACCTACTAGGCCGGCATCCATCCATTCCATCCAGGCAAACCGCCCCCGTATGCCACCGACTTGCGTACGCCTCCGCCTCTACACCTTCCGGTTTTCGTCTCCCTTTGCACATGGCGCTGTTTTTTGTTGTGTCGTCCCGCAAGCCAACACTCCATTCCCCGCCCATCCGACGAGCACGTCTCCGCCAATCTCGCTTTTGGGGGTGGGGGGCTACACGGAATCTTGCTCCAGCCGAGACGGACAAAGGCAGCATCAGGAGGCCCCGCTATTGCGCTCAAATGACTCTCGCTGTGCTGGAGCGGCGGGCAGCTTGTTTCTGCTCGCACCGCCGGTATTGATGACGGGAGCAGAGAGGCGAAATCTCAACTGCAAGTGGGGTGTCTGATGCGCGGCGGGCGGGGCAAGTGCGGGCAAGCGCTCTACCGCCGCGAAGTGGTGTTTGGACAGTGGCAGTCAGCCCCGACCGACTCCCGAGCCAACAACCTGAACGGGCTTTGCAAAGTCGCAAGTCGCAGGTCGCAGGTCGCAAGGTCGCAAAGCCTTCGCGATGGGGTGCGGTAAGCCCTGTCCCTATTCATGCAATCGTATCGTCAGCGCAGCAGGCAAAGGTCCGCTGCCTGCGGGGCGCACACAGAGTCGGGCGCCTGCCCTGGACATGGCCTGCCACCGCCGGATTTTGGAGAGTGCGGGTGGGACGCGGGGCGTTTCGTATGCCTCCAGCTGCCAATATCTGGTCAATCTGGCCAATCTGCAGCGGCAACTCAGCACCCGCGCCGATTCATTGGCCACCATTTCCTTCGCTGCTGCACTATGCAACCGCACACGAGAGCGTCGCGAGCGACCAACAGTGCAGCAGGACGAGGCACTGTGCCGGAGACGTGGACCATTGATCGCGCCCGTGTCACCGTTCCAAAATTGCAGGGCATCACGGCGAGATCAGATCCTGCGTCCGGTACTTGACACGTGCACGGCATGTTCCGCAACCCAGCTCTGTCTTTGGCACGGCACACCGTCAGCTGCTGGAAATGAGACCTCGTTCGTTGCCTGTGTCTATCTGGCTGTTGGAAATCCAACCCGCGGGCTCGTCCAGTGACGGGGAACCCGAGTAGCACTAGTGTGCGTATGAACAAGATTGCGGACCTGGGGACGAAGCCGTTCCAAGAACCGGGGCTCGGGTTTTCTCTCACACCCTGTGGGCTTTTCTGACGTGAACCATGAGCGGTGGCTTCTCCCACGAGAGAAATGTCCTCTGCCTCACCCAGTCCTCTTGACCGGGCAACACATGCACATCAAACTCCCAGAAAAGCCTCGCCACGATGAGTCGACACTCGGCCACCGCGAGACTCTGCCCGATGCAGCTCCTCGGCCCGTGACTGAAGGGCTTGAACACCTCCTTCCTGTCACCCGCGTACTTGCCTTGCTCCCCGTCCAGCCACCTCTCGGGCGCAAACTTCAACGGGTCGATCCAATGCGTGGCGGATCTGTACGCCGCAAACTGCGCGATCCCGACCACCGATCCGGCGGGGACATACCGCCCGTCTATCATCGCCCCGCCCGGCGGCACCGTCCGCGGCATGTTGATGGCCCCTGGCGGGTACAGCCTCAGACACTCGTTCAGGACGGCACACAGGAACGGTGCCCTGAGTGCGATGCTCGCCGGCGTGATGTCCTCAGCGGTGGCGAACTGGTCTCGCACTTCTGCGACGAGACGATCGCGGTGTCGGGCGTTCTCTCTGAGAGCGAGGAAATACACCGCCCCGGCCAGCAGTGAGGCCGTTGTCTCGGAGCCGGCAATGCAGAGAAGCTGGGAATTGAGGTAGAGCTCCTCGGTAGAGAGCGAGGCCGTCATCGACTCATCTCCCCTCGGCAACTGCAACGGAGGTAGTATATGCGACATGAAGTCCGGCTGGTGCGGTGGGTTTGTAAGCTGCACCCTGCTCCGCGCATCCGTCATGTCGACAATAGCCTGCATGTGTCGGCGCGCCTCATCCACCACCTTCCTCGGGATCAGCCACGAGACCACCCTCCCCAGCCCCGGCACCGACGTAACCGCCAGACTCCAAGTCACGAGCTTCATCCCAGGAAACACCCGCGCCACCCACTCATGATACCGCCCCCTCTCCATATTCTTAAACGCCCTCCCAAACACCAACGCCGACGTGATATCAAACATTGCAAAATGGAACCAATCCATAATATCAATCCCCTCCCCCTTCCCCCCTCCCCCCTTCAACCGCTCATCAACCCCTCTCTGCTCCGCCTCCAACCTTCCCATCAACACCCCCGCCATCCCTCCAACAACCTCCTCATACCCTCTCACCGCCCGCTCACTAAACGCCAGCCCCACCACCCGCCGCTGCCGCGCGTGCTCCCCCGCATTACAGCTAATCATCGGCTTCGCCGGCGCAAAGAACTCAAACTCCTCCCCCGGAAACTCCAGCTCCTCCTTCAGCATCTGCGGGTGCGAGGGAGAGGCACCACGTACGCCGTAGATGGAGTGCCAGGAGGACGCGGAGATGTAGCTGAGTTGGTTGGGGGAGATGCGCACGACGGGCCCGTAGAGGATGTGTAGGGTGGACATGGAGGTGTGGGTTGTTCCGAGGAGGGTGGAGAGGAAGTGCGGGAGTGGGAGGGCGCGGTGTAGGAGAGGCCCGGGGAAGGAGCGGAGGGGGTGTAGGAGGAGGTTGTAGAGGGTTAGGGGGAGGAGGATGGCGGTGAGGAGGGCGAGGAGGATGAGG
>Ga0247760_1001732_pt1 | contig 19032 bp, 22 predicted proteins | sample UWRJL171409R4_FD_179936 | JGI IMG/M metagenome (GOLD analysis project Ga0247760, IMG submission 179936) | Plant litter microbial communities from Arlington Agricultural Research Station in Wisconsin, United States - UWRJ-L171-409R-4 | ecosystem: Environmental > Terrestrial > Plant litter >... | reverse complement strand
CCACTCGCTCATCTTGGACGCAAATGCGATCATCAAGAATGAACCTAGTGTGTCGAGCTTGATTGCCCAGGCCGAGCAGCTCTATACCATCCCCGCTGTATTGTCTGAGAGTACGTTCCTGGCCTTCGCGAGACACGCCGTCTGCCGTAGTGACTGACCCCCGCCAGTTCGCGACGAGGCCACAAGATCCCGGTTACAAACCACACTCTCCCCGTTCCTGAAGCTGCGAACCCCGCGTCCCGAATCGGTCCAATTCGTCACAAACTTTGCGCGCCGCACGGGTGACTTGCAGGCCCTCTCGAAGCCTGATTTGCATCTCCTCGCCTTGACATATGATCTGGAGGTGGAGAGAAATGGCGGCGATGTACGTACAAGATTGGGTCACTATTTATTTCGGACATGACTGACATATGGGTATGTTGTAGTGGCGGTTGAGACGGGAGCCGAACCAGAAGCAGGTGAATGGGAAACCACCAGGGAGAGCAACAGAAGCTGAAGCGGCGAACCCTGTTACTAAAGATACCCCGGCTGTCGCTCAAGATTCCAAACCCAAAGAAGACACTGAACCTAAGGAAGAGACTGGACCTAAAGAAGAAACCAGGGAGCCTGCCACACAAGACATTGACGCCGTAGTGGACGAAGCGCAAGCTTCAAGTGCCCCAGACACGGTCGCTGAGAAACTTGAGGAACTGAACCTCGATGGTCAAATAGAGAACTCCTCTCCAGAGCTAGAGGCTGAAGTTGAAGTGGCGACTGAAAGTGAGGAGGAAGATGAAGACGATGGTGGCGGTGAATGGATCAGTGAGTAGAGCCTCAGTTCTGCTGTTAAACATACTAACCTGGCATCACAGCCCCGAGCAATATCAAGAAGTACCAAGCTAGACAAAACACCTCGGCAGCTCCCCAGCCCATTCAAAAGATGCTCCAGGCTGCACTGATCACCTCGGATATGGCCATGAGAAACGTAGCTCTGAGAATAAATCTCAAGTAAGCCAGTCTCGCACAGGCTTCCTAATATAATGCTGACCTCTTAGCCTCCTGGATTCTGGAATGTCTCGTATCACCTTTATGAAGACATGGGTGCTCCGCTGCCACGGGTGTCTCAAAGTCTGCAAAGATACCAGCAAGCAATTTTGCCCTTCGTGTGGACATGCTACCCTGACGCGCGTATCCTGTACCACGGATGCCTCGGGGAACTTTACCATCCATCTGAAGAAAAATTTCCAGTTCAACAAGCGGGGTAATGTCTACAGCATCCCTAAGCCAGCCCATGGGACACCGAGTGGGAAACTTGCCAACATCAAAGGCGGAGGAAAAGGTGGATGGGGATCAGAGCTTATCCTGGCGGAGGATCAGAAGGAGTACGTTAAGAAGACTGATGAGGATCGTCGAACAAAGTACAGAGATCTGATGGACGATGATTACCTGCCTGGAATCTTGACAGGTTCGAGGGGCCCAGGGAATGGGAGAATCAAGGTGGGGGCGGGTCGAAATGTCAACTCGAGAAAGAAGAGGTGATTTATATGCATTATATATCACCCGCAGTTTGCGTTCAATACGTAATATAGCTGTGGGAACATGATAGAATTATGCCAATAACGCCAAACCATGTCATCCTCCAAGAAACGCCGATCCGAGCTTTTCCATCTGCGGCTCCCCTTGATTCCAAAGGGTATAAAACCACCTCTTTGCGGATGCCTTACTGCCACGCAATCGCCTTCTCGAGTGAGCTTTGTTCACTGCCTTGTTTCAAGCAACCCTTGCCTCCTCCCACATGAAGTCCAAGCCCGTCCACCATATCCCATCAAGCTGCTCATCACAGGCACTTAGGTGAGATCGCCTGCTAGCGAGCAAGTCCAAACTCCGTTCCTCCGATATCAGGACCAAACTCTTTTTGTTTTGTGATTGTCGACCCGAACTTGATCTTGACGACGTCTCGTGTGTGGGCTTGTAAAGTCGGATCCCGCTCGTTTGACCCTGGTTTTCTCTCATGTCAATCCGCTCCGGGTTTGTTCTGGTTTGCTTTATTGCCCCTCGACTTTAACATTTTCTGTGCTGTGTTAGCTACTTTTTCTCTCTCTCTCTTTCTCTCTTCGACTCTTCTATTTCCCCCGCGGCTTACGACAAGTTTGCCTAAGCGACATCCTCCGCACGCATACATGCAAGACATAGACAACCCCCACCCTCCCAAATTTAAGTAGAGGAATAGAAAAGGGGAGAACATACTGGAGATCAACAGTCCATAGCGCCTCTGCAGCTGAATGCGATGACGAGACCACTTATCGTCCGGAGAGAAACGCGCCGGGTGTGCGGACTTGGTGATTTGGCCTTCGAGAACCTTTTTCAGGGTATATTGCCGAGCGGGGGTGGCGCCGTTTCCCTTGGTGTTGGGGATGTACATTAGATGCATTTTTGGTAATTAAGTCTAACACCTTCGAGTCAAGTCCTTGTGGTTTGTTTGTATGGTGTGACCTTCTGGTGGTTGTGGTGGTTGTAGATTTGTTCTTTTTTTCCGTGATGATTCGAATTGGTGAAAACTTAATTTTTTTGAGGAGCTTGTCTCTTTGCCCCGCTTTTTCTTTTCACAACACACCTGCGCACTGACCCGTCCCCAAGAAAGGCTTGGCGTCCAACTCCCCCTTCCCTTCTTCACAGGACACAGGAAGCTCATCAACGTGACAATGTCAACATTCACCAAACATGGACAGGCAATGCCAAGATCTCGTTTCAATATCAACCACAGCGACACGTACACTGGAAAGGTACACTTAAGGGACAATGAAACCCTGCCAAATCCTACAGTATTCCCCCAGTCCAAACCATCCTCGGAACACCCAATCCCAACCCGGCCTTCACCACATCCCCCAAACGCCAAGGTCATGACACATTAAGAAATATCTGAAATAAAGACACAATGTGAAAAGAAATCATTCCTTCGGCTCTTCTTGCGGTTCCTGCGGGCTCTCAGCTACAGCGGTCGCCTCTTCATCATCAGAGTCAGAGTCATCGCCGCTCTCAATCTCTGTCGCTGCATCACCTTCGTCAAAGACATCACCCAGCCAGTGTTCACCTGGCGAATACGGTGGCGGCCAAACTGATGGCGACCCGTCCGGCCTATTCACACTAGGCCCAGGTGTGGCACTCGTCTCAGACAGGGAAATTCGGTGTTCGCGAGACCAGTTCCTGAAACAAGGGGCCGTTGTCGGCTCACGAGGCATCATGTCGCCTTTGGCCATGCATATGAAGCAGTCAGGGTGCGAGTAATGGTCAATTCCGTTGAGTCGCTGTACGCGCAGGGGACGGTCGCATGTGGGCTTGTTGAAGTGCTCACATACCACTGTCGCCTGGCAACCCTCGCACTCTGAGCGCGGCCGTGGGGCGGTGGAGAGTGTGCGTGGCCGGCTATCATCACCATCTGCAGCGTTTGAGGTGGAAGGCCTCAAGTAGTCTGGGGAATCGATGATCACAATGGGACACCGCCTCGACGGTGGGGGTGACGTTGCCAACATGGGCCCGTGAGGCGTTGAAGGAACTTGGGTTGGTTGGTCCCACCCCATGACGGATGGAGCCGAGACGGTGGGCGCCCAGGTGGACTCGGAGGCCGGAGGCGGAAAGAATCTCTCGTCGAATCCTGGCGACGGGTAGAATGGTTGTGGAGTTGACATTCTCGACCGATCGCCGTACATGTCCTCGCCAAACAGGGGAGGAAAGGCCCAGTCTGGCGAATATGCCGGTTCGGTATGCATCGGCGGCGGAGCGGATGGAACCCTTGGGGGCGCATTGCGACTTCTTTGGATGTACCTCCGGGCCCGCTCCTCGGCAGAGTTTGAAGCCGGAGAGTAGTCGCGCCGCGTGTGGTACGAAGGTGGGGAGCGTGACCTATGGCCGTCGAATTCGCTCTCGAATGAAGACCGACCTCTTAATTCCGGATAGAGCGAGGGCGAAGCACATCTCCTCTTTCTTCGCTCCTCCGACCGTCGCAGGCGGGCCTCGCGGGCCTTGCGTCGAAACTCCTCGCGATCAACATCGACCCAGGGGTTATCTCCTCGGAAGACCTTGGTGAAACCCCTCGCGTCTTCGCATACTTTGGCTTCAACACCACGAATAACCACGAGGTAGGTTACCTGCCCAGGCTGACGGGGCTTAGGGCTCTTCCAGAATCGACCTTTCTTCGGCGCAGGCGGTGGTCCAGGTTCGGCCTCGGAGAAGCGGAAGCCCTGCTCTTGCAGCACAGCCACTGTCCATGTCCGACGTCGGTATTTTGTTGAACATTGGTCTCCCCTCAGGCTCAGGAGTTGGTTGATTAGCGCCTGGATACTGAGAGGAAGCTTGCGACATCTCTCGTCCAAGTCTTGCTCGTAAGTCTTTGGCTTGCCTCGGAGGATTCGGGCAGCCCAGCTACGTCGGTGTGCCACTTGATATCGCTCGACGGCTCCGAGGTGCACGTCTGCCAGTTCTGACTGCTCGGCATCAACCGGTCGGCTGATGTGATGCTGACAACCCTGAACTTCAGTGGAAGCCCGGGTAGCGATCGTGGCGCCAAGAACTTTCCAGCTTGTCGTGGTCTGGATGTGAGTGGCATCGGTATCTTCCTGGAGGGGGAGGCGAAATCGCCATGCTTCGTAGACAGGCTTCTGTCCGTCCTGTCTGTGGAGACGACTGGTGGCTGCGTGTTAGACGATAAGAACACTTGGGAGGAATTTTGATATACCTACAACTCACGCGCGGGACGCACTGCTTCTGACGATATTACCGAGTCATCTTCAGAGAAATCGCTGTCATCTTCTCTGTAAATGGTACTGTCGGCGACAGAATGCCTCCTGGTGGCGGTCATTTCGAGGCTGATAAGGATCAGGTGCTAGCACAATGCAACAACGAGATCTGAGTTCCAGACCCTAGAAGTAGAAGCAAGACAGAAAGCACTCCGGGGAGACTACTGCATTTATGCCTCGAATGCAGGGGAATCCGCAGGAGGGAAGCCAGGCAGTTATGGCATTGGAGGACTCACACAGGGCTGCAGGAGTCCTCGGCCATGCTGCGCAGTTTGGAACAACCGCTGCACTGCACCCCGCTCCCTCCAGGGCGTGGGTGCTGGGCGGAACAGTGGGCAATGGGCACGGCGCTGGAGCGCTGACCAACCACGAGTCAGCATTGTGGGACGTTCCCTGGACAGCCCACTTGCTGCCTGGCGGGACTGCACGACATCGGGAATGGTTCGCAGCAACACTGCTGCAAGCGCGTGAGCAAAAGGGCGGCCGCCGACTGGGGGGCTTTCTGTCCTCGCGCATTCTTTGGGCGGTGCTGGGTGGCTGTGTCTCGTGGTGCCTGGGACAGTGAACCGAATGGGACAAGCTTCCTTCTCCGAGCCCCGCAGCAGCATCTGGTGGTGGGGAAGCTCTGCCCCGCATCCGATAACCCCCCCGCCGCCTCCGAGAGTCTCGAGGCCTCCGTGCGAAGCCCGGCCAGGCCAGGACCATATTGATGCCGTAAACCTTCCGACCCGAACATATCTCCGGGAATTGTCCGGATCCCAATGGCCTCAGGCAAGCTGCATGCTGCCGCTAGCCTGTCGCACAACCCTAAGGCTGTAACACCACGCTGGCGTTTGCAGGGGCACGAAAGCCATGTGCCAGGGGTTAGTTGGCCGTGTCTTGGGCACCTTGGAGCTGGCCAGCAAACGATTCCATAGATAATAGATAGGTGTGGTGACAGACCATGCACTGAGGGAAATACAGGAGCTGCACAGAGACCTGGCATCGAAGGGGAGTGGGGACAAGCGACTATCCCTCCGTCGTGAGTTCCCCGCCATCGAAAGTGGTGCGCAAATAAGGCAAGAGCAGGCAGCTCACCCCATGAGTTACCCCTCGCAAGCGAATGTTAGTGATTTACTTTTATATGCTCTGACGCGCTGTCGCCTCCTCACGGTGTGAAAAGCGTCGCTGACTAAAAAAAGACCATTTCCATGCAAACCGATTTGAGAGCTCCCCTTTCGGTGAACAAATTGTACCCTAAAGCTAGTTAGAGATCTCAAAAACAGCGTTGTAAAATCCACTTTGGGGTATCTGGCTAACAGTCATGTCGAGTTTATCTCGAAGGCCCAGTGTTGCATGGCAAAGGTCCCGGTTGCACACCGATGACGGCCTTTGAGAAGGCCCAATCAGAGATGCACGAACAACTATCAATGAGCCCCCACCCACCTCAACACTTCCCACCGCCCCTCTGCCGCTCATCCAAATTCCACATTGGATGGCCCATCATCGGATGTTGGACGGTGAAGGGTCTTTTCCACCGATTTTTGTCTCGACGAGCGAGATGAATCAAGGAAGAGATTTTTCTTGGAAATTACACTCGTCGTTACTGCCACAATCGCAGGTCCATTTGATCGACCTGTTGAGTGGGCGCTTCGCTTTCAGTTTCAGCTCTTGCCAGCCTGCTGTCCTCGAACCGGCACAACAGGTCTCTCTTGCCGCAGGCGCACACAAGGCTGTATAAATGGCTATACTGATTGGTCAATGTCCCCTTGCCAGCTGAAAAAAACTTCGCCCCGTACTTTGAGCATGCGCTCAAAAATGGCCTGGCAGTGCCCGTCATAAGGGGGGATTAGATGCGGGCCTGAGTTCCTCGAAAACAGGGGCGGTGCTCAATGGATAACTTTAAAGGAAGTCCAAGTCTCTCCTGATTCTTGTCCTCGACTTTTTCGATGCTTCTCGGTTTGCTGGCGCTGTCGAAGTCGCGCCTGCCCAAAGCTCGGCACAAGGCGGCTCCCAAAACCGATGAGTCTCTGCCCACGCTATCTGGAGGGCTTTCTATTTTCAGCGCACACGCGGCATAATGCTCTCCCCGACCATGGAGATCCCTTTGCACCCTATGAGGGGGACCTTTCACCTCTGTCGTCGTCGCGGGCTCCCAGGCCCCTTCAGGATCCCCTTCCGACGTCTCCGGACCCCCCACCGATAGCAGTTTGGCCTCATGCTGCCGACGCGGACCTACAACTAGTTGGGAACATGGGTAATACAGCACTAGCGATGCCGTACCGGCAAACCTGCGCGTTTTCGGTCTGCATACGAGCCCGGTTGCCTCGTCATCATCGTCGAACTCGACCGCGACCCGGAATGCAGTGTCCCAATTTGTCACCTGGCAGCTCTTTATGGATCTGTAAGTCTTTCTCCCTCTGTTGCCCCTGGCCCTTCCACCCTCCACCCTATCACCCCAAGTCATTTGCCTTATGCCACGCTGCCCAATAGAAAGCCCTGCTGACGTAGGAAAAGTAGGCGACTGGTCGCCGGATGCCTCCGTACTCGCCTCACCGACTTGGTAATTGGAAAATGGGACCTTGGCAAAGGGGCATCCTCTCATATTACACAAGCACCTTTCAAGGTCCCTCTCCGTTATACTCGTATGGAAATGCGGTGCCCGATCGAGAAGCCATGAGCGTCGAAGTAGACACTCAAGGGCGCCGTTGTGCTCAATTACCAACTTCCCTCGGCCATATCTATCCCCAACTTCGCCACCATGATCGGGAATCGAGACACCACCACATCGACAGATATCACCGTCTGTACACACTGTACGCTTCACCCTCATCATCTGCCCTTTTAACTTGAGAGCTTGCCATGGCTGATCATTTCTTCGGTCTCGACGCCCCACAGTTCGTCCCTCCACAAGATCCGTGGCACGTGGACTCTCAAGCTACCATCTTTTCCGGCCTGCACGTCAGAGAGGATTGGTCCCAGCATCTCTACAGCTCGCCGTCTGACCTGGGTGAAAGTCCAGCAAGTGACCGAGTTCCCGCCTGGCTGGAGCACAAAATTGTCGAGTTGCTCAAATCCTCTCCGTCGTGTAACGACGCTCTGATTGAGCGTGTGTTGGGTGCCCTCAACGATCAAGACCTTCGCGACCTCGAGCAAAGAGGCTGCTCTTGCGGCGGACAACACAGCACGTCGCCATATTCCTCCAGTGGAAGCTGCTCGTGGTGCCGAGCCAAGGTTAGGCTTGGTAACGTGAAGCACTTTGGTAGCATCATCAAGCGCGCGCTTTCAAACGCTGGGAAGCATCTGCGGCATCGCAAGAGCTCAGACGTACCTCCCTCCCCTACCTACGACTGGGCAAGCGACATGCATACCCCGCTGTCGCCAACTGGATCCCGAGTCCCAGTCTCCAAGGCATATAGCTTCCCACCTAACCAAGTCCCGGCCACATACACAGACTACATGGCTGAGCTCCCAGCAGATCTCAGCTTCGGGAATCACGTGCAAGATAACAAGGTGCCCGCCGCTCCGTATTCTGATTGGAGCCAGGCGGCTGGGCCTTCAGAGCTCGCAACCGCCGAGACGCTCAGACCAGCTGCGGCGGCCTTCAGCAGTCCCCAGACCACAGTGCCCTACAGATGGCATCCAGTTTACAACAACGGTGCCAGGACGCTGCCAGCGACAGGCCTTGGACACAGGTTTCCGCCATGAGTGGCTCGTCTGTGTCAACCAGACCTAGAGGCTCCCAAGTCAGCTCAACATCCCGGTCCACAACGCAAACCGACCTCACCCGGATCTCAACCGATCAGTCATTTTTTGCTGGAGGAGAAATCTTGCAATCGCCCACGGAAATGAACGATGTCTCGCCTTTGAAAGTTGATGACTGGTCTGACAGGCAGGGTTCATCGTCTTCTTTGGCAAGCACACACTTGGATTATCCCTCGGAGCTTCCGGGGGAAGGAAAGAAGGCCTGGACGAGCCACAATGAGGCCGAGGTGCCATTTCACTCAACGTCGCCGAACCCTCCCCCAGTTACTGGTGATGCCTACACGGAGTTTTCACCTCTTCATGAGCTCCCGTCTACCCAAGACTTTACATTTGTGCAAGAGTCCCCGCCTCCATATACAGTCCTCAGCCAGCATCCGACTTGGGATCGTAATGCTCCGCAACCGCCAGTCTATTCACCACCAATGCACCCTCAGCCTCACCAAACTGTCGTCGGGTTTACCCCCTTGCACACTCAACCTCACCACGCTGGCGATGGATTTTGGGATGGCATATACGATGATCCCGACGCCTCGGCGTCGGGTCACACCACGTCTCACAACCAGATGGACGACATTTTCCACGGTGATCATCATAACATCGGCCCATACCCGCCTGTCTACACGCCAACGGATTCGTTTTCGCCCCCTGGGGCTCTCCTCAACATGGAGTCATCAGAATTGCGGCTTCCCATGACTTTCAGCCAACCGGCGGCTGCAGTGAGTTTGGACGCACATGCATATGTCATGGGTGGCGGTCCTACACAGACGGCACCGACACCTCAGTTAATATCTGCGATTGACACTTTGCCATCAGTCCAGAGGAGCCAGCAGCCAAGGAGACCAGAACTAAAGAGAAACAATAGGACTTCTGACACACGTCATTGCTGTGGCAAGGAGTTTAAGGGGTCTGGGACGGCAAAGAAGCTCAAGCGACATCAAAAATCGGATGAACACCGACGAAAGCAAAATCAAGAGGTGTTGGAGAGGGTGCCTTGCGGCATGCCCAACGCCAATGGCACTATATGCGACAGGAAGTTTCAGGCCAGTCGACTGGATAACCTGCAGCAGCATCGTAAGAAGGTGCACAAAGAGGTTATGCGGTCACAGTCTGAGGGGGGTAGAGGGAATGGTTGAGCTTGGAGGTGTTGGTTGTGATGAGTCATGAACAATATTGATACCTTGGTCTTGGTGGCTTTGTATATATGGGTGCCAGGTGTTGGTGTTCTGGGGATAGGATAGTGGTATTTCTGTTTCACGACCCTAAAATCGATGAACACCCATGCTTATAGTCACGTGACTGTTCTTCGCGTTTGATCAGCGCGGAGCTGAATGAAGCTGAACGGAGCTGAACCAGCACAGTTCAGCCCATTAACTCCGCCTCACTGTCACCAGTATAATAGGAGCTCTCTGGCGTAAAAACGAGAAGCAATTCAATCAAGCAGCTGCAAGCCCATCAATTCCACCAAATTCCAGAAGTGCAGTGCATCTGACAGCCACACCTCCTTTCTGCGCGTTCTGGCCGCTGGCCAGAACTCCCTCATTTCTGGCATCAGGTCAGCTACAACCTCGAAAAAGGAGGTGTTTCACCTTGGTGTCAGCACAGATTAATAGGAGCACAGACATGCTTATGGTCCGGCGCAAGTTCGGCTCCTAAAGTCTAATTCAATTACAGGCTCGAGAGCCTCGTGACTCTGTGCCAGTGCCCTGCCCGGACTCCGAACCCCATGAGGTAGACCCATTAAAGGTTCAACCAAGAAAGCGCTTGCGATGGCTGCCAAATCCGGTTGACACGTGCTGCGCGTAGTATAGGGAGAACTCGCGAATCGATGATGCCCAATACCTACCCCACCTCTGCCCAACTCCCATTAGCCCTTAGTGCCCTCGTCCCCCAGAACAGTTCGGTCGCATCTCAACATTCTCACAAGCACGACGCTGTTTCCTTGCTGCTCCCACCCCTTCAGAGCATCGACGCCCACCTCAGGTACATGCCATCATCATGGTCAAGATATACATTCCCCTCCCCAACTTCTCCACTGCCCCTCCTCCCGATGGCCCCCTCCATTTGGGAAGCGTCCTCCGATCGCTCGACCCGAGCCACATCACCGCCCCGCTGAACCGCAAGAAGCGCGATGCCATCGATGAAGACGACCTGCAGCCGCTTGACATCAAGCGCGGGTATCGCACCACGCGCAAGGCGCTGCGAAGCGGCGACTTTGGGTTGTGGGCGCAGCTGGCGAGTGTTTTTGGCATTGGGGTGGAGGGCAATGTGTCGTATGAGCGAGAAACGGATGATGTGTTGAATGTAGAAACCCTAGAGACTTCGACGGTGTGTTGATTTCTTTTTCTTTTTTCATCTGAGCCTGGGCTAACGGGGGAAATCACCGGCAAATAAGTTCATTCTCACTCCGGCATATGTCGACAAGGTTTTGGCTGCGCCACCGGTGCAGACGTACCTTTCGATAACAAAGCAATCCAAACCTGTGTATCTCGTCACGGGCCTGAAGGTGGCGCGTGGTGTCTCGATGGAGAGCAGCCGCTCTGTGAATACAGGGGCGCGGCTGAAGCTTGGGTATGCGCACCCGGGTGTGCCAGTTGAGGGTGGTCCCGACCTTGGAGTGACTCGTACGCGCGCAGAGGGGGTTTCGTTCCAGGAATCAAGTGATTTTGTCATTGCGGTGCGCGTGGAGAAGATTGTAATCGATAAAAAGGGGACTGGGCAGGCGAAGACTACGCTTCACGTCAAGGGAGCGACGATGGAAGATGAGGACAAGGGATACAAAGAGAAGACGACCGAGTTTGTGGTGGAGGACGTGGAAAAGGATGAGCTGTCAGGTCTGGCCACGGTGTTTCAGTCTACGGGCTTCGTATCACGGAATGCCGGGGATGAGGATGCCGAAGAGGCTTGGGTGGTACCGGCGAGCTTGGAGAACTGAGATTCCATTAGCATGTAAGTAGGTAGGTAGGTAATGAGAAGAATGACACTATGATGCCCTTGTCCCTGGTTATATTGTGAACTCAACCCTCATCCGCATCTGCAGGTAATTATCATCGGCTTCTTCCGCCCAAAAGTGCCACGGCGCAACATATCGATGGCTCTGAATCCTCTTAGACAGGAACTTGGTGAAGACCTTCTTCATGCCTTGACTTCGGCGCAGTTCATTGTTCTGCAGCTCCGTCAAGCTGCCGTGCGAGGCCAAGTATGTAGCGTAGTCGAGAAAGTTTGCTGCGATAGCGGCAGCGACGGGCGTGGCGAACGAAGTGCCAGACTTGTAGACAAACTCTTCATCCCAGCAGCACCTTATCGCAACCCCAAGGGTGCTGAAATAATCTGGGTGCTCCTCTGCTGGTGGGTTGATCCCACCGTCGTTGCCCTTGCCGTCGGATGCGTGGATGCAGATGACGTTAGGGTCTCTTGCTGGATAGGCTCGCCCACCGTTCCCGCCACAATTTGATGCAGCTGCGAACATGATCTTGCCCGCCGCGGCGGCGTGGTCGACTGCGTCTTTAACACGTCGGAGACTAACTTCAGGAATGGCAGACGTGTTGATGCCGAACGACATGTTGATGATATCGCAGCCGCTGTCTCGCGCCCAATCTATTGCCTAGTGTCATCGTTGGTTAGCATGGAAAGAAGTGACGCTACCTCGGCACGACATCTCCCCCCGCGCCAACGCTCGACCGATGCCGACCACGCTTACCTTTGCGATGTGATCCACCTCGTCCACATCCAACCCATGCGCTATTTTGGCAATGTAAAAGTCCGCCTCCGGTGCTAGCCTTAGCAATATCTCCATCACATGTGTCCCATGGCCGCAGGTGTCCTTGAGTCCATGCTCAGCTTCGGGTTCGATGAAGGATCGCATATCTATGATAGGATTCCTAGTCCGCTTGATCTCACCAAGCTGTACGAGTTGCTCCAAATCCACCCCGGTGTCTAGAACAGCGATTTTGGCGCGTAAACCATTGCGCAGTGGTTTCCTGACACGCTGGTAGAACTCTTCAAATTTTTGGAAGAAACCTTCAGCATGTCGAGTTCTAAAATCAACATTAGCAACTACGCAACTTCCATTGCCCCGCTCAGCCCGTCGAGCCAACACACACACACACACACACCTATCATCTGTCTTAGCGACAATGTCAAGGCCGTCATCAAAAAGGCTGATTGCCGCTCTTGTCGAGTGCGGGGTACATGTCGAGTGCTGCGTACCTGGCGAATCCAGCTGCTGGCTGGAACAAGACGCTTTCTTGTCGAATTCAAGAGTCGAAAGCGGAACTGATAATCCGTGGGCGAGGTCGTACTTGTCGGCGAGGGCGTCGTCCAGTTGTAAAACTTGCCATGTCTCGAGCAATGCAAATACATCTTCGTCCAGGGGCCTGACGATACGTTGGAAGATTTCCGACCTCATGCTCTTGTCGTCGTCAGCGTGTGCTACCGGAAAGTATTGGGGGTCGATGCAGGCCAATATGACCTCTCTATACCGCCCGGGAATATTTTCGAACTTGAGTCGCTTGTAAGCCACCCATGCCTTGAGGTAGAGATCGTTCACATCCGTGATGTCGCCGTCCATCTCGAGGAAGGATTCCAACCTCTTGCCCAGATATATCTCGAGGAGCATGACCCCGAGCATGAGTATATCTGGGTGCCGGTGTTGAGAATCCGGAGACGCAGCGTTGCCTCTGCGCCAGAACGCATCATCGGCCAAAGTAGCTCCGAAAAATGGTCGGAGTGGGATGCGATCCCCGTCGTGAAAAAAACTAATGTTTTCCCGCTGCCAAAGACCCTGGAAATGGGACCCCCCGTATAAGTAGAGCAGTGTGTAAGCAAGGAGGACGGCGAGTGCACATCTCGTCCCTGTGTCCCACCTCCTCTCCTTCAGCGAAAGTAACGACTTCAAGTCAATCTGCCCTTGAAGGGATTCCGTCTGAAAGGTGCGATCAGCTGGGCTGCGATTGGAATAATCTAGGCAACCCTGCCGTAAGTTGAGATCAAGACGGAAGGACGGCTCGGTATGCTTGTTGAGGCGCTTGCAATTGTCCGCCGCTACTCTTGTGCCTTGTTCTGAGTGAGCAATGCTTTCCGGTCTGATTGGGAGAGATTGATGTGGATTAGTCGATGCGTGTGCCTATGCGACGCCCGCTCTGTCGAGTTTTCCTGGTGCACTCACTTGCTATTATGGAGGCATAGTTCGTACCATTCTCCGACCCTTGCCTGCAGGGGAATCAGGAAACATAGAAACTTCGGATCTGGTTTTCGCAGATTGCTTCTGTACGTTCCGACACGGAGTCGGAGAGTTTGTGTGCGCGTCATATGTTTCATCTCATCGCATTTGCAAATCACCGCGCCGAATGCCCGATCAAAAAAATGGCAGACGCCGTCGTCTGGCGGCAGCCACGTCTTGGGCAGGCTAGACTCTTCCTTGTCGTTTGAACTATTTCCTATGTCACTGGGCTGGAGCTCATCGGTGAGGGCAGCCAACTTGCGCCGTAGCGTTTTCCAGGAATTCGGGTTGTTAATGTGCGAAGCATCCGAGTCCGGTTGCGGATCGAGTTCGTGTCCACAGTCTTGAATTTTGGCGGCTTTGTGCACAGCCACGAGCCTTGGGAATAGCGATTCCTATTAAGTTCAGCTTTTGTAAAATATCGAGTTTGTAGCGTTATCACCGCTCACAATATCGTCAGGGTCAGATGCGATCCGAAGCGCGTCGAAGATCCCTTCGAGGCAACATGCCAGCTTAATTATCTTATCCTCAATCTTGCTGAAGCCGTCGGCGCTGCCCTTGATCCTTCCGAGGTAGTCTTCGAGCAAAACAGCGGACGATTCAACATCCTTAAGATAATCGGTTCTCTTGTCTCTCGGGCCGTACTTGCGAGAGAGGCTACAACTTGCCCGACGCACCACTGGAAGCGCGGACAAGACCAAGCCCGCATAGTATTCGGCATCCTCGGCATCGTCATCTGGGCTGCTCGTCGCAACGGATATCGATAGATCTTTAACCTCGGCTCTGGCAGGCCTTGCGTCGACGTTAGCACTCAGGAAGTTACCCATCTTTTTGAGTCGCTAAGGTGTTGCTTAGTACTGTTTACGTTCGCTTGAGAAGATTTGGGTAGCAAGAGAACCGCAGACATGGGAGCAACTGGCTTTCTGCTCTGCCACACCACCGCTGCGGTGCAACTGTTGTTGGGTCACTAGATTGGGCTCGGGGTCATGCGGCCGGGGTTTTTCGTCGCTTGTAGCGGCTGCATTGACCCTCACAAGACGCAGCGTCTTCATGATGTCCCGGCGCATTGCATCCCCTTGCGGTTTAGCGGAAGCTGCAAGCAGGGTCTCGAAGGGCCGAATTTGCGGTAACAACTTTTGATGTGCTTGCTCATTCGCTACAGTGGCACAACATGCAGGAAAAGGCTTCTCCAATCATGAGCAATACTGACCCGATTGTGAAAAGAACCCCACCTGAAGCAAGCTGCCCGGCATGAAGTCGCGCTGCCAGTTTAATTCTGTGACTCCCAAAGGCTGCCCCCGCTGCGCTTTCCTCGGTTGTTCTGGTTTGATGACGGGAGGCACAGCGTGGTGGGCTTTCACAGGCTAGCCTGATGTGTCGCTCCCTAAAAACGATTAACTCCCGTCCTTGCACAATTGATTCGCGCAATCAAAGTGCCGGCTCAAAATTCTGGAACTCGAAACACGCTGAGCCTGCCCCACTGATGAGACACTGGCACCATGACAGACAACGTCACAATTCGCGAGCAGGCAAGGGGATGTTTCCAACTTTTCAAGGACTGCCTCGCGTCCTGCATCCCACCTGAGACCCGAAAGCAGCATGACACCCAGGCCGTGAAGGACAGCATCGAAGACGAGTTCGCCCGGTTCAGGCTATGGCTCTCCAATATTGGCGTCTTTGCAGACACGCAGCTTTCGCTGGATTTTCGCGTGCGAGAGATACCTGATCTCAGGGACCTGTTCCTGAAACACCTTGACACGATTGAATGCCGATTGAATCAGCGTATGCTCTCCCCAATGACCATATCCAGTTCACGCTTTGCACATGCTCACCACGGCGGGAGGCAGTGCATGAGAGACACTCAGAATTCCAGCCAGAGCCACAGCATGCCACGGCACATCCAGAAGCTGCCGGCAACGCTACCGACGATGAATCATCTCCTCGCCCTGCTCTCCCTGCAGAACCGATGAGCCAGTTTGAGGAATGGACTACGGAAGAACTCCTTGAATCGATCCACCGGAGCATCGACTGGATTCACCGCTTGTCAAACTCGGTCAGAAAAGCGAGCGCCGTCAACCAAAATGCGCGCGCAGCCAGCTTCAGGCTGGAAGACTACCCAGCGAATTCGACGAGCCAGCTTTCAGAGCCAGATGTGCGGGCCATCTTCGAGAAGAAGATCCGGATGATTAGCGATGGTCTGCATGAAGAATGGGTTCAAAGACTTGTCGACACCATGGTCACACGGCTCAGACGAATCTTGTATCGACGCTCACGGCAAGCTCGGTGGTCTTTACCAGAGATCGCACTCCCCACCATTGGACAAGGGATACCTAAGCCATCACCACAAGTACAGCTTTCTCCATCCCGCGTTACCAAAATCCAGCCGAAGGCCAGCACGTCGAAGGCGGCTCCGGAACATTTCCATTTGCGTAGCTTAGGGCTACCTAGTCGGGTCACTGAGTTGTCCACTGGAAAATGGGAACATTCTCATCCCGGGAGATCCGAGATATCAAAGGCGACTTCGGTACCGCTGAAACAAAAAGACGAGATCGCTATTCCTAACCCTCCAACCGAGTCAGCGACGAGCAAGAATTTCACGTGCCCATACTGCTGTCTGATTCTAGACAGTGTTGTCGCACGAAACAGTAAGGCTTGGGCGTAAGTGCTTTCCTGATCGAGTTCGCGTCACTAGTAGCTGGCCAGGTTCTCACACGCATGTAGGAGTCATGTCAGAAGGGACCTTCATCCCTACATCTGCCTGTACTTTCCTTGTGACGACGGATCCGAAATATACTCTACCAAAGCTGAATGGCTGTCACACATGACGAGCATGCATCTTATGAGATGGCAGTGCCTGGCTACGGGCCATGACCCCGCAGTATACGATTCAGCTGCTGAGTTTACCCGGCACATGCAAGAGGCGCATGCCGGCGCGTTCCCTGCGGACGAACTTCCCTTTCTCGCCGAGATCAGCCAACACCCGCTGTCCCCAACGGTCAGCAGCTGCCCTTTCTGTCCCGAATTGCCGGCTACTACCAGCCCCGAGATCCCAGAAGGACTAGAGGAGCACGTTGCTCAGCACCTTCAGGAGCTTGCCATTTTCTCTATGGATCCACCTTGTTCCGACCCACCTTCTTCCAATCCACCTTCTTCCGAGCCCGACTGTACGGAAACGAGCGACGGAGGCGGCGCCAAGACCCGGTCGACCGTCTGGAACTTTCGAGAAGAATGGACCGAACCAGTCAGATTCTTCGAAGACGACATCGACGTGGAGACCGACGAAGCCCAAGGCCCCGAGCCCGCGACTCGGTTGCACGAGTGGGGCGCCATCATCGCAGCCGCGGACCAGCATGCAATGGTAGACACAGCGGTGCTTCTGCGCGGTCACTATCAGCATCTCGCCGCCTTCGCGTGCGAGCAATTCAAGAAGTCGGACGCGGCAGCCTTGGTCGAATATCTGTCCGCTCCCGGAATAGACGACTTCTTGGTAACCTTTTACTTTGTGGATATCGTTTATTCCTTCCTCAGAGTTACATACGGTGTCTTTGACGAGAGACTTGGGATTGGCAGACGGTCACTGGTACAGGCTGCCGAGGACCTCATACAAGAGCTTGATAGGACCGCTGGGATATCAGCTTTCACCGAAAAAGTCTCTCCGTCACCGTTTGCAGATGCTGTGCTTGGCATCGAAACGCGATGTCGAGACCTAGCATCCTGTCTCCTTGGTGCCGTCGGGGACACTGATAATGACGATGATCTAATTAATATCAGAGACCTCTGTGTTGGCCAGGATACGACCAAGCTGGTCTGGGACTTGAGCCTTGTCGGGCTTATGGAACATCCGTTGGAGGAGACATACAGGTGAGCTTTATACCACGAGGTTGGGATTCAGCAGAAACTCACAGTACTTGCAGTCACGGGCTTTCCTTGAAAATAAAGACTGAGTCAGATCGTCTACAACACGCAATTGATCACGCAGCAAGCGCGGGCTACCCAATTCGACCCGAAGCTGGAGATGACCTTTCCACCATCCAGAAAAGCTTGGCCAAGCTTGGGGAGTCCTCCGTCCACGCAGGAGAAGGGGAATCAGACATACCGCATGGAGAACCTCGCGTGACACCTCAAGGGGGCTCGACTCCACGACCCTTAAATACGCCTTTAGAGTCGCACCAGAAGATCCAGAACGCTTCATCAGAAACTGAGCTCTCTTTGCCTGATGATGGCTTGCTACGAGAGACCGAAGGAGAGCAGCTTAGAAAATCCTGTGCCGAGGGCGATCTCAGAGCAGTCAAGCTTCTTCTTGAGAAGAATGCCGATATCGAGACGAAGGATACGAAATATGGCCAGACACCATTAAGTTGGGCTGCTCATAATGGCCACGAGGCTATTGTGGAGCTTCTTCTTGAGAAGAATGCCGATACCGAGACGAAGGATACGCAATATGGCCGGACACCACTTCGCTGGGCTGCTCAGAATGGCCACGAGGCCGTTGTGAAACTTCTTCTTGAGAAGAATGCCGATATCGAGACGAAGGATGCGGAATATGGCCAGACACCATTAAGTTGGGCTGCTGAGAATGGCCACGAGGCCATTGTGAAACTTCTTCTTGAGAAGAATGCCGATACCGAGACGAAGGATGAAGACGGCCAGACACCACTTGGCTGGGCTGTTCGGAATGGCTACGAGGCTGTTGTAGAGCTTTTAGAAAGCCATGTTAAAACTGAGATATAGCATAGCAGCTATTTGATAATGTATATATTGAACTATTGTGACCTGTAGTGGTGATGATAGCTAAGGAAATGTTATGAAGAAAGAGTCCCCCGTGCTTCTCTAACGTATCAGCTAAAAACACTTCCAGCTTCTAGCACAGGTATACGGCTTAGCCCTTCGCAATGCAAATTGCTCTTAATTTTTCTATAGGTAGCGAACTGCTACCTGACACGATCGGAGGGCGTCCGATGAAATAGCCACCCCCACAGGCGCCCCCAACAAGCCCTCCGTCATGAGTGCGGCGATGGGCCACTTCTCGAATAGTCACACGCTCCGCTGCGTATGCATACCATCCAACAGTCCTTGCAAGGCGTGCAAACCTTGTAATTCGTTACATCTCCCGACTTTAAAGGTGGCTGGTACGGGCGCGCATCCACATGTTTGTCTGTGAGCCCAAGGACAAGACGCCCGCACCCTCGACAAGTGGTATACTGAGTAGTTTGGCGAGCGCCTCCAGCCCAACGCCTTGGCCGGCGTCTTCTGCTTCCTCAGCGATGTGCCACTCGCCAAAAAAAAAAAAACCCCCGC
>Ga0247760_1001729_pt1 | contig 19056 bp, 12 predicted proteins | sample UWRJL171409R4_FD_179936 | JGI IMG/M metagenome (GOLD analysis project Ga0247760, IMG submission 179936) | Plant litter microbial communities from Arlington Agricultural Research Station in Wisconsin, United States - UWRJ-L171-409R-4 | ecosystem: Environmental > Terrestrial > Plant litter >... | reverse complement strand
GAAACCGGATTTTTGCTCAGTCGAATCGATTGGGCCAATACGCCGCTCGGCTGCCTCTCGAGTTGGTCCCCCGCGTTGCGAACGATGGTGGGGATGCTGCTCAGGAACCGCTCGCCGCTCGTACTCTGGTGGGGGCCTGAGCTGGTGCAGATCTACAACGACGCGTTCAGGCCGATCCCCGCCGCCAAGCACCCAATGGCCTTGGGGCAGGCAGCGAGCGAGTGCTGGTCGGAAATCTGGAGCGTGATCGGCCCCATGATCGAAGCCCCGTTTCGCGGCCAACCCGCGACGGGTAGCGATGACCTGATGCTGCTCGTGAATCGCAAAGGATTCCTCGAAGAGACGCACTTCAAGTTTGCCTACAGCCCGGTGCCGGACGAATCGCTGAAGGGATCGACCAGCGGCGGAGTGCTCGGCACCGTCGCGGAGATCACGGAAGAGGTGTACGCCGGGAGACAGCTGGCTACGCTTCGCGATCTGGCTCGCTTGGCCGGCGACGCCGCGACGGGCGCGAAGGCCTGCGAGCTCTCGGCGCACGTTCTCGCCGGCAATGATCGCGACGTTCCGTGTTCGCTCTTTTATTTGTTGGACACTACCGGCGATCGCGCCGATCTCGCGGGCTCGTCGGGCTTCGGGCTGACGCTGCATGATGGATCTCTGCCCGAGACGATCACCTTCACGTCCGAGGCCGTCGCGATCTGGCCGGTGGATCGCGCCGTCCGGGAAGGGATCCGGAGCGCGCTCGACAAGCGCACTCCTTGCACCGTCTCCGGCATCGCCTGGATGGGCCTGCCGCAAGGCGCTTGGACGGAGGCGCCCGATCAGTTGGTGATCTTGCCGCTGTTCTCTCCCGAGCAACCACAGGCGTACGGCGTGATGGTCGTGGCCGTGAACCCGCACCGTACGCTAGACGATCAATACCGGACGTTCCTCGATCTCGCGTCTGACCACGTTGCCACGGCCATCCGCAACGCGCGCGCCTATCAACAGGAGCGGCAGCGGGCCAAGCGCCTGGCAGAGGTCGACCGCGCCAAGACGGCGTTCTTCAGCAACGTGAGCCACGAGTTTCGCACGCCGCTCACGCTGCTGCTCGGGCCGCTCGAGGACCTGCGCGCGGAGTCGACGTTCGGCAGCGCGCAGCGCGAGCGGATGGACGTGATTCACCGGAACGCCTTGCGGCTGCTCAAGCTCGTAAATACCCTGCTGGATTTTGCGCGCATGGAGGCGGGTCGCGTCGAGGCCAACTACCAAGCGACCGATCTGGTCGCGCTCACCGTCGACCTCGCGACCAGCTTCCGCTCGACGATCGCGCGCGCGGGTTTGGAGCTGATCGTCGACTGTCAGCCGCTGCCGGAAGCCGTCTACGTCGACCGCGATATGTGGGAGACGATCGTGCTCAACTTGCTGTCGAACGCCTTCAAGTTCACGTTTGGTGGCTCGATCAGCGTGCGCTTGCGCGCCGACGGCGAGAGCGTCGTGCTCGGCGTCACCGACACCGGCATCGGCATCGCGGAGCAGGATCTGCCGCGGCTATTCGAGCGTTTTCATCGCGTCGAGGGCGTGCGCTCGCGCAGCCACGAAGGGTCGGGCATTGGCCTGGCATTCGTACGCGAGCTGACGCGGATGCACCGCGGGGAGGTGCTGGTCGAGAGCGTGATCGGCACGGGGACGACCTTCACCGTTCGTATCCCACGCGGTTCGGCGCATCTGCCGAAGGAGCAGTTGCTCAGCCAGGACGTGATCGAGCCAACGGCGCTGGGCAGCTCGCCCATCGTGGAAGAGGCCCGCAGTTGGGACATGGTGCGACGTGCTTCGCGGCCGAGCATACCCCCCACGGCGCCTCTCGAGGACAAGGCAAACGCCCGGGAGCGCTTGCTGTTTGCCGACGACAACGCCGACATGCGAGAGTACGTGACTCGGCTGTTGAGCAAACAGTGGCGCGTCGAAGCCGTCGAGGACGGTATTGCCGCGCTCGAGGCCATCGCTCGCGAGCGGCCGGCTTTGGTTTTGGCGGACGTGATGATGCCGCGGCTCGACGGCTTCGGGCTCTTGCGTGCGCTGCGGGCGGCGCCATCGACTCAGAATTTGCCAGTGGTCCTGCTGTCGGCGCGGGCTGGTGAAGAATCGACCCTGCAGGCCTTGCAGGCCGGCGCGAACGACTACCTGATCAAGCCGTTCTCGGCCGGTGATTTGCTGGCCCGCGTCTCCTCGCAGCTGAAGATCGCGGCTCTGCGCGATCAAGTCGAGCACGAGCGAGAGGCGGCGCGACGCTTGATGGAGGGCCTATTCAACGCGGCCCCTGCCGCGATCGCGATGGTTCGCGGGCCCGAGCTGCTCGTCGTATTTGCCAACCCTCGTTGCCTCGAACTTTGGCAGCGGGCCAAGCTGAGCGATGTCGTCGGCAAGCCGTTGCTCTCGGCGATCCCGGAGCTTCGCGGTCAGGGCTTCGACGACGTTCTGCGCGAAGTGATGGCGACCGGCGAGTCCGTAACCGGCAACGAAGTGCCTGCGACCGTGTTCCGAGGAGGCAACGAGGTTCACGTCCGTCTAAATTATATCTACGTGCCGACCCGTGACCTGGCGGGCGCGGTCGACGGTGTCTCGGTGTTCGCGTTCGACGTGACCCGAGAGTTCGAAGCGCGCGGTCGTGCCCAGTTGGGGGAGCAGGTCGGGCACGCGCTCGTCACGCAGGAGACTCTGGCCGAACAACTGAACCACTGTTGTGCCGCCCTGGTCACCATGGGCGCCGCTTTTGCCCGGATTTGGACTTACGATGCCACGCACAACCTCCTCGAACTGCGGGCGAGCGCGGGCTTGTACGTGCACACGACCGGCTCGCAAGCGCGCGTATCGCTCGGCTCACTGAAGGCTGGTCTGATCGCCCAGAATCGCGAACCAACGGTGATCCAAAACGTGATTGGGGATCCTCAGGTCCAGGATCAGGCATGGGCGGTGCGCGAGGGGCTGGTGTCTTTCGCCGGCTACCCGTTGATCGTCGGTCAGCGGTTGGTTGGGGTGGTAGCGCTGTACAGCCGGGTAGAGCTTTCCGAGAGCATGACCGCGGCCATCGCCACGATCGCGGGTCAAATTGCGATCGCCGTCGATCGCGACGCGAGCGAGCGCTTCCGCGAGCTCTTCATCGGCATCCTCGGGCACGACCTACGAAACCCCCTGAACGCCGTGTTGATGGCCCAGCACCTGCTCCTCGAGACCGCACCGGAAACCGAGAAGCGGCTATTGATACGCCTCGGCAGCAGCGCCAAGCGGATGGAACGCATGATCACCCAGCTGCTCGACTTTACCCGTGCGCGTTCCGGCGGAGGCATCGCGCTCTCGCGCGAAGCCGCGGATCTGGGCGTGATTTGCGCGCAAACCGTCGATGAGCTGAAGACCTCCAACCCCGGGCGTCAGATCGAGATGACCGTCGCGGGAGACGCGCGCGGGCGCTGGGATACCGATCGCATGGCGCAGGTCTTCTCCAACTTGATCGCCAATGCGGTCACCTACGGCAGCCGGGACACTGCGGTGGAAATCAGGCTCACGGCTAGTGAGTCGGAAGTCACCTGCACGGTTCAAAACTTCGGTCCACAAATTCCGGTCGAGCTCGTGCCGTATTTATTCGATCCTTTCCGGCGCGCTCGCCACGCGAAGGCCGCGGCGGCGCAAGGGCTCGGGCTCGGCCTATTCATCTGCCAGCAGATCGTCGCGGCTCACGGCGGGAAGACGAGCGTCGAATCGAGCGAAGCGCAAGGCACTCTCTTTACGGTGACGCTACCCAAATCGGCGGTGTCGGCATGATGGCCGCGGTGCCCTGTTTGGGTGTCGTGGTCGTGGTCGAGGACGACGAGGACACGCGCGAATTGCTGAAAACCGTCCTCCAGCGGCGTGGCTATCGAGTGGCAACTGCGGCCGACGGGCTCGACGGACTCGACGTTTTGCGCGCGGCCGATGCGGTTTGCTTCGTTTTGGTCGACCTATTCATGCCGCGCATGGACGGCTTCGGGCTGCTGCGAGCCATGGTCGACGACCCAAAACTCTCGCACTTTCCCATCTGCCTGTCGACCTCGGCGCCGGACGCGGCGCCCAAAGGTGTGGCGTGCTTGCCCAAACCGATCGACCTAGCTCGCTTATTTGCGATGATCGAGTTGCATTGTGCAACAAGCGGCACGGCGCTGCCCGCCTGAGAAGACAAGTCAGGCGCGCTGTCCGCAAAGGGCGTAAGGTGCTCGGATTGGGGCGCTCGTTGTTCGTACTGCATTCTCGCGCGCAGCGCGCACGGTGCCCAAAAACTCGATTGGTAGTCATGAACCTTGAAGTGTCCGCAGAGAGCGAACCGACGACCGCGGAGGGCACGCTGCCCGTTGACGCCGAAGGCGTGCGTTTTCCGATCGTCGGTATCGGCGCTTCCGCAGGAGGCCTCGCGGCGTTCGAAGCGTTTTTCTCCGGCATGCCCGCGCAGGCCGACAGCGGCATGGCCTTCGTCTTGGTGCAGCACTTGGCGCCGGACCACAAGAGCATCTTGGTCGAGCTGGTGAAGCGCTACACGTGCATGCAAGTGTTCGAGGTCGAAGACGGTATGCGCGTGCAGCCGAACTGCGCCTATATCATTCCGCCGAATCGCGACATGGCGTTGCTCAATGGGACTTTGCACCTGCTAGAGGCGGTGGCGCAGCGCGGTCAGCGGCTGTCGATCGACTTCTTCTTCCGCTCTCTGGCGCAGGATCAGCGCGAACGCGCTATTTGCGTCGTGTTGTCTGGCTCCGGCAGCGACGGGACGCAGGGGGTGCGCGCGATCAAGGCCGAAGGGGGCATGGCCATCGCGCAAAACCCCGACTCTACCGAGTACGATGGCATGCCGCGCAGCGCCATCGGCACCGGGCTCATCGACTACATTCTGCCGCCGGCGGAGATGCCCCCACAGCTGATCGCCTACGCCGCGCGCGCGCTGTCAAAAGTCACGCACCGGGAGCCTCTGCCAACCGCGAAGAGCGACGATGTGCTCAAGAAGATCTTCGTCGTGCTGCGCTCGCAGACCGGTCACGATTTCTCTCAGTACAAGCAGAACACCGTCAGTCGTCGGGTCGAACGGCGCATGGCCGTACATCAGATCGAGCAAGTCGAGCAGTATCTGCGATTTTTGCAGGAAACTCCGGCAGAAGTCGACTCGCTGTTCCGAGATCTGCTGATCGGCGTGACCAACTTTTTCCGTGACCGGGAAGCGTTCGATGCGCTCCAGCAGGAGCTCTCGTTGGTACTCGCGGCCAAACCGGCGGACTCGCCTTTGCGAATCTGGGCGACTGGCTGCTCGACGGGCGAGGAAGCGTACTCACTGGCCATTCTGCTTCGAGAGCAGATGGATGCGCTGAAGAAGACCTTCAAGGTCCAGTTGTTCGCGACGGACATCGACGCACGAGCGATCGATACCGCGCGCGCGGGCGTGTACCCGGCTAGCATTGCCGCGGACGTTTCTCCGGAGCGGCTGGCGCGCTTCTTCTCCGCGGAGGACGGCGGCTATCGCATTCACAAGAACATTCGCGATCTCTTGATCTTCTCCGAACACGACGTGATCAAGGATCCGCCGTTCTCCAAGCTCGATCTGATCAGCTGCCGGAATTTATTGATCTACATGGGGCCGGAGCTGCAACGGAAACTGATCCCGCTCTTTCAATATGCGCTCAATCCGAGCGGCCTGCTCCTGCTCGGCTCTTCCGAAACCGTCGGGGACTTCGTCGATCTATTCGCGCCGGTCGATCGCAAGGCCAAGCTGTACAAGTCACAGGGCGATCCCAGCGCGTTCAGGCAGCCATCATTTGGTCGGTTCTCGCCGCGCGCGAACGACACGAGCGCCGGCGCGGGGAGCATGCGCCCTTCAGCCAGGGCAGGCGGGTTGCCCCTGCGCGAACTCTTGGAGCGTGCGCTGCTTTCGCGAGCGCCGGTCGGCGCGCTCGTCAATGAGCAGAGCGATATCCTCTATCTCCACGGACAAACCGGAAAGTTCCTCGAGCCTTCCCCGGGCGAGGCCGTGCTGAACGTCGTCAAGATGGCGCGCCAAGGCTTACGACAAGACCTGACCAGCGCCTTGCAGCGGGCGATGACCCGGAACGAGCTCGTCTCTTGTCCCAACGTGCGGGTCAAGACCAACGGCGACTACACGACCATCAACCTGACCGTCCAGCCACTGTTTGCAGACGCGAGCAGCGCGAGCAACGCGGGCCCCGCCAGCCTGTTTCTGGTGGCGTTCGAAGAAATTGCCAGCGTCGAGGGCGGACCTCCGGCGCCGAGCGAGGGCGGGTCAGCGACGGAGCCGAGCAGCGACGCCGAGCGACAGATCGCTCGCTTGATGCACGATCTGCGCGCCAAAGACGAGCATTTGCTGAGCACGCAAGATCAAATGCAAACCTCGAACGAGGAGCTCAGGTCCTCGAACGAGGAGCTTCAGTCGACCAACGAGGAATTGCAATCCACCAACGAAGAGCTCGAGACTTCCAAGGAGGAGCTGCAATCGGTCAATGAGGAGCTTGCGACGGTCAACTCCGAGCTGCAAGCGAAGGTCACCGATCTCTCGCGCGTCAACAACGACATGAACAACTTGCTGGCGGGCACCGGCGTCGGCACGGTGTTCGTCGACCACCAGCTGTGCATTCAGCGATTTACGCCGGCGGTGACGCAGCTAATCAACCTGATTCGGAGCGACATCGGGCGCCCGCTCGCCCACATCGTGAACAACCTGCAGGGCTACAACCGGCTGGTCTTGGACGTGCAAGACGTGCTCGACACGCTCACTCCGAAAGAGGTCGAAGTTCAAACGCACGCGGGCGCCTGGCATCTGCTCCGTATTCGACCTTACCGGACGCTCGAAAATGTGATCGAAGGCGCGGTGATTACGTTCATGGAAGTGACCGAGCAAAAACGCGCGCAAGCGGTGCTGCTCGAGCACGAGTCACTGCGCCGCATGGCGGCGGTGATGCGCGACGCGGGCGACGTCATCACCGTCCAGGCCCTGGACGGTCGAATCCTGGCCTGGAATCAGACCGCAGTGAAGCGCTACGGCTATACCGAAGCCGAAGCCTTGACGATGAACATTCATCACTTGTTCCCGGAGGAGCAGCGAAAGGCGGCGCTGGCGGTGATCGCGCGCTTGATTCGAGCCGAGGTGCTCGAGCCGTATCATACGCAACGCCTGACGAAAGAAGGGAACGTCATCGCTATTTCTCTGACCGCCACCGCGCTCTTGAACGAGGCCGGCCAAGTCTACGCGGTCTTCACGACCGAGCGCGAAGCCAAGGGGGCAGTGGATGACTGACGAGCTAGCGAAGGCAGAGGTCCGTGAGGGATCCGGAACATTCCCCTCGGCCGAGGTGGAAACCACGCGCGAGCTGCGGCAGCGGGCCACCGACGAGGCACGAGCGCGGCATAGCCCGATCCCCGACGATCTCGGTAGCTTGTCGGTCGAGGACGCACGCAGCTTACTGCACGACCTGAGAGTGCACCGGATCGAACTCGAGCTGCAAAACGAAGAGCTGCGCACGTCGCAAGAAGCGTTGGAGGTGGCGCGGGCGCGTTACTTCGATCTCTACGACCTAGCTCCGGTCGGCTACGTGACGATTGGCGAGAACGGCATCGTGCTGGAGGCAAACCTGACCGCCGCAGGCCTGCTCGACGCGACCCGGAGTACGATCGTGAAGCAGCCGTGGTCGCGCTTCGTGCTCCCGGCAGATCAGGACATCTACTTCAGGCACCGTCGGCAGCTGTTCGCCAGCGGCGCACCCCACGGTTGCGAACTTCGCCTGCTGAAGAGCAACGGCGAATCTTTCTGGGTGGCGCTCGAGGCGCGCCTGGCCGAGGGAGAAGCGCGCACGCGCGTCTGTCGAACCGTTCTGAGTGACATCAGCGATCGCAAGCGCGCGGAAGAAACGTTGCGGATGAGCGAAGCGCGCCACCGCACGTTGTTTCAAAACTCGCCGGACGCCTTGTTGACCTTGGCGGCTCCCAGTTGGACGTTTTCCTCCTGCAACGCCGCCAGCATCGCGATGTTTGGCGCGCAGGATGAACGAGATTTGTTGACCCGTTCGTTTGCGCACTACTCGAGCGAGCGACAGCCGGACAACCGCCTTTCGCAGGAACGGATCGGCGTGCTGCTCGGCGCCGCGCTGCGCGACGGCTCGGCCTCTTTCGAGTGGACCTTTCGGCGGCGCGCAGCCGAGGAGTTCGCCGCCACGGTGGTCGTGGCGCGGATGGAGGCAGGCGGCGCGTCCTTCTTGCAGGCGACCGTGCGCGATCAGACCGAAGCGCGCAAGCAGCGCGCTGCCGCCGCGCAGACCGATCGCCTGGCGAGCATGGGCCTTCTGGCCGCCAGCATGGGCCACGAGATCAACAACCCGCTGGCCTACGTGCTCTCGAACGTGGAAGAGTTGGCGCAACTGCTGCCCAAGCTCACTGCTGCCGCTGCGCGTTGCAGCATCGGCTTCCAGACCGCGGTCGGCGAGCAGGCCTTCCGCGCCATCGTCGGCGAGGACTCTGCGTTGCTCGAGCCCGCGGTGTTGCACGGGGCCAGTGACAGCGCGCAGGACGCACTCGATGGTGTACGGCGGATCACGCGCATCTCCAGGGCGCTGAGCACCTTCGGCCGCGTGGAAGCGACCGATCTGTGCAAGGTCGATCTGCAGCAGGCGATCGAAAGCGCGGTCGCCATGACCTCCAACGAGATCCGATTTCGAGCCACGCTAGCGCTCGACTTCAAACCAATCCCGTTGGTGTGGGCTTCCGAGGGCAAGCTGTCGCAGGTGTTCTTGAACCTGCTGATCAACGCTTCGCACGCGATGGACGACAGCGAGACGCGCGCGATCACCGTCCGCACTTGGCTCGACGGCGGTAGCGTTTGCGCCGCCGTCGAAGACACCGGGGCCGGCATCAAGCCAGAAAACCTGACACGCATTTTCGAGCCGTTCTTCAGCACCAAGCGCATCGGTGCGGGCTCGGGGCTGGGTCTTTCGATCTGCCGCAACATCATCAACGAGTTCGGAGGTGAGATTCAGGTCGAGTCCGAGCTGGGCAAGGGGACGCGCGTCGTCATCCGTTTGCCGACTTGGACCGGCGCCAGCGCGTTGCAGTCGGCAGCGCCGGACTCTGAGCTGGCGTCGCCGGTGAGCGTGCGCGGGCGGATCTTGATCATCGACGATGAAGCGCCGCTGCGCATCCTGATGCAGCGCTTGCTCGTCGCTCACGACGTCGTGAGCGCCGCCTCGGGTAAAGAGGCGCTTTCGATCTTGGAGCAGGATCGAGCGTTCGATCTGATCTTGTGCGATCTGATGATGCCGGAGGTGACCGGCATGGCCGTTCATCGCTGGCTCGTCGAACACGACCCCGTGCTTGCGGCGCGCGTCGTGTTCATCACGGGTGGCGCGTTCGGACCGGTGACGGAAGACTTCCTGAGTGACACCGGCAACCTCAAGCTCGAGAAACCCTTCAACAAGGATGAATTCAGAGATCTGGTGTCCGGTCGAATCCGCGCCTTGAAGAGTGAGCCGCCCACTCGTCTCGATATCCCAGTTCGAAAACTAGGGCCAGGTGAGGCATGAGCAAGCTCGATACGCCCGAACACGAGGCTGGCCTGGACCAGCACCCGAACGACTACGTGACGCCCCCCTTCTTGGTGGTCGCCGTCGGTGCGTCCGCTGGCGGGCTCGAGGCGTTCTCGACCTTGCTCGGTGCCCTGCCAGCGAATGCGCCGCTGGCGGTGGTTCTCGTTCAACATTTGAGCCGCACTCACGTGAGTTTGTTGGCGGAGATCCTCGCCACCCGAACCCCGCTCAACGTGCTCACGGCCACTGATGGCGTGCAGGTGGAATTGGGCCACGTGTACGTCATTCCGCCAGACACGCACATGACGGTCATCGACGGTCATCTGCGGGTGCGTCCGCGACCCGCGGGTCACGGCTCGGTGCAGATCGACGCGCTCTTCGAGTCAATCGCTGAGTACTACGGCAGCAAAGCCGTCGGCGTGGTCCTCTCGGGCGCCTTGCGGGATGGCGCCGAGGGCTTTCGTGCGATTCACGCTGCCGGTGGCGTGACCTTCGCTCAGCTGCCCGAGGAAGCGCAGGCCCAAAGCATGCCGCGCGAGGCGATCGCGACGGGCGACGTCGACATGATCTTGCCAGCGAGGGAGATTGGCCAGCAGCTGCTCGAGCTCGCCGCGTTGCCTCGCTTCAAGGACGATCACCCGGCCAACCAGGCACGCGTCAAAAAACGGTAAATTCCACTCCGAAACGGCCAATGACCTAGTACGAGAGCTCAATCGATGACCGCTCGCACCCTGATGGTTCAAGGCACCGCTTCGTCGGTGGGCAAAAGTATCGTCACCGCTGCGCTGTGCCGACTCTTCGTCCAAGAGGGGCTGCGCGTGGCGCCGTTCAAGTCGCAGAACATGGCGTTGAACGCGTTCGTGACGCCCGATGGTGGCGAGATCGGACGTGCGCAGGCCGTGCAGGCGCTGGCTGCGCGGGTGGTGCCGACCGTCGACATGAATCCGATCCTGCTGAAGCCCGAGGCGGACTCACGTTCGCAGGTCGTCGTGCTGGGCAAAGCGCAGGGTCGCCTCAGCGCGCTCGACTACCAGGCGCGAAAGCCCGAGCTGCGCGAGTTGATCGCGGGAGCGCTGGCGCGACTGCGGTCGGACCATGACGTGGTGGTGATCGAGGGGGCGGGCAGCCCGGCCGAGATCAACCTGAAAGCTCGTGACATCGTGAATATGTTCGTCGCGGAGCTGGCCGATGCGCCGGTGCTGCTGGTCGGCGACATCGATCGCGGCGGGGTTTTCGCCGCGTTCGTGGGCACGCTCGAGCTCTTGGAAGCGCATGAACGCGCGCGCGTCGCGGCGTTCGTGATCAACAAATTTCGCGGCGACATCAAGCTGCTCGAGCCGGGGCTCGGCATGCTCAGGGAACGCACCGGTGTTCCGGTGCTCGGTGTCCTGCCCTACCTGCAACGCTTGCAAATCCCCGATGAAGACTCGCTGTCGCTCGACGATCGGCGAGCCAGGAGGCGCGCCGGGCCGGGCGAGCTCGAGATCGCCGTGGTTCGCCTGCCGCGCATCTCCAACCACGACGATTTTCAGCCGCTCGAACACGAGCCCGGCGTCGTGGTTCGCTTCGTGGAGCGCGCGTCTGAACTCGAGGCTGCGGATCTCGTGATTTTGCCTGGGACGAAGAGCACCCTCGCCGATCTCGCGTGGCTACGCGAGACCGGCATGGCATTGGCGATTATGGAGCGAGCGGCGCGCGGTGAGTACGTGCTCGGCGTGTGCGGCGGCTGCCAAATGCTCGGCGCAAAGATCATCGATCCAGCTCGCATCGAGTCCGAGCAGGAAGCGGGCGAGGGGCTCGGTCTGCTGCGGGTGGACACTGAGTTTGGGTTCGAGAAGCGCACCACTCAGCTGCGCGGGCAGGCCGCCGAGTCATCGTTTTTGGCTTCCGAAGCGGGCGCTCAGATCGCAGGCTACGAGATCCACATGGGCCGAGTCTCGCGCGCGCCGGGTTGCCGAGCGGCATTCTCGATCACGGAGCGAAATGGCCAGCAGCAGGCCGCCCTCGATGGTGCCCTCTCGGCCGACGGAGTTGTGGTGGGCACGATGATCCATGGGCTTTTCGAGAATCCGTCGCTTCGGCGCTCGTTGCTCGGGGTGCTCAGGAGTAGAAAGGGTCTCCCGCAGCCTACGGAGCTACCGACGCCCTCGGTCGTCGACGAGTTCGATCGCCTCGCCGGGGTTCTGCGCGAGAACGTCGATATGAAGCTGCTTTTGGGCCTGATCGGTCGCTGAGCTCAGCGCGCTGTGCCGCGCGCGAATGCAGCCTAGTGATTGCCTCACAAACCAACGCGCTCTTCGCCTACGCCTGTGCGTGTGACTCGGCAAGACGCTGTCCGTGATTCCGACGCCATCCTACTCCAGCCGCGAAGCGTCGGGGCAGCGGACAGCAGTGGAGGTGTTGAGCCAGGAACTCGCCGCGCGGCGGCTGGCTCGGACGGCGCCGGAACTGTCGACGATCGAGACGGAACGCGCGAGGCGCGAACGGAAGTGGTAAGCGCCTTGGCTATACAACTTTTAGGTTGTAGATTGCCCAAGTGAGCTCGGCAGAAGTAGTCCGAAAGCTGAAGGCTGCCGGGTGGAAGCTCGTCCGCACGAAGGGCTCCATCAACAGTTCGCAAGTCCAAGCGGAAAAATCACAACAGTTCCGCATCCGAAGAAGGACCTATCGGTCGGCCTCGTGAAGGCTATCGAAAAGCAGACCGGTGTCCGTCTTCTCCCATAAGTTCATAGTCCAACAAGTCCAAAACCCCCGACCAAACCCGCGCGGAGACATACCCGCGGTCAAAGGTCTCAGATGTTCTATCGAGCAACCGTCGCCAAGAGCGGCAAGCACTGGCTCGTCTCCTTCGCTGACTGTGAAGGCTGTCTCACCGAGGGCAATTCCCGGACTGAGGCGATTGAAAACGCACACGAAGCTCTCGAGGGATGGCTTGAAGCCCATCTCGTTCAAGGAAACGCCCCACCCCGACCCCGTGCTCGCAAGGGCGATGCAATCGAGGTAGCCCCGCTCCTATCCGCAGTGCTCCAAATTCGATGGCGTCGCGAGGAGCTTGAGCTCACGCAGGGTCAGCTTGCAAAACGCGCCGGCGTGTCTCAGCAACAGATCGCCAAACTGGAAGATCCGGACGGCAACCCGACTGTTGCGACGCTGGAAAAGATTGCAGCCGCGCTCGGGCTACGGCTTGAGCTGAGCTTCAGCGCGGCATAAGTCGCAGCCAGCCTTCCCAATGTCTGATCATGACCCGGCGAACCCAATCGACCGCCCGTGGCTCGCCAAACGGGATCCCGCACCGTTGCGCGAGCTACTCCGCCTGGGAGTGTTCGCGGCCGCGTCGGCCAGCGTGTGCGGGCCGTCGTCGCCCAGTGGGCGCCTGCACTCGACCCACATCGCGGAGGCGTCCGATGACTCCGACTCAGCTTCCCCGCGTCCTACGCGCAGCGGTCGCCGAGTGCGACGCCATCGCCGCCGAAGCCAGCTCCGAACGGAGACCGAGGTCGCAGACCGCACTGGCCACACGTCCTCGCAGATGATTAACCGCTACCGTCGCGCTGCGCGCCAGGTGAACGAGCTCAAGCTGGGCGAACTCGACCCGCGCGACGCTGCGCTAGCTGGCGTCGTCGCTAGGCCCGCGGAGGTGGTTGCGAGTCCAACGCCTGAGCAGCCGCCGACCTCACAGCATGAGGTGGGCCAACTCGTGGCCAAGAGCTGCGCCGAACAGCTGGAAGAAGAAGGATAACTCTGCGTAATAACTTGGCACGCCCGAAGGGACTCGAACCCCTGACCGGCGGGTTAGAAACCCGCTGCTCTATCCGGCTGAGCTACGAGCGCGTACTCTTTGGAATTATGACATCCGACTGAATTTAGGGCCTGTATCCTTTCGATCGCGGCGCGGGTTGTCAAGCAGTGTGGCGCAAAGGTTGGGCTTGCCTGCCTGAGGGGCTCACGAGCGTGGTTCCGGCCGCCGCTCCGGCGCATTCCGGCTGTGAAAAGCTGCGAAATGCATTCCTTTTTCCTCGAGGTAGGGGTCCCGGCGCTAGTATCGGTGGGCGGTGAAGGTCCTCCTCGTCAATCCCAATCGCGAGCGTATGCCGTGGCCTGCGCTGCCGCTCGGCTTGTGCACGGTTGCCAGCGGGCTTTCGGCTGCCGGTCACGAGGTCGAGGTGCTGGATTTGATGTTCGCCGCGGACCCGGCGCGCGAGACCTTGAACCGCGTGCGCAAGTGCGATCCGGACATCGTCGGGCTCAGCATTCGCAATATCGACAATTGCAATTTCGAGGTGCCGCACTTTTATCTGACCGACATTCGAGATCAGGTCGTGCGCTCGATCCGTGCGGCCTCTCAGCGCGCGAAAATCGTGGTCGGTGGCAGCGCGGTGAACGTTTCGCCCGCGGACACCTTTGCTTTCATGGAGGCGGATTACGCTTTGGTCGGGGAGGGTGAAGAGGCGCTGCCGGATTTCTTGCGCGCGCTTCAAGACGGCACACCGCTTCATCGCGTGCGCGGCCTGCTCGAACCGGGGAAGGGCAGCAGCAAGGCGCTGCCGATTCTGGATACCGGTCGCTTGGCGCGGGGCGAACCGCCGGCGGGGCGTGCTCTCGTCCATGATTTCGCCGAGTCGCCTCGCAGCGAGGCTTGGCGTTGGATCGATTTGAAGCAGTACGCGGCCCACGGCAGCCCGTACTCAATCCAAACCAAGCGCGGCTGCGCGCTCAAGTGCTCGTACTGCGTGTACAACAACATCGAAGGCCACGCCTATCGCCTGCGCGATCCGGTGGAGGTCGTGGACGAGCTGCAGGAAGCGGTGACGAAGCACGGCGTCCGCGCGATCGATTTCGTCGATTCGACCTTCAATTTGCCGCTTTCGCACGCCCGCGCGATCTGCGAAGAGCTCGAGCGGCGCCCACTGCCCGGCGTCGAACTATCGACCATGGGTCTGAACCCAGCCGGTGTGACGCCCGAGTTGGTCGAGGCCATGAAGCGCGCTGGCTTCAAGAGCGTGATGTGCACGCCGGAGAGCGCCTCCGAGGTCACGCTCAAGACGCTGCGCAAGGGCTTTCAGAAGCACGCCGTGATCCGCGCGGCCAACGCGCTGCGTGAAGGCGGTCTGCCCACGTACTGGTTCTTCATGCTCGGCGCGCCGGGTGAAACCATGGACACGGTGCGGGAGACGCTGGCCTTTTGCGAGGAGCACATCGCGCCCACGGACATGGTGCTGTTCTCCACCGGGATCCGCGTCTACTCCGGGACACCGCTCGAGCGACAATGCAAAGACATGGGCTGGTTCGCCGAAGACGACCCGCTGTTTTTACCTTCTTGGTTCTTGTCGCCCGAGCTCGATCTCAATGAGCTGTATCAGACGCTGATGGCCGCTGCCGCGGTGCACCCGAATTGGATGACCAACGCGGAAACGGTGGTCAGCCCCGCGATGAACTCGATGATGAAAGGTGCCTTCAAAGCACTCGGCTGGAAGGGCCCTTTCTGGAAGCACTTGCCGCGCCTGTTCGGGCTGGCCAATCGCTTCGGCGTGCGTCAACGCGGGCTCGAGCAGCACGCCGCCAACCTGCGCAAGGTGACGGACGTGCGGCACTATCGCGGTTAGGCCGTCGACTACTGGGAGGAGCGTATGACCGCCGTTCGTCCACCTCCTGCGGCGCCGCCCTGGGCGAGCTCCCTCTTCAGCGTCGGCGTCACCGGCACCAACGGTAAGACATCGACTACCGCCATGATCGCGGCGCTCTTGGGCGAGCTTGCGCGCCCGGTCGCGCGCGTGACCACGGTTGGTGCGTTTCTGGACGAGGAGCGACAAGACGTGCCGGCTCACTACGCCGGATTTCTGGAGACGCTGCAGCGCTGCCTCGCGCGCGGCGGGCGCTATGCGGCCTTGGAGTTCACCAGCGAGGCGTTGGCGATGGGCTTTGCCAAGGCTTGGCCGTGTCGCGTGGCGGCGTTTACCAACCTCAGCTTGGACCACTCCGACGCGCATGGCTCACCGGAGCACTATTTGGCGAGCAAGGCCCAGCTGTTCATGGCGCTGGCCCCGGGCGCGACCGCCGTGCTCAATGGCCGCGACTCCGCCGCGCAGCTGCTCTCGGAAGTGATTCCGCCCGGAGTCAGCGTGATCACTTATGGCGTGCCCTCGCGCGGCGAGGCCTGGGCGCCGTGCGATCTCGCCGCGCATTCGCTCGAGGTGAGCTTCGATGGCACGCGCTTCGAGCTCGAACCTTGCGCGCGCTTCCCGGAGCTTGCGCTGAGTTTGCGGATCCGCGCGGTGGGTGAAATTTTCGTCGAAAATGCGCTGGCAGCGCTGGCGGCGGCGCTTGCCTCCGGTGTCCCAGCGGCGGCGGCCGCCAGCGCGTTGTCGCGCGTGCCGCCGCCGCCGGGTCGCTTTCAAGTCGTCCGTGAGCGTCCCTACGTGGTCGTCGACTATGCACATACGCCGGACGCGCTGAGTCGCACGCTCGCGACCGCGCGCACGCTGTGTCAGGGGCAGCTGTGTGTCGTGTTCGGCGCTGGTGGACAGCGCGATCGCAGTAAGCGACCGCTGTTGGGCGCGGCCGCGCGCGCGGCCGATCGCGTGATCCTCACCTCGGACAATCCAAGGCACGAAGAGCCACAGGCGATCATGGCGCAAATCGCGGAAGGGCTGGGCGATCACGCGCAAGTCGTGCGCGAAGTCGATCGCGCACGCGCCATCGAGCTCGCCATTCGCCAGGCGGCGCCCGAGGATCTGCTGCTGATCGCCGGTAAGGGCCACGAGCTCGAGCAAGACAGCGCGGGCGTGCAGATCGCCTTTTCAGATGAGGCAATCGTGCGCAGTGTGCATATCTGACACTGTGCAATGGGCGCTCGAAGCTCCTAAATAGCCAATTTGTGCCCTAGGCCTTTTTGGCATGGCGCGTGCTCCGACCGAGCGGAAGTCGGGCCGCGTAGGCCGCGATCCATTCAGGAGTTTCGTCCATGATCATCGAAAAATCAGGTTTTCTTCTCATGGCTGGAACGCTCGCCGCTGGCGGAGTCGGTGGCTGGCTAGCACACGACGCCAAGACGCATCGCGAGCGCGTTCAATTCGCCGAGCCGCCCACCACCGCCGCAGCGCTCGTCGCGCCGGCGCCTTCGGCGTCCTCGGCTGCGGTGGTCGTCGGTGAGCGCTTGCCGGCCGCACCCGTGTGTGACGACAACGTAGGCGTGGTCGAGGATTGCCCCGCGATGGGTCCGGCGGACGAGGGCGTGTGCACGAACTTCGCGGCCAAGCGCTGCGCTGAGTTCAAAACCGCATTCAAACCCAAGGTCGCGCAAGCCGCGGTCGCCTGTCTGAAGACGCTCAAGGGCAACGCCGCCTGCGATCCCGCGCGCGTCAACCTGTGCGGCCACAGCGCGCTGATGTCCGCCTGTCCAGAGCCGACCCCGGACCCAACGAAGACGGACGCGACCGGAGCGGCCGTCAGCTCCCCGGTCTCGACCGCATGCGAAAATATCGTACGCAGCTGCGCCGGGCAGCCGCTCCCGCCAACGCTGGCCGATTGTCGTCAAACGCTGGCCGGCATGTCCGATCTGGGGCGCGCCAACATGGTCGGATGCATGGCCAAGCATTGCGCCGACAAGGGGCTCTTGGGCTGCGAAGCCACGAAAGTCCCTTAATTCAGCGACCACTTCCGGTCCTAGCCGCCGTTGCGGAGCGCGGCGGCTAGGAGACACGCTGCATTGAGCGCGCTTACTCGCGCTCGTAAGTGCCGATAATTTCACCCCACGAAAGCACGTGGCCCGTCATGGCCTCGAACAGCTCTTCGCGCTCGGCGCCTGCGCTCAATTCCAGCGGCACGTCCAAGGCAAAGACCTGGAAGTGATAGTGATGCAGGCCGTGACCTGGCGGCGGGGCAGCGGGCGTGTAGCCCGACTCGGACTTGCTGTTTTCGCCGATGCGATAGTCGTGCTGCGTCTGAGCATCCACGCTGCTCGCGCTGCTCGGGATGCCGTACACCGACCAGTGTAGGAACGGCTCGAGCTGCGGCGCGTCCGGATCCTCGCACAGCACCACCAGTGACTTGGCAGCTTCAGGCACGGCGGCGAAGCTCAGCGCGGGCGGCGCGCCCACGCCATCTATAGCGCACGAGATCGGTAGCGGCGTGCCGGGCTCGAAGGCTACGCTGTGCACCTCGATTTCGGGTGCCAAACCGGCCGCCAGCTGGTGCGAGGCGAGCTTCTCCGCCCCCGCGCGAATGCCCTGGATGGCGTGACCTGCGACCACACTCACTTCATGTACGATGCCCATGCCATTGCACTTTGCAGAAAACGTACCGCCACCCCGCCCCCGTAAAAATCAGCTCAACTCGCAGCGCGGGCGGCCCGGCCCGGCAGTGCGATTTCGTCGCATGTGACGGATCTGCGTTTCAGCTCAGCTTCGAACGGTAGGCGGCTTCGTCGAAGCCGACCAGCGCGAGCCCCTTGCCGAGCAGCAGCGGGCGCTTGATCAGCTTGCCGTCGGCGGCCAGCGCGTCGAGCGCCTCGGCTTCGCTCATCGTGGCCAGGCGTTCGCCAAATTTGCCTTCTCGGTACGATACCCCGGAGGTGTTGAACAGCTTCTTCAACGGCACCTCTGCGCTGGCGAGCGCCTCGCGCAGCTCGCGCTTCGACGGCGGCTGTTTCACGATGTCGATCAGCTCGACCGCGATGTCGTGAGCCGAAAGCCACTTGAGCGCCTTCTTACAGGTGCTGCATTGCGGGTAGTGATAAACGCGAAATTTACTCATCGTGCCTGGATTCGTCGCCGTAGATGGGTGGTGTGCTCGGACGATGTAAGCGTGAACCGGACCTCAGCATACACCGTTGCGCGCTCCGGCGCGCGGCGCCGATTTGAAGCGGGGACAATCGTAGTGATAGGCTTCGAGGTTATGGGAGCTTTGCGGATTGCTGGAACCTTGTCAGGCGCCACCTGGTTGTGCGCTGCCCTTTGCCTGCTCAGTGTCAGGCCTGCTGCTGCGGCCAGCGACGAAGAGAAGGCGGGCGCTCGCGCTGCCGCCACTCAAGGCCAGGCAGCCTTCGAAAATAAGCGCTGGGCCGAGGCGCTCGACCTCTTCACGCGTGCGGAGTCGCTCGTGCACTCGCCGGTACACTTGCTGTACAAGGCGCGTGCGCTGGTCGAGCTCGGGCAACTCGTGAAGGCTCGCGAGACTTACCTCAGCCTCAGCCGTGAGCCGCTGACCAGCACCGCGCCGGCCGTGCTGAAAGCGCGCGAAGACGCGGTGAAGGAGGAGGCGTTGCTCGGGCCGCGCTTGGCCAACCTGACCGTCAAAGTGGACGGTGCGGGCGCGGCTGACGCGAGCGTCGTCATGGATGGCGTGAACGTGCCAGCGGCGTTGATCGGTGTCGCGCGGCCTGCCGATCCCGGCCAGCACACGCTTTCGGCCACCGGCAACGGCGTGACGAGCGAGCCCCAAACCATCACCCTGAAAGAGGGCGGCGTGGCAACCGTCA
>Ga0247760_1001728_pt1 | contig 19062 bp, 16 predicted proteins | sample UWRJL171409R4_FD_179936 | JGI IMG/M metagenome (GOLD analysis project Ga0247760, IMG submission 179936) | Plant litter microbial communities from Arlington Agricultural Research Station in Wisconsin, United States - UWRJ-L171-409R-4 | ecosystem: Environmental > Terrestrial > Plant litter >... | reverse complement strand
ACCAAGCCCCCGAGCCCGCTCCCGTTCGTTGCGCCCGTCATTGCCACGATCAAGGCTTATAATTATAAGCCGGTTTACAAGCGCAAGCGCCCGGGTAACAAGACCAAGAGTGACAAGCCCCAGGATAAAGATGCTTCGAGCATCAATCCCCAGGATAACGATGCCCAGGGGTAACAAGCCCAAGGGAAACAAGCCCAAGGGTAACGAGCCTCAGGGCATCCACCACCCGAGCATCGTTCCCCAGAACTACAAGTACTCGCCCACGATCTCAAACCCGGAGGAATAGTTGGGATTGTTAAACAGGAAGAATGAGCGGTACTTCTTTTATTTGTCGTTTTCTGCTGTCATTGCAAACAGCGCAAGCAGCTCTGACATTTTCATGGTTTGCGATGGGCAACCGTTTTGCACGCATCCTGGTCACACATTTGTCCATGTCGGCAGCGAGGATAGCAATGTATTCCGGTATCCCGTAGAGCTAGAAATACAAGTCTATTGCAGCGAACAACTACCATTTGAACAGCTTGGTCATTATTTTAGTGCTATTTAACTGACGCACCAGGTGTATGTGTCTGTTGTCTGTGTAGTGTGGTGTTGGGTACTTTCCTCCCTTTGCCCCTAAATACCTGGGACCCATAACAGTAACGGAAAAACAAAAGAAAAGTAGACAGACCTCTACCCGGTATCAAGGGCGCATCTATCCATGCCATGTGCAATAGTAAAACACAACGTGATGTCCAAAATGACTTGTGGTATCCGTATCCCAGAACTGATAATGTCTAAAACCATGACAGTGATAATCCAACGTAAAAAGTACACCAAAAATCCAGAAAGGCAAGACCTTTTACAAAATAACAACTACTACAACAACTACTAACTACTTGCTTAACCGCCACCACCCGCTTCTATTCCCCCTCCGATGCTGCTGCTGCTGCTGCTGCTCGTAGCCTTCTTCGCGCACGTTGTGTCGGCCCACAACCTCCAGGAAGACCTGGTCGAGCGTCGTAGGACTGACGCTGTAGTGTTCGATGCCAAGGGCTTTTCTGTTCTCCTCGAGGGTGACGACGAGCTTGCCGACGGCGGAGTTGCTGTTATTACTGTTGCCGCGGGTGATGCGGTCTTCCTCTGGGGTGGTGGTGGTGGTGGTGGTGTTGTTGTTCTTGGGTGAAGACAGGGCGGAGATGGACTTGGCGGGGATGCTGAAGCGCATCTGGCCGTGGTAGGTCTTGTCTTCGACGTCGGCGCCGGGGAAGGTGCTCTTTACCCAAGCGCGGACGCGCTCGACGTCTGCGTCGGTGGTGCGCGGGGCGCCGCGGCACACGAGGTGGACGTAGAGCTTGTCGCCGAAGCGGCCGCGCAGCTGGTCGATGGAGCCCATGGCGAGCATGCGCTTGGCGAGGATGCCAGCGCGGCTGGCGAGGGCGTCGGCTTCTTCCATGGAGTGCGTGGTGAGGAGGATGCTGCGGCCGGGGACGGTGTCGGCGAGGGTGCGCCACATGATGCGCTTGGCGGCGGCGTCGAGGCCGGAACTGGGCTCGTCGAGGAGGATTACGGAGGGGTTGCCCATGAGGGCGATGCCGAGGGAGAGCTTGCGCTTGTTGCCGCCGCTCAGGGCGTGGGCCTGGCGGTCGCGGAAGGCGACGAGGCCGACGGCGCGGAGCACGGCGTCGACTTGGCGGTCTACATCAGTAATCCCGCGGACGCGGGCGTAGAAGCGCAGATGCTCGGAGACGGTCATTTGGTCGACGGCGTCGAACTGGGGGCACACGCCGAGGGAACGACGTGCGGCGGCGAGGCGGCGAGTGACTGAGGCGTCTTCAACGAGGACGTCGCCGCCGCCGCGGGCGTCGGGCTTGATGTCGCCGCGGATGACGCTAATGGTGGTAGACTTTCCAGCTCCATTGGGGCCGAGCAGGGCAAATACCTCGCCATGGGGGACGCCAAAGGTGACGTTGTCGACAGCCGTGTTAGACCCGAACGACTTGGTCAGGTTGACCACGCGCAGGCCATCTGTAGAGGCCGAGGCGCCCCCGTCTTTAGAGATAGCGCCGCCAGTCGCACTGCTCTTGACTCTTACGAGTTCGTGTGCCACCTCTTCGTCAGAGATACCCGCGGCCTCGTCCTCAGTCCGAGGGGGAACGGGGGAGCGCTTGGAGAACAAACGTTTGAAGAGCGAGCCGACGTTGCCGCTGTCGAGCCAAAGCAGGAGACCAAAGAGGAAGATGGACTGCAGAATGAGATACAGAATTGGCCCTCCGTACTGTAGCATGCCGCCGGGGTTCGGGGCAAGCGCCTCGCCGTCGCAGGCGGTAGAAAACAGATTCAGGGCCAAGAACATGGCGCGCTGAACCGAGCAGATAGGCGCGAAGGCCGAGACGACAAAGTGAACCACCAAAAGCAGGCCGTCGATCTTGTTGATAGGCGCATACGTGATGACGCTCATATAAGCAATGAGATAGATTAGGAACATGACGACCTGGCCCGCCGCTGTAAATGCGTACGCCGACAGCTGGTTTGTGCTCAAGATGGAGATGTTGTACGCCAGTAGGATCGAAGCCAGTCCATATAGAAGGAAGATAATGAAGAGATAACCGACGTGATACCAGAGATGCGCCAACCCCCCGAGAAGGCCGATCACGATGGAAGTTGACACCAGCACAATGAGGAAGTCAAAGGCCGTGTGCGCGAGCCAGAGCGGTAGCGGGCGTACACCGTTCGAGTACTGCAATCCCCGGACCATGCGACGGCGTTCCAGGTTGGGATACAGCGCGAAGAAGCCAGGATACGCGCACAGGGCGAGCGCTACATAGATGAGAAGCTGCAGAGAGTTTCCGGCATCGGGCGTGAAGGGGGTGTCAAAGTTGACAAAACTCGACGCGATGGTCGAGTTGGTGAGCATCATGTCCATAACCCATTGTCCAAACCAAGCGGAGAACATCTCGCCGATGCCGCCCTTGTAGGATACCATCGCGGGATTCACGTCATCGCCGAGCCAGACGGCCGCGGGTGTGATGTTCTTGCGAAGCAGTTCGACCTGCGAGTTGAAGTCGGCAAACGAATCGACCAGCGTGATGTTTTTGAAGACATCTGCAGGGTTGACGGCCGAGGATGACGAGTTGCCGCCGGGGGGGCCTCCTCGCGCTGTGGCGAGGTAGACGGGAGTGAAGAGATTCACGAGCGTCGCCGGAGAGAATTTGCTGGATGGGCCTCCGACCAGGAAGAACTTAAAGTCGCCCGAGAACAAGTCCACAGCAACCTTTCGGCTGTTCTGCTGCCTTGGATCACAGCCGACGGGGTCCTGCCCCTTTACAAACAGAGTGACCAGGCCCGCTGCAATGATCGGGATAAAGAAGGCTGCCAGGTACGGGAACCAGTTGTGCTTGAGGATGACGCAACGTTTGAGGAACAGAACCCAAGTCTGGCGCAAATAGCCAATTCTCCGTCCAGACATGAGTTCCAAGCCGGCGCTCTTGCCTTCGTCGTCGGTGGCTCCAACATTCTCGAGTGACCCCTTATCGCCAAGCTTGGTGCTGAGAATCGCCTTTCCGTCCTCGGTGCGGACTTCCTCGGCCAGCTGCAGAAAGACATCCTCGATGGTAGGTCCAGAGAAGCGGTAGTCGGTAACGCCGGCTGCCTCCAGTTCCCTAATGACCTGGGCTGCAAGACTCGAAGTAGACGCGATATAGGAAGCCTCCTCAAATGTAGTCCTTTTCTTGACACCAGCGATGTCTGGGAGATGCGGCATCTGCTTTGCGTTGTTGATGTGAATCCTGTAGCCGCCGCCCATTTTATTCTTTAGCTCGACTGAGGTACCTTCGGCGCGGAGAGTACCTTTGGACAAGATGGCGATATGGTCTGCGAGCAGGTCGGCTTCGTCCAGGAAATGAGTCGTCATGATGATAGTACGCCGCCCACGCTCGCCTAGCAGAATATCCCAAATCTTTCTTCTGCTCAGGGGGTCCAGGCCACTGGAGACCTCGTCGACGCAGCAGACAGCGGAACCGCCCGTCAACATCATTCCAAGCTGCAGCTTGCGCTTCTGGCCACCCGACAGCGTCTTCGACTGCGCCTTGAGCTTCAGCTCGAGATCAACTGACACAACCAAGGCGCGGATATCTTCCTTGCTAGAAACGTTGCCCGGCGACTTCAGGCGGTTGAAAATCCTTACGTGCTCCTCGACGGTGAGCTCGTCCCAAAGCACGTTTTTCTGCGGTGCGATTCCCAACCCGCCGGTACCGTCAATGGTAATCTTGCCGCTTGTCAGCTTGTTGATGCCGGCGATGGAGTCGAGCGTCGTGCTCTTTCCGCTGCCATTGGCGCCCAAGAGCGCAAGGATTTGGCCACGCGAAGCAGTCAGGGTGAGCTTTCCGACAGCCACAACGGGGGGCCTTGGGGCCTTGACAAAAGAGAACATGCGACGGATGAATCCCGGCGCGTAAATCTTGGTGAACTCCTCCAACTGCACGGCGGCTTCGGGGCCGAGGTCGCCGCGGTTGTCACCCGTAACTATGTTGCGGGTGGAAGTGGTAGTTCCGTGTAGCCAGCGCTCCACGAGGGCTCCCAGGATGGGGTACGCAAAGATTTGGATAACCAAAAACACCATCAAGACAATGCCAGAGGCGTCCCAGGGGCTGATAGGCGGTATTTCGAGCAAATTCGCCGGCCGGTTCTGGTTCTCGTAGCGAGCAAGCAGCGTGATGAAATACGTATAGTTGCAAGGCGCGAACAGCAAGCTGAGGATGACAACCGTTGAGGTTGAGGGAGCTGAGATGGTCTGGGCAATGACAGCCAGGACAAGACAGAATATAGTGACGGACACGCCGCTCAACTGAGACCGCTTGAAGAACGCACCGCCAAAAATGGCCATGGATGCCAGCGCCAGGCCGGCGAGGATATGGTAGAACAAAAGGATAGCGCCGCTCGAAGTAGCAAACACCCCCCTCCACAGAATCAGGGAGCCGACAACCCATCCAGGCAAGTACAGCACTGAGAACGACAGGTGATACGAGACAATGCGGGCGAGCTGTGGCTCCCAGCGATGCTTCGAGGACATCATGGCTTCGATGAGGGTTGACATGCCCGATTCGCGCTCCGAGGCAATGAAACCGGTCAGATGATAGACAACACCAATGCTCCCAGCGATGAAGGTAACGCCGAGGAAGCTGATAATCATCTGCGAGTAGATTTCACGGACCCGGACGGCCCGCTCCTCCTGCGTGAGCCCTGTGAAGACAGACTCCTCGATGTTGGCCGGGAGGGGGTTCCGGTTGTTGGTGCCATTGTTCGAGGCGCTGATGGCAGAATCGACGGCGTGCTGAAGCGGCAGTAGGTAAATCTGGCCGTCGTTGTCGTCGCGCTTCGTGTTGATCCTGCCGCTGCCGAGCGCACCATCGGACCTGATGGTGTAGTTCCAAACACGGCCGCCACCCTCGGAGGGCGATCCCCTAAATACCACGGCGCCATAACAGGGGGTGACGCCGCGCAATGTAGCGCGACAAGTGGTGGTGAGGTCGACCTCCTGGGACAAGATGGTGGCGCTCTTTCCCGCACGCCTCACAACGGCCGCCAAGTCGTCGATCACATTCTCGATCTCTCCCCCGGTGAAGCCATTGTTGACAAAAGCGACTGTGTCCCGGCCCGTGCCGCTGGTGGCTGCGAGCGCATTCTCCAGCGACCGGATCGAGTGCGGGCTAGCGATGCCATTGACTGCAGCAGGCACGAAGAGGTTGCGCGCGAAGCTGAGGAACGTCGTGAGCAGGATTGGCAGTAGGAATGCGCGTACTATCGTCGCGAAGCTGTGCCGCCCCAGCACAATCAAGAAATTCTTGGCCGTGAGGGTCCATATCTGCCGTACCACGCTCATCTTCCTCTTCCTCGATCCCCCCCGTTGGCCGTTTGATGAGGCCCCGGTGCGTCCAAGTTCGTGGAGCCCGGTGCCGATAAGACAAGCGCCGGAGCGGTTGCGCGGGGTTTATCGGCGCCCCGAGTGTGGATTGCCGTCAGAACTCAATTGCAGAACTCAATTGGCCACCGTTCCGATTTTGCCTGCAGCCTTCAAAAATAAGAAGCACGAGAGGCCAACTGATAATAATAACAGGAGGGCAACCTCACTTCGGCGACATGGACTACAGTCCTCGAAATTAGAGTTTCGTGTTGGGAAAGACTTTACCCAGGCGGCAGGTGACAGCAGGGGTAAAAGGGGATATGGTGGTAATTATTAGAGGGCTGAGCAAGCTGAGGAATTTCTTTTCCGCTGAATCCAGGGACGGACTTTTGCAAGAACCCGCTACGCCCGACAAAGCATGGGGCGATGGCGTGCGGAAGCGACAGGTCTGGGCAACTTGTCTTTGGTCTTGGCGCGGGGCTCGTCCCGGGATCCAATGGGCCTCAGCCATGCTGCCTTGACGACGCTAGGCGGCATTCCTTCCCGAATCCAACCCGCGTCTGTGGGATTATGCCCACCCACACACGTGCTCGCCTAACCGGAAACAGGCCCACGTAACGACGACACTTGGTAGTTCGTATGTTCCCTGTTGGTCGACGCCCCTTGGCCGAGCCAGGGGACATCCGGCGTTTCGCTGCGCCTCACTGACGACGACTCTCACGCTCACTGGGTGACACCCGCCTCGGTCGACATGCCTCACTTGGTCCACCACGGAAATCACCAACAGGTGAATGGCTCACATTGCCTCTACTAATCAGCATGACATTGGTGTATTGAACATGTCGTTTCTTCGTGCAATTCCATAACTACATTGGCTGCCTGTAAACGTCTCACTTTTCTGCCTTGTTCATTTTGCTTCAACCCGTATCTATTTGTGGGCTTTACAGGTCTGGTTAGTATCTAGAGGGTTGGATTTTGATAGATAAGCAAGAAACTTACGGATACCCTCCTCGGGGAGGGGCTGTACATCGACGATTTCGGCCGCAAACTTCTCCTTGGGGGCTGACTTGTCCTCGCGAAGGAAGGGGAATGCCAGCACCTCTCTAATCGAGTAGTTGTTGGTGATGAACTGCGAAATCGTTAGCATCACCTTTCCGGCGAGGGCGTTCAGTTTGGAGCCTCACCATGGCAAGGCGGTCGATTCCGAGACCCCATCCACCAGTCGGCGGCACTTTGTATCCAAGTTAGCCTTCGCTCTATCCCACCTAGGGACGGCATACTTACAGCCATACTCGAGAGAATTCAAGAAACTCTCATCCACAAGTTGTCTTCGAAATCGTTAGCTACTGGCCTGCGGGTAAGTCTTCTGAGCCATAGGAACACGTACGCCTCGTCATCCCCTTGGTCCTTCTGGCGAGCCTGCTCCTCAAATCTGAGCCTCTGGTCGAAGGGGTTGTTCAACTCAGTGTAAGCATTTGCGATTTCCTGGGAAGGTTAGCATTCCTGTTGCCAGTGATTTTTACTGTGAAGACATGCCTTCTTGCAGACGAACGCCCTGTGACAGTTTGTCAGTATACCAGTATCAAATCAGCTTCGCTGCAACAAAATGCAAACTTACTCAAATCTCTCACAAAGTCCTGTCCGGCGTTCAGAGTCAGCTTCACTTCAAAGTCACTTGCAACCACACGGGGGGGGCAGAACACACCCTTCTTGGATCGGTGATACTTGGCCAGAGGGCTCATCATTTGAGGATGCTCCACTAAAGTTAGGTCAGAAACATATATCGTATATATGGTTAGGGTAAGGGGGTGTAACATACTGATGAAGGTGGGGTTGACGCATTGAGTCTCAATGAACTCTCCGGTGAGCTTGTCGATCATCCGCGCATTGGTGAGAGGCGGCGGGCATTCGACATTCATCTTCTTGCAAACCTTCTGGAGGAACGCATTTGTCGCATCGGTATGAAGCTCCTCGTAAGGCGGGAACTTCTCTCCGGTTGTGCGCTCGAGTTCGGGACTTTGATCTTGCTGTTAGTAGATATCTGACTGCCATGTTCATCATGACATACATCATCTCAATTCTTCGCCATGGTGCCTCCCAGTTTACATCCAGGATCTCGCCATGCTGGGTTGTGAACTTGGTCTTGTAGGAGCCAGTAAGCTCCTTGACGAGTGATGAAACCAGCTCTTCGGTCAGCGTCTAAAAACGGGTCGTCAGTGTTTTTTGCAAAGTTCCAGGATTCATCCTTCCGATCATAAATCCTTGGTTGGGTTATACCCAATCGATGGAAAGACTTACCATCACATCGTACACATCGGCATATGCCCAGTAGAACTCTGTCAATCTCTTCGTCAGTATTAATCATGAGAACAAAACTGTCCACAGAAAATCATCACGCACCGCATGAGGTGAATTCGGGGTTCTATAACACAGCCGTTAGCTTCGTCACCAGGGAACCAAGCTCGATTCCAAATGCTCACATGAGTAAGATCAACGCCCTCGTTTCTGAAGTTCTTGCCGAGCTCAAAGACTTTGCCGAACTGTCCAACAATCATCTTCTTGAGGACTATCGAATCCAGGTCAGCGGAGCTACGCTAGAGGGCTGGCGGTTGCACTCCTGAAGATCATCCAGAGAGTTACAGCCCAGTGGGAACGTACAGAGCTCAGGTGCGACTCTCATGAACATGTCAATGTCCAAGTCGTTGTGGTGCGTGACGAAGGGGAGCTGTCAAGTTTGGCATGTCAGACACAGTATATAACCCTAACCCTTACCCCTGACAGGGGTCAAGCTCATGGCACTTACAGCTGTAGCACCGCCAGCGATGGCGTGCATCATTGGCGTCTCAACTTCAATGAAATGACGCTGGTGGAAGACTAGATCATAAATCAGACCGGATACATCTTTACCGTAGCATCAGCACTTACAGTCTCGGATGAAGCGGACCATTCTGCTCCTCTGCCAGAGCGCCTCACGAGACTTGTCGTTCCAGAGGAGATCGAGATATCTCATACGAGCTCTGATTCAGCCATAGTGAGTGTCTTATTCGTTATGGAGAGGAGGAATATGCCGTACCTTTGCTCCCCATCGGAGAATGGGAACTTGACGCCAGGCAGCATGTGGAGACAAGGGCTCAGAAGAGTGACCTGAGTAGCAAAGATGGACAGCTCGCCCGTCTCCTTGTTCTTGGGGTTCGTCCGGCCGGGGTATCCTGTGATGCCAATGACGTCGCCACGGCGGAGGTTGGTGTGCTGCTTCTCGAATGGGACGCCATCCTTCTTAGCCAATTGGGCCTGGCAGACAACCTGTAGCTGGGTGCCGATGCTGCGGGTATCAGCTGAAGTGCGGATGTCTAGTAGTCCTGATCAGCACTGTCCTTTCCAATTCCTAGTGAGTCACGCGATGGCAGTCACCCACCGTAGAAGATGAGCTTGGAGCCGCTCGCGCGGATGCTGTAGATGCGACCAGCAAGGTTCAGTTCCTTGTCCTCAACGGTCTCGCCTGGCTTGAGGTGCTCGAAGTCCTTGTGGAAAGTGGTGTCATCCTCGTAGGTGACCTGGAACTTGTGGGGGTAGGGGTTTGTCTCGGGGCTCTGGAGCACTGTAGCATTAAAACCCAAGGTCAGCAACAGCACCGCATCACACAACAAGTGCCTTCCACACCACGCACGTTCATTAACCTGCCGAGAGCGGATCTCAAAGTACTGATTCGGGTTCAAGTTCTCCTCCTCGCCGGCGCTGTTCTTGGGCTTGCTCGAAGCGGCCTTGGGCGGGGCAGAAGCAGCCTTCGCGGCCTTGTCGGCCTCCTTCGCGCGCACCTTCTGGCGCTTCTTGAGTTCCGTCTTAGACACGCGTTCGCCGGTGACCTCGTCGAGGTGAAGGTTGGCAACCTCCTCGGTGGGGGGTGCGGGCGCCGGGGCGCTGGAGTCGGCCATGTTGACTTTGAATGGTTTCAGCAGTCGTAAACCGAGGGCAAACCGTTGGAAGGCAGGATTATGGTTCAAAAAAGTGTGTCGAAATACAACGGGAAACCCAATTGAGATAGCGGGGTTAAGAGGGGTTAATTCTCGAGTCACAGTTTGACTCACGTCAGTGTGGCACAGCCGATCGCGGGGCAGCTGTGGCTGGTAACCCATGCTTCCCAGCGGCAGGGGCAGCCCTTGCGAGCCAAGCCTTGGCACCATTCCCTGCTCTTCTTGTTTGTATTCAAAAATCTTCAAATGTTCCAGCCAAAAGAAAAGGGTCTCCTCAGCCAGTGTGGCAGATGCCTTCTTTTAATGTCAAGACAGTCCATATGTTTGTTGCTCTAGCCCGTCTCTCATTCTGGAAAGCCCTGCCTGCATTCTGCGATGACCATTTCAATACAGTGTAATCCGTAAGCCATTCACGATGCGGCTATGGCTTGTAACACAACAAATACGGCACATGTACCGCCATTGAATGTAGACATACAGCCGCAGCGGTTGAACAACCCGACTGACCGGCCCCACAACGGAGACTGCTCCGAGAGCGGGGAGTCATCCCACTCCGCCGTCGCACCCTCTCCGGGAGTTTACTGACAAGTGCGAGTGCGAACCGCAGCCCGTCCTGCAATTATTCGCATTCGCACTCGCCAGCATGCGTTTGAAACAAACGGCTTGTTGAGGAGTGGAACGAGGTGACGCATCGGGCCCAACAACCACTATTAACAACCAACGTCACAAGAAATCCCGCTGCAGAACAATGGGAACCATCCCGCCGAAAATCCGGCGGAGATCCGGCCCAAATCCGGCGAAGCGGCGTGATAAACCATCCGCACGATGGATCGCTCCACGGGCAGGATTCAGCCTTCAAGTTGACTCGACGCGATCTACATGACATAAGTAGGGAGTAAAACCTCGCTGTTAAGATGATCTATCTTCAACAAGCCATCATTGAGCAACAGAAACAACACCTCCAAATTTCAACATTTGAATATTCTATCCAAGATGACCAGCACATCCCCCCCGAACCCAACTCGGGCTCTCACAGTACTGGTGGTCGGCGCAAGCGGCTACCTCGGCGCTGGAGTATGCAACGCCTTCGTCCGAGCTACAGGCTCACTACCCGGTTCTCGCGAATTCCGCGTGTATGGGCTTGTCCGCCGCGCAGCTGCTGCACGAGCTCTTGCCGTTGCTGAGGTCATTCCCGTTGTGGCGTCACTCGACGACAGAGACGCCACCCGCGACACCCTTCTCGGTCACAGCCCCGTTTGGGATGTCATTGTCACTTGCACCGAGCCGCCACGCTCCGAGACCGAGAATCAGCACTGGGATGACGTCCTGGCCCTGGTTCAGGGGTTGTCAGCCTCCTCCGTCGCCCTGGGGACCCGCACCATGGTTCTCTGGTCATCAGGCTGCAAAGACTACGGGATGACAGCCCTACATGGAGCAGAGGGTGCCGCGCCGCACACGGAAGAATCACCACTTGAGAAACACCACCTCATCGATGGCCGAATCGCAGCAGCTCTCCGTGCGCTTGAGGTATCTGCCGCCGATGGCGGCGCCGGAGGCTTTGACGTGGCCATCCTGCGATCAACCCCTATTTGCGGATATATCGGCAGCTACTACGGCGGCGTTTTCGACTATACTGCCACATTCGCCGCGGCAACCCCCCCGTCCAAAGAACCGCGGGTACTCAAATTTACCGCGAACGCCGACACCATCCTCCACGGTGTACATCTTGACGATTGCGCCGGTGCTTATCTCGCCGTGGCGTCAGCCGCCCTCTTCGGTGGAGACGATCCCAAGCACGGCCGCCCTGCTGTCGCGGGACAGGTTTTCAACATCTCCGGCAAGCGGTATGAGACCTTGCGGGAGATTGGCTCGGCTCTGGCGGCCGAGTATGGCTTTGATGGCGGTGCACAGTTCGGGGTTACCGCAGAGGAGCTTCCTGAGGCTGCCTCCAACCCGACTATCGGACTAGTTTTGGGGTGGTCTCAATGGGTTAGCAGCGACAAAATCAGGAGCCTCCTGGGTTGGTCTGATCGGCGCCTGTTGTTCGTCGAAAATCTGCATGTCTACCGCCTTGGGTGGGAGGCTGCTGCTAAAGGGGGCTCGAGCAACGTGGATCAGGTGAGGAAGAGGTTGGGTGGAAACTGGGGGGAGTGAGCGGTTGAAATGGGGGACACTGGCCGTATTTCTGTTGTTTGCTTGCTCGGTATAGCACGTTAATGGGTTAGAAATCTATAGACACCGAGCTGTGACGTCCGGGAGCCTTCTGAATTCGCAAGGTTGAATTTCTTTTGAATTTCGAGCTTGTGATTGTTGTGATATCGGCCCCTACAGCTTGTGTCAAAACCGCAGCGAAAATAAGAACGACCATTCTGATTTTCCAATGCCAAGTGCATCTAAATTTATATCAAATTCAAAGGACCCTCCTGGAGCCTCCCGAGCCATTGTCCGTGCTTCAAACCAACTCCTATCCGCACCTATCCCGACACAGAACTTTGATAAACACTGACATGCGTAACTACAACAATAATCATCACTCCATGCCGCCCGCCGAGCCCGGGTTCCTGGTCGGCAGATCCACGTCCTGGATGCACATAAGTATCGGCCGGATGCCGGTAGTGGCTGGGGGTCGCAGGCGCGACTCCTCTTCGACAAGCTGCTACCAAGACAAAATGATTGATATCCCCGTCGGTGCAATTTTAACCAAGTCTTGGCTGGTTAGAGTCTATAGATATCGCTGGGAGTTGGAGAGCCAATATTACCCGGATGGGTAGCTCGTTGAGGTTGTATTCCCTGGGGGGGCCGGAGCAGGTCTATTGCGAGGCGGTTATTAGGGCTTATATATGTTTACTCGGTCCTATGAATGCAACTGGGTGTTTTCCTTTTTTGGGTTTAGTAGTCACAAACCAGACGAGTTTCGCTGGCAACACCGAAGTGGCCATTCAGGACATGCTGTGAAAGATTCATATCAGCCCGAACAACTGACGTATTGTACCTACATTATCTGCCAGGAACATGTTTAGCTACCCCTCACTAGACCCAGGGGGCTTATGCTTCGACTGAGGGCCCGGATTGCCGGTAGATTAAAACTCAGGTTCCTAATTAACTAATACGCCAAGGATTCTTGGAGACGGCCACTTTACCCGCCTCAAATAGTAGCACTCGGAAGGCCCTATCGTATATAGGAAGCTCGCTCGATTGATTCCGTTCAGCTACACGATGTCCCGTCTTTTTGTTCGTTCAACGATTTCCGGTCCACAGCATCATATTCGCGAACCGAACTCCTAAGAATCATGCGTTTCGTCTCGATTCTTGCCGCCGGCCTCCTGGCCCCTATCACGGCCCTCGCCGCCCCGGCTGGCGATGCTTCGTTGGACGTCCTCAACAAGCGCGAGAACCTGTGCAGCTTGAAGGCCCCGCCGGTTCTCTGCACGCCGAACGCAAATATCACGGCCGAGGAGACGGCAATTCGCGCATACAAGTTCTACCGCGCCTTCGTCGTGGACGGCGATCCTAAGACCATGTTCTCGCTCATTGACAACGAGTACATCGTAAGTAGCCAGCCGACCGAATAAACAGCTGGATGCTCGCTGCGACCGGGATGGGATTGAAAGCCGGATGCTAACCTGGTGCGCGTCGCAGCAACATAATCCCGGATACAAGTCCGGTCCCCAGGCCATCTGGTCCCTCTTCTGCAGCGGGAGGAAGATCGGAACCGAGGCAAGCACCTCGTGGTGCTATGTCCCCTCCACCGGCATGTCGTATGCGAAATACGCGACCATCGACCGGTGGAGGTGGGTTGGCGGCTGCGTCCACGAGCACGTAAGTTATTCCTAGGAATCAATCACCAGCATGCTGCGCTGCGATGCTGACCAGATATTTTCTATCCAGTGGGACCAGGGCGAGAAATTCCCATCGGCCGACCAGTGCGTCAAGCTGCCGGCCGGGGCCGTTTGAACGCTGGGTGTGCGATCGGATCCTATCGAAAGTGCTGAAGTACTTGTGCCATATATGCCACGTCAGGGGCAGAACATGAGAGTCATCCGCGCGGAGGGTATTTCAAGTAAATAGTTGTGACGTATTTACTCATCTTTTCTGATCGTGTTGAACTCCACGGACGGCGCCACAATGTTGCGTGTGGGATTTCGATTTTTTTTGTGAAGCGGCTGAGTGTTCGGAGTGAGACCGGAATCGCTATTCCCCAAAAATAATTGTACTCAGCGAGTTTGAAAACTTGAATCTTGAGGCGTTGGGAGAATATGACGTCTGTGTCCAAGGGTTCGGATCTGCAATCGTCATTGATTAGTACCGGCTTGAAGTAATAGTGGGATGGGCGGTTGACGCTGAAACAGGGCTGCTTACTCAAAGCCTGTAGTAATTCAGGTCGGATATAACCCGGGCCTCGGTGTTGGATTTCGGTGAGAAATTTGAACAAAAGATTGCGAAAGAAGAGGTGCTGAGTGAGTTTCATATCGAAAGGGTTAGGGTTAGGTCACGATCCGAACGCATGCGGCAGGAGTGTGCATCTCATCGGCTTGTCACTTCACATGCGCCCCCGTTCCCATACTATCCAACGCCAATATCACTCCCGTGCAACCCCCCTGTCTCTGTTGGTATTCCCTTTCGAAATCGCAGATGAAGCCGACTTTCAGGAATCGAATGGCCTGTCAAGACGTTATCGCAGGCTTCAATGAAGACAAAGACAATAGGCGCGCTGTTTCTTGACCCGTCAACTCGGTTTGAGCGAACAGAGAGAGGCGCTACATTGCGAAGACTATAACATGAACGACGCCAGCGGGGAACGCGTTGACGACCATATACGAGCCCAGGAGTCGACCGCCAAGGAATTTCCAGGAGGGACCGATGGCGACCACGGCGATCATCAGGGCCGGCATGGACAGCCTCACCTCGACCCCAGCCGGTGGTGGTATGCATCGTCTGCATTTCCCCTGATAGCTGCCACTCTTGGGCCCGTGGCATCGTCTTTCAGTATTTGCGCGCTCGTCAAACCATGGCGGCAGTATTATCCCCCGAATACCAATATCGACCAAGCAGCTTTCGTTGCCGACCCGGTCTGGCTCACCGCTATCAACGGCATCCAGCTTGTCATCGCAATAGTCGCCAACCTGGCCCTGCTCCTGAACATGACAAGGCGGCTCCGCTTCTCAATAGCCCAGCCCATTACCATTATCGGCTGGTACATCTCGTCGATTGCCCTGATCTGCCTCACGGCGACCGCAGCTGGCCCTTTGGTCATCGAACCTGCCGAAGAGTATATATGGGGCCAGGCCTTCTACTACGGCATGTACTCAGCTATCCTCTACTTCATCGTCGCATCCCTCATGGTTGTTACCTTTTGGGGCGCCCATGCGGGCCACTACGATAAGGACTTCAACTTAACTCCGAGCCAGAGAACCCTCATGCTGCAGACGATCATGTTCCAAATATACCTTCTGCTCGGTGCCCTGGTGTTTTGCAACGTCGAGGGCTGGAACTATCTCGATGCTGTGTACTGGGCCGCCGTGACCCTGTTCACCGTCGGATTTGGCGACTTCTACGCAATAACAACTCTTGGCCGCGCCCTCCTCATACCATATGCGCTCATCGGTATTATCAGCCTTGGTCTGGTTATTGGATCCATTCGCAGCTTAGTGCTGGAGCGTGGAAAGCACCGATTCGATGCTAGGGTGATGGAGAAGAAGCGCCAGCAAGTGTTGCGGCGCATCACGAAGAAAGGCAATGACGACATCCTCGTTCCGATCCAAGGAGGTCCGTTTCCATCGCCTTCCGTCGCCTCCGGGCTAACGGAATTTGATCGAAGAGAGGCAGAGTTTAAACTCATGCGACAAATTCAGGAGGCGTCCGATCGTCGACGGCGATGGTACGCCATGGCAATCTCTACGAGCACCTGGCTCGTCCTGTGGTTAGTAGGCGGCAAGATATTTCAGATCTGTGAGGGACCATACCAGGGGTGGTCCTACTTTGATGGATTCTACTTCGCATTCGTCAGTTTGACCACGATAGGGTATGGTGATCTTACGCCAGTCTCCAACGGGGGGAAGTCGTTCTGGGTCTTTTGGGCATTGCTCGCCTTGCCTACCATGACGGTTCTTATCTCAAACGCTGGCGACACCATCGTCAAAGGCGTTCGAGAAGCCACTGATCAGATTGGTATGGTTACAATTTTACCTGGCGAGCGGGGGTTCAAAAAAGACTTGAAGAAGATTCTAAGGCGGCTGTCGTTTGGAACATTGTTTGAGGAGGACATCGAGGAATTGCCACCGGGATTTCTGGGTAGCTCCCAGCGACGCTTTGACAGCGATGACAACGATGAAGACGATGATGTTGAAGGCGAAGTAGAACAAGATGAGGATGAGCTTATAGCAGAAGGCGCCGACCCAGCCGCCGCACGCGAAAAGAAAGAAAAGGAGGACGAGGACGAGGGAGTCCATAACAGGCGTGTCGAACAGAACATGGAATCCCAGAAACCACAAGCAACCAGACAGATAACTTTCAGCGATAACGACTTGACGCAAAAGGGAAAAAGGCCAGATGGTAGTCGGCCACACACCTCAGGTGGTCAACAGAGACCCCGACCAACCTCTAACCATTCGTCACAACTTCCCAAATTTGCCCGGGCCGTCTCGATGCCCCGGCAAGTCTTGCCTGACATTCCACCGACCAAAGCGGACTACCACCTCACACTCGTTGAAGAAATTGGGCGAGTGGTGCAGCATCTGAAGAGCACTCCCCCTCGCAAGTACACCTTCCCCGAATGGGCTTGGTATCTCCGACTCATTGGAGAAGACGAAGGAAATGCGGACACACATCACGAAACACATCCCCACCTACACAAGGGAATCAAGCACAGGCTCCATAGGAGAGTCCGTGACCACGGCGAAGGGTCTGAGAAAGCGGAGGGCAAAGAGCAGGAGAGCGATACCGGCATGGCACCACTAAATCATACTGATTCTTGGTCTTGGGTAGGGAGTAGGAGCCCCTTAATGGGGTCCAAGGAAGAGGCCGAGTGGATTCTGGAGAAACTTACAGAGAAGCTGACTGAGGAGCTAAGAGGGATCAGTAGGGGAGGGAGAAGGGGGAGTAGTACTAAGGGTCATCATTAATGGGAATTCCATCCATGCATTTACTTGAACGTCAAGGTAGTTCATTGAAATAACCAAGTACGATCATTCCTAAAATCCTATTACTAGCCATTACTCGTCTGTCTCATCGAGCTATCCCACAGAGAAGAGGGGTGTTTTAGCTGATGGTGCTTCAGGGGCTGCTTATGTAAGCTGAAGTGCACGGGCGCGATGCTGCTTGGTGTGCTAATTTCACACCTTGGCCCTTTCTATCAAGGCATCTCACAGCTCACAGCACGCGACACCGTAAAGTGAGAGCTACTAGCCAGATTTTGGGCGAAATTCGTCCATGGAAGACAAGTGTGCCCCCGCCTTCGCGGTAATTTGGCAGTGAAGCGGCGGTGATTGAATGGTTAAACACTAAATTAAGCTGGAATGAGGTAACGACGAGCACGAGTCCACAGTGAGCCCCCGTCTAAATAAACTTTTTGTGGCAGTTCAAGGTTATCTAACGGGAATGCAGCTTGACATATTCGGGCCGCTCCCCATTTAAGATGCGAAAATGGCTGCCGCTGCCAAAACCATGGCGCGCTACTCGTCTTCAAGCATCGGCGCATATTTTGAGGTGGAAACCTTCAAATCACTTCAGCACCCTCAGAGATGTCCAGCATGTCCAGGTCGCCTGCGCGTCCTCAGGTGACATTACAGTATCGTAAGTTTCCAATGGATGTGTCTTGAAGGTCCTTTTGCTGACGATCTTTGCAGTCTTCATAATATCTCGGAACACAGTGCAACTACGCCGCTTGTGATATGGATCCCACCGTTCTCCTTTTGCGATGGCTATGATCCCGCCAGTATCCTCCCGCCGCGATGGCTGCAGCAGTTTCCAATTGCTACCATCAATTATCGATGGCCAGGTCTGTTCTTGGGCCCAGAGGATTCAACCGTCAGTCGGGTTATAAACAGACCCCCGGCAGCATCGCCAACCCCCTTGCACTGGCCCACCCCCCTTCACGACATCCTCTTCGGCTACCGATGGATCCTTGAGCACCTCGCACCACCCGAGCTAGCCCGCAGAGACATATATGTCTACGGGTCCTATCTCGGCGCCAGCCTCGCCGCCTCGCTTGCCCTGACCGAGGCGCAATCCCACGAGCCCATGGCAGTGCGTGGCCTCATAGCCTACAACGGCATCTACAACTGGACCACATTCCTCCCGGACCATCCCATCAACAGGCCGAAGGATGTCTCTAAAGGCAAGAAGAAGAAAACCCTTGCCGCCCTGGACACACCCTCCACAGACCTCCAAAACAAAGGCAGCCCCTTCCATCTCCTACGCCAGCAAGCCCCCCTGCTCTTCCACGACCCGTCACACCTCTTCGATCCCTTCGCCAGCGCCGCCCTCCTGTTCCATACCTCCGGCCTCGCCGTGCCGTCCGATTTCCACCGCGACACCTCCCTCCTCCCTTCCGACTTCACCTCCGCCGTCAATGCCCTCTCCGCAGGGTCACCGCTAATATCAAAACCAACCTCCGAGCAAGCCGAACCCCTCGTCAAAGCCACACGCAAAGCCTACCTCACCTTTCCCCCACGCAAATCCTCTCTCCAAATCCCACCCACTCTTCTCTTATACGACCCCGTACCCACTCCTGCTTCCCGAACTCGAAAAAGCACCGCCAGCCGGCGCCGGGCCGCCTCGGGAGCGAACTCCTTCCAATCCCAAGCCAATGACCTCGCGGGTGCCATGATCCGCAGCGTGGAGGTGCACGAGCTGCGGGACCGCATGAAGTGGGACGAGACACTCGAGGACCCAGATCTGCTGGCCGAGGAGGCAAAGAGGCGGGTGCGCCTCGCGCAGGTGGGCGAGGACTCGGAGGACGGGGCGGAGGCGGGATTGGGAGTGCTGGATCTGAATGGAGCTGGGGAGGAGGCTGCGGGGGATTGGTTGAGGGCGAGGGTTGAAGGGGAGGATGAGTACTGAGTGCTGTACAGAAGTACCAGAGGTAGTATTCTGGGAGGTTGACAACACCTCCTCTATTATTTTGTACCTTACCTATGATTGTATGATATCTGGACTGTATATAGTCTTCAGCTACCTCAGCTGGAGGTGAGGCAATCAAGTTGGAAACCA
>Ga0247760_1001727_pt1 | contig 19063 bp, 22 predicted proteins | sample UWRJL171409R4_FD_179936 | JGI IMG/M metagenome (GOLD analysis project Ga0247760, IMG submission 179936) | Plant litter microbial communities from Arlington Agricultural Research Station in Wisconsin, United States - UWRJ-L171-409R-4 | ecosystem: Environmental > Terrestrial > Plant litter >... | reverse complement strand
AGGGTGATGCTGGTGGACATAGCTGGTGATCAGAAATCCGACGAGACATTCCTCTTATTTATACACAAGCATGATGCACGAGTTTGCCTCCTCCCTCTTGACTATTTTTAACTTTCCCTTGCATGAGTGATTGCGGCGTGTTTCTTGAGGATTTTCAAGGAGACAAATGGAAGCACGGCGATGGCCGCCTACTTGAAGATCCCGAGTTTGTACATTACGCACAGTGGCTGTCTACTCACCGATGTAGCGCGCTTACGCCGAACCACGACCATCAGTTGTTTGGTCGTGATAGCAAATTGTCCGACGTGTTTTCATTGGCGAATTAATAAAGTGCATCAGGAGCCGCTTAAATTGGATATTGGCCTGGGCATGGCTGTTGGGTCTTTCGCCCCTGCCGGTCTGATAAGCGAAGCTGCTGCGCAACCAAACCGCTGTGGCGTGGCTCGCTCTCTGGATCTCAACGAAATTCCGGGTTGCGGGAGAACTCAACGAAAATTCCCGGGTTGCGGGAGAAAGGCCAGTTGAGTTTGGTTGCCTCTCGAGTCATCGTCGAAGCGAGTTGCGTCAGACATGTCCACATGGATCAAGCACCACGATCCGTTCACGTAAAAAATGGAATGGATGCTTCCTAGACCAACTTTATCAGCCCACTCCAAACCAGGAATGGGTTTACCCACCACAGATAAGGGCTACTAGTCGTATTTAAGTTCGCAACCAGCAAAGCTGAGGGCGAATTCCATTCTTACAGTCACTGAAGAGGCTATACGAAGTACCGAAACTAACGCTTTATATGTCTCCAAGGTTGAGCCGAGATAACGCTGGCCATCTCCAGTGCAGTAGTTGGTGAGCAGTCGAGACTCGTCGTCGACGGTAGTGGTTACGGCCACGCGCGGCAATGAGCTGCAGGCCATCCCGGGAATGCTCTTAATCCCGAACAGCGTCTGGGATTGGTAGGCTTGACGAAGCGCTTCTGTCATGCTACTGGTGGGAAAGTATGGGAACTGTCTTCCGAACCAGGAATTTACCCAGCTCCAGGCGCCGTAGATTCTTGGGCGACTGAACCCACCCTTCACGATTTGCTCAAACGTCGTCAGACAGTCGGCTGCGGACTGGCCGTCCTTAGCAAGCTTGAGAGCAGTTAAAGCCCCTTTAGAGAGTCAGTTTTGTGGCTCAAAGACGCCGTTAGAGAAAGAGACGACCAGACAACGCACCTGTGCCTGACCCAGCAATGGGTCGAAAAACCGCCAAATGGGTAGGCCTAGATTGATCAGATCCTCGACCTTCCGGAGGGTTATCAACTGGACGACGCCTCGGACTCCGCCGCCATCGAGGCAAAGCATGCGCAGGCCCGAGGATCCAGGGCGAATGGGTACTCTGTACGGAGTGTCGAATGGAAGCGGCCCATGGGGACACCGGAGGTGGACAACATAGCCCTCACCTGTGGTGCTTCCGCTGTCGTCACCACTCTCTGCAAACTCAACCAGACAATGCGCACAAATGTGGTGGCCACAGGGGAGGGCATACTTAGGACGCCCAAAGATGCAGAGCGGGCAGTCGTGGCCTGGTTGCGGGTTTCGGCTATGGGGAAAAGGCTTCTGGGTGCCGCGAGCCCGAAGTAGGTCTTGCTGCTGTTGGGCTAGGAACCCTGTCAAATCCAAGGGCACCATCTTAGGTTCGTGAAGAATACAGTGAACCTCGAACTTGATTGCCGCTAGGAACTCTCTGGAAGTAAAGTCCCCGTGGTCAAAAGGCCCATTGGCCAGAAAATTGCCGCGGGCGTCCTGGTGGCCTTTGCTGTGGCCTTCCTTGGTATTGACACACCGAGAACCGCTTTTCTCGTTCAGGTAAGAGCATTTTTGGTCCGTTCTCTTGAATTGCTTGAGAGAATCGCGGCATATGCCCCCCATGCTGGTGTCGTATACATACTGAGGATCACAGATGCTGGTTCCCCTCAGCATTTCAGGCGATGCTCAGGGCTAGAAATTTGGTTGCAAATTCGGGTCCGGCTTGTATGTCGTCTTGCAGCTCAGAGCGAAGGAAGCTTGTTACCCTCGCGGTCGCGGATTGCCCGATATTTCCATCCAGTCGTCGCATCATTGCACTCAAGTCCAACGCCGTGGTCTTGGCGGATGTGACATGTTCAAAGATGAGCCTAAATTCTCTTAACATCAAGCTGCTGTCGACTCGTCTCCAGATCCTTCTATGTCCATCCCGAACCCTCTCCGAGTCAGAGAGGATACTTTGCCGCAAGTGGGCAATTCCCTCAGCAACCGACTTGTCATTGTTTGTATAGGAATTCCGGTTCGGGATGTGGCAAACATGCGTGAAGGAGAAGCAGCGATTGAAGAGCTCTCGTATCGTTCTGACGTGATTCTATAATTCAAGTCGTCAGATCCAGAACGGTTAGAGGGGTGAGATGTGTTTTTCTGATTTCGTTACTCACCTCACTCGCAAGCTCTTGCAGCTCTATATCGTGCTTGATTTCAGATTCAAGAGCTTTAAAGAAGCTGTCTGTGACTGTTACAGTCTCAACCTGCCCGTCAATCTTGTTAGAGACGATGACCAGAGCAGGGAGAGTTTCCTGGTTGACAATCGCCAGGGCACCAGTCGTCCCCCAACCGACCACCTTTTTGGCAAGCTCGGAGCTAGTTCTTGTATTCGCGGTGACCATGCAAACAACATCGCTGAGCAGGTAGAGCAGCCTGGGGTAGATCTTCTCGGTGGCAAGCTTTCTGAGGTTCGGGTCTTGGTTACTGTCAACCAAATAGGACGTGCCGTGCTTGAACCATGACGATTAGTACTGAGATGAAATCGGTTCTCCAGCAGTGAGGCCCTCGCAGTCGGCGAAGAACATGGGTGATGGGCTGCCGAAGGATTCGGCATCTGGGTAGAGATTGACCTCTCCCGTCGTCGGCTTGAATGACCCGCACTCTCCCGAAGTGGGTTCGCCGAGGTCCAAGTTTACATCGCCGCCCTTCAACAGACGAACTGAGGAGTAAAGTGTTAGCGCAATGCCGCCTTGATCTAGAATCCGCCCATGTGGAGAGTGGAGGTGATAGCTTACTTAAAGTTGACTTTTCTACGCCTGTCTCTCCAACGAAAGAGACTAGACGTGGACGTTGCCGCTGCTTCTTTCTACTTTCGTGGGAGTGTACGAGGGACAGATCGACCAGTTCCTCGAAGCGGGGGGTCACGACGATCCTAGCGTGCTTTGTCTATAAGGCACCAAGGAGTTCTTATATCTCTTCATTACAGCCGACCCTTACGAAAAACAAATAGCTTGTGTTAAGCACAAGACATCAGCAACTTGTATCATTTCTTTGGTAGCTAATACTAGGTACTAATTTTGACAGGCAACATATGATAAATCTCTTACCATCGACATTGAAGATTGTAACAACACCTTACTCATTAGGTGAGGTACCCAACTCAACACCTCAAGCACTTTCTCCCACCATCCCCTCCAAAACAATCCCCTCGGTCTTCTCATGCGAGAAATTGATGTCCCTCCCATCACAAAACCCCCGCTTCACATCCCTCACTGAAGCCCACACAGAATCCGCATGTTCCTCCGGGTTGAGCACAACCCCCGGCAATCCGGCCCCCTCCCCATCACTCCCTCTTGTCTCGCCCCCTTTCCCACTTCCTTCCTCACTCCCTTTGCCAACCTTACTCCCGACCTCCACCTCCACCAAAAACACAATCCTCCTCGACCGCCCATCCGTCCAAACAAACTCAACCGTATCATCCAGCATCACCTTCGCAGCAGTCATCACCAACCCCGTCTCCTCAAACAATTCTCGCTGCACCGCATGCAGGATCGTCTCATCGCTGGGATCAACACAGCCTCCGGGGCATTCCCAGAGGAGAGGAAAGTAGTCCGTTGCGGCGCGTTGGATCAGGAGGACACGAGCTTCCTGACTGGGTGAGTGGTGGACGACGACGGCGCTGACGATGAGGCTGGCGAGGGTGGGGTTTTGCTGGATGTAGATTGTTGGGGGGATGGCGAAGTGGGATAAGGAGGGGTGGAAGGTGAATTGTGGGAGTTGAGGAGGGGAGGGAGTAATGGTAATGGTTGGAGTGGCGTTGTTGGCCATTGTGAAAGCGACACATATGCTTTTACCAACCGAGGAAGCAGGCCCAGTGTAAGAATTGTTGTGGATCTGGAAGGGGTATTGAAATGTCATTGATAAGTCAAGTGACCGGCTTTTGGAACACCCCCACATTTGGAACACCAATCCCCATATATAACCCTGAAAATCAGGGCCGCGTAATTAACTAAGCAAAATTACTAAATAAAAGACAAAAATAATGAAAAATACCCGCTTAGTAGTTTACTAGGGATATATATACATTTTCAATTTTTAGCTACTTAAGGTAGGTTTATTTCACTTTTAAAGTTAGAAATTTTCGCTTACTAGCAAATCCTATATATAACCCTAGGTTTTGTTTTTCGTTATTTACTTTTATAATATTAAGTAGAAAAATATATAATAAATATGGCTAACTCCATAAAGGTTAGTAGTATCTAAATATAGGTTTTGTGTAATATTAAACTATATATATCGTTGTTAAATATACGATGTTTTTAAATCTTATTAAATTTTATATAGTAGCTTTTCTAACCTTTATAATCTCAGTAATTAAATAAGATATATATATATAAGTTCAATAGTAATTTTTCCTTACTTCTTAACAATATAATCCTAATTTTTACGTAATTTTAAACTGTAGCAAGAAGCTTTTATTTTAAAAAAACAAAACCTAGGGTTATATATAGGATTTGCTAGTAAGCGAAAATTTTCAACTTCAAAGTTAAATAAAACTATACTAAGTAACTAAAAATAGAAAACTAAATATATATCTATAATAAACTACTAGTAAGGTATTTTTCACCAATTTTAGTTTTTATCTAGTAGTTTCGCTTAATGCATTACGCGACCTTGGTTTTCAGGGTTATATATGGGGATTAGTGTTCCAAATGCGGGGGTGTTCCAAAAGCCGGTCACTTGACTTATTGTTTCTCTCGGGTGCAGACAAGGCTGCACACGGTGCCGCTGTTTTCCGAGGTAGCCCGGCGCTGCGCATTTGGGTACCCAGGCAGACACGAGAGAAGGAGCAGGGGGCAAACGAAGCCCGTTACTCTGCCTACGGCAGTGCCTTGTCAAAAGTCCAATGTGAGTGGTTCGCGTCCCTGGTTCTCGGGGCGCTGACGCGCGAGCGACCAGAACATAACCTCAAATTCTTGTTTGTCCAAGTCTATGCTTGTCTCTGCTCGAATGTCGCGGATGTCGATGCCATGGTAGGGCTCGGGAACTTCATTGGTGCCCATGCAATCTGGGATTCCGCCGTCTAGAATTCTTATGCGAAAAGGCTTCACAGTCCAGTACTCCTCCATTGGGTTGAGATAGTGGAACGTAGCTGCTGTCGACAATGCATGGCTGGTGTGCAGACAACGACCCGTACAAAGGGAGTGACCAGACTGACGTGATTGTTTCCGTCGGATGATCGGAAGCCTGCACCACCGAAAGCCAACTATGTACCTTCCCTGAAATTCGACAGCCGGAGTGCGTTGGGCATCTGTGGCCTTCCTTTGCACCTTGTTGGGCTGGTCCGTAACCTCGGGCAGGAACGATGACTTGGCTCGACTATTCGCACAGGACCTTATTTGACACCCGGGCATCCGAGAATCGTTGGCTCAATCCTGCCTCTTTCCAAACATCTTTCAAGCCTACGTTTACCGCCATGGCCGGTGCCCAGGGTCCCACTGTTATTCTCGGAGGAGGCATAATCGGCCTCTCCACGGCGTACCACCTCGCTCTCGCGCTGAGAGACCAGAACACGCCGATTTTGGTTGCCGATCCATCCTCTGCGATCTGTTCAGGCGCCTCTGGACAGTGCGAGGGAGCCCTGGGCGGGTTTGGCTTTGATAAGCAGGTCCAACCGTTAGGGAAGCTTCGTACAGACTATATTCCGAGCTGGCCGCGAGGGCGAGAGCCGTTCCTGATCATGCATTTCAGAGCGTCGGATACTCGCATCTCATCGTCCACACCGTCTTCGACAAATATGATCCCTCCAATCCTCGGCTTCCGTATCCCGTCGCAGGTACGTCCTCTCTCCGATGCTATGATTTAACGCGGGTTTACACTATGTCTAGGCCTGGAGGAGTTGTCAGAGCTCCCCTCATGGCTGAGAGTGCAGGATTCGTGGAAAGGAGGGCTGATCAATGATGGCTCAACAGCGGCAAGAGTGTATGTTACCCTTCTTCTTATCTCACTTGTATCTCCGGATACGCTGACGGTTGGGACTGACTGAGCCTCTGAAGCGACCCCCCAGAATTTTGCAAGTTCCTGCAGGGCGAATTCGAAAAGCTCGGCGTCGAGTTTCTCACATCCACAGAGGCGGTGTGGATTGACCACCAAGTGCGAGAAGAAGTGAGCACGTTGGAACTTTGAGTGGGAGGAAGCGAAATCCGCCAGATTGCCTGTCGGAACTTGATCATTTCAGCAGGAAGTTGGTCGTCTGCCCTCTTCTCGGGTCTGTTTCCCTCGGCCGATGTCAATATCCGACTCGCCCCGAAGCAGCATGTACGGACGTGGTTACAGTTCAGCTCCGGGGATGCGACTGACGAAAAAAAGGGCGAAACCGATGCGAAAGCTTGTCATCAGGTCTGGCTGAGTCTGCTTGATGAAGATGATGATATTCATATCTCTTCTTTCACTAATTCACGGGGAGCTGTATGCGGCTGGCGCGCTTGAGCGGGTCGCGGGAGAGACCCCGCCACTTCCCGAGAATGTTCAACCAAGTCCCATAGAGGTTGAGGAGCTCGAGGAACGCGTCCGTCGATATGTGTACCTCGACAAGCGTCGGATGTTGAACAGTGGAAAGGCCTTCATGTCTGCGGTGCCACAGGGACGGCCCATCATGGACAGGGTACCACCCTAGATTTTGACACCGCCGTGGAATTCATCGAAGGAAAGGTATAGTTTGGACGTGTTCTTGAGTTTCGGACATGATCTTGACGGGTTCACTCTTGGATTGGGGTCAGGAAAGGTTATGGCTGAACTTCTGCTCGCTGAAGAACCTTCTATCAATATGTCTCCATTCAAGTTACCTCTCAATGACCAACGTCAGGCGGGGCTCAACTGTAGGGTACTTTGAAGCAAGGCCTTGCCAAGAGTACAACCTGCTCTGTTTGCAGCCCCGACCCCCGGAGCGGATAGAGCGGGCAAAGACTGAGCGATTCCTCCGCCCAGAGTCTTGGTACTGAGCTGCAGAGACTTTGTAGATGAGCTCGATTACAAACAAAGGCCCGAATCTTACACGGTAACTCCCGCTTACCGATTTGACTTGCGAGTAATGAGGCGGGGATATTGAACTTATGAGTCCACACCGAGTTGCCACCCGGAGTCCCGGGGTTCCCGGAGCTGGTGATTTACTTGCAGTGCAACCCCGAATACTCGGATGCACATCTACCCAAAAATCCTCCCGAGCCATCCGCTCCTGAGCTTTGTGCAGGCAGTTCCTGTATGCCGTCTTGTATGTTGCATCGTGGATTTTGGCTGTTGGTGATGATGTGAGATCGGGGTCGTATGGAGTGCTCCCGATTGGCCCGACCAAGACGGGATGCCAGGATCACAACATCGGACGCATCCCGTTCTTGGTCATCATTTTCCCATTGGGGTCAAGCTCATCACGAGTGATGATGCAATTGACTGGAGATCGCGTACAGTCAGCCATGATGGCACCACGGAGCAGGGTGAATGCCAAGCAATGTGTAGGCATCAGTGGGCGGTAATACCTATAAAGCCTGTCGACTCTTTGTTGTGTTGCTAAACACTGCGAGATTGTGTTAGTTCTTTGCTACTATACTCTCCGTCGCTAAGTTGTTGTAAGTTGTTGTGCACCGACTTCAATATGCGCCTCGTCTCGACTTTTCTGGTCGCCCCAGGCCTGGCCGTTGCATCATCCATCCTATTCCAGGGTGGCACAATTATCGCCTTTGATAAGAAAACAGAAGGCTTGCAGGTTATTCGAGGGGGTTCGGTTCTCGTGACCGATGACCGCATCACCACGGTTGCCGGTCCAGGGACCAAAATTTCGGTCAAGAATGACACCGAGGTTGTCGATATAACGGGCAAGATTCTCGCACCAGGGCAGATCAACACTCATTTCCACGGCTGGCAGACGGCGTTCAAAACCCTCGGCAGCAACACCTCGTTGGTTGAGTACTTCTCTCGATATGGCGAGTTTGCAGGTAGGTGATCCTCTCGCGGTGTAGCAGCATTAATGGCTAATGTTTGCAGCGGCTGGTCTCTTAACCCCCGAGGACGTCTATGTCGGCCAGCTCGCAGGCGTTCTCGAGTCCGTAAACGGCGGCGTGACTACAATCCTCGACCATGCCCATCACACCTGGTCCAACGGAACCTCCGAAGCCGGCTTACAAGCCTCCGTCGATTCCGGCGTCCGTGTATTCTGGGCCTATGCCTTCCACAACATCACCACCATCACGCCAAACTTCCTCGTCCAAGACCAGCTCGCCAACTTCCGGGCCCTCGCCTCAAACGCCTCGTTCAAGGGATCCCCGACCGAAATCAGCATCGCATATGACTCCTTCGGCCCAAATCCCAACGTCGCCGAGGTTAAATCTATCATCAAGCTCGCCGAGGAGTTCAAAGTCCCCGTCATTACCACCCACACCCTCCAGGGACCATGGGGCAGTACGTACCCCCCCTCTCCCTCCAACTTTCCCAGCTAGACTAACACCATCCAGTCGACAACAGCCCCGAAGACCTCTCTTCCCTCTCCCTCCTCAACCTCTCCATCCCCTTCGTCCTCTCCCACGCCTCCTTCCTCACCCCGGCGGGCGCACGCCTCCTCCGCACCCACAACCACTTCATCTCCATCACGCCCGAATCCGAGTTCCACTACGGCCACACCCACCCACACTCGCATCTAATTCAAGACCAAGCCTCCATCGGCGTCGACACCCACTTCACCTTCTCCTCTGACATCCTCACCCAGACGCGCATGTGGCTGCAGACCGCGCGGCGGAGGCTGTATACCGATGTCCTGGAGGGGTGGGAGGTGCCTGATAACAACCCCATGAGTGTGAACCAGGCTTTTCTACTGTCTACACGCGGTGGGGCGCTGGCGCTGAGGAGGGATGATCTGGGGATTATAGCCGAGGGCGCCAAAGCCGATTTGGTATTGTGGAATGCGAGGGAGTCGCCGTCCCTGTTGGGGTGGAATGATCCCGTTGCGGCGATTGTGCTGCATGCGAGCGTGGGGGATGTCGAGGCGGTGGTTGTGGATGGGAAGTGGGTGAAGAAGGGGGGGAGGTTGACGGCCAAGGGGTACTATGGGGAGTTTAGGGGGAGGTTTTTGGAGAGTGCGAGGAGGATTCAGAATAAGTTGATACAGACGCCGTCGGTTTATCCGAGGGTGGGCGATGTTTGGGCGCCGAGCGGGTTGCCGATTGAGGATGCGGTGACGGTGGATTCGTTGAGGGGGGAGGGCAATGGGTATGGGGAGACGTTTTTGGCGGTTAATGGGACGCAAGATTAGGGGAGGGAGCTGTTGATAGACTAATATGGTAATAGTTAGTAAGTTAGTGACTTATAATGGGTGTTCGGGATAAAGCTGGGCAAGTTAACCAAGCAAACCTAGTTACTCCTACGAGGAGCCTCATCGGTGTATTTCTGAGTTTGTATTCTGAGGAGGCTGTGAACTATCCGAGGTATCATTCCCACCCCTACCGGTATGTCACCGCGAGTCTAGGTATGTTCATTGCTGGCTATTGGTAGATGTATCTGGTATTGATATGCCCGTCTCGCTCGAGGTGTTCGCAACCTTTGAATCCATGGACAACTATCAAGACACGACCACGAGGCAACGGCCCTGGTCGCGGTAGTGATGCCGATTCTAGCGAGAAAACTTGATGGGACGGGGAGTTTAGTTGCATTTATTGTAGAATATGAGCTTCCAGATGACAAACTTGCTCAATCGAATTCCTTGATTTGCGACCCAGTGCGGTCACCTCAGGCAGCGTCGGCCGAAATGGTCCATGCAGTCGTCAATTGAGCGCTTTCTGCGTGTGTTTTCTCGACTCGACAAAAGGCCTCTCGGGCTAGGAAATCCGAGGGCACTTGACCCGCTAAGGATTTAGGCCAAGGAAAAGGAGCTTTGATCCTTCGACTTTGGTGCGGTACTATGCATGCCCAGCTAAATTGCGGGACGACGCGAGGCCGAACTCCTAGTATTACCCCGATTATCCAGCTCAAACTCACTCAGTATGCGCTTGTTGATAGCGAAGGGCCTGACTTTTGTGTAGGAATCAGCAAGGCTGCTTGTTGTAAGTACCGCTCTATTTCCGAGTTAGTCCGATGAGCTGAATTCCTTCACCTATCTACCAATGCCACATCGATGGTGATTTGCTCTACTGCGGGCAGTACGCCGTATAATCCATCGCAGCTTACCTGCGCAGAGTCGGTTGCTACCGTCAACATCGTAGGAGTCCCTTTCATTTCGGTGATGATAATGAGCAAGTTTGTGGAGGAAAGATGAGAGCTGTTCGGCCATATAAACTGCCACATCCTCCCAGATAGATCTCTTATGACGCTTCCTATCCGAGTCACGGATCACAATAACACATATAACGAGCCAAGTGCCTACCGCATACTTCACGATGGCACGCGATGTCGTGTTGTTCTTCGCAAGCAAACAGCTTTCGATCGGCATTGTAATACTCTCCTGTTGCAATTCCATGGGATTCGCACTTGCTGACAGCCATCACAGATACTATTCCCTGGCTTTCAACCCCTCGATGTAATCGGGCCACTCAACCTCATCATGATGGTGAGCCCCGCAGCCTAGATATCCTTGCCGGTGGAAGACTAACCACAACGCCGCTCCAGCTTTCAGGGTCCCATAAAATCTCCCTATCCATGATCGGCAAAGAGAAAGGTCCTGTCTGGGCCCGCTCCCCGCCTCGTCGGAACCCCAATGTGCCGGCGATGATCTACCCCGTCCAGGGCCCGCACATCGTCGCGACGCACACCTTCGCCGACGCGCCGACGCTAGACATCCTACTCTCGCCAGGAGGGATGGGTCTCCGCGTTCTCGATGATGACAATGATTCGTGGATTCCGGACTTCATTGCTGCGAGATTTGACGAGGTACAGTACTTGCTCAGCGTGTGCACTGGCTCCGCGAGTTTAGCGCAGTTAGGGGTCCTGAAGGGGCGTCAAGCAACGACAAACAAGGCCGCGTGGGCTTGGGCGACGCAATTTGGCGAAGGGGTAAACTGGGTGCCGTCGGCGAGATGGGTTGAGGATGGGAAGATCTGGTCGAGCTTGGGGGTCTCAGCCGGTAAACCTTGCGCATGTCATTCCAGAACTTCGAACTCTGCTGATGTCTCGGAAACAGGCATTGATATGTCGTATGCTTTCTTCAAGAAGCTGATGGGCGCGGAGGCGGTAGATCGCATCCTCAATGCGATGGAGTACACGCCGCATGTGAATGAGCACTGGGACCCGTTCTCCATGGTCCACAAGGTACGGTTCGACCGATGGCACCCGGTGTTACATCGCTACTCATTGCTCATTTCTAACTCGTCCTGCAGGTTCCCGGGGCAGATGCTAGCCAGCCATTGGGCAAGTGCGTTGGCCCCGCCGGCTACGACTTTCGGTGTGCTCGAGGATGAGGATGAGCTGTATCCTCGGAACAGGCAGCTAGCGCGGAGGAGACTGAGGGCACGGTGCGACCTGCGAAGCTGGAGGAAGAGGTGAAATCTGCTGGGGCGGGGCGCGCTTGTTGGGGGTTTCACGGCAGCTGAAGACCAAGCTATTGATGCTTTGCTGCCCCCACAGTGTGAAGGAGTGAGATAGTAGAAATCCTACCAACTTCGACTACTATTGACCCGACTTGGGTATTTCGGTCACGTATCCGTCAGGAAGGATTGCTGCAGGAGGGCCAATGCAATATTCGTTGCAGCTTCTCCACAGGGAGGCTGGCGGGAGGGTGTCGCCGGTCAGTCGAGTCTCGTGGGACGTAGGTAAGACGGGAACCGACGTTAGCCACGCATCGTCCCCCGGAGAGTGGATAGCTTTGGTGCCCCCGCCATTTAGCACGTAAGCAGTCCAAAACGTCTACCGAGCGACAGAGGCTCCAGGCAGCGGAGCGGCACAGTATCTGAATTCCGTTCTTCAGCTCCCAGGCATTCCGTTTCGTCCCTTGGTCCGTCTGGGGAGTTTGCCGAGGCGCCTCATGTGAGCGCTTGAAAAAGAAGGCGAATGCGACGAGATTAGAGATTTTGTCGTAAATTTCCAATTTCTTCAGCGCAATGCGCGTTATGAAGCTGAGTGCGACTCTTGGTTGTTTGTTCGCACCTTCCCCATCTGCCGCACTTGCATTGGCTAGGCGGCTTGGCGGCCCCGCATTGGCTGCGGAGGATGGAAACGGCGTCTGTTATCTTGGGGTTGGAAGACGCCACTGCCCGTCAGATCGGACGCCGCCAATGCTTGTGTGTCTTGTTTTTCTGGGCAAACGCTTGATCACGGATTTTTGAACAGCCGGGCGACGAATTGAGATACCGAGAGAGGGCGCAGTCTGCATTCTGGAAACTGACCGCCCCCACCCCCCCGCCAGAGCCTCGCACGCCGCTGGCTGCCCGCCGACCCCTCGCCAAGTCTTGGAAGGGGCCGATGTCGAGCCACGCCCATCATCTCGCAGTGCTGATCGCTCCTGCCAGAAACGGGAACGCGACCAAACCGACGCCACCCGCTCACCACGATGATGACCGCCAAGCGACCAACCAGCTTGTCTGTGTGGGGGCTCAATGTCCAGCGGCGTTTCCAATGGAACCATCGGCGATACTTCCTCATCCGCCCTATCTAAGGTTCGCGAAGCAAGTGGGTAGCATAGTAGGAGCCAGGCTGGAAGCTCTGGGCCGTTTGCCGACCGGCATCCCAACGTTTCCTAATCCCGAAATACTGTCCAGACTGCAACCCTGCATCTCAAATGCTGCAAATTCCCCCGAGACATGGCCCAAGGCAAACCAAGCTTACCACTACCGTCCAGTCAGATCGCCGCCCCGGCCCAATCCATGGTCATCGAAGGCGTGCAAGCTGCAGTGCCCCGTTCGGCCATTGCATGTGCAGCCGTTTTGGCACACCGAGCCTGATTAAAGTTCCAGCACCAGTGATATTGCAACCCCTGTCGCTCGCGCACTCGACCCTCCCCCACCACCACCCATCCTTTCTTTTTACTACTTTTACTTCTTGTGCGCCCGTCATTGTTTGCGATTTTCCCATCGTCTCCTCTCTCGCGGTGTTGAAGTTGAGAACGACCCAATCTAGCGACTTCTTGGCACCGGCGCAACGCCAACGGAAGCACGAAGCACAGCAACCATGGCCATATTTTCGTTCCGGAAGGACGCCAATGGCGTCAGCGATGAGAAGCGCGCCGGCTCCCCCCAGTCGCCGCGGGAGGATGCCGTCGCCGAGGGCTACACGAGCGAGGAGGGCGTCGTCGACGAGGCCGAGGACGACCTGCACCGCGGCATGAAGCCCCGGCAGCTCAGTAAGTTTCGGTCGTGGCATTGCGATACCCGGCTCTGTACCGAGAGCTAACGGTATTCCCCACATTACAGATATGATGGCCATTGCGGGCGCTATCGGCACAGGTCTCATTATCGGCACTGGAACATCCCTGAAATTCGGCCCGGGCGCTCTCCTCTTCGGCTACGTCCTCATGGGCTTCACCGTCTACATCGTCATGGTGGCCCTCGGCGAGATGGGCGCTTGGCTGCCCCACAAGAAGAGCTTCTCCGGTTACGCCACGCGGTTCGTCGACCCCGCCATGGGCTTCGCGACAGGGTGGAACTACTTCTTCAAATACGTCATCGTGCTACCGAACAACTTGACCGCAACGGGCATCCTGCTGCAGTTGTGGCTGCCAGATCTCAATGTATCCGTGTGGATTGCTGTGTTTGGTGTGGCTATCATCTGCCTGAACGTGAGTTGCCAGCCAATCCATTGTACCGGATGAGAGCGAAGTGATCGCTGACTGCCTTGCTACAGTTGATCCATGTGTCCTTCTTCGGCGAAGCTGAGTTCTGGATGTCACTCGTCAAAGCCCTCGTTATCGTGATCATGATCTTCATGTGCTTGGTCATCGCACTTGGTGGTGGTCCTAACCACGTCCGGACCGGTTTTCTGTTCTGGAGAGAACCCGGCGCCTTTGCAGAGTGGAGCGTCAAACTCAACGGTGTGACAACTGTGGTCCCAGGCAACACTGGCCGCTTCTTGGGTGTGTGGGCGTGCGTCGTGCAGGCGACTTTCGCGTATCTCGGAACCGAGCTTGTCGGCGTGGCTTTCGGCGAGACGCCCAACCCCCGCAAGAACGTGCCCCGTGCCGTGAACCAGACTCTTTTGCGTATTGTATTCTTCTACATCGCTGGCGTCTTGGTTCTCGGAATGGCTGTTCCTTATAACGACCCCCTCCTCCTGCTCAATGCTGGCGGAAAAACCGGACGTAAGCACCAGCTCTGCTCCTATTTGTGATAAGATATATGCTGACATAACTGCTAGTTTCCTCGCCCTTCGTCATCGCCGCCAAGAGAGCTGGAATTGACAAACTCGACCAGGCTGTCAACGGTATGCTTTTGGTCTTCACCATTAGCGCCGCCAACTCCGACATCTACTTGGCTTCACGGACAGCCTGGGCTCTGGCTAAAGACGGACAAGCGCCTCAAATGATGCACAGAACCAACAAACGCGGTGTGCCCATCCCGGCCGTTGCCCTGTCCTCGATTTTCTGCGCTCTTGGCTTCATGAACGCGACCAAGGGCGCGGACACCGTTTTCGGCTACTTTGTGTCGCTCGTCACCGTTTTTGGCGCCCTGAACTGGATCGCCGTGCTCGTCAGCTACCTCGCCATGATCAAGGCCATGAAGGTTCAGAACATCCCGCGCTCGGTCATGCCATACCGGAACCCGTTGCTTCCGTATGGCGCATACTTTGCCCTGTTCATCACCGCCCTGGTCATCGTCTTCAGCGGTTACAATGCGTTTATCCCCCGCTTCCAAATCGACAAGTTCATGACCAGTTACATTGGCATTGTTGTCTATCTCTTCAACATTCTTTGGTGGAAGTTCTACAAGAAGACCAAGCGGGTCTTGCCCCAGGACGCGGACTTGGTCACGGGCAGGAGGGAATAAGCTTTCCATTTCTTTTCTTTTCGGCAGTGAGCAGGGAGTTTTCACGTGGGACGATTTATGAACCCACAAGGATGTGGCGCCGCTATACTACCAGTAATTTCTTTCTTTAACGATACCACGGGAGGTGGGGAGATACTGGAATAGAGGCCGGATTCCAATGACTTTGAAATCTGCATTACAGACATTCGCATGATGAACCTGACTCTGTCACAGCATCGACAGCATCGAACCCCCGTGACAATGCAACAGCCGATCCATCCATCTCAGCCTCTCCCTCGGCCGAAATTGATACTATCGATGCTCGTCATCAGACATGATTCGCAATGCTGTCCCAATTCGGCAAGAGCTCGGGCGCTGTAGATGGCTTTGTCCGTGTGCCGTCCCGTCTTATGCGCAGGCGCAAAAACGCACCGTGGCAGGCCGTTTTCCGCCCCCATGGGCTGGCTAAATAGATGAAGGGTGGACGCCGTGCTCCGCAGCACACCCAGCGCCGCTGACAGTCCGGGGTATAGCATGGGTGGTATTGGTTCAGATTGACGAGCCGCGGACCTGGTTGGTAGTTGCTCATGGCGATCTGTTGGGCAACGTGATGGTCTCAAGGTCGGAATGTAATGCATAACCCTGGATTGTAAAGTCGTGGGGCAGGGTTATGTATGGGATGAAAAGGGAGGGCCTAGATCGTCGGCTCCCACGCTTCGGAGCGGCTACTATAGAGCGGCAAGCGAAAATCAAGGCCGCCATGCCAGGGCGGCGGCGATGGGGCGGGACAATATGTCTTCTGCGGGAGGCAGATTGTTGCGTTCATGGAACGACCCAAATGATGGATGCGGCTCCTTGGGGATGCATGCAAACTTCCGCTGTCAGTGGCGACAGGATGGTACCGAGGTGATGATGGGTTGTGTATAAAGAAGGGATGGTCTCGCAGGAGAGATGGTTGAGGGTAGGTCAAGCATTTGAAGTTCATCATCACGACGACTCATTTCATAGCCCCTTTTGAACTCACGGGAATCAACATCAAGATGAAGGGTTCTCACTCTGCCGTCCTCGCAGTTGCTGCGCTAGCTCGTTGCGTCTCCGGCCATGCCTTCTTCCAGCAGGCTAGCAAGGGATCAACCGACTACGGCACCAAGTGCACCCGCGTGCCGGTATGGCTCACCAACCCCTGAATCCACACACAACCATCACTAACCAGCCTCCCAGCTCAACAACTCCCCCGTCACCGACGTCACCTCCTCGGCCATGGCATGCAACGTCAACGGCGCCACCCCCGCAGCCGGGATCTGCGACGCAGCCGGTACTTCCCCCTCCCCCTCCCCAACACTCATCCCAACACTAACACCCACCCTCGCAGCCGGCGAACCCTTCACCGTAGAAATGCACTCCCAGCCCAACGACCGCTCCTGCACCTCCGAAGCCATCGGCGGCCGCCACTTCGGCCCCGTGCTCATCTACATGGCCAAAGTCGACGACGCCACCACCACCTCGCCCAACGGCCTGTCGTGGTTCAAGGTCTCTGAGGAGGGGTACGACGCCGCAGCCAAGAAATGGGGCACCGACTCGCTCAATGCCAACTGCGGGAAGAGGACGTTCGAGGTCCCGACCAAGATTCCGGCGGGGGATTATCTCGTCAGGGCGGAGGCGATTGCGCTGCATACGGCGTCGCAGGTGGGAGGGGCGCAGTTTTATATGAGTTGCTATGTGAGTTTTCGTCCGGTGTTTTGGTGTTTCCAGGGCGGGATGACAAGGTTATGGGCAAGGGCTAATATGTGCTACAGCAAGTCAAGGTTGCGTCGGGCGGTGGTGGCCAGCTGCCGGCTGGTGTCAAGATTCCAGGCGTGTATAGCACAACGGACCCCGGTGTTAAGGTTGATATTTGGGGGAATGGGTTTACTGATTATACTATTCCGGGGCCGAATGTGGTGGATCAGACTTTCTTTTCGTGAGCTGAGAGGGTTACAGGCTGGCGTTCTTGTTTATGACATAGAGTTGGCTGGGGTGTTCTTGGACAGCCTGGCGCTTAGCTTTGAGAATGAAGCTTATTCGTCTCCTGCTTTCTACTTCCATGAAAGACGAGAAACAGTTTCGGAAGTGGAGCCTGAGCTGAAAGCCTTTTCGTCTGAATGGAAGGGGTTTAATTCACCACCTGACTTTTCGATTTGTGATTCACGTTCTTGCTATTGTTTACGAATTCACCTACAAATTCTATTCAACGGCCAAACCACAAAACCAACTCAGAACCTCACAGAACGCCTGCTGGATTGCAACGGCTCAATCATAGAACGCTTATTGCAGTCATTTTCAGCGCAGTCACACACTCCCGGCGCTTCCAGTCAAACATCACGCAATGGCCGACCTTGAAGAAACAATTCGAAAAACGATCTTCGTTGGCGGAAGAAGGGCCAGCTTGCCAGAAGCTCCTCGCACTGATCAAGAAACAATCCAAGAAACAATCGTCGTCGGCGGAAGGAATGCCGGCGTTTATCGGTCTTGGCCAGAACCTTCCTTCGGGCCTGTTGAGCGAAAGACAATCTTTTTCGGCAGAAGAAAGGCGAAGAGAAGGGCGCCAGAGACTCCCCGCAGGTGTCGCGACCACGGAAAGACGGACGAGGAAGAGCAAGGGCAAAGGAATAAGAGAATGCTCCCTATCCAACTCTGCCCCTTCACGTGCCGCAGAGCAAGCCCTGACGCCAACGCCAACATCGATCGCGAACCATCAGCTGAGGGGAATGAGGGCATCCAGACGGAGGAGATCAAGCCCCAGATGATGTTCGACGACCCCCAAGCCGCAAGCATCGCCGCCAAGACCGAACCGGCCGTTGTCCCTCTAGTCAAGTTCGCAGCTTTCAAGTATGACATCGAGGACGACCCTTTCATGGACAAGCCAGGATCGGGGTCTGGAACAACTACGGTGGATGAGCGAGGGAGGCTGAGCCTTCCGTTGCCACCATTAGAGCTCTGGGGGGAGATAGCGGCAGGTGAACGTCGGAATCGAAATCCGTCGCCATCACCAAAGGAGAAGTGGAAGAAGCGGGCGATTATGAAGGGAAAAGCGAGGCAAAAGAGGAGGTGCGAGAGTCCCCCGCTTGAGGAAGCCGAATCACATGATAGTAAGAGGCAAGATCGGACGAGTGGTGACTCCGGTGTGCTGCTGGAGTGAATGTCACGATTATGTGAGTGAAAGCAGACCTGGGGGTCTTGCAACTACGTGAATGCTCACATTCTTACAGCTGGGAAAGAACTCAGCAATGGGGAGCGCCAAGAGGCTGTGCGAGGTCTCGACAACAAGGTCATTGATGACAGGGCAGACCAGGGAGAAGACTTCATCGCCAGTTCAGCATGCCTTTCTCGGTCACAAATACACATCAGTCCAGCCAGCCGCATGCCTTCGAAGAGGAGGGGCAAGGCCTGGGTTCTTTACCAACAGGTCTCCCCAAATTATGTTAGCAGCATCACACGAACCGAAGCAGCGGACATTCCCGCCTTCTGGAACCAGCAACTGGTCATCAAAGGGCTTGATTAGTCTCTAATCCAATGATAATTACCGGCCTAATCTTACAGAAATCCAAATTCCTACAGGAACATATCGTTACAAGATAAATAGCAATAACTGAGCTCTTCCGAGTCCTCTATCTAGCTCACAATACGACAGCTCTAGCTAGCAAAAGTAATGCATATTATATCTTACCAAGCCACTAATTCCCCAGCTGTATCAAGTCTCAAGATCCCCACCTTTCTACCTCCCCTCCCCCTTCCAACCCCCCTCATCCCCCGGCTCCCCCATCCACGGATTCTCCTCCTCCTCATACCCCTCGCAAATCTTGCACCCAGGCTCTGCAACAACAC
>Ga0247760_1001726_pt1 | contig 19066 bp, 25 predicted proteins | sample UWRJL171409R4_FD_179936 | JGI IMG/M metagenome (GOLD analysis project Ga0247760, IMG submission 179936) | Plant litter microbial communities from Arlington Agricultural Research Station in Wisconsin, United States - UWRJ-L171-409R-4 | ecosystem: Environmental > Terrestrial > Plant litter >... | reverse complement strand
CGAGTCTACACGCCACCGGTGGAGGATCTACCCCCCCTTCGTCAGGGGCCTCCTTCTGACGACGACGACGACGACGACGACGACGACGACGACGACGACAACCACGACGACAGCGGCCACGGCGGCGGCTGCCACGGCGGTGGCGGCAATACCAGCCACCGCTCCGTTTCTCCGAGCAGCACCAGATCAACAGAGAGACAGTCATCCCAGGCCGGAGCGGCGGCGGCGGCGCCGTCTTATCATACGCACTCTGTCCCTCTGCCAACACTCCCGTTCTGCACCCATGCGTGCTTGCTCGGTCTCACCCAAGGGGGCACTCTCGATCCCACCTGTCCCAACGTGGCCCTCCATTGCCAGGCCCCCTTTGCTCCATTAACACCGTCATCGTCGCCAACGCTGGAAGCGACGCACTTGCTCTCTCTCAGCGACTTTCTGGAGCGGCTTGGCCAGCAGCTGCGCACCACCTTGGACACGGGCATCGAGCCTCTGGGGCTCCACGGTGCACGGGGCGCCCTGTTTCGGATCACACTGCTCAGCCACGGCTACACGCTGGCGGCTAAGGGCACGACGGCAGCCTCGGTGGGTTATCTTGAGCACGAGGCCGCCGTGTACCAACGCCTCCGGCCGATCCAAGGCTCGTACGTCCCTGTCCTGCTGGGCGCCATTGACCTTCGGGTGCTGGGGCGCCGCTATTTCTACGTGCCCGATGTCCACATCGTCTACTTCCTCCTCCTCTCGTGGGCCGGCAAGGACCTGTACGAAACCCGGGAGCAAACACGTGGTGTCGGAAATCGGAACCTGCTGCGTGGGCATGTCCTCCGATCGCTCCAGAGCCTCCACGCCCTCGGTGTAGCCCACGGTGATGTCCGGCGGGAGAATCTGGTCTGGAGCCAGGTGCCAAGCGATCCTGTCATGATTATTGACTTTGAGCGGTCCGTACTTACCCAGGTGGCCGACAACCCGCTTTTCCAGAAGGATGTCCAGGCGGCTGCTGCCATTTGGGTATAAGTTGGACTCTAGATTCCATCTTGGTATCTTGTAGCTTGGGATGGATAGTTGGGTTGCATACTTTAGATGGATGGACTGCATACTTAGATGGATGGAATTGCATACTTTGTTAGATACATTGATGGTGGAGATGCTGCCTTAAAATGTGACGCAAGGGTCTCTAAGAGATGCCTCAAAGCCCACTCTCCATTGCACCGCAAACGAAAACCGACAAAAACTTTGGTTTGTTTCGCCCAAACAGCAGGCTCAAGATGGAAGCCATCATGTGGCTACTCGCCCTTGTCGTCGTCACTGTCGCCTCTCTAAGACTCCTCCACACTCGCCGTGGCCGCGGCAAAGTGCCCGTTTCCATCACCTATCACTTTACTCGTCACCGTAACTACACCTGCGGGTTCTGCTTTCACACGCTAAGTTCGAGCTATATCGAGGTCCCCGGCCGCGCCAAGGAGGGCCTCCGCCTCCTCGCCCACGCCGGCATAAAAAAGCTCAACTTTGCCGGGGGCGAGCCCTTTCTCAACCCCAAGTTGCTCCGCGAGATGATCGACTTTTGCAGGCGAGGACCTCCACCTTGAGTCCGTCTCCATCGTCACCAGCGGGAGTCTGGTCAGAGAGAGCGCTTCCTCTGCAAGCACAGCGAGAACCTCGACATCCTCGCTGCCAGCTGCGATTCATAGAATCTTATTTAAGATTAACACGGTCGTTAATCGGCTGGATCGCAGGGAGGATATGGACGCCCACCTCGACACGTCGAGGCCCTTGTGCTGATCGTGGCGGGCGAGAACGACACGACCGAGACACTGAGGAACGGTCACAAGTTTACCATTTCGGACGAGGAGTTTGGGCAGTTCTGCGAGAGGCACAAAGGTCAGCCGTACCGGAGCCGAACAGCCTGATGGCCAAGTCATATCTCATCCTCGACGAGTACTTGCGGTTCCTGGACAGGACGGGCAAACAGCCATCGGGGCCGATATTAGAGGTTAGAGTGAAGAAGGCGCGGGAGAGTGTCTTTTGGGGTGAAGGTGCATTTTTGGAACGTGGGGGATTGTATGATTGGGCCAAGCCCGACGTGAAGACTTAGTCTGGTAAATAAGGTTCCAAATTCCACGAAACAAAGCGATTGTTCAAGATGAGATAATGCACAAAGACCAGTATCCCATTGTTCCCAGTTTCCAAGACTTAGCCATGTTACCTCGCCAGCATGGTTGGAGATATGTACAATACCAATCACTAAGCATGCATCCCGGTATGAGGGACAACATGATGGCGTGTTTTTTTGCCCACGACTAATCGGGAGGATCGCCATGGCCAGTTGACGGTTGCGGAGACGGTACTAAGCCATCAGCCAAATGCTGCGATGACGCGGAGCTGTTGGCGCCCCCCTTGCCTTCGACATCCCCGACTTGTCTCTGCTCTATGAGCGCGGCGCCCTTGGTCTTGTCAATTTCGGGAGCCATGGTGATGTCGCACGGGGTAAGCGCGGTGCTGCACACCTGCCCAGCGCCCCGCAACAATCGCTCGGGGCATGTTTCCGGCGATTAGGTGCCAAACGGCCTAAAGCTTGCGCCGGCGTGTATAGTACACAAGGTATGATCTCCCTGAACAGCTGCTTTCCGTAGAAATATACCGCTATCTTGCAACCAATGCCCATCAGTCGTTTCGTTGCGGCTTGCCGCGATTATAGTTCCCTGCATCATGTTGAGGAAAGAGTAGGGCTGGGTTATGGCTGATTTGACTGTACTGGCATGCTGCTTGGTGTCGAGCGGGCAGAACTGTGGAGAATGTCGGCTTGAGCACCTTTTAGCTCAGATGCCCACTCTAGAGCTCAGCTCCGGTGAGCAGCTCCATTCAGCTCAGTTGACCACACCTCGAACGTGTTCTGGCCTCTGTTCTTTCTAACAGCTCCCTGAGCTCGCTTGCGGTAGGGGTGCTCTGCCCATAATGCGCTGCCATGGCAAAGACGTACGGGTCAAGCAGGGTGCGGTTTGAGTGGTTCATCTGCAGGAGCTGGGCCTCGTCTATCTTATCTCCACCATGACAAAAAAACAGGTACACCAAAAACCTTAACCCTTCCCAAAATCATTATTGAGGGAAGAATTGCAATTGAGATAGCACTACAACAACTTAATCTTTTCAAATAAAATTTAGCAAAAACTCTTTCATGTCTTTGGGGTATATTCTGGTAATTTCTTCAAATTATTTGGTCGTGTTTTGACTAAAGGACTTGCATTCGAACATCTTGGTGTACCTGTTTTTTTGTCATGGGGGAGCTTATCTAGGGGGGGCGCGGCCCCTCCAAGTCTGAGCCAGAGGCCTGGCTAGTCAACTTCACGGGGGGCGTCCCTCTAGAATCGGGGCCAGTGAATACACCCTTTGTAGCCTATGCTCTCTAAACACATTACGCACCCCAAGGCGTGAGATTATTGCCGGCTAGACAAGTTCAACGAGAGGCGTCATTCGGCTAGACGCGGCATTCGGCGAAACAATTGGACCTGAAATTGTGATCCAAGCCAAAATGGTAATTGCTCTTTTCCATTCCCAATGCCTACCCCTCATCGCCATCATCGCCATCATGGAAAACCCTGGTAGCGCTGTTCCCGGCACTCTCAACGAGCTGGTGAACCTGCTAGAGAATGAGGAATTCAGCACCTTGTCCCAGTTCCAGGGCAGGCACTTTTCGATGTCGATTGACGAATTTCTGACCTTCCGAGACATGGAACTACCCGAAGGGCTCCCTACGTTCGATTACGCTAACGGGTTCCTCCTCTTCAAGAGCGAAAGCTTTGTCCACTCCATGCTTGTGGGCTACCTAGGCGGGGAGATGAGTCGCGGCGTCCAGGGCTGGCAGACAGCCCTCGGACCGATCGTTGGGTTCCCATTCCACCTCAGCATTCCCGTCACCGATAGCCTTGGCGCACCGACATTCTTTCTGAAGCCCGACGTCGGCCTAGGCTTTTCAGACCTTGACCCTACGGCCATCTACGCCGCGATAGAGGTTTCGTACGCCTATCGCCTCCCACGAGCAGAATTGGAGCGGCGGTATCAGCTCCACTTAAAGACTACCAAGGTCGTGTCAAGGTCGTCATCTGCTTTGATATCTATTACGGCGGCGGACAAGACCGTGTCAAGCTGACAGCTGAACATCTTGACCGTTCAGCTATTAGCATGTGGATCATGGACAAGGACGGCAACATCCGCACGATAATGGATTAGGTGCCATTGTCGGAGACTAATGCGAGTCTCGACCTCTATGCTTCTGATTTCTTCCCAAACGAAGATCTCCCTCAAGGTTTCAACCGCCAGCTGTAAGTATCCTATTCGCGAAGGGGAAGCTTACCTTTTATCGTGCTAACCGCCTTCCAGGGGTCCTACCAACGGTTCACCTATCCGCATTCCCTACACTGCTATCACCGAGTGGCTTAAGAAGGCTTGCAACCAACAGCTGGCAGCCGACAACCTCGCTCGTACTTCTCGCCAACCTAAGCCCAAAAAAAAGAAGCAGACTGGGAAGGCGGATGAACTGAAGCAGCAGCTGGATAAAGTGAACCAGGAACTACGTCAGCTGCGGAACCGTATGGCCGGTCATCAGGGCAAGACTGCACGAGAGACGCGCATAATCAACCGAGAGCTGCGCAAGAAGGACCAAGACATGTGCAAGAAGGACCAAGAGATACAAGAGCTGCGTGAACGTCTGGCTGTCGCGACGAAGCCGTCGATTTCGTAGTTTATGATTAGCCTGGTGGAGGGATGGAGCCGAGGGAGTGGCCGGGATGGACGATATTGGAGGCTTGTACTTAACTTAAATTACATTTGAGGAAAGTCGGCTTATCTAACACATGTAGCCCACCAAACACATGCCAACTTCCGTGGGGCGCACCATGGTGCAGAAAAGCAGTATAAACAGAAAAGCAGTAAAAATCGGGCTGTTCTACCGCTATTGTGTTGTCTTATCTGGCTAGCGCGCCACAGACCTAGATGTTCTGATCAAGTTCGATATCATCACCAACGGTTTCCATATCCAAACCCCGGGGAGGCAGCACATGCTAGCTAACTGTTTGCATACCATCACGCGTAAGAAGCACTTTGAGTTCCAATAGGGAATGGTGTCAGAATCTAGCACTTTGGGGCCAATAATTGTGATAACTGTGAAATTGATTGCGTTGTTGTTCTGTGGAAGAGAATCTCTGGCCTCCAGGGTCCCCTATTGCCAAGCCGGCTACTTCCGCGAATGGCTCCCCACAGCCCCATATAAGCTGACAAATGGCGACAGCTACTCCTGCGTTGACTAAGGTCTGCTCGGCACTAGATCTAGTCGTAGCACGCCCCATCGATCTGGCCTATTCAGAATACAACGGTATGGGAAACTTAATTTACTACCTGCTGCGCGATGTTATTCTCACGAAGGCTGCTAGGTCAGAGTATGGTCTTTGGCTACGCATATGATAGTTTCCTCCTGGATGGGGCAGGTTGCAGTCGCCTATCTACCATCTCGCCAGTTATAAGATGTCCAATTATGCACAGTGGATCGTGGTTGTGCTAGTTTTGTTATTGAATTGGCTGAAGTACCACGTTAAGCTAAGCTTCTACTAGAAGGCACATATCAAGACGGGTGGTGGTGACCCCGTTGAGTTGATACATGAAGCTCGCCCATCTCGCAAAGGTTCCCAGGGTTTGACTTTGCAGACTATTGGATGTCCTCGCTCAGACCTAACATGACAACTCGTGTCGTTTACCAAATGATGCGCACGCTCGGCGGATATCCCATCAGGCCGGAGAACAAGGCGGTGCCACACCTGTGGGTCCTAGGCGCGCTGGCGCTCTGCTTCCTCCAGGCGGCGCTGTAGTTCCTCGATTTTCTTCTGCGTTTCATCGTGACGCTTCTGCCATTCCTTCTGCGCTTCGTCATAACGCTTCTGCCATTCCTTCTGCGCTTCGTCACTTCTCTTATCGTCGCGCTGCAGCTCCTCGTTGGTGCGGCGCCGCTTTTCTGCTCTGGCGACTCGCTGCAGCGGTTGTTCAGCGCCGTGCTCGCGGTCTTCGGCGCGGGAGTGCCGCTGCTTGCGCCGTTCCTCGCGATCCTTGTTCTGCTGCGCTCTTTTTTTCTCCGCGTCGCGCTGCTCTTGTTGATGTTGCTGCAGCCCTTCGTCGCGTCGCTGTGGTGCCCGGTGCGCAAGCTGGCCCGCCATCCAGTTTCGAGTAGCGGCCTTGACGGCCATGGCGACTGTCAGCTCCAGTTCGTCTTCTTGAGCTGTCTTGGGGCGCAAAAACACCTCCTCAAAACCAAGGCGTATGGGGAGACCAGACCAAACCTAATAGTCAGGGTCATCCCCTCCGACGAGGGGCGGGGGGTTCTCAGCCGACCTGAGCTGGATTGTGGCCCGTCTGGCCGCCTGATTTCTGCCGCGACGCCAAAGCTCAAACTGGATTGTCGACCGATCATCGCTGACAAGGTAGGTGATGAGCACAAGCTTTACATCGCCTCGTGGATGTTGAGGATCCGAATTCTCGAGCCACCAGTCCTTGGCCTTGCGGACGTGGGTGAGGCTTTGTGCGTTGGCAACCTCGAGGACAAACGTCGGAAAGTCGCCGATGCGCCGAGCCGGGAACGGGGAGAAGCCGTCGTCGGGTTGCTTCGCAGCAGCAGCATTCTGGTGTACTGACTCATATAAAGGCGCCCCGATACGGTAAATCTCCTCGCCAAGGCCCATAACGACACCCTGATCACGGACACCATTGCCTATGACGACAACGGCCTGTTCGTGCTTGTGGTTCGCCATCTTTACCAGGAGGATACCGCTCTCGGAACCGAAATACGTCACACGACCACGGCGGCCGAGCTGGTGGTGCAAGCGTTGGAAGACTTGCGGTGTGATGGCAGAGAATTGAAGATGGTCGCCACGGCCGTCGTCGGCGTCGATGCGCTGGAGAAGGCGCCTGAGTTCGGGCGCAAGTTCCGAGGTGCTGCCCTCGTTGTCTGTTGCTAGTCGAGTCCGAGTTAGCAAGTAATCTAGAGACCAGATTCGGCGACTTGAGTTCCAACCATGTGGTGACCCAATTGATGACCCAATTGGCGGCGGCCAATGTGCCGAAACGGCCTGGCGCTGATTCTCATCGCCGTCAGCCATGGTGTTGCAGGGCGTTGCAGGACGAAGATTGGTGGTTGGCAGTAGGAATCTGGTACTTTCAACAAGGCGTAAGCAGAGCATTCCCATGAGCTACGTTGGTCCTTCCTCTTGTATTGTAATGATGGCGTGAATTCCCTCGTGCGCTTTCCTTCGCCCGTGACGCGGCTTTTCCTGGCGCGCCTTCCTCGTATGGGCCCACTTGTTCATGCGGGATACGATAACGATTCCACTTGATGTTCCAACCTGTCTCGTCCCATGACGCTTCTGGTGTCGTTTCCGAACGATATATTTCGCCTCCGGAGCGGACTGACGAGCGCAATGGCAGAGTCTCTGTTGTCGTAGAACCTGCTCATGGCGCCCCCACCCAGCATCTTTGCCCGTATTTGGTCATCAGAGTTCCTTCCTTCGTGAGCTGCTTGCCGACGCTCTCTTTTGATATGGGAGGTAGGTACACCAACCCCGGATTCTGTCCAGCTGGAAGTCCTGAAATTCTCAACCAACAATTTTCTCTACAGAAATAATCCTCGAGTTTCACAGCACACTCTCGAGTTCATTCATTTTCACCTTCGATTCCGTCAATCCCCACTCGGCTCGGACGCAAGCTACGAAATCTGGCAACAGACCGAGGGTCCATACGTTCCATATCTCAACCCGGCCACTCAGCCTTCACAATCAGCACGACGGCGCCCTCTACGACGTGGCCTGCCGGTTTCCAGGCTCGCCTTCAAGACGAGGCCCGGTGCGGTCCAACGCCGCCCAATGCAGACCGCCCAAGCAGCTGCAGACTACAAGACGCGCGAGCGATCAGTTTGCGCGCATTCCGCTGGCCCCGACCAATTCCCACGCTCAACGCACCCCGACAAGATTCCCTTCAACGCTCATCTCTTCCCAGTCTACAGCTCACCTCCACCATGTAACACACGCACCGGTTCCCACGCTCGACGCATCCCTCCTCAGACCTCCTCCACCAGCCCCACAACCCCTCATCAGAGGGCCTCGTCACTTTCTGCTTTCTCGCAGAGAGCACGGCCCGTGCTCACGCTCAGCTTTTCTTTGTCTTGGCCTGATATCTAGCGTCCACCGCTGTTTCGCCATGACCGAACCCGCTAGCAACGAGGCGGCGGTCGGGGAGACGCCCGTCGCCGTGGCCAATACAAAAGAGCCACCACCTCTTGCGCTCACGGCCGACATCATGGCCGAACCTTATAAGCCCGAGGAACCTCTTGCTCTCCCTCGAGAGCCCAAACCGGAGGAACCTCAACCACGTCTTCCTCTCGCCAAGGAACTTGATCAGCCATTCCCCCTCACGCGAAAGAACCTGACTCTCCTCAACGCTCTGCACGGCGTCGGCAACAAGAAGAAGAAGCATAGCAGCTACTTTGAGAGTAGCACAATGACTATCTCCACCACAGCATCCGAGTCCTCCGGAGCTGTTCCCAGCCATTGGGGTCCGGTTGGGGTCCCCGACTGGCGTCGCGAGCGGCAAAGAGCTGATTGCGTAACTGTTTGGGTCGGCGTCAGATGGCCACTCAAGTCTCAGGTAGTGGTTGGGAAGCGTCGTCCGAGATCGTCGAAACCGTGAAAAAAAAGGAGAAAAATACTGAGAACCCGCTAAATGAGCCACGAAACTCGTCTTGAGCGAGACGATGATGACTAGACAATGCCGGAGCTGGGCTGGTGAGCGGGGAGCGGGCTTGTCGGAATGGGTGTTGTTGTACACTTGCTGACAAAATGCGTCGCGCAAAATCATCATTTGCGCATCTTCCTAGTGAGTTGGTTCACATCAGAGACCGAGTCCTAGTGAAGCGAAGTAGTGCGGCTATTGCCATCACCATCGTCCTTCCGGCTATCCTTATATCAGCTGCCGAGCTTCCGAGGCAATGTCCTGAATAATCAAGCCTACTCGTCTTCTGCTTGTCGGCCTTAACCTTCGACTTTGTTGGCTTGGTGACGGACTTGGTCGTCCGTTTGACGTCGGGTTTGGCGATGTGTCCTTCCTCTCCGGTAGGCGGAGCAGCCCTAGACCTCATCTTCTCCACCTACAGAGTGTCCTCCTCTCGGGCCGGGTGCTTGGGCCCCAAAGCTGCTAGCTATGGTACCCTGACCAAGCGCGCCCATAATATTTGTCCCCGGTAGATGGCCAAGCACGCTCTGCTTCGGACCCTCAGTAACGATACCGACGACCGCGACGAGCTTGGTGGCGCTCTTGAGGGGGGGCCTGCTGCAAAGAAGGTGATGGCTCTTAAGCAAGAGAATGTCGAGAAGCGCAGTAAGAAAGTCCAGCCCCCGGTGCCGGCGACCAGCAGCCTGGAGACACGGGCAAAGCTTAGGGACGGTGCGTTCTCTATTTTTCCCTAGAAGCTGCAGTACGAAGGTGAGGTCGATGATGGCGACATGTTCGTTAGTTAGGCTCCCTCAGCCGAAACGGAGTGTGCTGAGCCTTTTTTAAAGAACAAGCCCCGGTCGCGGACGGGGCCGTCAACCTGTGACTATCATCCTCAAGGTCAAGGGACAGATCTAAAATCTGGTGCCGCAACCCAGAGCCTCGACGGGCCTGAGACGCAGGATGACCAGTGGGTCTTCTAGCGCCTCTAGAGATTTGACAATGGCCCCGCTTCCCACCAGATCTGGCCGCAGACCCGGCATCGGACACTGGTGAGCCCTGTTTCGACTCGGCATCTCCTCTGGGAAGTGCATCGATGGGAATGCGCATATCAGGCGTGACGGCGGGTGTGTATCCCGTTGGGGGGGGGGGGGGGGGGCGCCGCTTGGCGGTGTGCAGCGAACTTGCTGGTAAGTTGCAGCGCCCAACGGTGCTTGAACGGCCGAACACTGCCCGCTTTGGCCTTCTTAAAAGTGAACTCGAAGAGTGTGCGCTCAATGGTACAATACCAACAATTTCGTCAACCTGGTCCGGATACCAACCAACCAACTGGCAAGCAACCACGAAGATGCCATAAATTGTCTGACGTTTGTAGCTCTTGTGGCTGTTCTGGCTTCTCCAGGATGCTACCCCAAAGCCAATCCGGCACAGCAGAAAGGTCGATATAGCAAAGAGCGAATCCGTAGTCAACTTCCCAAGGGACAAACACGTTCGAAAAGAACGCGAAGTGATTCTATCGTCCTTCAAAGTCAATGATTGTGAGAATTTAAGAGCGCTCGGGACTTTTCTATTATCGACCTCTCGAACTCCTTCCTTTAGGCTAATCCTTGGGAGCACCCTCTTTCAGTTCGTCCATGTATATCAAGGGCCGGCTTGGCTCAACCCAGATGAAGGGACGGTGTTCGCGAAGACCAGCAACCGAAGTGTAACGGTGTTGGACGTCCTCATTTTCCCTGCCTTCATCCATATCGTCCCTGTTTTCATCATCTTCGTCACTGGACCCTGCAGGGACATTGCCACCAGCGTCGGAATCTCTCTTCAATTAGTGAGCAGGAGTCTCAACTTCAGAGTCAAAAGCACGCTCGCCGCGACTTGCAGAGTGGCGACGTCCTTACCCCCATGGTGCATACCGGCACAGGGAGGTGCACATCGTTCGCGATCCAGACCGTCGACGCAACTCAATTACAGCATAAGGGTTCCTTCAACTTCGATTACTACCGGCTAGGAAACCACCACCTAGCCCGGTGTAAAGAACACTGGCACCATCATCGACTCTAGCTGTAAGAAGGGGGCGTTTATTCTCCAGGGCGGAGAGGGGATGACGGTGCAGCGGTCCTGCGTTCAGGGGTGCATGATGAGTCGACCAGCTGATGGGGGGTCTAACCTGATGATGGCGCTGCAGTGCAAGGCGACTCCAGGGTACAATGATTGTCTCTGCTGCCCTGATTTGGGGGCGGATGCGAATAAGCACCTGACGGTGTGTGTGAACAGGTGGTGCTCGGGAAACACGGCGGAGACAGCATCGGCTGTTTCGCTGTATTCGAGTTACTGCGCCGCTGCGAGCAACGCGGCGGCGACGGATGGGAGCGATGCGGGGAGTACTATGTCGGCTTCCATACATATCTAATCCACATGCTTTTGGCATCAGCACGCCTTACGGCGGGGCAAGCCTCTGCTCCGAACGGCGCGCCTCTGCCTTTGGCCATTACTGGTATTAGAAGGGGATCCTGGTTTTAGGCCACCTTGGGGCTTAAGACGTTGAGCCTTACGCAACGCCACAGCGCGCCTACAGGATACGACGGCGCAGAGCCGTGACTAGTCCACTCCACCGTTCGCTATGCCGACCAGCCAACCTCATAGTCTTCCTTCACTCCCTGACCGTAAACCTCACGCGCCCAAGCGTGAACTCTGTTGACCCATGCGGCCAACTCACCAAGATCGCTAGCCTCGTCGCATGAGCTGAACGCCACCCGCCGAAGGTTGCAGCCGGCCCAGGCTGAGGTGAAAAGTGGTTCATTACCGGAAGCGGCCAGCATGGTTCCTCGGTTTGACCGCTTGTCTGCTTTGTACTCTTGCTCCGACTTGGTGGTGGGCAGATACGGCAACCTTCGCGGCGCGGTCCCAAGGAATGACGCCTCTTTTTGATATTTGGGCGGGACGCAAGCGTTCGTTGTGGCCGGTTCTGTGGCTAAACTCTGCGCAGTGGAGGAAGAAGCGAGCCGAGCCGGGAAAATGCATGGGGTACTGTGCCGAGGAGGCGCGCACACGCGAGGCGTCAGCTGCCAAACCTCCCACGCATTCTTGGACACAAGCACAATGTGGAAGGCGATCCCCTTGACTAGGCGTTGCTCTAGGTTGAGAATCCGATCGGGACGGCTCGTCTTGGCGTCTCCATCTTGATTGCTGCTAGCATCGACGTCGCAGGTGGCATCCTCCTTGGCACTCGCCCTCTCGCGCAGCACGAAGCGGTTCCACAAGGCGATACAGCCGGCCAGGACCACAGTTTCATCCACCGCCTCCCGCAGGGTCATCATGTTGGCCGGATCGTCGGGCGTGGTGACCGTGTGAACGAAATCGATGCTCATGTAGGGATATACGGCTCGATGATTGGCGAGTAACGTGCTACTGCCTAGGCGGGGACGGAGGTCACTGGGGTTCGAAGGCACGCCCAGCCAGTAGGTGCACTCGGGGCGGATCTCACAAGGCATCGGATCGGCCTTGGTTGCGTCGCGGCCGGGAAGCATGACTGGCGGCGGTGTGGTCCATAGGGGCGATGATCGTTTAAAGAGCTGTTGCCAATGCTGCTGTAGATGCCATGCAGCTTTGTCCTTGCTGGTAGAGGGTGTGGGCGCGTAGCTGTGCGGCTTGGCAAGGTACCGATACATGTTCATCTTCAAGGCCTTGTCGTTTTTGATGGCCATGTGTTCGTGGGCGAATTTATCGGCCTCGTTCTTGCTGACCATGACCTCGGCGGGTGGCTCCAGCTCTGGCCAGCTGGGCGGCTGGGCCAGCATGCTGCGTGACAGGTCATCGGGGACTTTTACCGAGAGCGGTAGGACCACGATACCGTAGGTCTCGAGGAAGTTTGCCGGCGGGGCGGTCGCGGTATCGGACGCCATCGTTTCGTCTTGGTAGTAAGAAGACACCGTTGTGTTGGGCTCGGCCAGGCTTAGTCGAACTTGGGCCCAGAGCGAGTCGGTAAAGAACGCCTCTGTTTCGGGTGGCTCTGTCGTGTCGGGTAGTCCTGCGGTGTCGTGCGGTTCTATGACGTTGGGGAGGCAGGTTTGGATATGAGCGCTGTGAGAAAGAAGGGAGATCAGCATATATGAACCGTTGCGACAGGGGTAGACCAATCAGCTAGGCAGGTGGCAGCAAGAAGGTGGGAGAAAGCTGAGGAATGAGGCAGAGAAAGATGGTAAAAAGGCAAGGAGGTTACCTAGGCGAAATTTGAGCCGCACACAAAGATCTCCTTTCGCAAGCCAGCGGCATTTCCAGGGATTGCCGTTGACCCTTAAACTTCTCTTGCTGCTGGCCGATGCCCCAGCGCGCTTCAGTGATGTTTCCATCAAGCGTACCGAGCGGTTGACGTTGCCGAGCAGCCATGATCGCGGTTGAGTAGTGAATCCTGTCTTGGCTGGATAATATTCTTTCGCGAGCAACAAATAATGATTCCTCCTCTGAGAATTCCAGGGTAAAGAGGGAAAAAGGTATGCAATAGTGAATTGGAAAGCCGTGGGGCTATAACCTCGGTTGGGCGAACGAAGAATCTCTGTGTGAACTTGAGGTAAAGAAAACCCGAAGCAGCTCCTCACACAAAGAGTCCCGCCTAGGTAACTGCTCTTGCACTATACAATAATTCTTCGAAGTGGATCACGTGGAACACGGTGATCCACTCTGGGCTCCCCCTCCTGTAAATAGTGCGCTTCTGCGCACGCCCTTTGGCGCACCCTCTCCTCGACGGCACGAACATCAACAAGGATAAGACATCATCGCCATCAAGTTCAGGATAACTCCACCAGAGTTTATCATAGCAGCTGTGCAGCGGCTATGTGTGAGATCACCATGGCTAAGGGAAGAACTAGGGAAAGCTCACGGCAAATCAGCCACAGCTCACCCCAGCTCAGGACTACGAACGAAAAATGGAATTTTATGAGCCCAGATTCCTCTCAGACAACCAGGCTGTTCCTCTGACCGGCCACCTGCGACAGTGGCTGGAGGCCTCATGCACTCGCACATCGACTACATCGACTGCTAGGTTTGCAGGTGGTCTCATTATCGGGCTCAAACCGTGGATGATCCAAGCTGTGGGAGTGTGTCGAAGGCCCCTCTTCTCCATCGGATTCGCCGGCATCTCCGGCCTACCCGGTGGGCTCGGGGAGGCTACATGATAATGGAAGGGGAGGAATTCGATGAGCCGGGAATGTGAAAATCCAACAAATTTGAAGGACGTACCCTACTCGCTCTGGGGAAGGTGTAAGTGTCCGCTTACCTTGAGATATTGGAATTGTACTTGCTGACATGCCGCATCAGACGACGATTCAGTTGAACCATCCATCCAGGGCAGTAATTTGGGTACCCTCCTTAGCGAGAGGCAAGCCCAAAGACAAGGCGACAGTTCGACTCGTCATGGGGCTCACCATCACCACCCCGCCACCCTATCTTTCCGGTGATCTGATCCCCAAGTTTAACCTTGTCCGGGATACGAAGGAGACGGTCCAAAAGGCAAAATATCTTTGCCAAGATACAGTGGATGAAGCGTTGGCGCCAAAACCACAGCCAACGTCCGATGAGCCAGAGTCAAAGGAGAATCCCGCCATCCCAGGAAGTCCCGACGACGAGAAGGAAAGAGAGCGGCAAAGAAACGGGAGCGGCAAAGGAAAGAGCTGGAAAGATGGCATATAGTGAAAGCCGTGTGGGAGGATAAGCAGAACAACCCCGAGGAGGCCATTCGACGCTGGGCTGATCGATTGGCTTTGCGAATGATGCGTTAATGGGCAAGCGCCCAATCACAATTCTGGATTGCTTCAACAACATGGTGCCCGCGTTACCGATGGTTGCGGTGGGCATCAAGGGTCGAGGAAGAATGAGGCTTACCTGGCATCCGTATCAATTGTGTTAGTAAAACCGCTTCAAATAGAACATCACCGGCATTTGAACAACCAAACCGTTCATCACTCCAACCTTTCCACCGCCCTCTTCATACTTCCCCTCGCCCTTTTTTCAAAAAGACCCCGAGTTCCTCCGCCATCGGCACCATGTGCGTCGCCGTTGCCAGAATCATGACTCGAATACGCTTAATACGCACCTTGTCGATGCATTACAGCGAGCTTAGCGCTTGCGCTCGTTGGCGGGCGACCTGTCACGCGAGGTGTATATAGTGTCGTGGAACCAGATGGCGGCTTCGACAGCTTCGGGGTCGGAGAATTTCACGCGGTGGGCGGCAAGCAAGCTGACGAGATAGTCCACGTGCGAGAGGGAGTGGTATCGCCAAAAAAGTGCATCTTTGTGTAGAAGACTGAACTGCGTTGTTGATCTAACTGATGGCCAGAGGCTGCTCTGGCTAGAACTAACTCACGAGCTGCTTCCTTTGTCTATTGTTTTGCTTTGTTGGACTGAAAGTCCACATTCATGGCCTATCCAGGGCCTTCTCCGTTCTTCACTCCTTTGATAAGCGACACTCCTTTGTTGCCATGCATCGCGTGCACCCCGTTTCCTGAGACTATGTGGTTCGTAGTAATGTTAGCTCCCATATATCAACAACATATCCAACTACATCCGCTGCACCACACGAAACACGCACCCACCCAGATATTAATGAAATTGTTCCCTTGCGAAAGTTGAAATTTAAGCTGCAAAGTACTGCCTACTCGTTTAAACTATTTTTGGCGATTTCCCTGATCATTTCCTGAGCAGCGCCGGAGTAGCGCCTGGGCAAGGTCGCTAGGGGTGGTGCAGTGACTGGGCCCTGCGCTTATCCACGAGAGCTATTAAAATACAAGGACTGCCCGTTTAAGGTATCAGGGTACGAATTCCTTGTCGTCCCCAGCAAGTACCTCGCCGAGATCTCGCGCATGCTCCTGAGGAACTCGGCCTGAATCTCTCCCTCAACAAGGTCACAACGGACCGCGACATCAGACTAAAGGCAGTTTCAGGCAGGCTGGTGCCGCAGCTCGAAGTCTACCTCCCCATCATGCAGGTACGAGTTCAGGAGGCCTTGTCAGCCACTATCCCTAGCAATAGCGGGAGATGGACTGACCAGCCGCCTTGTTGGCGCAGAATGACGGTGGCGGTTCCCTAGCATCGCCCGGTCCAGGTTGGCTGTGGTCAAGTCGCCAAGAGACCACTACCCTCCCCCCTTACACAGCGCCGCTGATCTCTAGCGACATCGACGGGAAGCTGATCCCTTCCGAGAGCCGCTCCAGGGGTCGACCGCTGCTAGGCCTTCAGACTCTTATCAATAAGAGGCCTGCTTGCGAACCCCACGAGAAGATGAGCCCTCTGGGGTCTGGTCGGGAAGAAGAAGAAGAAGAAGAAGAAGAAGAAGAAACACCGGGGCCGCGGCAAACCCAGCTCGGCGGAGAGGTGCTCGTGCAAATAACTTCTCAGAAGATAGCAGCTCAAAGCTTAGGTAGGGATCAGAGCTCGACTAGATCTACCGTGACAGCTAAGGAGAAAACAGCAAGAGAAAAGAGGGGGGAATGCGTCTTGCTCATCCCACTGCCTGGTTCTCTCGGTTCATCAACATGCCGTGCCACCAATCGTTTGCCTTCTTTGGCTCTTACCTACCCTCCCTCCTCTCTGGGAAAAAAAAAAGAAAGAAAAAAAAAGAGCCGTCCTCTCCATGTGTCTACCTTTGATGGGACCTTTCGAAGGTGCTCTCGTGAAGACACACGCCGCCCTGGCACAGGTCGACCCTCAGCCCCGGTTCACCGCTTGACGCGAATAGAAGGGAGAGATTTCCTCCATGCAAAATCGTGGGGTCCCAGATAAATTTCAGGTAGACGCTCTCGGCACCATTTTTCTCTTGGTACACAACCAGAGAGGATCTGAACATTTCGCGGTCCACGGCGCCGTCCGGAACATTGTGGATCAACACTTCCTGAGTCAACAATGATTGTCCCTGTTTCCGCCCCGGGCGAAGAGTTACCCCAGAGTCAGCACGGTACAGCGATGGAATGGACATAAAGTTGACAGAGGGTGAAGAGACTGATCAACGAACCTCCTGAGCCAATATGGTGCGGTTTCCCGTGTTTCCTTTCTTGATGTAGTATGTGGCCGAGCAAGTGCGCCTCTTTAGGGCGAGTCGGTTCAAGGTCTGTTGCATTGCATGAATAGCGCCACCGCGGCTGACTGCGAGCCATCTGGCGGGTCGGTGTCAGTCACTAGCAGCCCTCGAGCCTAGCAGCCAGGGGTGGATGGGCAGCAACACTTACCCCCAGTCTCTGTCCGGGAGGATGAGCTCAATTGGGCGGCCGTCGAGCACCCGCACCCGATCCTTCATCGCGTTACGGATGTAGGCGTTGCGGCTGAGGCCGCCAGTCAGGACGATATATCGCTTCGGAAGCGCTGTCCGGTGAGTTAGTCGAGGATAGGCCGCTTCCGCGTGTCTCAAGTGAGCGTAAATAGCTCCCACGAAGTCGTTGATTAGTCCATCAAAAATACCATTGATCTCCTCACTAGTTGCCGCCTTCTTATCAGCTCAGCCGTCCAAAGGGCACAAAGTGTACAGCTCAGCTCACCTCTTGATGGGTATCGCGAAGTGCTCAGCCAGGATGTGCAAGTCCTCGCTGTCTGGCTCGCCGTGTGTGTTGATCACCCTGTCGCATTGCTTTTCTAACGCCCTCTTGTTCGCGCTGCTGTAGGTGTCAAGGAAGTTAGACTTTCCGCTCTGTCTGTCAAGCTTCTGTCTGACAAGTTCATCCAGACCAGCTTTCAGTGACATTCCTCCGACGCCTTGAGAAACGGCTTGACCGCACTGAGACATGGCAGGTAGATCATCATGGAAACCACAAACGTATGACGCGATATCCTTGATTGGGCTCGCCGTCAGAAAACCAAGGGTGACGCCAGAAGAGGGCTAGTTGCTTACCACAGTCAAGCCGCCGCCATCACAAACCGTGATCAAGCTTTCCTCCTAATGTGACGTTAGCCTGTCTAGTCGGGGCAGATCCTCGAGGGCTTACGGGGGGTGCGAGACGCAGTTATACCTGAAAGAAAGCCGCGTAGTTTGCGTTGTAGACGGACAGGGCAGCCGCTTCCTGCTCCGAAATGTAGTAGAACGAAACGCCCAGCCCCGGGACCAGCGAGGCGAGATCAGCCTCGGCTACAGCAACCTTCATGCGTTCGCGGTCTTCGAGTTTCCAGCTCTCAGGAGAATTCACGGTGCAATGGAATGCATACCCGAGAGCCTGATTTCCTTCACGAGCCAAGTTTTTAAGGAGTTGCACAAACAAGGCCCTCAGGAAAGGAGCAATCATTTTAGCAGGTGGAAGCCCCGCCCAAGAAGCTTCGGCTTTCTGAGCCAGCTGGGTGACTAGGGGGCCCGTTGGTCGACACTCGTAGTGCAGCAGAGCTAGCTTGGGCCATATGATAGCCGAAGAAGTGACCCGGTCAGGGTCGAGCTCGATGTTGCCGTGCTGGCTGAGATCGAACATGGTGGGAATCCGTTTGTAGCCCCCGATTTCGACGTCCAAGGGCAGTGGGACAAAAGCTCCAGTGTCACCGGGGCCAGCATGACGAAGAATGTAGGAGATGGACGAGTGACTGCGCAACCGGAGCCGGCGGGTTAGCTTTGGCAAATGGAGAGAGGGTGGCAAGAGCCGCACTTACGTGGCGCCAAAGTCGATTCCGACATAGATGTTCCCGATGGAAGACGACTGAGCCATGGTGGCCGTAAGGGCTTGGTGAGGGTTGGGAGGACGAAGCGAAGTGCGCGCTTGGTGGTGTGAGATGGGGCTGAGGTGTTGTGCGAGGGTTTGCGATGGAGAGCAGCCACGATAAGTATTTTTATTTTTTTTCCCCGTCGAAAGAAGGAAGACCTAGTTTTACCAAGGCTCAACCCTTGATGGAAACTGAGTGCCTGTGGCTGTGCGGCTGGCCAAGGCAGCAATAGCAGCCGGGCAAAGCAAAGTGGCCGGGAGACGATGCTGGCCCAGACAACATCTGAGTTCATCTTCCGCCGTCGCCTACCTTGTCACCTGCCATCCTTGTTTGAAGTGGGGACGATGGTGTTGAAGGGCTGGACGGACTGCTGACGTGGCTCAACCCCTTCCATGCATTTATCCGTTTGCTACTCTTCCCCGGGCGGTCGTGAAGCCAAGAGGGACGAAATGTGGTATGGAATGCATCGGCCCGTTGGTGTGCTGGCAAGGCAGCACGGATGGATGATAACAAAGAATTCGCCATTGGAACTTGTGTAGGCAACACGGAGCCGTTTCCGGTTCGTTTCACCGCCGTAGTTGAAAGCACCCCAAGAATCAAAAGGACAAAGAAGGTCGGCTGGCGTACTCTCATGTTTCCTTCGTTCTCCCCGACCAGTCCCCCTCCCCCCCCC
>Ga0247760_1001725_pt1 | contig 19070 bp, 19 predicted proteins | sample UWRJL171409R4_FD_179936 | JGI IMG/M metagenome (GOLD analysis project Ga0247760, IMG submission 179936) | Plant litter microbial communities from Arlington Agricultural Research Station in Wisconsin, United States - UWRJ-L171-409R-4 | ecosystem: Environmental > Terrestrial > Plant litter >... | reverse complement strand
GCGCCTCCGAGACAAGGGGTCTGCACCGTTGCTGCAAGGGCAAAGAGACAAAAGCTTCAGGCACCCCGGATTGCATCAGCGGGACGGGGACGGGAGACTGGGGTGGCATCAGCCCTTGAGGGATCCGTGCGCGCCACAGCCAGTGACCACAGCAGGCGGGTGGACCCCTTTTCTCTCCCCCACAGTTGGACACTCGCTGGCAGACTGACGCCTGTGAAATACCAAGGCAATTGGCAACGCGGAATCCATCGATTTGATCGTTTCTGAGCGGGCTTTTCTAGCTCTACATTCCAAAGGGAGGAGCTGCGTAAAACTCTGCCGTTTTCTGGCTGCGCCAGCTCTCCTCGCTCACATTTTACTTGGGCTTTCGCAACTGCAAAACTCGAGTCTTCTCTGCCGTGCTGAAACATACTCCATCACCCATCCCGGAAACCCGGCAACCTCGTACTGTCTGGAACCAGATTCTCATCGAGCGTGGAGATACACAGGCCTCCCCACTCATGCAATCGATGCACGCCCAGCAGATGCCGCCCGTTTCTCATGCGACAACCCGGAACCGCTCCCGGGCGCCAAAACCCGGATCCGATGGCCCCTCTCTCCTCAACTCCTCCCGCACCTTTTTCGATCCTCACTTCTCCACTTCTCGGTCCACTGGTTTGCCGATCGAATCGCTGCCCCATTCATTCACATCAGCACATCTTAAGAGAGTGTTTCTATTCGCGTCTATCTTTCTTTTCCCCTTTGGCTATCTGACACTCTACCGTGGTTTGCTTTTACCTGCAATAATTCCCCACCAGGCTTTGCAATGGTCAAAGCCAACTCGGAACTCGGGTCGCTTTCTGTTATGTTGTGTGCAGTCGCAGGCGCTTGTTATCCGTTAACATCTGTTCTTTGGAAACCTGCGGTCAGCTCCATGGGATTAAAATTACTTCCGTCTCTTCTTCACGCGCACACTCGTCCGAGTGGGTGCGTGTGCTCGTTCCCTCGTTGCCACGAACTCGTCTGATCAGACTGGTGATCATGGTTACAGCCTTCGTCTGAGCTGGACAAGGCTGCTGCTACTCTCTGGTGGCTGACTTGGCAACCTGGGGACCATCAAGTTCCTTGGCCATTCTTTTCACTCTGCACTTGCCCACCCATCCCATCCGTACTCTTGGTCTAGTTTTTTCGGCCTCGGCTCTCAACCAGCTGTTGTTGAGTATCTGTCAAGTCTTGGGTGCGAGATGGCATTGCGTGCTTTGCGGGCTGGCGAACCCGCGTTTCAATGCAAATACCTAATGTCAGCCGTTTCTATTATGTCGACCTCACGGAGACATGTTTTGGACGTCCCCGCTGATCATATAGTCCTTGATCTAAGACGGCAGGCAGCATCCGGTACCCCCAAATCTCCTCAGCCATCTGCAGGGCCAGGATCTCTGTGAACGACGAACTGGTTCTGTCTTGGCCATGTAGATCTGCTACGGCAGCTCTGGTCCTGGCGCTAGAGCGGGTTCTCATGACCCGCCTGATCGACCGCCATGTGTCGCTGCTGGGCGACGTCCTCAGGGTGACCATGTGAGCGAAAGATGTATATATGTCCTCCGCATCTACACAAGCGTGACCCGGAGTAGTAGCCGGCTGGTGTTGTTCTCTGATCTTGAAGATCACCGCTCGAAGCCGAGCCTGTCTCCCTCGTGTCTCCTCAGAGCAGCTCTCAACATGCGTCCTTGGACAGTCTCGGCTTGTCTGAGACAAGTGGTTCTCTTCTCCGGCCTGGCTGCTGCAACTCCTCACCCGAGGAACGAACCATCACCATCACCATCACCAGCAGCAGCAAGTTGCAACACACCCAGTAACAGAGCATGCTGGACGGAAGGGTTCGACATCAACACAGACTGGGAGACCAAGACTCCTATCACGGGGGTAACACGCACAGTTGGTGATATCTGGATCAAGCTTGATCAACGGTAGCTAACTGAGCCATGTATAGTACACGTTGACCATTACCGAGGTGGACAACTATGTCGGGGCAGATGGCCAGGTGAAGGAGAAAGCAATGTTGATCAATGGTATGTAGACCCGGACGTGTGTTCAAACCTGGAGCTGATGCTAACAAATGCTAGATCAATTTCCCGGTAAGACTGGTGCTGCTAGGTCCCAAGAAAATAAAGGCGCTAACCATGTCCTTGCGTTCAGGACCAGTGATCACAGCAGGTGGGATTCATCGATCTGCGAGTCCAGTCACACTGTTTGCTAACAACGCTCGTGCAGATTGGGGTGACAGGGTCAATATTACTGTCATCAACAAACTGAGAGCCAACGGGTGTGTTCTTCTCATGAGCCGCTGCTTGCTAGGGCCAGTCTAACAATGACAGAACCTCGATCCACTGGCATGGGATCAGACACTTGAACAGCAACATCAACGACGGCGTCAGTGGTGTAACGGAGTGCCCCATACCGCCCAAGGGTCGCAAAACGTACACATTTCTAGCCACACAGTACGGAACTTCTTGGTATCACTCCCATTACTCGGCGCAATATGCCAACGGCATCACGGGCTCCATTCTCATCCGGGGGCCATCATCATTGCCATATGAAATTGACCTTGGTGTATTCCCCATCTCAGACTGGTACTATGGCTCGGCGGACAACCTTTTTGCGCGTGTCAACAATCCGAACAATCCCTTCATCCCAGGATTTCCGGGGTCTCCGCCACCCAGCTCCAACATCTTTCTCAACGGTACCAATATTAACCCCAACGGCACCGGCGGGGACTATGCCAAGGTTGTCTTGACACCCGGGAAGAGACATCTCCTGCGGCTGATCAACCCCAGTGTGGACAATGGTTTCACGGTATCCATTGTTGGCCATACCATGACGGTTGTTGCCAACGATTTTGTCCCCGTCAACGCCTACACCGCCCACTACCTCCACCTGGGAATTGGAGCTCGCTATGATGTGACGATTGACGCAAGCCAGCCCATCGGCAACTATTGGTTCAACGTCACACTCAGCAAAACGGGGGGCTGTGGCGCATCCAACAACCCGCACCCAGCTGCCATTGTGCGGTATGCCGGCGCGGGAGACACCAACCCTACCGATCCCGGCGTCGAACCTCCCGACACATTTTGCGCAGACAATACTGATCTCGTCCCCATTGTTCCACGCCAGGCGCCGCGGGAAAAGTTTACCGGCATTGGTGAACAGTCTCTGGCTGTCACGCTGGCTGTCGATGCCGCTGCCAGTAAAGTGTTTTGGAAAGTAAACAACACTGCCATTGATGTCGTTTGGGAAAAGCCCACGCTGGAGTTCATCCGGGAGGGCAACACTTCGTACCCGGCGGCGAGCAATGTGCTTACTATTCCTGATGAGAGCGAGGTATGTACCTACCTACCTACCTACCTACCTATGCTGTGGCCACCCATGGTTTTTTTTGTCCCATGGTTGGTTGGTTGCTGACTTAGAGACTCAATTCGTAGTGGAGCTTCTGGCTTGTTCAGAACCTATCGCCAATCCCACATCCTATTCATCTTCACGTAAGACCTTCCCTCCTCTCCTCCTTTCCTCCCCGACCAAGATACAATAACTGACCACTGCAAAAATGTAAACAGGGACACGATTTCCTCATACTCGGCCGTTCCCCTGCGCCTGCAAACCCACTCCCCCCCAGACCCGATGCAAAACCAACCATGTTCAATGTGCAAACGGATCTCGGCTCTCTACGATTCGATAATCCCCCACGACGGGACGCAACCATGTTACCAGCGTTTGGGTGGCTCGCTGTGGCTTTTCGAAATGATAATCCTGGCGCCTGGTTATTTCATTGTCATGTTGCGGTATGTAAAACCTGTTTATTTTTTTTTGTCTCTCCAGTCTGTCTCTTTCGCTTTTCTTTTCTTTTAACTGTTGCTTTTGCTTTTGCCATACCTACCCTAAGCAAATATCTTGTGGATAGATAGTACTGTGCTGACGTTGCGTTTAATATCTAGTGGCATGTCAGCCAGGGATTCAGCGTGCTGTTCCTCGAAAAGATCAAAGACATTCCAAAAGTTATGGATCTCGGCAAGTTGGACCGGAATTGCAAGGCGTGGAATGAATACGTCCCAAATAACCCCTTCCCGAAACCAGATTCGGGGATATAGTGATGCCTCACAAACTTTTCTTTCTTCTAATATCAATAGTTTGTCCCATAATGGAATACATAATTTACTCTGAAGAGTTCGGCGAGCGCGGGGGAGCAGAGTCACGAGGAAAGTATCATGGGAAGACAAAGTTGCAAACTGAATGTGCTCAAGTAAGGCAGGTCAATCCTCTCTCAAGCCCTTTTTATTTCTACCTGGAACTTCGCGGCCCAGTCTGTAAATTCGTCCTTTTCACCATCCCACCGGCGATTGAGAAGTTCAGACACGGCAAATGCGTCAAAGAAACATTCATCCATCAGCCGGTCAATCTCGGTCGTGTCTAGCTCGTAAAATGCCAGCGCGAGGCTCCCAAACCGGTCAGGTATCCTCTTCAATAAGTTCATTACCTCGTCCAGTCGGCTGGGTGTTGATGATCCAACGTCTGGAGGCTGCTGGGGTAGAATCTTGAGTCTCCTCTTCACCGTCGCCTGGTATAGCAATGTAGTGAGGCGTAACCTCCTTAAACACGACTCCAGTCGTTCCCTTATCTTGTCTGGGTCGTTGCGGGGTATGTATCGCTGCGAGTTCATCAGGTCATCGAGCATATCTTGTGTGGTTTGCGTGGTCGAGATCTGCGCACTTCCCAGACCTTGCGTTACCTCGTCGACTCCATCCGTTTCTGTATTATCCTCGTCGTCCTCTTCATCTTCCTCCCCAGTCTCTTCACCCCACTCCTTGAGCTCCTCCATGACATCTTTCAAGGTCTCCCTAAGCTGCTCGACATTGTGTATCAAGTTCCCAGCAAACCCTCTTTTCGCAAAAGTGATGATATCGTCACAGGCCGACCATAGTACGGCTGTCGCGGCAATACTGCCCTTCCCTGCTGCCGCTCCTACCGAAGCATTCTTCTTCGCATCGGAGAGGGCCTCGCCGTCTTTTGGGATCTTGGACAGAAGCTCCTTTAGCTCTTTCAAGACGCGAGCAATCCGCCAAGCAAGCTCCTGCTGAATTACTTTTGTGTATCTCTCAGGTCTGCAAAGTTGAGCGGCGGAAGCCAGAACAGGGACTGGTTCACCGACGAGTTCGCGGATAACTTTGGTAATGGCGGTTGGAGTGAAGGGTTCATTGATGATGAGGAGGGATATCTTGGTCGAGTGTGCCTTAATGAGGGTTGCGGAATCGTGGGCTAGGGAGAGGACGTTGATCGAGTCGTTGTTCTTGCTGCTGTTATCCTTGGCACTCGAGTTGCCGGTTTCTTCAGTGCTGTTGCCGGCGGCATCGTTTGCGGTTTGGTGCGAGGAGAGCCCCGCAACGGTGCTCTCGAGCTGGCTAATCAGGGCGACCGCATTAGCGACGACAGATTCGAGCTCTGCGAGTGACGATTCGGGTGCCATATTTCTATGGGAATTTTCAGGAAATTGTTTGGGTAGGGTATCCTGCGACTTGCAGCCCAACTTGAAGTTTTAGCTGTTTTCCGTCAAGAAATATCCGTGGTGGGGTAATCTGAAGCTGCGGAAGGTACGTACCTCGATCGAGGGGTTGGTGGGGCAGGCTCTTGGCAACTCCTCCAACTGCCGACGGACCGCCACGTGATTCAGAAGCTCCTGACAGCTGGCAGAGTGTCTCAAGTTGGCAAGCTGTCCTGTGTCCGCGTCTCGAGTTGCGAACCGACTGAACAAGGGGCAGCAAGCACACCTCTTCTGCCATTGTTGCCGGCAATTGCGAGTAAAACCGACACAGGTCACAATGCGACGTATAGACGCGCTGGTGCTCTTGAGCGCCCTCTCCCAGGGCAAGATTGCCACTGCCAAAGGACTTCCCCGAGGCGTGGGCCCAGAGTGTAAGCCACCTACTGGAGCTCGAGCGTTGCGCTGTGCTTCATGACCCAAAGCTCGATCGACGTCACCACAGCCCCAGGTGCCACGCGCTGAGGCTTGCCCGATTGCGCCTCTGGCCATCTGATTTTGTTCAATTGGCCTAATTCATCATGTCAGAACTTGATCCAGCAGCTAACATTCACAGTTGCTCGGTTCTACGAGGTCAAAGGATCCTTCAGATGTATCGACACCCCCTCCATAACCCTCAGCCCATCCCAGATCAACGATAACTCCTGCGATTGCCCCGATGGCTCGGACGAACCCGGCACCGCTGCCTGCTCCTACTTGGACAGTCTCTCGCCTGAGCAGCCCCTCCCCGGCTCAGTGACGGGCACAACCAACACTACAACTAGCCTGCCTGGGTTCTGGTGCGAAAACAAAGGACACATCGGCAGCTACGTTCCGTTCATGTACGTCAATGATGGCATTTGCGATTACGAGCTATGCTGTGATGGCAGCGAGGAGTTTGCCCATGTCGGTGGCGTCAAATGCGAGAACCGCTGTGCTGCCATTGGCAAGGAGTATCGCCGCGTTGAAGAGGAGCGGAGGCAGAGCAAGGAGAGGTCCGCCGCACGCAGGCGCGCCCTTGTCACGGAGGCCTCTGATTTGCGTGGCGGCGTTGAGGTCAAGATTGCTTCCCTGAAGAAGGAGATAGCGCAGCTCGAGGTCAAGAAGGCGGAGCTGCAGAAGAAGTTTGAGGAGATTGAGCGCTCCGAGAGGGGCAAGGTCGTTAAGCCCGAGGGCGCCCAAGGCAAGCTCGGCATCCTTTTGGGGCTGGCGAAGAACAGGGTTTCTGAACTCCGTAGCACCCTGGACAAGGTCATGGACCAGCGTGACGATTTGCAGGACAAGCTTGATCAGCTGGAGGAGATCTTGAAGTCATTGAAGGATGAGTATAACCCCAACTTCAACGACGAAGGTGTCAAGGCTGCCGTCAAGGCCTATGAGGATTACGCTGCTTCGGGCGAAAGCGAGAAGAAGTCGGAGGTAACTGATGGCGAGATCCTGGATGTTCTCAAGGAAGATGGCGAGGTTTCCGGTATCAACTGGGCTGAGTTTGAGGGCGAAGACGAGACCAAGAGTGATGTCGATATCCGTATGTCACTTGAATTGCCCATGGGGAAACACGTGCTAATCTTTGGCAGTCTACAACCTGGAGGCGTATCTCCCAGGCTTCCTCCGCGACTACCTACACGAGAAGCTCATCCTGCTCCGTATTTGGCTCATCCAGAACGGCATCCTGGCTGATAACCCGACTAGCAGTGGCGAGACCCGTCTCGTCACGGCTGCTAGGGAGGCGGTGGAAGCCGCCAAGAATGATCTGAGCTCTAAGACCTCCGCTTTGGAGCAGGAAGAAAAGGACCTTGCCAAGGATTATGGACCGGATGGCATCTTCCGCGCGTTGAAGGGCAAGTGTGTTTCTACCGATGTTGGCGAGTACGAGTACGAGCTCTGCTGGCTTGACAGGACGACACAGAAGAGCAAGAAGGGCCACGGCAACACAAGCATGGGTAACTTTGAGCGCATCGACAAAGAACTTGCGGACGAGGAGGAGCGGGCCGATGGCAAGGGCCTGGGCAAGGGTCACAGGATGGTTCTGCGCTACGAGAACGGTCAAGGCTGCTGGAACGGGCCCAACAGGCGAACCGACGTCTGGTTGGCTTGCGCTGAGAAGGATGAGCTCTGGCGGGTGAGCGAGTCTGAGAAGTGTGTCTACAGGATGGAAGTTGGTACACCAGCGGCTTGCGACAATCTGCCCAATGCGGGTGGAAAGGATGAGCTTTGATGAGGAAACTGGGGTTGGCCATGAATGTCAGATATACATACCTGTACCGTTTGGATTTAAAACTGGGAGCTGGCGTCTTGCGAGGCGGGAACTGCGAAGAAGGTTAAGCCTATACATGTTCAATACACTGATCATGCAGAACATGGTGCCTTGAGAAGTTGGGACAGGGGTATCATTTCATTCATTCAACGCTGAGACGCACCGGACCCAATATGCCGTATCACTTCGCTGCGGCTAGCTTACGCAGTCTGTTTCGCTCTTCTTGCTCCGCCAAAACTTTTGCGGTAAGGGAAGCCGTCATGGCATTGTTGATACCACTCACCCGGCTGGAGATGGATGCTTTTACCGTCTCCACGACTGTCTGTTCCTTTTCTTGACCTTTCTCCTTTTTGTTCTTCTTTGCAGAGTTATCATCGCCATTCTGTTCCTCTGCCTTGCGCTTCTTTTTACCCCCACTCTTGTCTTTTTTTAGGCCATGTGTCAGGCCTTTTGACTTGAGGTCTTCCATCCTGTTTACCATCTTCTCAACATCGGCCTCCTCGGTAGGTAGAATCGGGATAATGTCTCTGCGGTCAAACAATTCGCTGCATTCCGGGCAGGCTTCTTCTTCTATTTGCTTGATAGCGGCCTCGGCCAGAACGTGCCCACAGGGAACGATGTAGACTGCTCGTGTTGCAGGACCCAGCTCCTTCAGCGTGACAGGGCACGCCCATATTTCTTTCCCCTTGGTTCCTGGTGGCGCATAGCGTTTAAACTTGAGCTTGACCACATCACGTAGGGATTTGATGTCAGTGGACGAGAAGCTATACTCGGGTGGTTCGCCGTTCGTAGCGGCGAGTGGCGGGGCTTCGGTGGCGTCTTCGTTTGGCATTAGCGCATTGAGAATGGATTCGTAATTGTACAAACGCCCCCGCCAGTCGGAGACGAGGTTCTCCATGTCGAATTTATGGGAGGTGAGAGGATCGTAGGTCCAAGCATGGCTGAGGTTTTCGCGCGCAGTCGCTTTGAGTTCGCTCACGGTTGGTGCACGCGCTGCTGACTTTACGAGTTCCCGCCGCGTCGGGATGGAGCCACCGTCGTTACCCATTGTGTGGTGGGGAGTTGGAAGTCTTTTCAGAAAGTGAATGAGAGAGGCCTCAGTGCGCAGGGGGCGGCGATCCGGGACAGTGGTGGTGAATGAAGCTTTGGTGGACGGTGATGCAGTGGTTCTGGTGAAGGGATGCAACGGTTGCCGAGACAAGCCCCCTGATAAGATACGTAGCCTAGTCTCCGAGCTCATGCGGGTCAGCAGCACTTTTGCCCCACAATGGACATGAAGGCGAAACCAGGCTTCCAGAACCCGCACAGTCAGCCCGGGTTACCGCGCAGCCGCATCTCGCAAAGCGTCGTCAATCTGCGGGCAAGTTATCCCCATATCATCATTTCCCTTGTGTCGCTCTTCAGAGCTGGCATCAGTGTTTTCCCACCCGAGCATAGACACCTCTTGCGCGCAACTTCATCCCTTGCGCTCGGCGCCGACCCGAAACAAATAAGCAAAAGTTAGGGTTCTGTGCTCGGCGCCGGCCCGCGACAAACAAACAGAACTAAGGGTTCGGACGCGCCGCCCACTCCTCATCACCCCGTCACTAGCCGGAGAGCAACATTTTCCCCAAATTCAAAACACTACAGGATCTCTAGAAGCACCCCGACCCCTCCGCAACTTGCTCACCAATCGAGCATGGGGTCTGGGTAACTGGTCTGGCGCTGACGAGGCTATCTGTTGCTTTCCAAGGGGTCGAAACGGTTGTCGGTCAAGATGTCGTTGCCTAAGGAGCAGGCGTCTGCTGCGCTGGAGCAGTATATAAAAGATGTTCGGAATCGGTAGGTTTGTCCGCTGCTCAACGGCCTGTTTCGCCCGGCCCAACTCAGCGTCTAGCTCCAAGTCTTTCCCTTGCACCTCGAGTGTCTTGCTCTGTCGCCGTGGCCGTCAGCTAACATGTCGGTCCCAGCAATCTTCCGGAGGATCAGAGGAAGCGCGCAGCGCGTCAAGTTAGAGACCTGGTCAACATTGCAAAGCAAGGTGAGTTTCGTTGGCGTGGGAATGTTCCCACTCTTCGCCCCCCCGCCTCCCATCGGTAGTATGCTAACCGTTGAAAAGAAATGGGCGCCGAGCAGTTTCAGCTTTTCTTCAATGTCGTCAACCAGAGAAACATGTCCCTAATCCAGGGCGCCGATGGGTACGATCGGATAGGCGGAGTCTACATCCTCGATGCCTTGGTCGATTTTGATGGCGTGGACCCAGCCATGAAGTACAGCAGGTTTCAACAATACATCGGCACTATCCTGCGCGGAAAAGATGCTACGCCAATGCAGCCGGCGGCCATTGTCTTGGGGAAGCTCTGCAAACCTGGCGGCTCCTTGATCTCGGAGCTCGTTGACGCCGAGGTCCAGACCGCTCTAGAATGGCTGCAGTCGGACCGCATCGAAGAACGGCGATACGCGGCTGTTTTGGTCCTACGAGAGCTTGCGAGAAATGCGCCGACACTCATGTACTCGTACGTGGGGTTCGTTTTCGACCAGATTTGGATCGGCTTGCGCGACCCACGACAACTGATCCGGATCACCGCGAGTGAGACGGTCAGCGCCTGTTTCAAAATTATAAGGGAACGCGACCAAGATATGAAGAAAGAATGGATGGATAAGATGCTTGCCGAGGCCGTCAAGGGTCTCAAGACCAATACGGTCGAATCGATCCACGCCTCCTTGTTGGTCATCAAAGAACTGCTGGAGCAGGGCGGCATGTACATGCAAAAACACTATCAGGAGGCCTGCGACATTGTCTTCCGCCACAAGGATTGCAAGGACAACGCCATCCGGAAAACCGTCGTCGTCCTCATCCCTGATCTGGCCAACTACGCTCCGCAAGAATTCGCCCAAACCTATCTCCACAAGTTCATGGTCTATCTCTCGGGAATGCTCAAGAAGGAGAAGGATCGCAATGACGCATTTCTGGCCATCGGCAACATCGCCAACTCAGTCAAGAGTGCCATTGCGCCATACCTCGATGGCGTCCTGATCTATGTGCGGGAGGGTCTCAGCCTCCAATCCCGTAAACGAGGGTCTGTTGACCCTGTGTTTGACTGCATCAGCCGCCTTGCGGTCGCTGTTGGACAGACGTTGAGTAAATACATGGAGGCGTTGCTGGATCCGATCTTTGCTTGCGAGCTAACCCCGAAACTGACCCAAGCCCTGGTTGACATGGCATTTTACATTCCCCCAGTGAAACCCACTATCCAGGAACGTCTGCTTGACATGTTGAGCAAAGTCTTGTGCGGCGAGCCTTTCCGGCCCTTGGGCGCACCACACCCGAACAGCTTATCGGCCATTCCGGTCATCCCAAGAGATCCCAGGGACCCTTCGGTGCACGAGAGAGGCAGAACAGAGGTCAAGCTAGCCTTAAATACACTCGGGAGCTTTGACTTTTCAGGTAAATATCCTTTTTTATAATAACCCCATCCCGTCTTCCTGCCCTAATTCGCCTTCGGGCAAGAGTGTTGTGAAACGGCGGGGCGGTCGTCCCGGCGCGCCCCTTGGATACCCCTGAAAAGACCCTGAGCTCACCAGTCAACCAGGCCACGTTCTGAATGAGTTTGTCCGCGATGTTGCGATCAAATATGTTGAGGATGACGATCCCGAAATCCGTGAGGCTGCCGCTCTTACGTGTTGTCAGCTCTATGTTCGGGACCCCATTGTGAACCAGACAAGCTACCATGCCCTTCAGGTCGTCGCCGATGTCATCGAGAAACTCCTCACAGTTGGAGTATCGGATCCGGATCCTAAGATTCGACAGACAGTTCTCGCCGCTCTGGACGAACGATTTGACCAGCATCTGGCGAAGGCGGAAAACATTCGTGCTCTGTTCTTCGCCCTGCACGACGAGCAGTTTGTAAACAGAGAAGCCGCAGTGACGATTATTGGTCGTCTTGCTAGACACAACCCTGCATACGTTGTCCCCCAGCTTCGCAAAACCATCATTCAGCTCCTAACAGAGCTGGAGTACACCGACGCGGCTAGGAGCAAGGAAGAGAGCTCAAAACTCCTCAGTCTGCTGACACAACACGCCCAGGAACTAGTCAGGCCATATGTCAACTCTATCATTGAGGTTCTCATGCCCAAGGCCCGCGATCCCGTGCCGTCCGTTGCTGGGACGGTCCTAGAAGCCATTGGGGAGTTGTGCGCTGTCGGCGGCGAGTCCATGCTCGCCTACAAAGAGAGTTTGATGCCCATCATCCTCGATGCTCTCCAAGACCAAAGCTCCGCTTTCAAGCGAGAGTCGGCCCTTCACACACTAGGTCAGCTGGCAAGTAATGCTGGCTACGTCATCAGGCCATATCTCGAATACCCAGAGCTTTTGGAGCTGTTACAGTCGATCATCAGGGGTGAGCCTCAGCATGGCAACTTGCGACGTGAGACTATCAAGCTCATGGGCATTCTCGGAGCTCTGGACCCATACAAATATCAGGTAAGAGATTGTTTGATCCCTTTTGTTTTCTTTGCTTTCGTGGAGGTGCCCACCGTCAGTTTTTATCATGTTCACCCCCAGTCATGTCTTGCCACGAAAGTGTGGTTCACGGCTAATAGGAGAGTAGCAAGTTGAAGAGAGGGCACCAGAGACCCAGCGGCGCCCTGAGGTGGTCCAGCAAAATGACGTGTCCCTGATGATGACTGGCACAACCCCATCCCAGGAGGACTACTATCCAACCGTCGTCATCAACGCGCTGCTCCAGATTCTCAAGGACCAGTCATTAGTGCAATGGCACGGCAATGTGGTTGATGCTATCATGAACATCTTCATTACATTGGGTCTCAAGTGTGTTCAGTTTCTGGATCGAGTTGTTCCTGCGTTCATCTCGGTCATTCGGGCATCGAGCTTCACCAGACTCGAGTTCTATTTCAGCCACTTGAGCAGGCTGGTCAGCATTGTGCGACAGCACATTCGAGTGTATCTGCCGGAAATTATCGACGTTCTGCAGGAATTCTGGAATGCCTCAGCCTCGCTGCAGACCACAATCATGGCCTTGATCGAATCTATTGCCCGATCGCTCGAAGGGGAGTTCAAGATATATCTCGCCGGCCTGCTGCCCCTGATGCTGGGTGTCCTTGACAAGGATGTGAGCACCAAGAGACAGCCCAGCGAGAAGATCTTCCACGCGTTACTTGTCTTCGGGTCCAGCGGGGAGGAGTACATGCACCTGATCATCCCTGTGCTTGTCCGGCTTTTTGACAACCACGGACAGCCCGTTTTCCTCAGGAAATCGGCAATCGAGACTATTGGAAAACTCTCCAGCATGGTCAACCTCAACGACTACGCAGCGAAGATCATCCACCCCTTGGTACGCGTGCTAGCGAGCGGCGAACCTACCCTACGTGTTGCGGCTCTGGATACTCTCTGCGCACTGATGCTGCAGCTTGGTAGGGACTACCTTCACTTTGAACACACCGTGGGCAAAGCCATTGCAGTCTACTCGATCCAGCATTCCAACTACGACAAGGCAATCGAGAAGCTCAAGAAGGGTGAGGCGTTGCCGCAGAATCTTGCGCCACGATTTGAGGACAACCACATGGACCCTCACCCTTCCGAGAATAACCCCCCCAAGAAGCTCGATTTGAACCCGATGCATCTAAAACAGGCTTGGGAGACGAAGGGCAAGTCGACAAAGGATGACTGGCATGAATGGTTCCGGAAGTTCAGCACAACGCTGCTTACCGAGTCACCAAACCACTCCCTCCGTGCTTGCGCCAGTCTGGCGAGCAACTACCAACCGTTGGCCCGCGAACTCTTCAACTCGGCCTTTGTTTCGTGTTGGAGCGAGCTGTATGAGCAGTTTCAAGTACGAATCACCCCATCAAGCGAATCAGAAGAGACGACACTAACAATCTCCCTACAGGAGGAGCTGATCACCAACATTGAGTATACCATCAAGTCCGAAAACGTCCCTCCAGACTTGTTGGGTCAGCTTCTTAATCTAGCAGAGTTCATGGAACATGATGACAAGGCGCTTCCCATTGACATTAGGGTGCTGGGACGTGAAGCAGCGAGGTGCCATGCTTATGCTAAAGCTCTCCACTACAAGGAGCTCGAGTTCCTGCAGGATCACAATAGTCATGCAGTCGAAGCTCTGATTGTTATCAACAACCAGTTGCAGCAATCTGACGCAGCCATTGGAATCCTCCGGAAGGTCAAAGCCTACAAAGACGGCATCCAACTTAGGGAGAGCTGGTTCGAGAAGCTGGAGCGATGGGATGAGGCTTTGAACTTCTATCTGCAGCGAGAGCGCGAGATCCCGGACGACCAGCCGATACCCGTCGATATTGTTATGGGCAAGATGCGCTGTTACCACGCACTGGGAGAATGGGACTCGCTTGCGTCGCTTGCTGGCGATATTTGGGCTAACTCCAGCCAAGAGGTCCAGAGACGCATCGCCCCGTTGGCCACCACGGCAGCTTGGGGATTAGGAAAATGGGACTCGATGGACACATATTTACAGTCTATGCGTCGGTCATCGCCGGACCGCGCCTTCTTCGGCGCCATCCTTGCTCTTCACCGGAACCAGTTCCGAGAGGCGCTGGTCTGCATTGAACAGGCGCGGGAGGGTCTCGACACGGAGCTGAGCGCCCTTGTTAGCGAGTCGTATAACCGAGCATACCAAGTCATCGTGCGTGTCCAGATGCTTGCCGAGCTGGAGGAACTCATCGTCTACAAACAGTGCGATGCAGAGAAACAAGCAACACTGCGCAAGACGTGGGAGGCGCGTCTGAAGGGGTGCCAGCGCAACGTTGAAGTCTGGCAGCGGATGCTTAGATTGCGATCCCTTGTCATGACGCCCCAGGAGAACATGCACATGTGGACCAAATTCGCCAACCTATGCCGCAAATCCGGGCGGATGGGGCTTGCGGAGAAGTCACTACAGCAGCTGATCGGAACCGATGCGCCCCTTGAGTCGGTCATTCCTTATTGGCACGACCGCCAGGGCAGTCCCATGGCCAGTCGCATAGCGTCGCCGATCCTGTACGCTGTGCTCAAGTTCCAGTGGGAGATCGGTCAGCAGCCTGCGGTCCGTGGTTCCGACCGCCGAATCGCCGAGAAGACACTGTACTGCTTGCGCAAGTTCACAAACGAGACCGCGAACCGCATCGAGGCTACCAGGCAACAGATGCACCACCAGGTTCAGGCAGCCAACGGCATGGTCGACGGCTCAGGCCAGGCTCACTTTCCGGATTTCGATGAGGCCTCGGTGCTGAACCCCCATGCCCAACGACACTGGCTCGAGCAGACGGTTCTGCTCGCCAAGTGCTACCTCCGCCAGGGTGAATGGATGGTCACGTTGAACAAGGGCGACTGGCATCACGGCCCACAACGTCAGGACATTCTTCAATGCTATCTGAAGGCCACACAGTACAACACCAAGTGGTACAAGGCTTGGCATGCCTGGGCTCTTGCAAACTTCGAGGTCGTCCAAGCGTTGGCTTCCAAGGCGGGCAGCGATGACCGGCTCGAGCAGGGCATAATCACCCAACATGTTGTTCCCGCTGTTCGGGGGTTCTTTGAGTCTATTGCGCTGTCGTCTGGAAGCTCCCTGCAAGGAACCCTCCGGTTGCTCACCTTGTGGCTCACGTATGGAGGCAATGCCGACGTCAACGCTGCCGTCACCGAAGGGTTCTCTCGCGTCAGCGTCGACACTTGGCTCGAAGTCATCCCCCAGCTGATCGCTCGGATCAACCAGCCTAACAGGCGGGTCCAGCAGTCAATTCACAATCTCCTCTCTGACGTGGGACGTGCCCATCCTCAGGCTATGGTGTACCCGCTGACCGTGGCCATGAAGTCGCGGAACAACTCTAGACGGTCACGATCGGCCACCCAGATCATGGATAGCATGCGTCAGCACAGTTCCAGGCTACTGGAGCAGGCGGAGCTCGTCAGTTACGAGCTGATCCGGGTTGCTGTTCTCTGGCATGAGCTTTGGCATGAGGGCTTAGAGGAGGCATCGCGACTCTACTTTGGCGACCACAACATTGAGGGGATGTTCAGTGTTCTCGAGCCGCTACACAACCAGCTGGAGCGCGGTCCGATTACACTCAGGGAGGTGTCATTCCAACAGACATTCGGTCGTGACCTTCAAGAAGCCCGCGAATGGTGCCGTCAGTACCAAGAGACGCAGGATGTCAACGACCTCAACCAAGCGTGGGATCTATACTATCAGGTCTTCCGCCGCATCACGCGGCAGCTGCCCCAGATGAACACGCTAGATCTGACTTACTGTTCGCCGGCTCTGCTGACCGCTAAGGACCTGGACTTGGCGGTGCCGGGCACATACCGTAGTGGCGAGCCTATTGTCAGGATCATGTCCTTCGATCCCACATTCAACGTCATCAGCTCCAAGCAGCGGCCACGGAAAGTCGAGATAACAGGCAGTGATGGTACCATCTACCCTTTCTGTCTCAAGGGCCACGAAGATCTCCGCCAAGACGAGCGTGTGATGCAGCTCTTTGGTCTTTGCAACACGCTACTCTCAAACGACTCGGAGTCTTACAAGAGGCACCTCAACATCCAGCGCTATCCTGCTATCCCGCTATCCCAAAACTCGGGTCTGCTTGGATGGGTGCCGAACAGCGACACCGTACACCAGCTCATCCGCGAATACAGAGAGTCCCGGAAGATCCTGCTCAATATTGAGCACCGCATCATGCTTCAGATGGCACCGGACTACGACAATCTTACTTTGATGCAAAAGGTCGAGGTCTTTGGATATGCTCTCGATAACACTACAGGGCAAGATCTCTACCGCGTCCTCTGGCTGAAGAGCAAGAGCTCGGAAGCGTGGCTGGATCGGAGAACCAACTACACGCGTTCTCTGGGTGTCATGTCGATGGCAGGATACATTCTTGGCCTCGGTGACAGACATCCAAGCAATCTGATGCTTGACCGAATCACGGGCAAGATCGTCCACATTGACTTTGGCGACTGTTTCGAGGTGGCAATGAAGCGTGAAAAGTACCCTGAGAGGGTGCCCTTCCGTCTCACACGTATGCTTACGTATGCCATGGAAGTTAGCAACATCGAGGGCAGCTTTCGGACAACGTGCGAGCAGGTTATGAGGGTATTGCGCGATAATAAGGAGAGCGTGATGGCCGTTCTTGAAGCCGTAAGTGGCATGGATGTCCCAGGCACGGCGTGCCGATACCAACGTGTGGATGCTGACTTTGTGCCTTATAGTTTATCCACGATCCCCTGCTCACGTGGCGTCTCACCAACCCAGCCAGCCCGACAGGACCCAACTTCAATTCGGAACGAGAGCAAGCCATTGTTGGGCCACAAGCCGGGCGAGCCCGCCGCCCATCAGTACTGGATGCTCCAATGGCGCCAACCGAGTTCCTGGCAGTCCAAGGGGCGGCAGGAATGGAAATGGGCGGAGCACCTACGGGCACGCGTTCTCGAGCACGCACCAACTCGTCAGCCGTGCACCCGGGCAGCATGACCAACGGCGTGAATGGTGCCAATGGTCTGGCCAATGGCAACGGCATGGTGGAGAACAATGCCGAGGTGCAGAACGCCCGAGCAATCGAGGTTCTGGATCGGGTGCAGCAAAAGTTGACGGGCCGGGACTTTAAGCCCGAAGAGGAATTGAACGTGATGGATCAAGTCAACAAGCTTATCATTGAGGCGACGAAGCTGGAGAACCTTTGCCAGCATTACATAGGATGGTGCAGCTTTTGGTAATCACAAGCTTCCAAGCTCGATGGGACGCTTTCAGTGGGGTTAGACGAGACGGGTGTTGGGTGACAGCGGGATTATTTTGTCGCTGGTGTAGCATCTTTGAGCCAGGCGTTGATTTGGAGGTTTTTTTGTCAAGGCAGGTAGGTCATGGGCATGGTTCTGTCTGGCAAGTGGATTAGAGCAGTGGTTTCCAAGCGCGACATGGTCCGAGTTCTGATAATTAATTGAGGGACGTGCAAGGACGCAAGGTACGCGCGTGTATATTGTATTGATGTTGTAGGATCTGTCAGCAAGGGGAATAAATCTAGGTAGCGTAGACAGCAGCGGTTGATGTTACTCGTTGGGCTCAAAGCGGAGGTTATTTGCAAGTGAATACCAAGACCGTTGTCTATATCCGGGTCAGTCCGGGTCGCGTCCGGGTGGTTCTAGGCACTCAGCTGGTAGGGGGTGAAAAAGGGGGGGAATGAGGGGAGGGTATATTTTGCCGTGTCTGGCAGCGGTTCAACCAACGCTTTCTGGCTCATTCGGATATTACCTGGCCAGCCTTTGCACGGCATTTGAGAAGCCAGGAGTGTTTTGCCCTAATAACTCGAACCGGGGTGTGAGCTTTTATACGCGGCTTTGGACCGTCATGTTCAAGCTGGACCCAACCACTACGAATTTTATTGGCATCAAGTCCAAGTTCGACACAAGTCCGTTTTCCACCATGGTATCGCATTATATTCTTGGAATCTGGGCCGCCCTGGGAACCGCCGTCGCAGGACGGGCGGTGGAACGCGCAGCAGCAGCCGACTGCACGCTTTCCCGAGCCCAACTCCTCGCCGCAGCCGATGCGTACGTGGCGGCGCAGACGGCCGGCAAACTCGACCCTCTCGACAGCTTTGTCGCCAGCAACTGGACGTTTGAAGAAAACAACAAGGTCATTGATGCCAAGAAGAGCGTTACTGCCACCAAGGCCCTCAAGATTGAAAGTCGCCGCACCATTGTCGACACTGTCCTGTGCGCGTCGTTTACCGAATTGATTGCCCCCGCGGGACCATTTGTTATCGGCACGCAAATCCGCCACTCCGTCGCAGACGGAAAAGTCACGCTTATTGATTCGGTAGCGTCGACGACGGGATCGTGGTTGTTTGACGCGAAAAAAACACTCCAGTACGCGCAGGCGGAAAAATGGGATCCCATCCCCCAGGATAAATGGGATGCGCGAGACGTCATCCAGGCGGCGGGGGATCATTACATGGATTTATGGAGCAGCTCGACGGCCGAAGCGAAAATCCCCTGGGGAACACCGTGTAATCGCCTTGAAGGCGGGGCATACACGGGAAAAGGAATGCCCGATGATAGTTGCAAGGCGGGCGTTCCGAGCAATCATAACCAGGCGCCGAACTCACGGAGGAGATATGTCATTGACCAGACGTACGGGTCCGTCAGCATCCTCTGTGTGTGGGAACACATGATGAATGCGGCGGATAGCCATGAGTTTCGCCTGGAGGGGGGGAAGTTGCGGTATATCCATACCATGACGGAGTGCGGGGGCAAGACCTGTCGTTTGT
>Ga0247760_1001724_pt1 | contig 19070 bp, 27 predicted proteins | sample UWRJL171409R4_FD_179936 | JGI IMG/M metagenome (GOLD analysis project Ga0247760, IMG submission 179936) | Plant litter microbial communities from Arlington Agricultural Research Station in Wisconsin, United States - UWRJ-L171-409R-4 | ecosystem: Environmental > Terrestrial > Plant litter >... | reverse complement strand
CGGGGCTTGGCATAGTCGAGACGGATAGGGCGACCCTCAAGATCACCACCGTTGAGCTGCTCGAAAGCGTTCTTGGCCTCCTCAATGGAGGAGAAGGTTACATAACCAAAGCCCTTAGGACGGCCGGTCTCCCTATATCTGTGTCAGCACCGTGTAGGAAGTAGAGTTGCATCCGGAGTGCTTACATATCAGTGGGAAGTCTGAGGCTCTGAACCGGGGCGACCTCATTGAAGAAGGCAGAGACGGAATCCTCGCCAACGTTGAAGGAGAGGTTGCCAACGAAGAGGGTATCGCTGGGGGGACTGATGGTATCGCCGTGCTTGTTGGCACGATCGTTGGCACGGTCCTTGGGGTTAGCGTCCCTGGTAGTCGGCTTAGAGGCGAAGTCAAGACGCATGTCACGGCCCTCGAGCTGAGCACCGTTCTTGGCATCGTAGGCCTTCTGGGCAGCCTCGGGGTTGGCGAAGTCGACGTATCCGAATCCACGCGAGCGGCCTGTCTCCTTGTCGGAGACGACACGGGCGCCGACGAGGTCGTCAAAGCTCTGGAACTCCTCGTACAGAACGTTGTCATCAACACTCCAGCCAAGATTGCCAACCCAGAGGGTGGCGCTCTTCTCGCTCTCTTCAGTCTCATCGGTCTTGGACTTCTTCACACCAGCCTCAGGCTCCTCCTCGGCCTTGCGCTTCTTGGAAGGTGCCTCGGTCTTGATCTCGGTCTCCTCGGACTCAGAGTCGCTAGAGTCATCGGATCCGGAAGAGGCATTGGAATCCTCATCGGACTATGTTGCTTATTAGCCAAGTGATCAGGTATAGGAACAAAAGGGCCACCTACAGAGTCTGACGTGGTCTCAGCCTTTGCTTCAGCCTTGCCGTTCACCTTGGCGCCCTTCAACTCCTCCTCATCGTCAGACGAATCGGAAGAAGAAGAAGTCTCCTCGGTGGCAGCAGCCTTAGCCTTGCCGTTGGCGACGACGGGCTTTGCGTCGGTCATCTCCTCATCGGACTCGGATCCAGAGTCAGATTCAGAGTCGGAAGATCCAGATTCAGAGCTGGATGCAGCGGCAGATTCAGATTCGGAGCTCACAACGGAAGACTCGGAATCAGATTCCTCATCGCTATCGCTCTCAGAGGAGGACTCCTCCTTCTTGGACTTCTTGCCATTGGTAGCCTTCTTGCTGACCTCCTTGGCGAACTTGGTGGGCTTCGCGGCGACCTTAGCAACCTTGATGGGAGCGGCCTTGACCTTGGCGGCCTTGACTTCCTTGGTCTTGCCCATGGTATCGGTAATTTGGGATGGGTAAGAAGGAAGTGGTGAAGTGGGTAAGAAGGATGAGGTGTGTGTAAGGGAAGAAGGTCGAGATCAAGAGGCTGGCACGGGAAGGGGTCTATATACGTCTGGGGGGGAGGGGTGCGATGGATTGAAAAAAAAATAAAAAGTGGTTGGCCTCGGCGCAAAAAATCTCATCGAGAATTTCAACTTTTCAGCGGGGCCTTCAGCGGGGCGACTAGAAGGCGGTGAAACTCAATGCAGGCGGGGCACGTGCCAAGGCGAGCTTGGCCCAATATGATTTAGCTCCAGACTGTGATATCACTGCCTCAAACCTCAGGCAGCAAAGCTTCCGGAGCTAGCGTCGTTGCAACCGAGCTGGTGAAGCTCACCATTGCTCCGACAGCGAGAGACTATAAGATCCCAACGCCTGACGTCCGGCACCCCACTACGCGACACCCATCTTGGGAATTGGTACTGCCAGCCTCGTTGGCCGCCTGCAAATCAACATGCCCACCCCTGAGTCGGCGGCCTTCCTGGCCAAGAAGCCCACGGTTCCTCCCACTTTTGACGGAGTCGACTACGAAGACACCACGCGATTGAAACAGGCCCAGGATGCCATTCTCCGGGAACAATGGGTGAAGGTCATGATGGGACGTCTCGTACGGGAGGAGCTGGGCAAGTGCTATTATCGGGAGGGCGTCAACCATCTGGAGAAGTGTGGACATTTGAGAGGTCAGTTCGCTCGACCCGGCGCTCCCCTTTGCGATGTAGAATATGGCGGAAAGCGCCGAATTTTGATTTCCAGTGGGTGTTACTCAACAGGCGCTGACAATTGACGCAGAGCGATACCTCACACTGCTCAAGGAAAACCGGGTCAAGGGCTACTTGGGACAGCAGCAGAACTACTTCACCAAGAAGGAGGAGCAATAAATTCATCCAACCACACGGCCTGGCAGCATGGCGACTCGGCATGTTGGCCATTCCGCGAAGCCTGGAAAGACAGGGCGATTGCATTGGCAGGGAAGCACGGCCAGCTTCAGGGACAGACGGATGCATGGACCGCCCGCTGCACCACCTTTAGGAACCCATTGAGTTGTAAATATAAATGGGAGAGAAGTGTAAACCAATTTGGCACCTGAGACGACTATAATGTATTGCATCCTGCAGTGTGATTGAAATTGGACGTCGTCACCTGTGTGGATGAGTTCCAGTCGCGGGATATCCAAACTGCGCTTGTGGTGGTCGCGCGCGCCGTAGAATTTTTTAGCTCCCATCCTCAGCACCCAGAACTCCAAGTTTCCTTCAAGGTCCAAGACAGCACGACGACTATCCACCCTCACACTCCGACCATGATCTGTCGATCGTGCCTCCGCCGGGCCGCAGGCGTTAGTCTCAGGCCAATTGTGTCCCACGCATCTTTCACCACCACCGTCCGGGTGCGCAACGCCGCGCCGACGCCCGTTGCCGCAGCCCCAGTAGCAGCGGGAGCAACACCTGCCCTCAAACCCCTAATCGACGGAGCCGCACCGGAAGACACCAAGGCACCCCTCTCTTCCTGTCCCGCGGGCACGGTCCTCAACGGACTGAACTATATCAAGGGCAAGACAGACCCCGTAGCGCTGCCGGATGAGGACTACCCAGAGTGGCTGTGGAGGTGCCTAGAGGTGAAGAAGAACACGGACGACGCCAACGACGCCGATGCAGGCGATGAGTACTGTAAGCTACACTATCCTGTGACTGTGCTATCGTGACAACCGCCCGCTAACTGCGTCACAACAACAGCCAAGTCCCGAAAACAGCGTCGTTTGGCAACGAAGCGTCGACAAGCGGTCGAGGCCAAGCTCGTTGCGTCCGGCAATCTCGAGGCACTGGTGGCCAAGGTGCCGCTCCCGGAGCAGTCAATAAACTTGCCCGACGGCGGCGATGGCAGTGTGGCGGGTGCCGTGCATGCGGCGGAGAAGCGCGAGGAGCTGCGCAAGGCGCTGCGGAAGGACAGGAAGGCCAAGATTAAGGAGGCCAACTATCTCAAGACTATGTAATACTTGTGTATATATCTATGTGTAAATCATCTCGGGATAGAAGGCTTGGTCGGCGCCCCGGCAGGGACGCAGTCACATTGTACAATACAGACACAGCAAATCTTCTAGCGGGTGCAGTTGGGAAAACCACCTCTTTGTCTACCTAATCCTTATTCCTTCAAAATGGGATAGGACCGCATACAAATATGCATTAGCAGCTGTTTAGTGTATATTGCTTATATTCCTAGTCAATACTCAGCGAAGCAATCTCTAGTCCACCACCAAGTCTCCAAAGCCAAATTGCTTCAAGTACCCCCCTGGCACTTGGCTCCTTTGCGAGCTGCCCGAACCTTTGGCCGATTCTGGCTTCTTATGCGTGGTAGATGATACTAAACGACTATTACCCATCAACCAAGAGCCAATTAACCTTGCTATTGCTTTGGCTTGGCGATAGTGTCCATGACCATTGAATATACCCACGCTTTTAGATGTACAAGTCCCATCCTCGATGCCAACGTCTAGTCCTCGTCTACTTTGCCGATAGCTGACTGTTTCAGCTTGATCTCGGACTTGATATTCTTGATATTTCCCTCAATACGCTTCCTCATCATCAGCATGTTGGATTTTGCCAGCTGTTCCTCGTACTGAGCTAGTTGCTTCCTCAAGTTCGCGATCTCGATCCTGACTCCAGCAACCTCATCGTGTCGATCCTCATCACCATCGTCATCGTCGTCAGCATCGTCGCCCTCGTCATCACCATCCTCATCGTCATCGTCATCAGCGGACTCTTCTTCGTCGACACCATCAGCATCTGCACCGCTCTCCTCGGTCTGGGCCGCAGGTGTCCCCGTATTGGCGGTCGCAGGAGTGATGGCATCGGTACCGAGAGCTGGCGTGGCCAGATCTGTTGGCCCGCCAGGAGTTTCTACCGCATCCATGAACTCAGCCTCTAGAAGGGCGTCGTCCACCTCGAAGAGGCCAGTGTCGTCCTGCATCTCCACATCTCCGTCCCCAAAGTAGTCTTCCGCCTCCCCCTCGGCATCCTCCTCCTCGTACTCGTACTCGTCGCCAGACTCTTGATCAGGGGCAACGGTGTGTCTCTCGTCGACAAATTCGTGCTTGGTGCTTACAGCCTCCTTGTCTGCCGCGAGCAGCCGCTCCACCTCGGCTTCCTTGTTTTGGATTTCCAGCTTGCTGAGGCGCTTACGAAACCGCCGGTTTCTGGCATCGTGCATCGGTGGGGTGATGCCGTGTGGCCACCTATGGCCGTGCTCGACCGCCTTGGGTAGAGGAACATGCTTTGCCTCGTCCTCGTTCTTCACTTTTGCAAAAACCAGCATCATTTGACAAATATCAGCTGATTTCACCATCGCTTTCTTGTCCCAGGTCTTCATGCCTTCCGTGATGGTCGGCAGGTCGAGGAGAATCGCCGCATACGGTTGGCCTTGGATCACAAACATGGCCCGTCGCCCCTCCTCGTCCAAGAACTTCATCGCCACATCTGCCCCCCCTTGCCCCTTAGGGATTCCAATCTTCTTCTCCTGTACCGCTTGCCGCAGGTAGTTGCAGTGCTCACCAGGCATCAGGCGAAGAAGAAACTGCTCTTCTATCACGGGGTCGACTTCACGATCCTCCGCCTCCGAGTCGTAACCCTCACCGAGTGGTCGGATGGGAATCCTGCCAGCAGTCTTCACCTTCACCGTGGGAAGCTTGCCCGTTGTCGAGTTCACCGGCCTGAGTGTGATCTTCTTCTTCTTGGTCTTCGGCTGAAAGCTCATGCCGTTTCCGAGCGGAGCATCTTCATCTTCGCTTTCGGCTTGGGTTCGCTTCTTTGCCGACGGTTTTGTTTGCCTCCCAGCCTTGGTCTTGGTGTTTTTCGTGAGGATCGAGGCCGACGGGGCCCCGCTGGCTGGGTTGAAGGACCCTAAGGTGGTGAGAGACGGAGGAACCCCGTCGGCGGGTGTTGGCGGCTGCGACTTTCGAGATATAAGTTTGATTTTTGGCGCTGAAGACGGCGTTAGAAGGGATGGCGACATGGTTGAGGAAAGGCCTCCGCCAGGCGTTGCTGCGGAAGGTGTAGACGCGGACACGGACGGGGTCCCTAGCCCAGATATTTTGAGGGTTAGCCGCTTCTGCGGCGGAGGAGGTGCTTGTTGATCCATATTTCGGTTGTATGTGAATCATAGAAATCCAGCACCGTCGAGATTGACGCTCTTGCTGCGTGATGTGTGCGCAGACGTAGCGCAAACGTTCGTTGCGGGGCGTTGCAGTTGAGGAAGATTGCTGCCCCAAATTAGTGAAAGTGGAGGATGGAACAGATGGCTTTTCTTGTTGGGCCCCTCCGAGAGATTGGTCGGATCCGAAGTTCGTTGCGCAGAGCAGTTCTATTCACAGTGCGCAATAGGATGCCGTATGGAGCTTGTGGTTTGCGTTGGTGAACTTAAAATCGCGTCGCGAGTTGAAGCTGCGGCTCCAGAATGATGCAAGTCATCAAGGTTTGTGGAGAAGTCGGCAGGGTGCCGGCACATTTTGTGGGCCACCAGCCGAGCTGCCTTTAAACAACCTCTGGTTGGTGGTTCTGGCGCTCTGACCCACTCAACAGAGGTTCTCAATCCGCCCCGCAAAGTCACAATTCACTTGAAGGTGTCCAGACTCACTGACGCCGCTCTACTTTCAAAAGCAGTCGAGACTACTTTCTCACCGGGGCTGGGGAGAGCTAGGAACTGACACCACGGCTATGGGGAGACTTGCCGATTTACGATAACACGTAGGAAGGAGACCTTAGCAAAGCCCCTTCCAACTTTCTTCCCTTCCAGACACACCTCATTCACAGGCCTGGGTCTCACCAACCCACCTCCAAATTCGCCCTTCCAAGGCGGCAAGCGGCCTTCTCACCAACTCCCAACCAAGCCGCGAAGCGCCGTGCAGTATTCGCAATGACACCACCCCACACTCTTTTCCACTCGCTTCTGCGACCAGCAGTTCTCCAGATCCTGCGCGCCACGGGCTACCACAGCGCAAAGACCTCCGTCCTAGACTCCATAACGGACCTGGCAGCCCGGTATTTCTTTAACCTTTGCCAGCTCACAGCTACAAATGCAGCAAACAACGGCTCCCAGTCCGACACGGCAGACCTAGCGCCTACCATTGTCGATGTCCGTATGGCATTGCAGCGCATGGGCGCGCTGCTGCCGGAATGCACCGAGGAAGAGCAAGCATTCTTAAACACTGAAGATATGCGCGGTGTTGAGGAGTTCATCGCATGGGCTCAGGGACCGCAAAACCGTGAGATCAAGAGGATAGCGCTAGATGGAAATGACGAGGCGGTGGACTACCTTGATGGTGAGTTTGGCACGATGGAGGGGCGGGGGGGGCTCTGGATGCAAGATGAATGACCAGGTGAGGGCTAACAAACTTCACAGCGCTGAAGCAAAAGCACAGCAAGAATGAAGAAGATACCAAATTTACGGGGACAGTCCTTGGCAAATGCAATGAGCACGGGGACGTCCAGGTTGAAGGCGGAGAGTATCCAAGCATCCTTAACTGGGAGGAGCAACTGAAACTTGCTGCCCAGCGCCCGGAAGCCAGAGAGGATGTGGACATGAACGGCGACGGTGGAGAGTCAAGACCTCAGAGCTCGGGGCTGAGCTCGCTTGGGGATGAGCTAGACATGGACCTGTTGTGATTATGTGTTTTGATCATGTGGGAAAGGGAGCGATGTTTAGCGAAGCAAAGCATAGCGAAGGCGTTTTTGAGTTAGGAGAAGGTATGGTCAGGCGACAGTGGCGTTGCTCTCGCTACTCGCTGGCTAGGTTTTCCGACGGGATGGACTTACTCCGAGGAAACAAGAGAGGCCGGGTTGAACAGGATGGTGTGCTGAAGATCACCGGCAAGAGCTTTTCTCATGTATCAATAGCTGTAAATATGTTGTTGGAGAAAGGTCAAAAACAGGGAGTTCAGAATCTAGATAGCCACCATCTTTTGTATTGGATTTCTCGACAAATAGGCTGACATAGCCATAATAAGCAACCCCGAGAAGCCACCAAAGCACCTTACTATCTCCTCGTATCACTCGTCTACTTTTTGAATTCAGACACCCGGTCGAGATTGAACGCAGCGCTAATCAGAGCCAGATGAGAGAACGCCTGAGGCGTATTGCCCAACTGCTCACCCGACCTAGTGAGAAATGTCAGTCAATTAAGTACTCACATGAGACATCCAGGGAGGCGACAGAAGACCAAAAGGGTGTTAAAAGGCGGTGGGTTTACATACCGGGAAATTTCCTCTGAAAACATCATCAGGTGGTTGGAGAAACTCAGCATGTTCTCGACTAATGGAAAATGACCGTTAGTTATTCCTCTTTCAAGGTTATTCCGGGGAGGGAGAATGTCTCAGGCGTAGTTGCTCACCCCTGAGACAACCAGGGCAGAAAAAAAAAAAAAAAAGGACCAAAATGGGTGTTTAAAGACGGTGATTTGACATACACAAGTTGATCGCCCTGACCAGGTATTTCGGCTCGTAGACACTAGCACGTGTCATGGCCTCTACCAACCAGAAGGTGCACATGCTGAAGGCGCCCTCGCGACCGCCAACGCCTACGTTTCTGTTAGCAAGCTGTGTCGATTTCCCGAAGGAGGGAAGGCGAGGTGGCTTACCATCCTCAGATAACTCCGTATCGTAGCGATAGACCAGCCCGGTGCTAGTTAAGCCGCCCTTGTCAGGTGGCAGCATGATGCGGTCCATCTGTAACAAACATCAATTGGTGTTTTCCGACCAAGCGGTGGCATGACGTCTCAGGTGCTTGAGAGCCCGAGAACACAGCCGGAAAAGATCAGATGGGCACTTACAGTGTTGAGGAAGCGCGGATCGTTGGGGGCGATGAAGAAAACGAGTGGCGCGATGAGAATGGACGAGTCCAGCATTGTGTTGTTTTCGTAGCTCTGTACAAAACACTTCATGTCCTTGTTGTATCCCTTCTCCATGATCTCCTCGTACAGGGAGTCGCGCGCCTCGAGCCACTTGGCTCGGTTCGGGCAGGGGAAGTTACGCTTCTCGGATAGGCGTAGGCCTCGATCAAAGGCGACCCAGAGCATAATCTTGCTATAGACGAAGTTCTGTTTGTGATTCCGTACCTCCCATATGGACCTGTGCTTGTGTCAGCATTTTTCAACCATCTTCGGCTCAGCACATAGGGGTTAGTCAGTCGTACATATCCGGATCGTCCTTGATTGTGAGTACATAGTCGAGCATCTTCCGCACAGTGCACCAGAGATCCCAGTGGATCGGCTTGCCGTATTTGTTGCTATGGAAAATATCAGCTTATATTCTCCATTATAGGAAATTTCTCTGTGTCTCGGGAGCAGAAAGTCCCTCTTGACCCATGAGACAACATGAAATGGACAGAAAGGAGAGAAAAACCACTCCGATTTGCACATACTAGAGGTATATGGCGTCCATCAATTCCTGTTGGATGATGTTGTTAGCACTGTTACTTTGCCCAGAGTATCAGGTGCATCTATTTTACCCCGTAAATGTCAAACTGTTGGTGGAAGGCAGCGCCGTTACCTATCCGGACTGGTCGGCTTCCCTTGTAACCATCCAGGTGAGTCAGCTCTTTCTCGGGAATGTCTGTCTCACCCCGGATGGTGAACATGATGGGCAGGCCGCCATCGGCCACGCGAGATGTGAGAAAGCGCTCGCTGATAAAGTCCATGTAGGCATCTGCTTCTTCGGTGAACCCAAGTCGGAGAAGGATGTAGATGGTGAAGCTGGAGTCGCGGACCCAAGAGAACCGATAGTCCCAGTTCCGGACACCGCCAATGTCTTCCGGGATGGAGAATGTCGGGGCCGCGATGATGGCACCAGTGGGTTCATAGGTCATCAACTTCAGGATCATGAGACTGCGCGATATGACTTCGCGCCACCGGCCCTTGTACTTGCTCTTGGAGATCCAGTTGTACCAAAAAGACTGGGTGTCGTGCTGTTGCATGTCAAGAACAGCATTTGTTATGACTGGCGTGAGGTGGTTTGGGGAATCGTTACGGAGAACAAACGACACACCCTGTCCTTCGGATACGTCGATGATGGCAACTACGCCCTCACCAAGCATACCAGGCCGCATGACCTTCTTGAATGAGACGGTTGGGGGTGTTTTCGCATCATCGTCGTCGCCATTGTCAATATTAACGTCAAGTTGCAACTTAACTGTCTTTGAGTGAAACGTAACAGTCTTGCTCTGCGACGAATGCGAGCAGCTGTGATTCTCTTCCAGCACAGTTGTTGTGTGGGGCTCAGTTGCATATTCGAACGCAGGAAACACTTCAACCTCGAGCTGAAGCCGGCCCCTGATGCACTCGACACGGCGAACGAGCCTATGCTTCACGCATCAGCGTCACTTCTCAACATCAAACATGGCAACTAAAAGGGGCTTACCATTTTTTCAACTCGTTGAGCTGGGTTGTCGTCTCACGGTATGCACTCTGCTTGGGGCCCCGGAATATGACCTTTGAATTCTTGGGCCGGGGGAAGAAGTCCACGAGATCGACGACACCATCTTCATGAATGTAGCGTGTCTGCAGAATATTGGATGACGGCAAATACTGTTGCTTGGTCGTGCAAGATAAATGTTCAGCGGGATGGATGCTGAAGTAGCCTCCTTTGTCTTTGTCTAGCAGCCGGCAGAAGACCGAGGGAGAATCAAACTCAGGCCTGGGATGACTAGTCAGCGCATTTCTGTTGAAATGCCCCATGGTTCAAGCTTAGAGGCACGGGCTCACCAGCACATAAAGTCAACACTGCCATCCATGCCCACGAGGGCACAGGTTCTCATGTTGCCAATCAAGCCATAGTTCTCGATGGGGAGATAATCTCCGCCCGTCCTTCCTACGGTGCATATCAGCGCACATTCTCCATTTATCTCCGTTTACAGCAGGCGGGTACTCACTCATTTGACCATCCGGCGCGTGTGTTGACCCATGCGCCGCCATTTCCTCCCAATTGTAAAATTTCAGAACCAAGTGTACTTGGACTGGGTGAAGATGATATCTGAGCGAATTCTCGGGAGTGCAGATGAGGTGAGTGAGGCAAGTTGCGAGGGAGGTAAGGTATGTTGTAGCAGCAATACTCAAGTGGAGAGCTAGCGGGGAAGGAAGCAAGGTGCTGGACGATGACGACAACAGACATCAGAGTGAATGCTTAGCACCTAGGACGATAGCTAAAAGAAAAAAAACCGCAAACCTCGAAGCCTGGGAGGCTGTTATTTGTAAATAAAAGACTCGAGGTCTCCCCGCACTTGCAGGACGAATGAGGATGATCCATGGCGCCGACCGTCCCAGCTGCAGCCTTTGCCCGATCAAAGAGATTGACAGGAGCTGTAAAGAAGGGTCTCGACGGATCGAGGGGCGGGATGCAGCACTCGTTCGATGCAGGAGACGTCCCCTGAGTCAGCAACCATCTCCCTGTAACTACAGGCTACTGCAAAAAGAAACGGCCGCTTTGCTTCGCGCGGCAAGTCATTGAATGGTCCTCCGCACGGGTTACGACTCGGGCACCAGCATGGCCTCGAGGTCTTAATGTGAGGATGATGTGGACAGTGGTTCGGGCGCTGCACATGTATGGCAACAAGTCTTGACCGAGTATAGTAGGTCGTCGGTGCACAGTTACAGCTTCTGCTTGCGAGACACCTCAGGTACCTCAGGTAAAGTTAGGTAGTATGTTGATGGGCCCGGGAATGGCGGATGCACCCAGCTCGGTATGACTTTTCTCTCTCTCTTGGCAACCCTTGAAAGTGTTCTACGAGGCACCTCATTCAGCATGCGAAGGTATGCGATGTCTGCAAAGAGTGGGAGAAACCATGGGATGCCCCTCGGCTGACATCCAGATAGCGTTCACCTCCCCCCTTGAGTTGATACCTATATCGGATGTGGGAGCAAGGTACGAAGCCTCGGGCTAAAAGAAAGGCTCCCCTTTGGTACCTAGCTAGTGCGAAAAATGTTTGTTACAGTAAGGACCGCCTATAGCTGTCGTTATTGCAGGCCATCTCCTATTCTGAAAACACCTACATCAATACTGAGAAGGTCTTCCTGCATGCTAAAAAGGCCTGTGATGTGACAAGCCAAGGCCTTACCGTCCAGAACAAGACTGTGTGAGGATTCCAAGAACACATTTTCGCACGGAGATAAGAGACCCTTTTATTTGGCCCGAGCCTTCGTTCCTCGGTATCGATGGGTACGTCAAGTTAGATATTCTTTCTTCAGATGCATGTCGTGAAACTGGACAATCCTACGTCGAACGAGAGAAACGAACGCATGGTCCTCGTTGCAGCGGTTTCACTTTGGTTGAATTCAGGTGCCGCAGGACGCTCCCTTCACCTGGGCACTGCTGGGCATTACCTAACGTCCTGGGGCACTCATTTCGATATTAGGTACTCACGTACTCCGTCCGATGTGTATACCTAACTTTTGGTTAAGAAACGCTAATAGGAATTGGAAAGCATTTTTGGGGGGTTTACAGATGTAGCTGCTGTCCATCAGCTAATAAACTTCACATTCGGATTCCATTCTGATCGAGAAACAAAGTGGATGGATGGAAGGCGAGGGCACCTGAAGCACCCCGGCTTCTCAACCGGGCTGCCGCTGGCGGGACCACTGGTATTCGCCGCCAAGGCAGCCCCGTTGATGGGGGACCCCTGAAAGTCCAATCAGCCGCGTCTTTGCGCTCGACCATCTCCACAAAGTTGTCGATGGTACGGCTTAGCATCGCCCAGGACAGAATCGTCTTGGTGGCTTTTGGCAGTTGGACAATGATGGCGCCGCGCGATCCAACTCGCGGTGTCTCCACCTAAACAATGTCTCTTCCCAAACCAACGTCCGCATCCCAGGTCAATTCAATTGCGAATCCGCTGCAGCCCGACTCCGAGACACCGTCCGCATTGGAGTCTTCTTCAGGACACGCGACCAGGACCGCTGACAGGTCAGATTCCCTGGTGTATGCAGCAGGAATAGCAACGACAGACATAGACACACGCTTGGACGCCGATAACGAGTTGTTTGAAATGGAGCCCGTGGACCCTGAAGGCCGTCGCCAACGACAAAGCAGCCTTGATCCGGTTCAGGCCTCGGGCAGTAGCAGGAGGCGATCACCCCGACCAGCATCGTCGCCTCTTCGGAAACAGGGGACCGGCGAGGAACAAACAAGGAAATACGACGAAGACAGCGAGATGGTCGCCATTGAGGGGGAAGGCGCAGACTCAAGCAGTGTGTCGGACGAAGATCTTCACGATGACGAGGAGGCCGGGTTGACGGGGAAAGACAAGCGGAGGAAGAAGCGAAGGAGAGCCCGCAACACACACCTTGATCAGAGGATAGCTCCGGACACAATTACTGCAGAAGAGAGAAAGGAGGCCGACCGCAGTGTTTTCAGAAGGTTGCTGATAAACGTTACTCTGATCGGTCTCTGGTACATCTTCTCCCTCAGTATTTCACTTGTAAGGAGTCTCCGTCGCCTCAAATTATCTTGGATGACTTGCTAACCACCGTGGCTTCCCAGTACAACAAATGGATGTTTGACAAATCGAAACTCAACTTCCCGTTTCCCTTGTTCACCACATCTATGCACATGCTGGTGCAATTTACTTTGGCATCTCTGGTGTTGTTCCTGTTCCCCTCGCTCCGCCCACACAATGGCTACAAGTCAGATTTAGGGCAGTCGAGGCACGAGACCGAGAGACCGCTCATGACCAAGATGTTCTATCTGACGAGGATCGGCCCGTGTGGCATTGCCACGGGTTTAGATATTGGACTTGGAAACACCTCCTTGCAGTTCATTACCCTCACATTTTACAGTGAGTTGTTCAACAACTATCTATTCCACAGGACCACGCTAACAGACAATAGCCATGTGCAAGTCATCCTCCCTTGCATTCGTGCTCCTGTTCGCCTTTGCCTTCCGTCTTGAGTCGCCCACGTGGAAACTGGTAGCTATCATCGCTACTATGACTTTCGGCGTGGTGATGATGGTCGCTGGCGAAGTTGAGTTTCACCTCGGCGGCTTCGTTTTGGTGATCTCGGCCGCCTTCTTCTCCGGCTTCCGATGGGCCCTGACACAGATCCTGCTGCTTCGCAACCCTGCGACGTCGAACCCGTTTTCCAGCATCTTCTTTCTCGCCCCTATCATGTTCGTCATCCTCTTCTCTATCGCCATCCCAGTCGAGGGATTCCCCGGTCTCATCGCCGGCCTCGGCGCCATGGCCGAAGAACGCGGTGCCTTGATGACACCACTCTTACTCCTTTTCCCTGGCACCATCGCCTTCCTGATGACGGCTTCCGAATTTGCTCTGCTCAAACGCACGTCGGTTGTCACCCTTTCCATCGCCGGCATCTTCAAGGAGGCCGTCACCATCTCGGCTGCCGCCCTCGTCTTCGGCGACAGGATGACACCCATCAACATTGTCGGCCTCGTCATCACCCTCATCGCCATCGGGGCGTATAACTACATTAAGATCACCAATATGCGCCGCGAGGCTCAGACAGATGTTCACCGCTTGCACGTCCAGGCCGTGGCCCCTGAAAGCTTTTCCGGCAGTGGCAGCGGGGACAATAGTGATGTAGAAGGCGACGATGACGCAGAGGATATGGGTCTCTTGCGGACAAACGCCGCTGGAACCGATGGTGTACTCTTCTCGGCGGATGACAGAGTCGCGTCACCTGGATCAGTTGACAGGGGAAGAGGGCAGTGAGGAGGTGATGAAAGGTATTATATCTCAACACAAACACACTGTGATACCCAGCGTTGTGTACACTATACATTTTCAGCAAGTAGATCGGGGGCGTATTCTACCATTTCAGAATCAAGCGGTGGCTTTTTGGATACGGGGATTTTCTACTTACATTGGGATTATGCATTGCATCAGATAGCATTTGGGCGGTGAAGGTTATTATTGATTCTTGATTAAAGACAAACAAACACCTTGCACCATGTGGCGAGCGTATCCCTTCTTTCCACCGCTGAGGAAGCCTCTCATCATGATGCACATCATCTGCGCTGCCTATATGCATCACAGCCTCCCGGTCCACTAACCCCCAATAAATATTTGCAAAGCTCACGGAAGTTGGTGGAGAGAGGCGATTCCAGCCAACTCCAGTTCGGTAAGCCGGCATGCTGAGATATCGATGGTGAATAAGCAACTCTCAACCAAGCAGTTTCAGACCGCCTCGTGTCTTCTGTCCCGGCTTCGTTACGCCACCGCCACCCACCGGTCCGAGGTGAGGCTCGTAGGAGTTGTCTTCCTGATGACCCGCCCCGCTACCGCTCTTCTTCCCTTTACCGCCCTTCTTGTTGTGCTTTCCACCCTTGCGTTCATCCTTGAGTACAGCCGGCTTGACTTCGGTCTTGGCCTTGTGTACGACGACCGGGTGGCTCTGGATGTACTTTCCGTTCATCTCCTTGGCCGCCTGGAAAAAATCTTCGGGGTCGCTGAAGCTAACGAACCCGAATCCCTTGCTCTTTGTCGTCCGCTTGTCACGCACCACCTTTGCTTTTTGCACACTCTTCCACCGGGAGAAGGCTTTAAGCAACGACTCGTCCGTCGTCTCGCCCGCTAGATTTCCGACGAAAAGCCGCAAATGGGCGGGGTCCCACTCCAGGAGCGTGTCGTCCTGCCACTTCTTGCCGCCGCCTTCGCGGTAGACCGTCTTCTTCTTGTCCTCGCCGGTGGAGCCGGCATTGTGATCCGCTCCATCAGCAGCCGTTACGGTGCCAGCTGCGTACCCAGCTGCGGATGAGCTGGTGGGGCCTGTACGACCGCTGACGCTAGGTCCCTTAGCTGTCGCGTCCGAGGGATCCTTCGGCATGTATGCGCTCTGCCACTGGGCGATCTGCGCTGCCATCTCCGGGTCAAAATCGGGGCCCTGACCCTGGGCGGTGCCGGGGAGCGGAAAGGGGTTGCGGATTTGCGGAGGGGTGGAATAGCTATTATTGGCGGCGGCGCCATAGTAGCTGGGTTGCTGCGCATAGCTTTGCTGTTGTGGGTAGTTGTATGAACCACCACCTCCTATGGGGGAAGGCTGAGGGTTTGCACCATATGAAGTTGGAGGCGCACCGTAGCCGCCGGGTGCACTGGCAGGGCCATAGCCCGGGACGCTCGAGTAGGATGGAGCGGCTGTCGTCGCCGGGTAGCCCGTGGGAGAGTGTGTAGCTGGGGTCGAATTGACTTGTGAGAAAGCAGGTTTGAATCCTCCCTGGAGCTTCGGCGGAGGTGGGCGAGGGGGCAGTGACGGGTGCGACGATGTGTTCTTGGATAGACCTGGAGGACCCGGGTATGACATGATGAATTTCTTGCGCCCGACAAGTTTCAACGGATTTTGTTGCTTTGCTTGCACGTACCTGTGAGCCCTTTCCGACGGCTATGCTCCTGCAACCTTTTCGGCGATGTTGGCTCACGGAGTGGTAGAGTGGAAGTTGGTTGTGGTTACGGGCAGGATATCTTGTCGCGTCGAAGTTGAGGCGCGGACAAATCTTGGGTCTTGGCTTCTGGGCTCCCAAACACTGTGCTGTGGCGGTGCTCAAACCGCTCCACAAGCTCCAAAGGAAGGGGCTGGTGGCGCACTGTCCATGATAGCCTGGCAAGCGGTTGACAAAAAAACAGGGTCACATTACCTGTGCAGTACACAGGCTACCATAGTAGTTGCAGGCACAACAGAGGTATCTTTCTGTACTACCAGCCGGTCATCTGACCGTTCCCTGCTAACACTTGCTCCACCCACACTATCATAGAATCTACCTGTTTTTTGATGAGAATTGTTAGGGACACTGTTAGCGAGGTACCGCACAGGCCAGTTTGTGTGGCCCTGTTTTTTTGTCAACCGCTTGCCTGGATGGAGGGGCAGGATGGCCTGGCGATACCCCGCCTCTGTTTCCTAAACCCCCACTATGACCATCCAGCCCGACAGCTTCACTGGCTTGACCGTGAAAACTAAGCCCATACAATTACGACTTGCGGGTCCTAACGGAATCCAGGCGTCAGAAGGATCCCTAGTCACCGCCATTGGTTTGAGAAACACACCTGGGTCCAAAACAAAGCTGAACCTGGCTGAGGGTGCGGCAATTTAAGGAGTAAAATCATCAAACCCCGTGGGCGTCACTAGAGGAACGGGATGGGCTGATATTTGGATGTAACTGTTCCGATACTGTCGTCCGAGTGTGCTGGGCACAACCGTGGTGCAGAGGAGGATCCATGGCTGCCCGTCAGTTTTTGCTTGGCCAATTGCCTATCCCGGCACCCCCCCCCAACGGACGTCAAGGCATATCATATCGAACCCCTCCAAGTTCTGCTGCCCGATCGAGAGTCCGAAACCTCGACAGATTCCCCGATATTCTATCTAGCAGGTGTTCCGTGATTGATACTATGTCTATTGGATAGTGTGGCGAGGATTGGGAGAGAAAAATGGACCCTCAAACTCTCTACCCGCAAGCTGGCGCCGGAGCCGGAAGCTTCGTCTGATGAGCCGTGCTCCTCCTCCCCACCGCGGGGATGCGAAACCCGCCAGAGGTTCCAGGGTCCGACGAAAAGGGTTTGAGTTGTACAAAAAGGAAATCCAGACATGGACCCGGCGTGGGACAGCTTCTCACACCTTATGGCAGTGGGGCACACAGAGGCATTTGGTACCCCATGGAAGAAGTCCTTCTGGGGGGATCGCACAGAGGGACTGACCTCGAGTACGGAGGAGGGAGGGAGACCCAGCCGAAGGTATCCAATCCTGTAGCAATGCGTCCTACCTACCCAACTGTTGTTGGGACGACATTCGTGACTCGAGGTCCGGGACCGCATCAAAGCTGCTCCAGTCCCGCCCGGTCCGGAGCCTGTCCGGCTGCTCCACGCCAATGGAGGCAGCAAGAGGTCCCCTCGCATCCCTCGTCGCCTACCTACTAAGCACGGTGGTGCCTTGGTTTTATGGATATTGGATGGCCAGCGCGCTCTGAGTAAGCCCCACGTCTAATTATCCGCTCGCTGGGCACCGTGGGCCGTGGGTGCCGTTCATGGGTGTGCCATTTAGCTTTGCGTTGGTCCTGGGAACCTTTAAAAGTTTCGTCATCTACCTCCCGCCTGCCCCTCCTCTTCCCCATTGAAATCCCTCGTCGAGATTTTGTTCAACAATCACCTCCTCTCAATCGAGCCGAACTTCTTGAGCTCTTGAAAACTCGCAATCATCTAGCTGTCCCCCAATCAGCCACATATACACCGGAATAATTGCTGCGGCCGCATACGCCCTCTGCTTCCAAAATGTCTGGCGCAGTGTAAGTCCATTACCCCACCTCCCCGCCCAACGCAGCTTTGCCCGCCCAGCGCGTTCGAGTCAGCAGCTCTGCTGTGCGGACCGCCCCGGTGTTTGGTGTTTCTGAGCTCTTCTTTTTCGGACGACACTCTGCCGTCTCATGCCGAGCTGTCTAGGAGGAGACCGTTCGCCGTCCCTGCGGCGACTGGCTATGGCGATGGCAATGGCGACAGCAATGCTTGCCCTATACATCTACTGAATGCCTCCAGCGCCCGCCTGGCGAACATCAACGTTGGCGGCAGAGCTGTGGAAGCTGGCTCCTTTTTGAAATCCCAGACCTTGAGAAATGCTAACGATGCTGAAAGCGCTGATCTCGGCCTCATCGGCCTGGCCGTCATGTAAGTTGGAAGCCCCTTACCCCGCCGGCGCACGATCGGATCGGAGGGACCATGGCTGACTGGAGCGCAAAGGGGCCAGAATATCATCCTCAACATGGCTGACAACGGCTTCACGGTCTGCGCTTTCAACCGCACCGTGTCCAAGGTCGATGCATTCCTTGCCAACGAGGCCAAGGGGAAGTCGATTGTTGGTGCCCACTCCACCGAGGAGTTTGTCTCCAAGCTCAAGAAGCCCCGCCGTGTCATGCTCCTCGTCCAGGCCGGCAAGCCCGTCGACGACTGGATCGAGACCCTTTTGCCTCTCCTCGAGCGCGGCGATATCATCATCGATGGTGGCAACTCACACTTCCCCGACTCTAACCGGAGGACAAAGTACCTCGCATCTAAGGGCCTCCGCTTCGTCGGCTCTGGTGTCTCTGGTGGTGAGGAAGGCGCCCGCTACGGGCCCTCACTCATGCCCGGTGGTCAGGAGGAGGCTTGGCCCTTCATCAAGGACATCTTCCAGTCTATCGCTGCCAAGAGCGACGGCGAGGCATGCTGCGAGTGGGTTGGTGACGAGGGTGCTGGCCACTACGTCAAGATGGTCCACAACGGTATTGAGTATGGTGACATGCAGCTTATCTGCGAGGTACGGGCTTCCTTTCACAAACCCGCCTTTTCCGGGACGGCCGCTTTTTGGACCCGGCTGACAACAATACCTTGCAGGCGTACGACATCATGAAGCGTGGCCTGGGTCTTTCCAATAAGGAGATCGGCGACGTTCTTACCAAGTGGAATAAGGGTGTCCTGGACTCCTTCCTCATTGAGATTACCCGCGACATCATGTACTTCAACGACGAGGATGGCACACCTCTGGTTGAGAAGATCCTCGACAAGGCCGGCCAGAAGGGAACTGGCAAGTGGACTGCGGTGAACGCCCTTGACCTGGGTATGCCCGTTACTCTTATTGCCGAGGCTGTTCTGGCTCGTTGCTTGTCCGGCATCAAGGAGGAGCGTGTTAAGGCATCCACCAAGCTTGAGTTTGTCGGCCGTGCCAGCACCTTCGAGGGTAACAAGGAGCAGTTCCTTGAGGACCTTGAACAGGCCCTCTATGCTTCCAAGATCATCTCGTA